>Ga0247840_10001193_pt1 | contig 51997 bp, 52 predicted proteins | sample LaCruzMarch2015__FD_192404 | JGI IMG/M metagenome (GOLD analysis project Ga0247840, IMG submission 192404) | Freshwater microbial communities from meromictic Lake La Cruz, Castile-La Mancha, Spain - LaCruzMarch2015_17m | ecosystem: Environmental > Aquatic > Freshwater > Lake | place: Spain... | reverse complement strand
TGCAGGTCACTGCACCCATGCCGCGACTGCTCCTCGTCGGCGCCGGGCACATCGCCCAGATACTCGCACCCATGGCCCGACTCGCGGGCTTCGCGGTGATCGTGATCGACCCGCGCCCGGCCTTTGACGATCCGGCACGCTTGCCTGGGATCACGCTCATCACCGACGCGCCTGACGCCGCCCTGCTGCGCCTGGCACCAGACCCACGCACGGCGGTCGTCGTCCTGGCGCACGATCCGCGGCTGGATGACCCCGCACTCACGGCGGCGCTCGCCAGCCCCGCCTTCTATATCGGCGCGCTGGGGAGCCGCCGCACCCAGCACCAGCGGCTGGAACGACTGCGCAGGGCCGGACTGGCGACACAGACACAGCGCATCCACGGACCGGTCGGACTCGACCTGGGCGGCCGGGCACCAGCCGAGATTGCGGTCGCTATTCTGGCTGAGATCATCCAGACCCGTTACCCAGGCAGCAGCGGTCGGCGTTGACGGCTCTTCCCAGGACGAATACAGATCAACGCGGCGACATCAATGAACCTCGATCAGGCGCACCGGCTCGCGGCACTGGTCTTGGCCGCCGGCGCCTCCTCGCGGATGGGTGGACAGCACAAGCTGCTGCGCCTCATCGATGGAATACCCATGGTGCAGCATGCCGTGGCGGCGGCCCTGGGCTCGCGCTGCGCCCAGGTGCTGGTGGTGACCGGCGGCGAGGCCGCGGCGGTCGAGGCCGCGCTGGTCGGCGCGCCGGTGTCGATCGTGCGCAATACGGAGTATGAATACGGTATGTCGACCTCCCTGCATCGCGGCCTGGCCGCGCTGCCGTCGGACACCGCGGCGGCCGTCATCCTGCTTGCGGACATGCCGCGGGTCAGGGCCGCACACATCGACCGGATCATCGCCGCCTTCGACCCCGATCACCCCGCGATCGTCGTCCCGACCCACGGCGGCCGTCGCGGTCATCCGGTGCTCTGGCCGTGCGGCCACTTCGCGGCGCTGCGTCGGATCGTCGGCGACACCGGCGGGCGAACGCTGCTCGGCGCGCTGCGCGACAACCTGATCACGGTCGCCTTCGACACGGATGCGGTACTCACCGACGTCGATACCCCCGCCGATCTGGCGGAACTGAGTTCACAACGGAAGCAGTTGTGCTGAAAAGTCTGGAACTGTCGACGGGTGCGCGCTTCGCGTCGCCCCTTCCACTGAAGCGCAATGGTTTCATCTGCTTTTTCATCTTCACGGAGTTCCAATGCAAAATTTCACGTTCCACAACCCCACCCGCATCCTCTTCGGCTCCGGGCAGATCGCCGCGATTCACCAGGAGATCCCCAGCGGTGCGCGGGTGCTCATGACCTATGGCGGGGGCAGTGTTGTGAAGACCGGCACCTTGGCCGAGGTCAAGGCAGCGCTCACCGACTTCACCCTCCTGGAATTCGGCGGCATCGAGCCCAACCCGACCTATGAAACCCTGATGCAGGCCGTCGCGCTCGCGCGCCGGGAACAGGTCGACTTTCTGCTCGCCGTCGGCGGGGGCTCGGTGATCGACGGGACCAAGTTCATCGCCGCGGCGATTCCATTCGCCGGGGAGCCCTGGGACATGCTCGCCAAGCAGGCGCCCATCACCGCCGCCGTTCCCTTCGGCACCGTGCTGACACTGCCGGCAACCGGCTCGGAGATGAACAGCTTCTCGGTCATCACCCGCGCCGCCACCCAGGACAAACTGGGTTTCGGAAATCCGCTGGTCTTCCCGCGTTTCTCGGTGCTGGATCCGACCAAGACCTACACGCTGCCGCCGCGGCAGGTCGCCAACGGCGTCATCGACGCTTTCGTACACATAGCAGAGCAGTACCTGACCTATCCGGACGACGCCAAGGTGCAGGATCGATTCGCCGAAGGCTTGCTGCTCACACTCATCGAGGACGGGCCCAAGGCGTTGGCCGAGGCCGACAATTACGCGGTACGCGCCAATCTCATGTGGACCGCGACCTTAGCCCTGAATGGACTGATCGGCGCCGGCGTGCCGCAGGACTGGGCCACCCACATGATCGGTCACGAGATCACCGCGCTGCACGGCCTCGACCATGCGCAAACGCTGGCCATCGTCTTGCCGGCCATGTTGCAGATCAGGCGCCGCGACAAGCGCGAGAAGCTCCTGCAGTATGCTGCACGCATCTGGGACCTCCATGACGGGGATGAGGACGCGCGCATCGATACCGCGATCCGCCGGACCCGCGACTTCTTCGAATCACTGCAGGTCCCGACCCGGCTCTCCAGTTACGGCATCGGCCCGGAGGCGATCACGCCACTGGTGCGGGCACTCGAACGCCACGGCATGACGGCGCTCGGTGAGCGGCAAAACGTCGATCTGGAGCAGTCACGACAGGTCCTGGCGTTGGCCTGCTAAGACCGGATCAACAACGCGTTCACCAGGGACGGACATGGCGGCGGAGATCCCCGGTCTGGGATCAAAGCCCCAAATTTTGATCCAAGATCGGCGGTATCCTCATGGCCTCCTCCCCCGTCCGCCTGGCACTGTTACTGGTGACCCTGGTCATTCTGACGATTGGCTTGCTCAGCCTGCGACCGACGGCGGTCGAACCAATCCGCATCGGAGCGGTACATGCCTTGTCCGGCGTCATGGCCGAGAGCGAACGCGGACTGGTCGATGCGGTGCAGCTTGCCGTGGATGAGATCAACCGGGACGGCGGACTGCTGGAGCGACACGTGGAACTGATGGTTGCCGACAGCCGCTCGGATTGGACGGTGGCCGCGAACCAAGTCGAGCGGTTGATCCTGAAAGACGGTGTCAGTGCCCTATTCGGCTGCTGGACCTCGGCCTGCCGCCAGGCCGTCCGACCGGTAGTGGAAAAACACCATCACCTGCTGTTTTACCCGCTGCAATATGAGGGTCTGGAACAGTCGCCCAACATTGTTTACATGGGTTCGGCGCCCAACCAGCAGATCATCCCGGGCGCCCGCTGGGCGCTGGACCACTTCGGGCGCCGAATCTATCTGGTGGGTTCCGATTACGTCTTCCCGCGGACCGCCAACCAACTGATTCGCGACTTGGTCATTGCCGCGGATGGCGAAATTATCGCCGAACGCTATGTCCCGTTGGATGCGACCGCGTTCGCCGATATCGCCGCGGACATCCGCCGCCAGGCGCCGGACGCGGTACTGAACACCCTGAACGGTACGGCCAACCGACATTTTTTCGCCGCCTTGGCCGCCGCGGGGGCCGACGCGCTGCCGGTGGTTTCGTTCAGCATGGCCGAGCCGGAACTTCAGTCGATGCGGACCGCGCACGTCCACGCCGCGCATTACGCGGTCTGGGGCTATTTCCAGAGCCTGCCGCACGCGGCCAATCAGCGCTTCGTTGCCGATTTCAGACAGCGCTTCGGCCCCGAACGCGTCATCAGCGATCCGGTCGTGACCAGTTATGATGCCGTCAGACTCTGGGCCGCCGCGGTCCGCGCGGCCGGGACGCCCGATCCGGCACAGATCAATCGCTCCATCGGGCGCATGGGTGTGGATGGCCCGTCCGGCATCGTCGCGGTGGACGCCGCCACCCGTCACCTGTGGCGGCGGGTTTATGTGGGGCGGGCCCGGGCAGACGGGCAGTTCGAGGTCACCGAGATCTCCGAGGCACCCGTCCGCCCGGTGCCCTTTCCGCCCTACCGCGGCCGAGACGAATGGCTCGAACTGGTTCGTACACTGCTGACCGCGACAGATTCGCACCATCCCAAGGAAGCCGGGGAGGAGTGGTGAAACCGCTCAGCCTGCGGCTGCGTCTCGCCCTTGGCTTCCTGATCGTCGCCCTGCTCCCGCTGGCTGGTTTAGCCTGGTTTTACCTGTATACCTTTGAGCGTTCGCTCACCGCCGCGGCGTTGCAGAACATCGCCTCGATTGCCGACAAAAAATCCGACCAGATCAACAGTTACATCAGCGAACGCCTGGCCGATGCGCGCTCATTCGCCGGCCAGGATCAGATGCGCGCGGCCTTGCCGGCGCTCGCCGCGGACTTTCGCCGCGGCGGCCTCAGCGCAACCCGTGACACGGCCGCGCACTACCGCGTGCCATTCGCGACACTGAGCGAACAAGGCGAATATCATGATGTGCTGCTGATCGATGACCAGGGCAATGTCGTCTTCTCGCTGCGCGCCGAGGCCGATCTGGGTACCAACCTGCTGGATGGTCCTTATCGCACGAGCGGGCTGGCCGCCGGCTTCCGCCAGGCCATGACCTTTCTGCACATCGATCTGAGCCGATTCGCACCCTACCCGCCGTCCAACAATGCGATTGCCGCCTTCATCGTCGCACCGCTGCTGGACCATGGCCGACCGATTGGCGCCTTGGCGCTCCAGGTCAATCTGGCCACCCTGATGCCGGTGGTGGCGGATCGCACGGGGCTCGGCCGCACCGGCGAAACGGTCCTGGCGGTGCAAGATGGGCACGGTGTCCGCTACACCATCCCGCTGGCGCGGATGCCAGGTGCGCCGTTCACCAACGTGATCCCGCTCGCGCAGGCCGCCGAACCCATGCGCCGAGCACTGACCGGAAATCAAGGTCGGGGGATGGTGCACGACTATGCCGGTCGCGAGGTCGCCGCCAGTTGGCACTATTTGCCGGCCCTGGGCTGGGGGATGGTGGTCAAAATCGACACCGACGAGGTGCTGGCGCCCTTGCACGCCACCCAACGGACGATCGTGCTGGCATTCGCGTTCTTCGTGCTGCTGTCGGCCGGCGCCGCCCATAGTCTCGGGCGTCGCTTCATGCGCACCGAGACCGCGCTCGGCCGGTCGCTTGAGCAGTTGCGCGATGCGCAACGCATCGCGCGGCTCGGCAGTTGGCGGCTCAACCTCAAGACCCGCCGACTGGATTGGTCGGACGAGGCCTTCCGTATCTTCGAACTGGACCCGACCCGCTTCGGCGCCAATTACCAGACCTTTCTCGAGGCCGTCCATCCGGATGACCGGGAACGCGTCGACCAGGCGTACCAAGCCTCGCTCACCAGCCGGAAACCTTATGCGATCTCCCATCGCCTGCTGTTTGCCGATGGTCGGATCAAGCATGTCCATGAGCACGGCGAAACCCTCTATGCTCCGGACGGCACCCCACGGGTCTCGCGCGGCACGGTACAGGACATCACCGAACTGCGCCGCGCCGAGGACGCCTTACAACTCTATGCCAACATTTTCGAGCACAGCGGCGAGGCGATTCTGGTCACCGACCACGACAACCGCATCATTGCCATCAATCCGGCCTTCTCCCGGCAGACCGGCTATCGCCTGGAAGATGTCGCCGGAAAAAACCCCAGTCTGCTCTCGTCCGGCCGCACCCCGCCCGACACCTACGAGAACATGTGGACCGCTCTCGCCGAGAGCGGCTATTGGCAGGGTGAACTCTGGGATCGTGACCGTCACGATGAAATCTATCCAAAATGGGCGGCCATCTCGGCGATCCGCGACGAGCACGGCGCGGTCACCCACTATATCGCCAGCTTCACCGACATCAGCGAGCGCAAGGCCGCCGAGGAACGGATCGAGCACCTCGCGCACCACGACAGTCTCACTGGCCTCGTCAATCGCTACAATCTGGAAATCCGCCTGTCGCAAGCGCTGCTCTCGGCCCACCGCGAAGGCACCATGCTTGCGGTGTTGTTCATCGACCTCGACCGCTTCAAAGTGATCAACGACACGCTGGGCCACCAGATCGGCGATCTGCTGCTGGTCGAGGTGGCACGCCGCCTGAAACTCTGTGTGCGGGAGAGTGACATCGTCGCCCGCCAGGGCGGTGACGAGTTCGTCGTCGTGCTGACCGGCCTGGAGAGCCCGGAAGGCGCCTCACCACTGGCCGCCAAGATCCTTCACGATCTCAACGCGCCCTATCACATCAACGGCGATCGGCTCTACACCAGTCCGAGTATCGGGATCAGCATCTATCCGAACGACGGCACGGACGCCGGTATCCTGATGAAGAACGCCGACACCGCGATGTATCACGCCAAGGAACAGGGGCGTAACAACCTGCAATACTTCACCGCGGCACTCAACGCCGCGGCCAGTGAACGCCTGTTGCTGGAGCGCGAACTGCGGACCGCCATCGAAGAGGGGCAATTCGAGTTGCACTACCAGCCGCAGTTCTCGGCCCAGTCCGACCGCTGCGCCCGGCCCTGCGCCATGGAGGCGCTGATCCGCTGGCGGCATCCGCGACGCGGTCTGGTCCAACCAGCCAAATTCATCCCCATCGCTGAAGAAACCGGATTGATCCAAACCATCGGGGACTGGGTACTGGACGAGGCGTGCCGCCGTTTCGCGCGATGGAAGGCGGCTGATATCGGCCCCAGCCGCGTCGCGGTGAACGTATCGGCCCAACAGTTGAGCGACCCCGCCCTGGTCACCAAGGTTGCTGCCGTGCTGCAACGCTATGGCCTGCGGGACAACGAACTGGAGCTTGAAATCACCGAATCGGTAGCGATGAGCGATCCGGTCAGCGCCGGCAAGACGCTGCAAGCCTTGCGCAGCCTCGGAGTGACGCTGGCAATCGACGATTTCGGCACCGGCTACTCATCGCTGGCCTACCTGAAGCGCCTGCCGATCCAGGTGCTGAAACTCGACCGTGAGTTCGTGCGCGACATCGAAAGCGACGAGAACGACGCCGCGATCAGCGCCGCGACCCTCGCCCTGGCCCATGGTCTGGGTCTGATCGTGGTCGCCGAGGGCATCGAAACGGAAGGCCAGAGCCGGTTTCTGAAGGCGCATGGCTGTGACCTCTTGCAGGGCTATCTTTACGGCAGGCCGGCGCCCGCCGAAACCTGGACCGCGCGCTGGAGCCTGGACTGCAACAAGACCACTTAAGCGATTTATTGTTACCCTCTCGACGAGCGGAGCAACTACCATGTCCATATGCATCCCCTTGGTCAATGGTCCGAATCTACCCAATTGGTGGGATCCGAGTGTCGTCTTTCCCGCCCCTGGGGGATACTCCACCGAGCTGGACCTTCCGTTCTGGCCGCAAGCCTATCGGCGCCCCTTCGGCAAAGGGACCGCCGAGGAGGCGATGTTCATGGCGTTCGGCCACATCGCCAAGGACAACCGATCTCTGTATCTCGCCTGGCATGTGCGTTTCGCGCCTACCTCGAGCCCTGATCGAGACCGGCTCTATGTCGGGTTTACAGCGTCTGCAACCTCGGCCCCGCTGCTGCTTGAGATCACCATCTACGCCGAGGACGCGAGTGTGGCGGCCGAGCCGGCCGCGCGGATTGTGGCTGGCACCCTGGATGCGCAGGGGCAGTTCCAGCCGCTCCCGCGGGTCCCCGCTTGGACAGACCGTACGACCCGCGTCTGGCGGGCTCCCACCTCCAATCTGGCTCCAGCCGTCAATCTCTGGGCCGTGCAGATGCAGGTACCCCTGGTCGCCGACGCCGCTCCGGGCGAGGACGCGGGAATCGGCGTCGACGCCGACGGTGGCTTCCGGATGTGGTATTGCTTCGACATCTATACCCCGCTGAACCCGGCGGGCAGCTCAGCGGACCCGGCGGGCGGCATTCTCCGATTCGGCTATCACTTGGTTCACGAAGGGGACGTCCTGGGGTGGAGTCACCGCCTGCGGGGCGCCATTCGCCTTGCCGACCGGTTCTACGTCCTGCCTGTGACCAATCATGGCGTCGCCAGGATCACCACCAGCATCCAGGCACTCGAACCCGGTGACATGGTCGAGCCCGACGAGCCGATCCAACCCTGGCCGGCACCCGCGTCCGCCTCCGGTAATCGCCGGTGGTGGTGGCTGTTGGCCTTGCTGCTCCTGGTCCTCGTGATCAATCGCTGCGGCATCGCGGGCTGAAAGGACATGGCGAGCGTTGTTACTCGCGGTATCTCGTTATAGCCTTCGTACCTGATATCCAGACAGACCCTGGTGTAGGGGCGGGTTTGAAACCCGCCCCTACGTCCAGCGATCACGTTCGACGGCTATATCAGGGGGTTGATCGGACTCGTACGGACGCATCTCGTACCCGGTTCGACATTAACCGGGTACGGCCACGGCCTTAGAAAGCCACGACCACTTCCGCGCGCAGGAAATAGGACTCATCGCGACGGTTACGGGCGTAGAAGTCGCCTGGCGCCAGATACTCCGCGACCAGGTGTCCGGAGAGGTACTTGTTGAACTTGGTCTTGACCCAGCCGGTGAACAAATGGCCACGGAAGTTACCATCGTGGCTGATGTTGTAGAATTGGTTGGCGGTACGCACGCTTTCCTGGTCGGCCCACAGGGCGTGGTAGTCCAGCAGCACTTCGGTGGTCGGATGGACCTTGGCCAGCCAGCCGACGTTCAAACGGAGCAAGTTGGTTGCCTGGCCGACCCGGCTGTCCAGCGGCCATTGATAGATCATCAGCTCGCTCCACTGGGGCCAGCGGCCCCAGAGCGGATCGAATGACTCGTTGGTCTTGCTGTCCGGATCGTCACCAGTGAGGTATTCCAGGTCCGCGTGCACGCGGTTGGCCAATGAGTCGTTGAAGGCATAGGTGAGACGCCCGTTGAAACCGAAGGCTGAGATGTTCTGGCGCGGTGCCCCGATGGTGACGCGGTTGGCACCCCACTCGCCCGCCGCCTCGGCCCTCAGGTTCCAGTTCGGCGTGAGCTTGGAGTCGATGCGGGCACCCACGGCATACACCTGCCCGTCGTCCGACGGCGAGGGAAAGGGATAGCCGTTGTTCACCCGCATGTTGTTCAGGGTGTAGTTCGGATCATTGCCCTTGTAGATGAAATAGCCATCCAGGTCGGTATCCTTGATCAGTGACTTGTTGCGGGCGTAGAGAATCCCGCCTTCCTCATACTGTTCGGTCTGGTCCTCGATCGTGCCGTTCAATGGCGTGGGGAAGCGGTCCGTGTTCGGGTAATTATTGATGTAGATCAGGTCGAAGGTGGTCTTGATCGCGTCCGCCGCGTAGGTCGCCCGCGCGGCGTCCATGTAGATGGTGCGCGATCCGTCGATCGGCGTGCCGTCCAGCACCAGCCAGCCGTTGCCGAGGACGAGATCCTGACGCCCGGCCTTGAGTGAGAGTCCGCTGTCGAAGATCTTCTTGAAGTCCAGGGTCAGCGAATCGAACAGGATACCGCCGCTATACCACTTCTCGAATCCATACCCGGGCGCAAAGGCACTCTCGGGGGGCAGTGTGTAATGACGGCCTTCCCACATCAGGCGAGCGGCCAGCGCGAAATGCTCGCTGGGGGCGTATTGACCCCAACCGCGGAACCGGTAGCGCTGGAAGACGCGGTTCGCGGTGGGATTTTGCTGACCCGTGACGTTCCCCGTGGGCGTCAGGAGCTGTTCGTTGAGCCCGATGTGACCGACGTACACCTCGCGCAGGCGCATATCGGCGCCCGCGCTGAACGCACCCCAGGTTTGATCGGCCGTCGCCGGCGCGCTTGAAACAGTGCCGAGTGCACCGAGTACGATGACCGCAGCGGCGGCGGCACGGGAGTGATTAGAGTTCATCTTCCACCTTCTGTTCTTCAATAGCCCAGGCCCGGTCCTCCGGAGTCACCTCATCGACGGCGGCGTTACGCCGCAGGATGCCGTAAAGGACGCTGACCGCGGTAACCGCGATGCAGCCCAGGAAGGCGGCCAGGACCAAGGGATCAGCGATACCGAGCATGGGTGTCTCCGGTCGGTTCAGACTAACGGGTTGTGGCTTGGGGAGCCGCGTACTGGGGAAAACACCGACGCAGATGCTGCGGATCGGATGGCTTGGTAAAAGCACTGACCAGGATCAGAGTCAGAATCGCCAGCGGCAGCGCGATGATGATCGGGTCCACCGACGGCCAATTGGGATAATCCGCCAGGAGGCTGGTCTTGCCGCCGGTGACCAGTTGCACCAGCCCGATGGCGCTCGCCTCCTTGGCCTTGACCAGCAGGAGCCAGAACAACGAGACCAGCATCCCCACCGTCATCGAGGCCAGGGCACCGGCACGGGTCGCGCGCCGCCAGAAGAGGCCGCCGAGATAGGCCGGCAGGAAGCTCGCGGCACACAGGCCGAAGAAGATCGCGGTGAAGCGGGCAACCACATAATCCTGACGAACCGTATAACTGATGGTCACGGCCACCAGCAGCCCGATCACGATGGCGATGCGCATGACCAGCAGGCTCGGCTCGGTGCCATGCTGACCGGTGATGCGCTCATAGAGATCGCGCCCGGCGGCCGTCCCGATGGTGTGGAACTGGCTCGACATGGTGCTCATAGCCGCCGCCAGCAGGGCCAGGAAAAACACCAGCCCGAACCAGCGCGGCAGTGCCGTGTTGATAAAGGTCGGGATGATCTGGTCGGCGTCACCCTTGGCATAGACCACCGTGGGTGCACGCCCGCTGACCAAATCCAGGGGGGCGCCCTGGGCATCCTGAGCCGGCTGATGGGCAGCAACGACCATCGGCGCCGTCGCCGGCTGATTGGTCTTGGGGTTGATGACGGGCTCCCAGCGTCCGGGTGATGTTTCCTTCATCAGCCCCACCAGTGCATGACCGCGTTCCGCATCGATCTCCTTGACCACCTGACCCTTGAGCAGGGGTCCATGCTGGGCGAACCAGGCGTTGGACAGGCTGCCCACGGCGAAGGGGGTACCGGTCATGAAAAGGATGAAAACCGCGCCGATCGGCACGGCCCGATCCAACTCGCGGCGGCTGCGCACCGTCATGAAACGCACCACCAACTGGGGTTGGGCCACGACGCCGATACCAACGCCCAGGATGATGGCCGTGATTACGGTCCACCACAGGTCATAGCCCGTCGCCCCCCAGCCGAACTTCGGCATGGCGGTCCAGCCCTGGTGACCCATGGCCTGCAGGGGCGCCGGCACCAGGTCGGCCATCCCGGTCAGGTACTGATGCGCCGCGCTGACGCCGCCCAGACTCGAGTAGGCGAAGAACAGCAGATAACCCATGGCCAGAATCATGATCAGACCCTGGAAGGTATCGGTGTACATCACCGCCTTGAGCCCGCCGGGAATCACATAGGCCGCGGTGATCAGAGCGAACACCAGCAACGCTACCTCGAAATCCACCCCGAACTGGGTAGCAGCAAAGACGGCGCCGCCGGTCATCACCGCCGCCGAGTAGAGCGGCATGAAGAGGAAGATCAGCAGCCCGGCAAAAATCTGAATCCCTTTGCTCTGGTAGCGCGCACCCAGTAGTTCCGGGAAGGTGTGGGCACCGAGGTGGTGCCCCAGGCGCCGAGTTGGCTCACCGAGCAGGGTGAAGGCCAGCAGGATGCCCACCCCGATATTGAGAAAGGTCAGCCACAGCAGACTCATGCCGAACAGCCCGGCGACCCCGCCGAAACCCACGATCGCCGCGGTGGAAATGAAGGTGGCCCCGTAGGACACCGCCATGATGATCGGGTGGACCGAGCGCCCGCCGACCAGATAGTCTGCCCCGGTCCGTGTGCGCTGGTAGCCGAGCCAGCCCAGATAGACCGTGGTCAGCAGATAACCCAGGATAACCACAATATCGACCCAACCCACCGCAGAATGCCCCGTCATGGGTGCCCCCGTTTGTTTATCGTGATGACTGCCCAAGCGGGCGGCGGAAGAATACCCCAGGTTCACCTCTCTTTTTCTAGATCCAGCGCAGTTAGATTGCAGATTTATGACGCGGCGAACAGACAAAGTGCCTGAAACCTGCCGGATCCGGGCTACCGACCTTGCTCCTGAGGGAAACACCGACGCAAATGCTGCGGATCGGAGGCCTTGGTCAAAACGCTGATCAACACCAGGGTCAGGAGCGACAGCGGCAGGGCGATGATGATCGGATCCACCGACGGCCAGTTGGGATAGTCCGCCAGGATGCTGGTCTTGCCGCCGGTGACCAGTTGCACCAACCCGATAGCACTCGCCTCCTTGGCCTTGACCAGCAGCAGCCAGCACAGCGAGACCAGCATCCCCACCGTCATCGAGGCCAGGGCACCGGCACGGGTCGCCCGCCGCCAGAAGAGGCCACCGAGATAGGCCGGCAGGAAGCTCGCGGCACACAGGCCGAAGAAGATCGCGGTGAAGCGCGCGATCACATAGCCCTCGCGGACCTGGTAGCTGATGCTCACCGCCGCCAGCAGACCGAGCATGATAGCGATGCGCATCACCAGCACGCTGGGCTCGCTGCCGTGCTTGCCGGTGAGTCGCTCGTAGAGATCGCGCCCGGCAGCCGTTCCGATGGTGTGGAACTGGCTCGACATGGTGCTCATGGCCGCCGCCAGCAGCGCCAGAAAGAACACCAGCCCGAACCAGCGCGGCAGGGCCGCGCTGATGAAGGTCGGGATGATCTGGTCGGCGTCACCCTTGGCATAGACCACCGCGGGCGCGCGCCCGCTGACCAGCTCCAGTGGCGCGCCCTGGGCGTCCTGAGCCGGCTGATGCGCGGCAAGGACCATTGGCGCCGTCGCCGGCTGATTGGTCTTGGGGTTGATCACCGGCGCCCAGCGGCCGGGTGCCGTTTCTTTCATCAGCCCCACGAGCGCATGCCGGCGCTCCACGTCGATCACCTTGACCACCTGCCCCTTGAGCAGCGGCCCGTGCTGGGCGAACCAGGCGTTGGACAGGCTACCGACCAGGTAAGGCGTCCCCACCATCAGCAGGATGAAAATGGCGCCGATCGGCACCGCCCGATCCAGTTCGCGGCGACTGCGCACGGTCATGAAACGCACCACCAACTGAGGCTGGGCCAGCACGCCGATACCGACGCCCAGAATGATCGCCGTGACCACGGTCCACCACAGGTCGTAGCCGGCCGCCCCCCACCCGAACCTGGGCATGGCGGTCCAGCCCTGGTGACCCATGGCCTGCAGCGGCGCGGGCACCAGATCGGCCATGTCGGTCAGATACCGATGGGCCGGCTCGACCCCGCCCAGGCTCGTGTAGGTAAACCACAGCAGGTAGGCCATCGCCAGGATCATGATCAAACCCTGGAAGGTATCGGTATACATCACCGCCTTGAGCCCGCCGGGGATCACATAGGCCGCGGTGATCAGGGCGAACACCAGCAAGGCCACTTCGAACTCCACCCCGAACTGGGTGGCGGCAAAGACGGCACCGCCGGTCATCACCGCCGCTGAATAGAGCGGCATGAACAGGACGATCAGCAGCCCGGCGAACACCTGGACACCCTTGCTCTGATAGCGCGCACCGAGCAGCTCCGGGAAGGTGTGCACGCCCAGCCGATGGCCCAGGCGCCGGGTCGGCTCCCCCAGCACGGTAAAGGCCAGCAGGATGCCGATGGCGATGTTGACGAAGGTCAGCCACATCAGGCTCATGCCGAAGAGTCCGGCGACCCCGCCGAAACCCACGATCGCCGCGGTGGAGATGAAGGTGGCGCCGTAGGACACCGCCATGATGATCGGGTGGACCGAGCGCCCGCCGACCAGATAGTCCGCCGCCGTCCGGGTGCGCCGGTACCCGAGCCAACCCAAATAGCCGGTGGTCAGCAGGTAGCCGATCACGACGACGATATCCACCCAATCGACTGCAGAATGTCCGACCACGAGCGTCTCCTTGTAGGCTGTACCGCGCGTTTTGCCCGCCGACATTGGCACGACGGGGCGCGCGGCAGAATACTGTTCCTAAAATTCTGAGCAAAGTTGCTCGGGGATGAAGTTAGGATTTATCCGCACTTGGTTGATAGGCATTGCGGCCTGCAACTCAAGCCCCTTGACGCTCAGTTGCGCCGGAGAACGCGACAGCAGGACCCGTCGAACGTCCCGGTGCGGCATGTACCGCTTGATCTCGGGGTCCGCGAGCCTTGCCAGCACATTCAGAGCCGCGTTATGGTCGGCCTGCAGAACGTCCCCGGTGACCCGGTAAAACTTGTCGCCACGGCGCGTGCCTTCCAGCAAGCCTGTGGTCGAGTCCATTTGCGACGTGTAGGAACCATTGACGAGCACATGCTCGGCATCACGCTGCTCACACACCGAGTCCAGGGCCTCGGCGAGCACGCCTTTCGCCCATGAACTCATGCGTCGGTTGTATCGCTTCCATTGCTGTTTTTGGGCAATGGGCGAGGTTAAATCTTCGGAGACCACCAGGGCCGCCTTATCCACGATAGAATGCGCCGATTGATAGGCGATCGTGCGCAAGCGCTGCTTGGTGCGGACCCTTCTCGCCTCAAGCTTTTTGCGACCCAGGTTATTCGTTAGAATCCGGTCGGCCTTGGCTTGGTTGCCGCGCTTACGGTGCTTCTTTTCCAACGCATGAAGCTGGTTGCGCAGCTGACCCGTCTTGGCGCCCGTGTCGCTATACGCGGTCAGTACGTCACCAAAGGCCTGCCCATGCGCGGCGCCGTCGGAGTCCGTAAACGCTTCGGTGTAGCCCTTGTCGATCCCGAGCGCCTGAACCCCGTGCGGGCGTCCGGCCTCCTTGTCGACCGCGTAGTGGATTTCCGTGAAGCCGTCCTTCACGCAAACACGGAGGTTGCTGCCAGTCAGGTCGACGTTCTTGCCGTTGGACGTCGTAACCAACCGGATGTGATCGCCGTACTTCGGGGCGACGCGGATCGTGATCACCAGTTGGCCGTCGATCACCGCGGACGCCTGTTTGTCGGAGCGGACAATGAACTGGTTGGCCGTGTGACTGACGCCGTGCCGGAAGTGCTTGCGCATCTGGCGATGGAGAAAGGGCTCGTCCATCCACCGATCGGCTTTGAGTAGGGTGTAGAGCCGTGCCCGCTCGGCTGGGTCCGCGGTCTTGGCAGCGATGGCCTGTCGCACTTTGAGCTTCGCCGCGGCCTTGTACGTCAGGATATCGTTGACCACATCCTTGGTGGTTTCGTTTCGGATGGTGCCGTCAACCCCCAGTCCCGCATAGATGTCTCGGGCGCTGATGGCCTTACGGATGTCGCTCGCGGACTTGCCGACAGTACCCAGCGCACCGTATCGCCGCCAAATATCGGCGCGCAGGTAGCCTATGGCTTGGCAGATGGGCCCCAATGCGCCGGGGACGTTCGCTTGGAGGGTACGCGTGACTTTCATTCGCAGACTGCTGTGGGTGTACTGATCTTTACATCGGGGAAGTCGTCCTTGATTTCCTTCTGGTACTTGCGCATTCCATCCAGGCGACCACTGAAGGTGTGGACGATAGCGATCAGATCCTCAACCATTTCTTGTTGTGGCGACAGGGATTCCTGGTTCACTACCACCACCTCGCACCCGTTCTGTCTGGCGATATGCTCGAACAGGTCGAAGCCGAACCGCATCAGCCGATCCTTATGAGCGACCAGAAGCCGTTGAACCTCGCCACGCGCAACCCGATCCGCCAAGGCCAGAAACCGCTTGCGCTTGAAGTTCATCCCGCCGCCAATCTCCTGAATCCACTCGTCAACGGCGACTCCTGCGCCTTGGCAGTAAACTTCCATCGCCTTCACCTGTGACGCCAGATCGTCCTTTTGCCCGGCGCCACTGACTCGGCAGTACACCACGACATCACGTTTCTCCGTTACCCCGCCGATCAGCAGCCGAACATCCGAATCATCAAAATAGCGATGCCCTGACGGATGGCGCTTCGCAACCAGTTTGCCTTCACGCTCCCAGCGCCGAATCGTCGATGGCGCTTTGCCAACACGCTTGGCGAACTCACTCATCCGATAAATCTTGCTCATCTGCACTATTGTAAGCACAAATGAACATATTTCAAGCAACAGTTGTTGTCTCCTGGTTGGCAATCGTGATTCGAATGTTGCGCCGGAGGCCGCTCCTACGGGGGTCGCGGCGCGGCTTTCACGGTAACATGCTGGCCCTACGAGGCTGGCGGCCGAGCGCTAACTGCCAGAATTCAAGATAAAACCCCAGCGTGTTCGCTACGGAACACCGAGGATAGCAACGTGGAAAGTTACAAGGTCGTGCGACCCGAGCACCTCAATCACTTCGGGTATCTGTTCGGGGGCTTCATGCTCATGTGGGTGGATGAGATCTCCTGGATCGCGGCCAGCCGCGACTATCCAGGGTGCAGTTTCGTCACGGTGAGCATGGACAAGGTGGAATTCCGCCGCGGGGTGCATCAGGGCGCCGTGCTGCGCTTCGCCGTGCGCAAACTCCACTCGGGCAAGACCTCGGTGGAATACGAGGTGCAGGTCTATGCCGATGACCTGGAGACCGGGACCGAGGAGGCCATTTTCCAGACCCACATCCGCTTCGTCTGCCTCGACGCCATGGGTAAGAAGACCTTACTGCCACGGCGCTGAAGCTCAGGCTTTCTTGCGGTGGACGGTTCCGGTAAAGAGACCGATCAACTCCCCACCGCTCTGCACCTCCACCTGATAGACCCCGGTCCGGCGGGTCAGGCTGACCTCGCGGGCGACCGCCTCGATGGTGTCGCCGACCGCGGTCGCCTTGAAATACTCCATGTGGGCACTCAGGGACACGGCCAGCGGTCCGTGTGAGTTGGAAGCCAGGGCGAAGGCCGAGTCGGCCAGGGTGAACAGCAAACCGCCGTGGGCCGAACCCCAGTTGTTCAGATGCTCGGGCCGCAGTTGGACCCGCATCCGCGCCTGGCCGGGGCCGGTGATCTCGCCCTCGAATCCGAGGGCGGTCATGAACGGATCCAAGTGCATGGGGATCTCCTGATGCATTAGCCCGCCGTCCGCCCCCAGGGCAGCATGCGCTCCAGGGTCCCGTCGCGCAGGCTGTACTGGTGCCAGAGAGCGGCAACCACGTGCAAGCCGATCACCACGTAGAAAAAGAGCTCCATGGGCTCACCGTGGAGGATGTGCATCAGGTCATTGATCTGTGGCGATTCACCGATCAGCGAGGGCACCTGGACGCCGAAAAACTCAACGGTGCGGCCCTTGGAAACGACCCGCAGGTAGCCGAACACCGGGACCAACAGGGTGGCGAGATTGAGCATCAGATGGACCGCCTTGGCGGCCAGCATGATCCACGGGGACCCCGGGATCGGCGCCGGCTGAGTACTGATGCGGCTCCACAGAATACGCACGATCACGATCAGAAACAGCAGGATACCGAGCGAGATGTGCAAATGCAGCCACTCGGTGCGAAGCTCCGAATCCTTGGGCGCGGCCGAGCGTAGGCTGTCGGTGACCAGCATCGCGATCATCATCAGCACGACCGACCAGTGAAAAAGCTGGGAGATCAATCCGTAACGTTGGGGTGTTGCAGTCTGGGTCATGGTGTTGGGAATCTCGGTAGGTTGGAAAGCCCCTTATGATGGCACAGGAATCGGCGCGCGGCAGGGGCATTGATCAATCGCGGCGTACCCCGCCCGACGCGGAGTTAGGATCCGTTCAGACCGACCGGCTGAAGATCGGCGGGAAACCGGCGGTTCCTCATGGTAAGATTTTAGAAAATTAGCGGGTTCTTCGATAGGCCGACAGTGTCGGGACACACTCTGCGGACTGCCGCTCGACCCGACGCGTCCAACACCGCTGCTCCGCCCCCGGCCCCCACCGCAGGAATGACGACATGACCCGGTCCGCGCTCGCCCCCGCCCTGAGCTGGTTGACACCTTTCATGAAATGGGCGCCGGGCCTGACCCGCCGTGATGCCAAGGCCGACCTCATTGCCGCCCTGACCGGCGCCATCGTCGTGCTGCCGCAAGGCGTCGCCTTCGCCGTCATCGCGGGCATGCCGCCGCAGTACGGACTCTACGCCGGCATGATCCCGGCCATCATCGCCGCGCTCTTCGGGTCGTCGCGGCACCTGGTGTCAGGTCCGACCACGGCCGCCTCGGTGGTGCTGTTCTCCGCCCTGTCCGGGTTTGCAACACCGGGTTCGGCAGACTACGTGATGCTGGCCCTGACCCTCACCTTCATGGTCGGAGTCATCGAACTCTCCCTGGGCCTGGCGCGGATGGGCGCCCTGGTCAATTTCATCTCACACTCGGTGGTGGTCGGTTTTACCGCCGCCGCCGCCGTCCTGATCGCGGCGAAGCAGCTCAAATACTTCTTTGGCGTCGACATGAACAGTGCCGGACACCTCCATGAGATTCTCATCGAGTTCGGGCGCCACGTGATCGAAATCAGCCCGGCGGAGACCCTGGTCGCCACGGTGACCTTGCTGACCGGCATCGCGGTCAAACGCTGGGTCCCGCGCATTCCCTATATGATCGTGGCCATGCTGGTCGGGAGTCTGCTCGCGACCGTCATGAACCGCTGGTTCGGCGACCTGTTTGGCGACGCCATCGCCACCGTGGGGGCACTGCCCAGCACGCTGCCGCCGCTCTCGGCCCCGACGCTGACGCTGGAGAACATCCGCGACCTGGCACCCACGGCGCTGGCGGTCACTCTCTTCGCACTCACCGAGGCGGTCTCGATCGGGCGCTCCCTGGCCGCTCGCGGCGGTTACCGCATCGACGGCAATCAGGAGTTCATCGGCCAGGGGCTGTCGAACATCGCCGGATCCTTCTTTTCCGGCTATGTCGCCACCGGCTCCTTCAACCGGAGCGGTGTCAATTACGAGGCCGGTGCCCGAACCCCGCTGGCCGCGATCCTGGGCGGTGTGTTCCTGATGGCCATCGTGCTCCTGGTCGCACCGCTGGCGAGCTACCTGCCCAAGGCGGCCATGGCGGGCGTGCTCTTCCTGGTCGCCTGGGGGCTGATCGACTTCAAGGAGATTCGTCACATCCTGCATTCATCCATGCGTGAGACCTCGGTCTTCCTGGTCACCTTTGCCGCCGCGCTCTTCCTGGAACTGACGTTCGCCATCTTTGCCGGTGTGCTGCTGTCCCTGGTGCTCTATCTGGAGCGCACCTCGCGCCCGCGCATCGTCACCCGTACGCCGGACCCGCACCTGCCGGGCCGCGCCTTCTCCAGCGATCCCGAGCTCAAGCAATGCCCGCAACTGCGTTTCCTGCGCATCGACGGATCGCTCTTCTTCGGCTCGGTCCCCCATGTCCAGGATGCCTTCGATCGCCTGCGTGCCGAGCATCCTGAGCAGAAACACCTCGCCCTGATCGCCAGCGGGATCAACTTCGTCGACCTTCAGGGCGCCGAGGCGCTGACGGACGAGGCCCAGCAGCGCCGCGCCGACGGCGGCGACATGTATCTGATCAAGGTCAAACAGCGCGTGTGGGACATGCTGGGCCAGTGTGGTTGTATGCACGAGCGCGATGAGCGCAACGTCTTCCAGTCCGAGGAGGTAGCCATCCGGGCGATCTACCAGAAACTGGACAAATCAGTGTGCGCCACCTGCGAGGCGCACATTTTCGGCGAGTGCAGCCGTTAGGTCCGTGCGTGCTGAGAGGTACCATCCATGGCTCTGGATTCCGGCATCCTGACGGAATGACGGTTCAGACTCACGCCGGCCGCCGGCCGCTCAGGCCCCGGCGTTGACCTCATGGGTCCACACCTGGAAGCTCTTCAGCGTATTGGGGCCGAAGGTGTTGGTGAGTGCGACATCGGCCGCATCACGTCCGCGCGCGATCAACACCCGGCCGATCCGCGGCGTATTGTTGCGAGCGTCGAAAGTATGCCATTGGCCGCCCAGGTAGACTTCGAACCAGGCGGCGAAATCCATTGGGCTATAGGGCGGCGGCTGTCCGATATCACTCAGATAGCCGGTGCAGTAGCGGGCCGGGATATTCATGCAGCGGCAGAAGGCGACCGCCAGATGCGTAAAATCGCGACAAACACCGACCCGCTCATTGAAGGCTTCCCAGGCCGTTCGGGTGGCCCGGGCGTGCGCGTAACCAAAGGTAATATGCTGATGGACAAAGTCGCAAATGGCCTGAACGCGCCCCCAACCCACGGGTGCCGTGTGGAACAGCGCCCAAGCCGCCTCGGACAGCAGATCGGTTTCACAATACCGGCTCCCCAGGAGGAACAGCAGGGTTTCTTCGGGCAGTTCCTGCACCAGGTGCTGCTGGGCGGAGGGGACGACCGGATCACGCTCACCCCGGTCGTTCACCACCGCATCGGTCGACAAGCGAAGTTCGCCCTGGGGCGCGACGATGCGGCTGCACCAGTTGCCGAAGCTATCGCGGTAGGCGGTGATCGGGACGGACGGACGGGTGATCAGATGATCGGGAACCACGAGATCGGAAGCGCGCGTGAAATGGATGTGCAGCGACAACAGCATTGGTGTCGGCTGCGGGCAGTCATAGATCAATTCATAACCGACCCGGATGTGCATAATGAGCCTCTATCAGTCAGGTGATTGGTGCCACAGTTGGTCCGGCGAACCGGATCACGCGGGTGGACACCGCTAAGGCCCTGCGGGGGCACGGCGTTCAATCCCAGAGTAACACCCCGCCACGCTGATGACATCGCATTGCGACCGTGCAGCGGATCGCCAACAGCCCGCGGGGTCATTCAGTCAGCTGCCCAGCCGCTCGGTCATCGTCACCGAGCGATCCCGTGTGAGCGGCCTCCGACCGCAACACGGTACCGCGGTGAACGCCGATGTGCGCTGTCCCGCGAGCTCGCATCGCGGCCGCAGGCCCCTCCTCCAAATTTTGGCGGCATCGCGCGACCCCTGGTGGATGCGGCGCGCGCGACCGCCGTGCCGGGTCCCTGACACCGAGCGGCGCGCCTTATCCACCCTACAACGGAGCCGGTTTTGTAGGGTGGATAAGCGCAGCGCATCCACCATCAGCCTCGCGACCGGCACGCTGTTGGCGGCGGCCACCCAAATTTGGAATTGCTGATGCCAACCAGTCTCATTTCCTGGGCGCCGACCTGACTCCGGACGACCTGTTCACCCTGGAGTTTCTGGACATCCCGGCCGAGCGCCTCCCCAACCACTATCGCAACCTGATCGATGCCAGCGGCACCCGGATCTTCGATACCTGGTACGGCTAACCTGCGCAGGGCGGAACGCCGCGCGCGGTTCCGCCGGCAAGGCATTGATCATCTCAGCACACGGTGTAGCGACGCACGTCCAAGGCGGCCGCCAGCAGGGGTTGGGACTGCGCCACCAAGGCGTTGAGGTGTGGGGTTTCCAGGTGGGCGTTGATCGCCGCAGCGTCCGCCCACTCCTCGACAAAGGTGAAGTCGGTCGGGTCCGCTGTATTGTGAAGCAATTCATAACGCAGACAACCGGACTCCCGGCGCGTCGGCTCCAGCATACCCTGCAAGAGGGTGCGCAGTTCGTCCACGCACTCCGGGCGGGCGATGAAACGGGCGACAATGTGAACGGTCATGCAGGCGTCTCGTGAGGGTGATGGTTTAAGGCTGGAGAACGGGACGGCGGGCTTTGGTGACGACCTCGCCTTGCCAGTCCGTGTCGCAGCGATCCATCATCACCCGTATATATAGCCTTCATACCTGATATCCGGACAGAGCCCTAGTGTAGGGGCGGGTTTGAAACCCGCCCCTACGTCCGGTTATCACGTCCGATGGCTATAGTAGCCGCCCAAGAAAAAACCAGCCGAAGCTGGTTCACTTGAAACGCGGAATTTGGTGGGCGCGGCAGGGATCGAACCTGCGACCCTCCCCGTGTGAAGGGGATGCTCTCCCGCTGAGCTACGCGCCCGAATCAGACCCATTATTGTAGCCGCGACCGGCTGGACGGTCAAATCAGCGGCCGACTTTGGGTGCGATCCAAACTGATGTGGTTGCCGGAACTGTCACGCAGCTTGCTTAACGAGACCCTGCCAGTACGCTGCCCACTTCCCGTTGGCCCGGGTCGTGCGCAACGCGAGCATGGCCTCCGCGTTGTCCGGCGTCCACCACGCGCCGGGGCGCTTGAGGCGCTGCTGAACCACATAGCGGTGGGCACTTTCAATCTCGCCGGAGCCGATCGGCAAGCCCTGCGCCAGGGCGCCTTGATAATCGAGATGATCGAGCCGGTTGCTCAGATAGCGATGGCACGCCCGTACCGGGGCGTCCGCATCGGCCACCGTGACGGGCTCCAGGGCCTCACTCAGCGCGGCCAAGACCGGGATTATTTGATTGCTTTTCAAGCGTTTTTTCTGGATCTCCACCCACGCCTTGGGGTCGTCGGGCGCGCTACGCTTCGCCGCGTCAGCGAGGTAATCGCAGACATGGAAGAAGTCCACCGTATAACGCCCCTGGGTGCCAAAGCGCGCCGCGACCTGATCGGCGATCCACACTGCCCCATCGCCGAGGGCATGGACTTGGGTGTTCGTCCCCAGGCCCGCCGCGATGGCACAGGCCAGCAGTTGCTGCCCGGCCACCGCGACCCCGCCGCCCAAGGTGGCGGCGTAGACCGGCGTGGTGCTGCCGTGTGCATGCGCCAAACTCAACTTGGCTTCCTTCCACAATAACCGTTTGCCCCGCCGACGGTCCGGACTGTCTGGGTCTACCTCCACCAACGGGACCATACCCCCATCGGTTTCCGCAATCACGATTCCGACCCCGGGCTGGGTTGGCCACGCTGGTTCGTCATCGCTGTCCACGAACAGCACCTGAGCGTGTCCTTCGGTCACCTGGCGGATCGTGCTCGGCGACAGCGCCACACCATAATGCTCTTGCAGTTTGCCTGCCGCTTGCGCGAACGGCAGATCCGCCCCCAGATCGGTCAGCACCCGTTGCAGCGGCAGCGAGCAGCTGCGGTGCTCCACCTGCGCACTCTGCGCAAAGGGACGCCGCCGCCGCGTCCCCTCCCGGAATTGCGGCTCGGTTACTTCGATGTCGCCGAAGGTGCTGTGCCAGCAGAGTTTTTTTACCGTCGCGCCAAACCCCCGGCGTTTGATCCAATTCTTCTGCCCGTTTCGTGACCTGCCCGTCGGCCCAGTCTTCCAACACCTCTTGGCCGAGCCGCCGCACCTCCTCAATCACGCGGCGCTCCGCCTCGTCCGCTTTGCGCAGGTCGTCACCGGCATCCTCGACGAGGTCAACCAGTCGCTCAATCCGTGCACGCAACTGCGGATGTTGGTTCAGGCGGGCCAGCAGTCGCTCATCGTTGGGGGGCAGCAGAGTGCTCATGGGCGGTCCTCGTGTTTGTCGACGGTTACCGCTGTATTTTAAGCTACCTCATCAGTTTCGATCGCACCCGCCGACTTTTTCGGCCTTCACCGCCTCGGCTACATGCGCTTCACGATCGGGTCGCGTTGCAGCCCCAGTGCCTGGGCGCCGAGTTTGAGGGCCTGATTGGCAAAGGTCTCCAGATCGCCCCACCGATCGTCGCGATCCACCACCTCGGTGAGAGCCTCGCTGACGACACGCAACTGGTAGGCACCGTCCGCCCGATCCGGCGGTGCGGCCGGCTCGGCACAGACATAAAACACCGGCTCGCGCTGGCCCTGACGCACAAAGGCGAGAATATAGCGATAGGTCCGGGCGTCGCCCGCGACAATCTCGCCCAGCAGGGTGGCGGCATAGCCGCCGATTTCATATCGGTGTTTGGGAATGGCGGTGGTGATCTGGGGGCGGTCTTGCATCGCTGGGCTCCGGCAACAGTCGGGGGATCTGAGTTCTGCGGTAAGAAATCGTTCACAAAAAAAGCGATAGCGTTCGCACCTGATCTCCAGGCAAACGACAACGATTGTTTCTGCTTCGTTAGGAAAATCTCAACAAACAGAACCTTATGAAACCCCGGCGTAGTCGATGGTAATCTCCTCGCCGGGCGCGATGGCGCGCGACGCATAAAGATCGAACCGGTCGAACTCCGCATTGGGGTCATCGCTATGGTTCAGCCAACGCAGCAGGTTGCTCCCACGGCGCGCACTGAGCACGCCGCCCGCGGCGTCGTAAGTCCACAGCACATAGGTTCCATCCTCCGCGACCTCGGGTCCTTCGTAGGTGCCGATGAAATCACCCGCGTCGAAAGCGACACGGGCAAAGCATCCGAAACCGTGAATCGCGGAGCGGGCCTTGCACACCCGGTCCACGAGACGCCCGGACAGTCGCGTGCTGGTCATGCCCCATCGCGCGCGCCCCGCGCGGGCTGGCCCTGGCGTGCCGGATCCGGCTGACGCGGCGGTGCCCCTGCCGGACGCGCGGACGGCCGTACCGGGGCCGATGCGGACGATGACGATGACGATGGTATTTGACGCTCACCGAACGATGGCCTCGACGGCGGCGCCGATCGGTTTACCGGCATCCCCTGATCAGGTCTGGACGATGCGTTCGTGCCGGTGGTGCGCGGCAGCGATCTCTGCCGGGATGGCGTGCCCCGACCGGGTTCAACATCACCCCCACGCGTCGGCAACCCCGGCCTCGCCGGTGACCAACCGGTCGAACCCTGCATCCGCTCACGCGTCATCGGTGAGACTGGACGGCCGCCAGTGGATCGCGTCGCCGGGCGCCCGTCTCGCACCGGATCGTAACCCTCTGTTGGCGCGTCGGCTGACCGCTGGCCTCGCGGCACCGACCCGCGCGGATGACCCATCGACCGGCCCTGATGCGAGTAACGGCGAGCCCCCTCGGTACCTCGCGGGGCACCCGCGTCCCAAGGCGTACTGCCCGCACGACCCTGCCCAAAGCCGACGAGCGGGGTCGGACGCCGGCCCGACGGAGCCGCCGAGACGGCAACTGAAGGCTCAGGCGGCGGGACCGGTCGCCGATCCTGGTCGCGCGGACGACTGCGTCCCGGATGGTCGTAATACCCGTCGTATCCATCGTACCCGCCATACCCGTAATACACAGGGTAACCCGAATACCCCCGATAGCCGGTCGCGCCACCATAAACCGCACCGGCGGCCGATTCCGGCCAGCAGTTTGCCGCATCACCAGCGCTACAAACCGTTTTCGACGGCACCCGGGCGGGATAGGTCCAGAACGCCGCGCATCCGGTCAAGCCGACGAACGGGACGAGGACGAGCAAGCACAAGAAGACCTTGAAAGAAAAAAGCTGCTCCACCTGAACCTCCCTGGCGAAACGCCAGAGCGCCGCCTGGGCGCCACCCAGATACACCAAAGCCCGCGCAGGGCGGGCTAGGTCTAGAACGGACTGCCGGCGCGACATCGCCGGCCCGTCGACTACAACTCCAGTTGCAGACGCAGTTTCTTCATCGCATTCTTTTCGATCTGGCGAATGCGCTCCGCTGAGACATTGAACTGCTGCGCCAGGTCATGCAGCGTCTGCTTTTTCTCGTTCAGCCAACGCTCGCGCAGAATCACCTTGCTGCGCTCATCCAGACCCTGGATGGCGGCATAGAGACGCTCCTTATCATCGCGCTCGGTGTCTTCGATCTCCAGCATCTTCGACGGCTCCATGCGCATATCCGGCAGGTAGGTCGAAGGTGCGGACGGGGCATCGTCCTCGTCGTCGTCATAACCGTCGAATGCCAGATCCTGGTTGGACAGCCGGGATTCCATCTCCAGCACCGTGGCCGGCTTGACCCCCAGATCGGCGGCCACCGACTCCACTTCCTCGCGGGTGAACCAGCCCAGGCGCTTCTTGGCGCTGCGCAGGTTGAAGAAAAGCTTCCGTTGTGCCTTGGTGGTCGCCACCTTGACGATGCGCCAGTTACGCAGAATGTATTCGTGGATCTCGGCGCGGATCCAATGCACCGCGAACGACACCAGGCGCACGCCCATATCGGGCTCAAAACGCCGCACCGCCTTCATCAATCCAACCGTACCTTCTTGGATCAGGTCCGGAAGGGGCAGACCGTAACCGAGATAACCGCGGGCGATGCGAATCACGAAGCGCAGGTGCGACATCACCATCCGGCGCGCGGCGTCCATATCCCCATGGTCGCGCAGACGCTCGGCCAGATCGCGCTCTTCTTCGGGAGTCAGCACCGGGATCTGGTAGGAGGCGCTGATGTACGCATCAATGTTGCCGGTCGGCATGAGGGCGAAATCTTTAGCCATGTGCTGATCACCTTAAAATTTGGACTTGAAACAAATCCTAGCAGTTTACTCTGTAATTAGCCAGCGTCAGATCGTCGGGCTTGTCGTCCGCGCTGCGTCAGAGGTTGAGTAGACTTTAGGCAAAGTCACGGGTTTGTACAAGGGCAATCCGGACCAATCAGACATCGAATATTCCGATCTTTCCGATACACTCTGACGATATGAGAATATTTGCCATATTTTTCATTATTTTATGTTGCTTGACCGAAGACGTTACCAGGGCATTAATTTTTGGTCATCCCTCGCCAGACTGTCTGGATATGAACCGGCAATATCTGTTCAGTTGATGGCCACACTGGCACCCCGGCCGGACTCTGAACAGATCCTGGCAAGCCCGGACCGCTGCTCAAATCAATCAGGCTCGACCCCGCGCAGATGCCGGTTGACCGCGATCCAACTCCCCACCAACCCAAGCAGCATGCTGCCGCCCAGGATCGTCAGGAGTTCCAGCGGGCCAAGCCCGGCGAGCGGGAACTCGCTGCGGTAGAGGCTGGCGAGCCGCGCCACCGGCCCCTGGAGCCCAAGCACCGCGAGTGTGACCAGGAACCAGGCGCTCAGGCCGCCGAGCAGCCCGTACCAGGCCCCCGCGTAAAGAAACGGCCGCCGGATGAAGGAGGCCGTGGCACCGACCAGTTCCATGATCTCGATCTCTCCGCTGCGGTTCTGAATCTCCAGCCGGATGGTGTTGCCCACGATCAGCAGCACACCCGAGGCCAGCAGACCGGCAAGCAACAGGACCAGGGTCTGCGCCAGGTCCAGGATGGCCTGAAAACGCAACAGCCACTGGGTGTCCACCCGCACGAAGTCGACCTCCGATAACTGACCCAGCCGTTCCTGTAGATTGAGAATCTCCGCCGGCACCGCGTACGCCGACTGCGGAAAGAGCGCCAGCACCGCCGGCAGGGGGTTGGTCGTCAACTGGGCCAGCGCCTCGGCGAAACCGGCCTGTTCACGAAACTCCGCCAGCGCCTGTTCGGCACCGATCAACTGGACACGCTGGAACTCCGGCCACTCACGCAGCCGGCCGGCCACCGCCGCCGCCTCCTGGTCGCTGATATCCCGATGGAGAAACAATGAGATGGCGGCGGCCTGATCCCAACTGCCGACCAGATTGCGCAGGTTCTCGGTCAGCACATAGAGCGCGGCCGGTAAGGCCAGGGCAATCCCGATCACGGCCACCGTCATCACCGTGGCCAGGGGAGCACCCAGCAGCCGTCCGAGCGTGGCAATGGCACTCTGGACATGATGAGACAGCCACGCTTGGGGCAGTTGCAGGAGGTCGGGGGCGCGACTACGGCGCGGTGGTCGGCGGGCCATAGCGGCTAGTCATCCCCCGAGTCATTGACCAGCCGGCCTTCGCTCAGGGTAAAGGTCCGGTGGTGCAGCGCGTGGATCAGTGCCAGATCGTGGGTGGCGATCATCAGCGTGACGCCGACCTGATGAAAGCGCTCGAACAGCTCGAAGATCTCACGCGACAGGTCGGGGTCCAGGTTGCCGGTCGGCTCATCGGCCAGCACCAGCGGGGGCCGGGCGACCACCGCCCGGGCAATGCCGACCCGCTGCTGCTCCCCCCCGGAGAGGGCCACCGGCAGGGCGCGTTCACGCTTCAGGAGCCCCACCTGGTCCAGCGCGGCACGGACGCGGCGGCCCACTTCCTTAGGACCGAGCCCGGTCACCACCAAAGGCAGTGCAACATTCTCGAACACGCTGCGATCAGGCAGCAGACGATGATCTTGAAAGATCATGCCGACCTGCCGGCGGTGATAAGGAATCCGGCCGCGCGCCAGGGTGGCGAGGTTGCGCCCGTTGACGATCACCTGACCCCGACTGGGCCGCTCCAGCAGACCGATCAGACGCAGCAGTGTGCTCTTGCCGGCCCCCGAGTGCCCGGTCAGGAACACCATCTCCCCGGCCTGCAACTCGAAACTGACATCGCTCAGGGCGTCGCCCCGCTCCGGGTAGCGCTTCCAGACATGATCGAAGCGGATCATCGGGCGCTACCTGACAACTCTTGACATCATCACGGGGTCAGCTCAGCAACGCATCCAGAAACTCATCCGCATCGAAGGGCCGCAGGTCCTCGATCGACTCGCCCACGCCGATAAACCGAATCGGCACCTTGATCCGCTCGGCGATGGCAAAAACGATGCCGCCCTTGGCGGTCCCATCGAGTTTGGTCAGGGCGATGCCGGTCAAACCCACTGTCTGGTGGAACTGGACCGCCTGCGTCAAGGCATTTTGACCGGTGGTCGCATCGACTACCAACATCACCTCATGGGGTGCGTCCGGATCGATCTTGCGCATCACCCGCGCGATCTTGGACAACTCGTCCATCAGATTGGTCTTGGTGTGCAGCCGACCGGCGGTGTCCGCGATCAGCACGTCGATCCCGCGGGCCGTAGCCGCCTGCAAGGCGTCGAAAATCACCGAGGCCGAGTCCGCCCCGCCCTTCTGCGCGATCACCGGCACCCGGTTGCGCTCCCCCCAGGTCTGCAACTGCTCCACCGCCGCCGCCCGGAAGGTATCGCCGGCCGCCAGCATGACACTGTTGCCCTCCGCCTGAAGCAGCTTGGCGAGCTTGCCGATAGTGGTGGTCTTGCCGGCCCCATTGACTCCGACCATCAGGATCACCTGCGGCCGACCGGGTGCCGCGGGGCAGGCGCGCGCGTGCGCGGTCGCCAGAATCTCGCGCAGCGCCTGTTTGAGCGCCGCCAGCAGCGCCTGCGGATCGGCCAGCGACTTGCGCCGCACGCGCGCGGTCAGATCCGCGATGATCCGGGTGGTTGCATCCACCCCCACGTCGGCCGTCAGCAGCAGCGTCTCCAGCTCCTCCATCAGCTCATCGTCGATGCGCTTGCGACCCAGAAACAGATTGCCCAGGCCGGTGCCGAGTTGGGTGCGGCTGCGCGTGAGCCGCTCACGCAGCCGCTTGAACAGGCCGAGCTTGACCTCCGGCGACTCCTCGTCCGCGAACTGCTCGGTGACGGTGCGCGGCAGGACGACCGCGGGGGCCGCCGCCACCGGCTTCGCCTCGCTGGGCCGTCGAACCTCAGCCGCGGGCAACCGATCGATCGTGATCGCCTGGCTGACGGCGGGCGCACCGACCTCCGGCGCGATCCCGGCAACAGTCGGCGGAACAGCCGCCGTTTCACTGACCGCAGCCGGAGACTCAGCCGGCGTCGCAACGCCGCCCTCGCCCGCCGCGTCCGCCGGGGGCGGCAGCACCAGCCCAGGGATCCAGCCGAATTCCTGCTCCGGCCGCTGCCGCCCGAAGCCCAGTCGGGCAAAAAGCCCGCGCCGCGGCACCGGCGCCTCATCGACCGTGGACAGCACGCCCGGTTCGACCGGCTGATCCGACTCGCCGGGTCCGGCGACCGTGTCCGCCAGTCCGGATGACGTCGACGGGTCGGCTCCGGTTTGCGGACCGATCTCCGACGCCGCGGTCTCTTGCTGCTTTTTCTTTCCGAAACCGAACATAACCTTCGCCGCGGTGACTGATGAGCCGAACAGCCGTCAATGCTAACAGATCGCCCGCGCTGGAGCCGCCTTCACCGTCTTGCTCCAGCAGTTCCAAATTTGGGTGGCCGCCGCCAACAGCGTGTCGGCAGCGAGGCCGGTGGTGGATGCGCTGCGCTTATCCACCCCACGAAACCGGCTCCGTTAGTAGGGTGGATAAGGCGCGCCGCTCGGTCTCAGGGACTCGGCACGGCGGTCGCGCGCGCCGCATCCACCAGAGGTCGCTGATCGGGCCGGGCCTCTCGGTAGGATGGGCAGAGCGAGAGCGATGCCCATCCTACGCGCATCTGCGACCACCCCACTTCCGACTTGCACCAATCCTGATCAGACCCATACTTCAACAGAGAGACGATGGAACTGGTCGGCGCCAGCCACCTGAAGTCCAAGGACAACCGACCACGCCGTGATCCAGAACTACACGCAGCTCAGCACCAAGAAAGTGCTGCAGGCTCTGGAGCGGTAGCGGAACTCGCCGGCCTGCGCCGGAACGTCCTCACCACGGCACGCCGCCCGATCGGCTCGTTTCTCTTCCTCGGCCCCTCCGGGGTGGGCAAGACCGAGTTGGCGCGAGCGCTCGCCGCCTTCCTCCTGGACGACGAGTCGCGGATCGTGCGGCTCGACATGTCGGAGTACATGGAGCGCCACGAGGTCTCCAAAATGATCGGCGCGCCTCCGGGCTACATTGGCTACGGAGAGGGCGGCCAGATCACCGAGCGGGTTCGGCGCAATCCCTACACCGTGGTCCTGCTCGACGAGATGGAAAAAGCCCATCCGGACGTCTTTAACGTACTGCTCCAGATCCTGGAGGATGGCCGCCTCACCGACGCCCAGGGCCGCACCGTCTCCTTCCGCAACAGCATCCTGATCGGAACCTCCAACCTCGGCACCGAGACCCTGTTCCGGCCAGCGACGGCCTGTCCGCAACTGGAGGCCGAGGTATAGCCGGTGGCGATTCCCGAAATCTGAAAGACAATCAATAACGCCTGCACGCCGGACCGGCTAACGGCCATGGAAGGAACATCACGCCACCGCGGAAGATGAAAGTGCCCCGTGGGAGCGGCGTCCCGCCGCGATGCGGTGCCGCGGTGACCTCGAACGCCGCGGCTGCACGCCCGGCCCCATCGCGGCGGGACGCCGCTCCCACAGGGTCGCTGCGCGACGTTCACGGTAACGACCATGGCGCCCGCGCCACCCCGGAACATGAAAGTCCTCTCGACCGCTGCGTAGTCAGGGCTTCCAGCCCTGACCGTTCAAGTCCCGACGCCGTCAGGCCAGGATGGCCTGACGAAGCACCGTCACGGTAAAACCTCGACCTCCAGTGGTCCGAACGATGATGACAGCCTCGCGATCATCACCGAGCCGAACAATCTACGCAGAATGTCCAGTTGCCCGATGACAGCAAAATTAGAGATGACCGTAGTATTGACGATGACGGTCACGGCAGAGTCCGATAGCCCGCACGTAACACCTCCGCCTCGGCGCGAGCGTCATCGATGTCGTCCGGCCCCAGGCGGGGGACAACGCCCTTTTCCAGCAAGATGTCTTTCATCTGCGCCCAACTGATCCCCGCGAGTTCCGCCGCCTTAGCAAGCGAGACCTCAACCCCGCTCCCTCGCGATCTGCTCGACCGTCGGTCCGCACAGCGACGGATTCGGATACGCGCAGCGGGGCGCTCAGCATTGTGGATGCGGTTCAGAGGGGCACTGAACCACGACGTTTGTTTCCGCCGCCACGTCGGCAACGCAATGTTGAATAATGGTTCGAGGCGCAGCACGAATCCGGGCGCTTTCCGGGATGATCGATGTCCATCGCTGGTATCCTCTACCATCGACCATTACCAGACGGATCGACGATGCTCAAGATCGAACAAGACCACGCCTTGACTCGGGGGCAGCGCTTGCCGCCACGGCATCGACGGATGGCCTTTGCCGGGGGCTTGCTGGTCCTGGGCCTGGCTCCTCTCCTGTCCGGCGCCGAAACACCTGCCACCATCACCATCGCTCAGGTCCTCGCCGCCTGTGAGCGCGGCTACGCCGCCGGCAACAGGGGTGTGGACGCGGCCATGTGCGAATGGTACGCCAACCCCTGCGGGTGCAAACCGGGCGCGGCTGGACCCGGCGGTGAGCACTGGTGCATCCCGGCGGCCGAGCCGGCCGAGACCACCATCCGCAAGGTGGTGACCGAACTGCGCCGGCAGCCGGACCCCGCGGCCCCGGTCGAGCGGGTCGTGCCGGATATCCTGGCACGGATGTATCCCTGTCAGTCGGCGGCGGGCAAGTCTTCGCTCCGTTCACCCTAAAGAAGCATCGTTCTCGCACAAAGACACGAAGATCACACAGGGTAGCGATTCCGATGCAAGCACGAACTTTGGTCAAGGTCGAAGCCGACGAGCCGGCGAAGCGTCTCGCCGTGCTGATCGATGCCGATAATGCTCAGGCCGCGGTGATCGCTGGGTTGCTGGAAGAGGTTGCGCGTTTTGGCGAAGCCACCGTCAGGCGCATTTATGGCGACTTTACGTCGCCGGGAAGCGCGTCCTGGAAAAAGGTGCTCAACACCTTCTCGATCAAGCCGGTTCAGCAGTTTGCTTATACCAGCGGGAAGAATGCCACTGATAGTACGATGATTATCGATGCGATGGACCTGCTTTATACGCGGCGGTTCGAGGGATTCTGTCTGGTGACGAGTGACAGTGATTTTACCGGTCTCGCGGTTCGCCTCCGCGAAGAAGGGCTGGTTGTTTATGGTTTCGGTGAGCAGAAGACACCTGAAGCCTTCAGGAACGCCTGCCATAAGTTCATCTTTACTGAGGTCCTGCGCAAGCCCGTGTCGGGCGAGCAAACGGAGGTCAAGCCATCGCCGGCGGCGCGGATGCCGATCGAAAAACCGTCTGGTGCTCAGTCGTCGATTGCCTCACCAGCAGAGTTCCCAACCGCTTTCCTGATGGCGGCGCTGGAACAGTCGGTTGATGATTCGGGGTGGGCGCATCTCGGAACCTTCGGGAGCTATCTTCAGAAAATCCAGCCCTCTTTCGATTCGCGGCTTTATGGATTCAAGAAGTTGTCCGATCTCATCAAGGGCAAGCCCGAGCTGTTCGACGTTGAGGAGCGCCCTGCCCCAGGGGGGACCGGCAAGTCGCTTTACCTGACCGCAAAGCGACGATGAATCCGACGGGCCGCTAAGGACGCGGCCCCCACAGATGGTCCAGATTGATGGTGATCGCATCGAAGTGCCGGGCAATGATGCGATCCAGTCGCGACGCCGCCCCGATATGCCGCGCTGCGGGGCGCGGCTGGGCGTAGAGCTGGCCGTCGAGGATTTCACCCGTTAGCCCTTCGGGCAGGGACTGGAGCTGTTCGTAGAGGCTGAGACGGCGTTTCGTGCGGGCGGGCATGGTGCCGGAGTCTGTCCTCAGAACTTCACCGCAAGAAAATTTGGCGGAGAGGGTGTCCGCTGTTTGGGTGTCTCAATACAGCCAAAGCCATCTAAACGCCCCCAACAAGTCAACGATTTAAGAACATCACAATCCGTTAACGTCTGCTAGAATCCGTGTCGGAGTGGGGGACCGATTGGGGGACTGGCATAAAATCGCATTGGCGGACAGTCCACCCGTCGAATACGCGAACGCCAGCAAAGCGTTGCGGATGTTGGCGGAGAAAACCCGGTCCCCCGCGTGAACAGCTATCACACGGGGTACAGAGATGAGCAAGTTGACCGCGCGAGGGGTGCAGACCGCGGGGACCGGCAAGCACGAAGATGGCGAAGGGTTGCGGCTGGTTGTCTCGCCGACCGGGGCGCGCAAGTGGGTGTTGCGCGTGACGGTGGAGGGTAAGCGGAGGGAAATGGGACTCGGGTCCTATCCGGCTGTGTCGCTCGCCGATGCTCGCAGCAAGGCCAGCGACGCCCGGCGCCTGGTCCGCGACGGGCAAGACCCGATCACTGTTCGCAAGGTGGAGCCGGAGCGGATACCCACCTTCGACGAGGCCGCCGCCCGCTACATTGAAGGCCATTCACCGGGTTGGAGTAACGCCAAGCACGCCGACCAATGGCGCAACACCCTGGAGACCTACGCCGCGCCCGTCATTGGCAGCAAGCCGGTTGACCAAATCGGCACCGAGGACGTGCTGAAGATCCTTCAACCGATCTGGACCACCAAGACCGAGACCGCCAAGCGCGTACAAGGGCGGATCGAGAACATTCTGGATTGGTCCACCGCTCGGAAGTACCGCGCCGGGGAGAATCTTGCCCGTTGGCGCGGACACCTGGACAAACTGCTACCCAAGCCGACTAAGGTTGCTAAGCCGGTTCATCACCCGGCCATGCCCTACCACGATGTACCGGCGTTCATGGTGGAGCTTGAAGGCAACTGCAGCGTCTCAGCGTTGGCCCTGCGCTTCCTGATCCTGACCGCCTGCCGCACGGGTGAAGTCATCGGCGCCCAATGGCCCGAGGTTGACCTTGAGGCCCGCGCCTGGACCATCCCAGCCGCCCGCATGAAAGCCGGCCAGACGCACCGGGTACCGCTCAGCGACGCCGCCATGGACGTGCTGCAAGCCCTGCCGCGGGTTGATGGCAACTCTTATCTGTTCGTCGGCGCCCGACATGGACGGCCGCTATCCAACATGGCGCTTCTGCAACTGATGCGCGGTATGGGCTATGGCGTCGGTGGGGACCGTGGCGCCTATGTGCCTCATGGGTTCCGCTCAGCGTTCCGTGATTGGTCCGGCGAAGTGTCGAGCTTCCCGCGTGACGTTTGCGAAATGGCACTTGCGCACGTGATCGCGAACAAGGTGGAGGCCGCTTATCGACGTGGGGACCTGTTCGAGAAGCGCCGCTTGATGATGAATGCATGGGCTGAGTTTGTCATTGTGAAATAGATCGTCGCTCAATATATCTGGCGACCCCATGAGACCCGCCCCCTTGGCGGGTTTTTCGTGCGTGCCGATTAGAATCCGACGAACGGTTAGACCCTTAAGCCGATCATAGGGTTAGCACAAAATAAACGCGGTATGCTAGTAAGATACTACGACAATATAGAGCCAAATCATGGAGTTAAAGGGATCTTCGTGTTGCGCGCGAAGCTGGTCGCTGCTAGATTTGTATGGAAGCAATACGGAGCCAAAGCATGAAATCAACGAAGGTCCCTGATGAAGCAATTGAAAAGCCCGCCCCTACCAGGAAGCTTTTTCGGCTTCCTGTCGTCATCGAAATCACCGGGCTATGTCGCGCGTCAATCTATGCGCGCATCGCGCAGGGAACATTTCCCGCGCCCGTTCAATTGGGCGTCGGCGCCCGCGCCGTTGCGTGGAAAGAGTCAGAGATTAACGAATGGGTCGATTCGCTGCCGATCGCCCCTTACCGGCCCATAAACCCGGCCGCGAAACGCAAGACCGCATAGCACGGACCGCGCCGTCATTCGATCGCGCAAAAGAAAACCCGCCAACGGGAGAAAGCCGCGGCGGGTTAAAAAGCTATTCGACGAAAGGATTGTATCATGCGGTATGGTAGAAAAATACCGGATTCTAATTCGCCCGTTGGCGGTTACGCCTGGCGAAAGATCCATGGCTTGACCACCTGGCGGGACGCCGCCCGGCACTGGCGCGCGCAACGGTTCACGCCGGCCGGGTTTCGGTCGCCCGCGCCCTGGGTCGATTGCCGACTGCCGTCCTGGCGGGTGCGGTCCGAGTGAACGCCGTCGATCGGATTCGCTGGCTGTCGCACGTTGGCGCCCTGCCATCGTCCACGGTCGCTATGCTCAAAGTTGGAATTTCGCTCGCTCAGCACATGAACGCGAGCACAGGCCGATGCGACCCAGCAACCGCGACGATTGCGACAGAAACAGGTCTTGCACCCCGATCGGTTACGCGCGCTCTGCGCGACCTGGAAGCCGCCGCGGTCCTGATCGTTGAGCGTTCGATGGGAGGTAGATACGCCGCGACGAACAGCTACGCCCTGAAACTGCCAGAAGACCCCGACGCGGCTGCTACCGGCCTACGAACAGCGAAAGGGAAACGCGCGACAGCATCCTCTTGCTGGTCGCGCAAGCTGCCATGTTCGGGCAGGAGGGGCACGTGAGTGGCTACATCGTTGGTCGCGTGCTGTGGGCTGATCTTCCGGCCCATCTGAAGTTGACCGCCGTGATCATCGCCGACGCTGCCAACGACGAAGGCTATTCCTACCCAGGGCTATCGAGGATCGCGGCTCAGCTTGGCCAAGGTGAACGACAGGCACGCTACAACATCACCGAGTTGAAGGAACGGGGCATCCTGACCACGCACGCCCGCGGGAATCCGGGGGGCGGTCGCTCGTCGAACGGCTACCAATTCAACCTTGAGGTGTTGCCCTACCCGCCAAAAGCAAACCGGCAACCCGTTGCCGCATTGGGTGGGCAAACCGGCAATCCAGCGCAGGCAAACCGGCAACCCATTGCCGCATTAAACCGGCAATCCAGCGCAGGCAAACCGGCAATAGCTATTGCCGGGGATCCATCAGAGGATCCGTCAGGAGAAGAGAAGAGACGCGCGCCCGCCTCTCGCGGGTCGCGCCTGACTCTCACGGCATTGCCGGACGAGTGGAAGACATGGGCGCAGACCGAACGGCCCGACCTGAACCCCGTCGCGACCTGGGACGCCTTCGCCGACTACTGGCGCGCCAAGCCCGGCAAAGACGGCTTGAAGCTTGACTGGCTCGCCACCTGGAGGAACTGGGTGCGCCGCGAACGCGCCGCCGGACCTGGCCCCGGACAAGGACAGTACCGCGCCGCCGGACCCGTGCCGAGCGGCCCCGCCTATGCCGAACTGCGTTTCGAGGATTGACCGTGGATCTAGAACTTCACACCCCGCCCCACAACGCCCATGCCGAGCAGGCCGTCATCGGCGGCTTGATGCTGGACAACGCGCGCTTTGACGACGTGGCCGATCTGATCGCCCCGGATGACTTCTACCGCGCCGAGCATCGCGAGCTGTGGCGCGCCCTCTCGCAGCTCGCCGCCGCTGGCCGTCCGTTCGACGTGGTGACGATGGCGGAAACCCTGGAGGCTTCCGGCGGGTTGGAAGCGGCCGGCGGTTTGTCGTATCTCGGGACCTTGCTTGCCGAAACCCCGAGCGCCGCCAACGCTGTTCACTACGCCCGCATCGTTGCCAACCTCGCGACCCTGCGCCGCCTGTCCGCCGCATGTGCCGATGGAGCGGCCCTGGCTCGTTCCCCAGGTGTCGCCGACCCCGAAAGCATCGCGGCCGATATCGAGGCCGCCATCTTCGCCGCCGCTGGCCGTCAAAGCTCGCGGGACGGCCTACAGAGCGCCGCCGCCCTGCTGCCGGGCGTACTCGCCGATCTGGACCGACGAAGCGCTGGGAAGGGCTCGCACGGCCTTCGGACGGGGCTTACCGACCTGGACCGTACCATCGGCGGGATGGACCCCGGACAGTTGATCCTGATCGGCGCCCGGCCGGGCGTTGGTAAGAGCGCTCTAGCTCTAGGGATCGCCTTGCACTGCGCCGTCACCGAGGGGCGGCCGGTCGCGCTGTTCAGCCTGGAGATGTCCGCAGACGAGATCATGCAGCGCGCCCTTGCCGGACTCGCTCGCGTCCCCGTTACCCGCCTGCGTTCCGGTCGGCTTGATCCAGCGCAATGGGCGGCCGTTACCTCCGCCAGCTTCGTGCTGAGCAAGGCTCCCCTTCACATCGACGACACGGGCGGAATTCGGCCCGCCGAACTGCGCGCTCGGTGTCGGCGCCTGGCTCGGAAGGCGGGTGGACTTGGATTGGTGGTGGTTGACTACTTGCAAATAATGCAGAGCGATCAAAACCGCAGAACCGATAACCGGGTAAACGAATTGACCCAAATATCGGGAGCGCTGAAATCGCTCGCCAAGGAAATTGGCGCCCCGGTCATTGGGCTTTCGCAATTGAATCGAGGACTCGAAACCCGCGGGGACCATAGACCAATGCTCGCCGACCTTCGTGAATCCGGATCGCTTGAGCAAGACGCCGACGTGGTTCTGTTCATCTACCGCGATGAGATGTACAACGCGACGATCCAGAACAAAGGCCAAGCTGACCTGATTATCGCGAAGCAGCGCAACGGCCCGGTTGGAACGGTCAAGGTCGCATTCCTGGCGCCTTTGGCTCGGTTCGAGAATCTTGCCCACGGGCAGAGCGCAGCACAGGCCGCCATGCCCGGCGGGTTCGCCAGCACAATGCACCCGGACGAGCGCGAGCGACTCGCCAAGGCCGCGGGCTATCTCGATCACGCTGAAGCCGCGGGGTTCCTGCAATGAGCGACCGCCCCCCACCCTACCGCCGCCGCACCCTGCCAGCCCCCACCGACCCGGCGGCCGTGGCCGCGTCGCTCGCCTTCCAGGCCCCGCCGCCCGCTCGCCCCGCGGATCGCCGCGACCTGGAGGCCCGCATCCTGGCGTACCCCGGTGACTGGCGCCGTGTGGCCCTGCTGCTTCTCGACAGCCGCGGGACCGCTTGCCTGAACGATGAGGCGTTGAGGACCATTGCGCAGATCATGGATGAGATTGCGCCCCCTCCCGGATCACATGACGAGGTAGGCCAATGAACAACCCCACGCCCGCACAACTGGAAATAGCCCACGGCCTAATGCTCAGCCCGACCATGAGCAACCTGGCCCGATTGGCTCACAGTATGACCGCCGACTTCAACGGCCCTGATGATCGGCGAACCGCGCTCGTCACCTGTGCGTTTGAAATCATTCACGCTATCGACGCCGGGCGGATTCACTGCGACACATCGGCCGATAGCGCGGTTCTTCATGGCTTGCTCGTCGCGGCTCTGGAAATAATTAACCCTGGCGGTCTGGTTCGCGGGACGGTTGAGGTAACGAAGCGAGTGCAGTAAAAGCGCGATGAGCAACCGCAGCAAAGCCGAGCGCATCAATTACTATTCGATGGGTGCCTTTCGTATGGCCGCGGGGGATGATCGGATTTGCACGCTGGAGCAGGTTGCTTACTCACTCGGTGTCACGAAGGAACGCGCGCGGATGATCGAGATGAGCGCGATTCGGAAATGCCGACGTTGGTGCGACGCTCACGGGGTTGATCTTGACGCACTGCTGCCGTTCGATGAATGAGATGAACACGCAAACCTATCTCGATCGAAAAGACCACGGAGCGCGGGCGATGGGGCGTAAGTATTTGTTTAATGGGTCCTTCCTGGGGGGGTTGGCCGACGCGGTGCGCGAGGTCCGGTATTTGCCCAAATTTTTTTTCACCCACCCGGCCGATTGCTAAATGCCCCCGGCCGGTTTTTCACTCAGCTTGATCGAGGTTCCACCATGGCGAAAAAACCCAAAACACCGCCCGACCCCTGGCGCGCGCCCTCCTGGCTCGACACCGCCGGTAAGCGCGAGTGGCGCCGAGTCGTTGACCTTTTGGCCGATCGCGGAGGTCTCGACGAGCTTCGCCTGGAATCGCTGTCCAGGTACGCCGCCGCCTGGTCCCTGTTCGCGAAGTCCACCGCGGCACTGCCGGGCTGCACAGCCGCGGAGGCTGATGTGTTGGGCGCCGCCCTGAGCAGGTCCGGCCGGATGCTCAGGAACGCCGCCGCGGACCTTGGGATACCCATCCCCGAGGTCGATCGCGCCCCGCGATCTAACGGCTCGGTAGAGCGCCGCGAGCCCGCGGGATGGTTCAACTGCGCCGCGCCGCCGCCGGTCCCCGCCCCCAAGCGTCCCCGCTCCAAGACCGCAAAGGCCGCGGCCGGCCCGACCGCGCCGCCGGTGAAACATTGAGCGGCTGAGCCATGCAGAGCGCCGATTCGGTTTGCCTTCTGCTGGAGCTTGCCAACGCTGCGCGGGAAGGCCGTCCGGCCCCTCCTGCTGCGGCTGATTGGCTGACAGCGGGTGTAGCCGGGTTCCTGGATGGTGAACCGCTCGCCCTCGCGCTCGGACTCGCCGCGGCTGGCCCTGGACACGCGAGCGCCCGTCACGAGTTCCTGGCTCGCGTTCGCGATCACCACCTCTACGAAGCCCATCGGCTGACCGGCGGCCCGTCCCCGTGGTCTCGGAGCCTTGCCCTAGCCCGCGAGATTCGCCGTTTCGAGGCTACGGTATGGCCCCGCTGGCGTCACTGTGACGCGCCGCCCGAGGGGGCAAGCGGACTGCGCCGCGCCCTTTTCGCTGCCTTCAAGACCGGCTTGGAGATCCCCGGCAGCCCGCGCCAACTGGCCCGGATCGCCGCTCGCCGCCATGCTGCGCCGCCGCCCGTGGTGACTGCGACGTTGACGATCTGAGCGTTTGGACACGTGCACGGGTTTTGTTGTCCATGAAGGTCTCGGATGATGTCGCCAACCACCTGACCGCGAGAACCCGAAATGTTGATCAGACTCCGTGTCGCCTACCACGGCCCCGCTGGTTCATACCAACGGGGAGCAACAGCGGATTTCCCAGAAATTACCGCCAATGACATGATTCTAAAGGGCCAAGCCGACCGCGTTCGCCAGAAACTTACGTTGACCACCGCCCGCCGCCCGTCCCCCGCCGCGCCTGTTGAGTTGCAGTAATGATCGGCAATATTGTCGGTCGGCTCGCCAATAACTTCTTTGGCGCAATGGCGAAAAAAGTTCGAAAAGGCGCGCGCTCAAGTGATGATGATTCAGTCACGATTTCGTCTTTAGACTTTCGGCTTGATATCGATCTCGGTGAATCCTTTTACCGGACGATGGCAGTCCTTGACGCCTTTCCAGACAACATCAAACGCGCCCAAGCCCGCGCTATGAAGCGGCTAATGACCTGGATGCAGCGCGAAATCATGCGAGAGTTAAGCGCCGCCACCGGAGTTCCTCAGAAGAAATTCAAGGCCCTGGTGCGCTACCGCGCTTCGCCCGTCCCTGGACGTGACGCGATTGAAGTTTGGATTGGTACCAACCCGATCAAGGTCCACCACCTGGGCAACGTCGTTTGGAACCGCCGGATGCCGGGCGCCCGCGTCGGACGCAAGAGCTATCCCCACACTTGGGCATGGAAGCCGCCGACCAAGACGGCTCCCGCCGTGATGCAGCGGACTGGCGTATGGCAAAACGGTGTGGAGAAAATAGCCCCAGTAACCGAGCCCATTCACGAAATCGCGGCACGTCGTATAGATGCCATTCAGCCCCGCATTGGCGACCAGCTTGAGCGCTACATGCTCACGGCGATGAAGCAGCAAATCTATCTGGAATCTAAGAAATGACACGCCGCCCGGACCCGAGGTCTGATTATGCCTAAATCACCGCTCCCACTGACCGCGCCCGCCGCGGTCCCACTGACCGCCCGCCTGTCCGGAATTGGCGAAGCGCTGCGCGAAATCGCGGCCCTCAACGATGACATCAACGCCCGCCGCGAAACCCTGATTCAATCGCGCGAAAAGCTTGAATTTCTTGGCCGGCCGAAAGAGGAAGCCGTTGCCGAAGTCTGCGCGGGGATCGATGCGATTCGCGAGACGTGGCTTTTCCACGAAGGCCGCGGCCGTTTTCTGGGTACGCACTTCGTAAACTCGAATGCGACCAACCGGCGGGACTTCGCGCTCGCCCTCCTGGAGTCCACCACCAACCGCGGGGCGCCCGACGTTCGCGCCCTGATCGCGATGCTGGCCGCGCCGCTGAAGGTCGCAATGGCGGCCGAAATCGAGGCCCTTGAGGAATGGCCCGAGGCGATGCCGACCGCCGCCCGCCTGGCTGAAATCGCCCGGCTGGACGTTGCGCTCGCCGCCCTTGACGCTGAGCAGGCCGAGTTGCAACGGGCGATCGACGACAGCGGTCTGACCTTCGACACGACGCCCGAGGTCCTGGAGCCGTTGCCCCCTGATCCTGCTGCCGCCGCCGTGCGCGAACCCAAGGCCCTGCCTGGATGGGATGCCGACCGTGTTGGTCACGTGTGGGGTCCCAAAGATCCCGATGATCGGGTGACCATCACCCGCACCGCGCCCGAGGCCGATCCCGAGGCCGCATTCAGGATGCCGCCGGCCCCTCAGGGGCTCATGCCCATTTATCGCAAAGACTTTGACTGAGGAACCCAGATGACCGACACGACGGAATCTATCATCGCCCGCGTGCTCAACGCCGACGCCCCAGCGCCCCAAAGTCAGAGCGCACCCGGCCCGACCGCCGAGATCCACGACCTGGAGCGGTACCGCGCCAAGACGCAGCAGGCCCCAGCCGCCGCGCCCCCGACCAACGAGCAAGCTATCGCCGCCGCGTTCGCCGAAGGTGCGGAAGCCGAGCGCGCGCGCATCGTCGGAATCTGGACCGCCCCAGAAGCCGCCGGCCGGCTTGAAACTGCCATTGAGTTGTCGAGGGCGAACATCAGTGTCGAGGCCGCGCGCGCGGTCCTGGCGTCGCTGCCTGCCGCTGCCGCTGCTGCTGGTGTAACGGGCAACATGATCATCGACCGCGCCGTTGCGCGTGGTTCGATGACGGAAGCCGAGGCGAAATTTCTGATGTTCGACGACCACGCCAAAGCCGAGACCGACGCCGCCGTTGCGCGCATCCTGAGCGTCTGACCCGCAATCGAATTTAACGCGCCGTGCCATGGAGCGTTGATAGCGCTGGAAAGCTTTGTGATGGGAGCCGACTCCGCCCCCGGTCGGCGCGCAAGGGGGCAATCATTATAAAGCTCGCATTTTGCGGGCTTTTTTTATTGCGCGAATAAGAATTGACGAAATGAGAGGGTATAGTAATCTCTTACTACGGTTATTCGGCATAATGGCATTCTCCAACCAACCAGAGCGAACGCCATGAATACAGATATGATGAACCGCCCCGCGAATTCTTTGATCCAGCCCGCGCCCGCGGACACTTTGCGCCAGTGCGCGGCCGTGCTCGGACTCCTGGAGGGGGTTAATCCCGACGAAGGCCCGGCCGATCCTGAAGGCATCGGGCTTACCGCCGTACTGCGGATCATTGGTGATGCCTTGACGTTCGAGGCGTCGCGAGTGAGTTTGAAGCGCGAAATATCTCCTGATTCCGAGGTCTCCCCGTGATCCCTGTGATCCCCGGTTACCTTCGCCTCGACCAAGCCGCCGCACTGGCCGCGCTGCCGGTCGATGACTTCATGGCCGAGGCGCCGTGCATCGCCTGTGAAAGAAGACTAGGACAGGTCGCTAAGTTGTTGAGTTCTCCGTCAACCTCAATCTGAGGAAGCCCGCTGAAGGGGGGTGCAGCCCATGCGCCCCCTTGACCCCTTGAAGATCCCCGGTCCGCAACCTCCCGGAACCGCGGACGGCCTTCACCCTGCCGACCATGCCGACTCTGTTGACAAGAAAACCGGCCGAAGACCCGGCGCCGACCGGCGCCAACCCGCGAAACGGCGGAAATCGGCCTGAAGTGTTGACACCTTCACCGTGGTCGGCTGTTCCTGGTGACGTTGAGTCACGGGCGCCGATCACCGATCCTGCTGCGGCTGGTTCGAGGCCCCGGATTCGGCTTGGCGGCCGTCTCCACCTGGACCGGCCAGAGCCCGAACCGCCGGGTCGATCCTGACACCGCTCCACGGGGAGAGCCCGACGCTGGACCTGGACACCCTCCCAAAGATTCATGCGGACGGCTCGCCCTGGTGTCCCTGCGCAAGGTCCTGGTCAACCTCAACGCCGGAACCGTACTGATCGTACAAAATGTACTGTATGTACCGTATGTACAAGCGTACAGGCGACCGCTCCCCAGTGCGTCCCCCTGGCTGGTGTTGACCCTGATTCGCTCCCGGAGCCCTTCCACCTGGCGACCGGACGGCCCTGGACCTGGACACCCTCCCGGAGCCGGCGCCCGGCCGGTTGATCCTGGCACCGCTCCACGGGAAGGGTCTGCATCGGGTGACTGGCCCGCGACGACCCTCTCGACGACCCTCTCGACGACCCTCTCGACGACCCCCAGGTCAAGCCCTCCCGGAGCCCGGTCCCGCCGCGGCCGGGTTCGAGGTCGGCGGCCGGGCGGATTCCGGAGCAGACCCCCCGTCTGTGCGAGGAAACGGGAGCCGATCCTATCCGTACACATCGCCGGTTGATAGGAGAAATCTACCAGGCACGTTTATTGTATTATCTTGATAACCTGATGATTCAACGATAACGCAAAAATCGAGCCCGATAGTCCAGGCCGATGTATCGACCGGGCACCGGCGCGCGCCTGTCCCCCGTTCACCCGTGCCACGGCTGGCCCTGGTGCCTGCGGGTATGGTGTTTATCCCCTCACCTACAGACGGTGGACCTGTCCCCCCTGGCACGGCTGGCCCTGGTGACTGCGACCGCTCGCCCCCGGTCCCGGTCCGCTCGCCCTGGAGGTCCGGCCGGTACCGATCCTGCGACGTGGCCGGGTTCGAGTAGACCGCAAGCCCTCGTCTTGAAGCGATAGCAGGAATTCCTGCTATCTACCGGGATTCCGGTAGATGAGCCCCTCGCCCTGGAGGTCCCCAGAACTGGGGCGTTGATTCTGTTGAATTCATCCGCTGCGGATGATCCCCTCGCCCGCTGGGCACGCAGGTATCAGGGTGACACTGATACCCCACCGAGCCCCATGCCACCCTCGCCCGCGGGGCACTCGACTGGCAATGCCAATCCAGACTTGGATCGGCCCCAGAGGCGCCCGGCGGTCAACCTGTCCCATGCTCCTGGAGCCCGATCGCGGCCCCCCCTATCAGCCCGGCCCGCTGGCGGACGTGTCCCGATGGGGTGCAGGAATTGCACCCCATCGGGCAGAGGCCCGCCGCCGCTCCCAGGGGCCAGAGGTCCGGACGGCTGGAAGGTCGAGCGGTTGATGATCGCGGGAAGGCCCGTCAAGGCCGCTCAGCGGCCCGGAGACGCGCCCGCGGTAGGCGAGTGGATGACGGCCGCGCCCTGACGACCCTCTTAGGCCGCGTGCATCGCAGATCCCAGGAATAGGCAAGGCATTGACGCAGTGGGGGACTGTTTGGGGGATCAATACCGAGCGGTATTCTGTAACAGCTTGTCTTGATTGATGTTTATTCACAAAACTGGCGGAGAGGGTGGGATTCGAACCCACGGAGGGGGTAAACCCTCAACGGTTTTCAAGACCGTCGCTTTCAGCCGCTCAGCCACCTCTCCTAAAGAAGCCAGGACCGTGACTCGGGCCTTGCACCCAGGACCGTTGACCCTACCTTCAGCCTATCAGGATAACCGAATCCGCTCGCGCACCCAAGCACCGAAATTCTTGCCGTTTCGCTGCGCTCCGGTATCCTTAGGGGAACTCGGCCGTTCCGCTCGGGTCTCACCACACGCCAAGTTCCACGACGCTGTTCACGTCAAGCAATCTTCACGAGGAGTATGACCACCATGGCCAACACCGACTACACCCTGATGCGCGGCGCCCAAGGGGCGATCAGCGCGAACAAGGTGCTCAAGAACACCTACATGCTGCTGGCGGCGACGCTGGCCTTCTCGGCCGTGACGGCGATGCTGTCGATGGCCCTGCAGATGCCGCCCATGGTCTACATGGGCGCGGTCATCGTCTCCATGCTGCTCGGCATCTTCGTGCTGCCCAAGACCGCCAACTCCGCGTCCGGCATCGGCGTCATCTTCGGCATCACCGGCCTGCTGGGCTTCGGGTTGGGCGCCATCCTCAATGTCTACATGGCACTGCCCAATGGTCCCGAGACCGTCGCCCTCGCTTTCGGCGGTACGGCGCTGATCTTTCTGGGGCTCTCCGGCTATGCCCTGACCGCCAAGCGTGACTTCAGCTTCATGGGCGGCTTCATGTTCGCCGGCATGATGGTGGTCATGCTCGCGATCATCGCCAATCTCTTCCTGGCCATGCCCGCGCTGTCGCTCGCCATCTCCTCGGCCATCATCCTGCTGATGAGCGGCATGATCCTCTACGACACCAGCCGGATCGCCCGCGGTGAAGAAGACAACTACATCATGGCGACCTACAGCATTTATCTCAGCATCTTCAACATCTTCATCAGCCTGTTGCAGATTCTGGGGATCATGGGCGACGACTGACCTGACGCGGGCCGCCTGACCGCGGCGGCCCGTGATCGAGGTTGACCGCGTTGCAACCCCGGCCCGGTGTCGGGGTTTTTGTTGTTTGCGACACTCACGGGGGTACGGCGATGGAGCTGTTTCTGAAGATCGCGATGGCGGCGGTGCTGGTGCTGTTGCTGTTCCGGCTGTGGCCGGCCTATAAACAATGGCAAGCGAGCGGCCGTAAGGCCGAGCAAGGCGACTGGCTGGCCGCCCTGCTGCCCTTGGGCGGGGTGGTGCTGGTGGTCATCCTGCTCATCGTGGCGGTGCGGGCTTAGCCCATCCCGAGGATCGGGTCGACGAAGTTGACACTCTTTAGCTTCAATCGGTTACCTCATCAAGTCCGACAAGCTGCTAGGCCGCGGACATCTCATCCATCAATTCGGGATGGCGCACGATGAGCCGCAACAGACATAGCACCCCACCCGGCGGCGCGAATCGGCCTTGCTCCCAATCCCGCAGGGTCGCTACCGGTGTGGCGATGCGCTCGGCAAATGCCTGTTGCGACAATCCTGACTGCGCTCGGGCGGAACGCACTAGGATCTGCTCGGCCGTCGTGACCCGGCCCATACCCGCCTGAGCCTCCTCGATCGCCTGGCGCAGGTCCGGCAGGGCCTCGCCCGCGTCCGCCTCAATGGCCTTGGCAATCGCCTCGATGTCCATGTTAGACCTCTCGTTCAATGTCGCCGATGAATTCAAGCCGCTGCGCCTCCGTCCAGACCTTTTCGGCCTGCTTCTGGAAGGTCGGCGTTTCGATCACGGTGCGCATGGGGACGATTGTACGGGCATCCCGTAGCTGCTGTCCAGACGTTCGGTCATCGCCTTTGCTGCTCGGCGCGACGGCGACCTCCTTCTGTGGCTGCCGCCCCTGCTCGCCTGGGTCCACGATTACAGCGATGACGTGCAGGGCATGCAGGCGTTGATCCAACTGCTGCTGTCCGGCATGACGTTGGTGTTGCTGATCGCCCGCCCGCCGGACGCGGCGGCCGCCACCGCCGCGGCGCAGGCGGAGGAGCGCCGGGGGCTCGCGATCCTGCGCGCCAAGGTCACGCGGGAGGTCACGGAGCGGTTGGGCGCCTCGCTGTACCGACAGATGCTGATCGCGCTGGGACGCGAGGAGACCCCGGACGCCCTGGCCCTGCCGTGGGCGCGGGAGCTGGAACGCCCCGGTCTGCCGGCCCGCCCGGTGCCGACGGACACCACGACGCTTGCGCTGTTCGAGCAGGGCGGCGGCGCGCTGTTGATCCTCGGCGAGCCCGGCGCCGGCAAGACCGTAGAGTTGCTGACCCTGGCTCAGGGCCTGCTGACCCGACCGCCGCCCGCCGCCGACCCGTCCGACCCGCCGCCGGTCCCGGTGCCGCTGAACCTGTCCACCTGGGCCAGCCGGCGCCTGCCGGTGGCCGACTGGATCGCCGACGAACTGTTCCGGCGCCACCAGATCCCGCGCGCCATCGGCGCCGACTGGCTGGCCCGCGGGCGCCTGCTGCCGCTGCTCGACGGCCTGGACGAGGTCGCCGAACCGCACCGGGCGGACTGCGCCGCCGCCATCGACGCCTTCCATCGCGCCGACGGCCTGACCCCGCTCGTGGTCTGCTGTCGCGTCGCGGAATACCGCGCCTTGCCGCCGCTGGCGCTGAACACCGCAATCCACCTGCTGCCGCTCGACCGGGGCCAGCTCGAACGGTATCTGCGCGGCGCCGGCCCGGCGCTGGCGGGGTTGCGTCAGGCCATGGCCGCGGCCCCGTTGCTGGCGAAGCTTGCCGCCACGCCGCTGATGTTGAACGTGATGAGCTTGACTTGGCAGGAACGCCCCGCCGCGGCGATCCTAGCCGGCCTCGGCCCGTCGCTCGGCGCGCCGGCCGGGACCCAGACGGGCGCGTCGCCCGCCCCCGCCGACGAGGCCCGCGACGCGCTGTTCGCGGCCTACCTGGCGCGGGTATTCGGCCGCAAGCCGGATCAGCCCGGCCCTTGGTCGCCCGCCGATACCCGCCGCACCCTCGCCTGGCTTGCGGCGCGGATGCAGCACCACGGGCGCACCCTGTTCCAGATCGAGGCCCTGCAAGGGGACTGGGGCGGCCTTTCTCGATCACGGCGCGCGGCTGATCCTGTTGCAGCGCGTCGGCGGCGGCTGGGTCTTCATCCACCGCCTGTTGCAGGAACACCTCGCCGCCACCGCGCCACCGCGATGACCACGGCGGGCTGACCGCGCCCCATGGCCACCGGGTCAGCCCAGAGGCCGCAGGTCGTTTTCAGCCCGTAGGATGGGCCCGGCCCTATCAAACCACATCACTTCCGATCGCACCCGCACGGCTTCCTCGCCGTCCACGAGGTGCCGCCTCTTACTTCCCGATTGTTGGCCGAGTTGGTGATTTCCGGGAAATGATCTACCGACATGGAGGGGCGACTGAAGTCGCCCCTACAGTCCCCTGCGGATCGTGCTGCACCCGCACAACAGATCGGAGGTCGAGGTTTCATGAGGGCCGATGGCCCTCACCCCTGGGGGCGGAGGTCATCACCATCCTACCCTTCCTCACTCTGCCGACGCGCTTCACCAGATGCCGCGGCACTGACCACAAGGCCGCCATCCTGTCGGCCCGGCTACTCTCGGCGCTGTTCTTCGGCTTGCTGCATCGGTCACCTGCGACTGGAATTTGATCCAATGCATCACTATTATCCCGACCGCCTGCCTGGTGCCGATCCGGCACTGGATCAGGAGCTCGAATCGCTGGGGCACGACCGGGACGCAGAGCGTGATCAGCGTGCCGGCACCAGGTCTCTTGTAGGGTGCGGTGAGGCACGAACCTCACCGCTGTGGTGCGATTCGTGCCTCACCGCACCCTACGTCGAGGGTGGTGCCCCCCGTGAACCGTTCACGGCTGCGCTGCAGGCTCCATTCACTGCACCGCATTCATCCAATCGCTCTGCACGAGGTCAAGACCCATGAAGACGCCATCACTCATCGTCGCCGGCGTTGCCCTGCTGGCAACCACCGCCGTCCATGCCATCGACGCGGACTACCGTCGTCTGCTCGAACGCTCGGGCTGCACCCAGGTCTCCGAGATGCAGGGCTGCGACATCCACAAGACCAAGGCGGAAAACGCCAAGGCGGGTTTCGTTGCGGACGCCCCCGCGCATGAAAAGGGAGCCGCAAGTCATACTCCTTATGCCGGACAATGGGTTGCCAAAGCCGCGTCCGGAGTCACCGTGGCCACCATCCGCATCGACGACAAAGAGCAGGTCTGGGTCAGCGGCAAGCGCGTGAACGCCAAACGCAGCGACGGCGCGCTGGTATTCCGGGATGGCAGCATTACCTTTACCATCCAGGGTGATCGGCGCTTGACAGGCGAGGACTACTGGTCGGATGCCGATGCCGGAACGAAGGGGCGCATCGTCCCCGAATAACCCGGTGAGGCCCGCCGCGGCCTTCAATGACGGATTCGTGCACGCTTTACGGGATTTCGACACGATGCAACCATCGACCGCAGAACCGGGCGGCGCCGGCTGACCGCGCTTGGACTCGCCCCCCTCACCCACCACGAGACGCCGGGCGGGGTGCCGGCCGCGAAATCCTCGCCGGACAGCTCGGTGCTCTCCCGGCTCCAGTCCGATGCTGCCTTCCAGCGCGCCATGAAGCAGCGCATGCACCCGGGCATGGTGATGGTGGTCACCGATAACCCGCTGCATCCGGATCGGCGCTCCGGGACTGATTGCGTCATCATGTCCTCGTCCTGACGCCGGGGGACGGGTCGCGGTCGCGCGGGCTTCGCCTGCGCGCCCCGGGTCATCGCGGGCTTGAGCTGCCGGAGAACCAGCCCATCGGGCTTGCATAGAAGTGTATGATTCCGGTTCCCGAGACACCCTGAGGCCCGGTCATGCGTACCCGATTTCGTTCAGTCCTGTTCGCTGCCATGCTCCCGTCCGTGCTGACGGTCGCTGTTGCCGATGTCATTCCGAGACCCAACAACTGCCCCAGGGGTTATTATCCCGACGGCAACTACTGTGTGAATAACTCCGACGCTCGGTCGCCTTCGCGCGGCTATTACGGTAATTCCCAGGAGCCCCCGCCGGGACGGCACTCCGGCTACCCGACCTACCAGGCGCCGCCGATCATTGAGAAGCACGGCAATTGCCCCGCCGGCTACCATTCCAATCAAAAGGGCAAGAAGTGCATCCGCGACGGCTATGAAGACTGAGGGAAGCCGACAGCCCCCCGTGGGAGCGGCCTCCGGCCGCGATACGGTGCAGCAGTGAACCCCGATCCGGCGTAGATCCGGCGAGACCCTATCGCGGCCGGAGGCCGCTCCCACGGGGGCGCAGTGCGGCTGTCGCGGTAACGCGGACTGCTATTCCCGGCCTCAAACCCCGCCGCTGTGCACCATCTCGTAGTAGAGCTTCTCGAGTTCGGACTTGTGCTTGGTCTCCTCGTTCGCCAGATAGACGAACATGTCCCGAATGGGGCCGGGCTCGGTCCCCTCGGCCAATGACTGGTAGTGCTCCATGGCGATGTGCTCGCGCCCCATGGCGTACTGCAGCACCGCCTGGTCGTCCGGCCGGGGTCCCAAGTCGGGCAGGTGGATGGCGTCGGAAAACCGGGTGTTGTTGGCGGGGGTCTGGACCTCGACCGCGATCTGCTCGACGATGTCCGGATGGTCCGCGAGACCACGCAGCAAATCGTAGTGGCACTGCTCCTCGGCGGCCAGATCCTCCGCCAGCCAACGGATGTTATTGCTGACCTTGGGGGCCAGATCGCGATAGAAATCACGGGCGCTGGCTTCGAACGAACAGGCAAGCTCCAGGACCTCTTTCAGGGAAGTCTTGGACTTGATCCGATCGTAGCTGCCCTGGTGACCCTCGATCATGGTGCGTGCTCCTGAACGGATAGATAGGCATGAATGCTGTCCGCGACCCGGTGCCCGTCGGCAACGGCCGACACGACATCCGGACCGCACACCATGTCGCCCGCGGCCCACAGCCACTCCAGATTGGTGCGACCCTGGCCGTCGACCTGGAGGCGCCCGCGGTGCCATTGCAGCACTTCAGTCAGGGCCTCACCCAGCAGGGCCACATCCGCCGCCTGACCGATGGCCTCGACCACCAGGTCACCCGCGTGAATCTGCTCATCGGCGGGGTCATAGCTGGGGGCGAACCGACCCGCCTGATCGAATATGGAGCGCACGCCCCAGGTCCGCAACCCCGCGACCTGACCCTCGCGCATCAGGATTTCCTGAGGCCCGCGGGCCTCCAGAATCTGCACGCCCTCCTCCCGCGCCTCCCTGATTTCATCCGCATCGGCCAGAAAGTGGTCCAGGTCTTCGAGCGCCGTCAAGGTGATTCTGACCTCGCCATAGCGCTGCTGCTGGAGCCGCGCGAGGGTGCGGGCGATATCCATGGCCACGTTGCCGCCGCCGATGATCACCGCGGACTGGGGGACCTCGATCGCTTCACCTGCCGCCACCGCCCGCAGCAGATCCACGGCCCGCTTGACGCCGGCCTGATCGGAGCCCGGCACCCGGGTGGAACGGCCCATCCAGAGTCCGACGCCCAACACCACCGCGTCATACTCCGCCCGCAGCCGCTCCATGGTCAGGTCGACACCGACCCGGGTGTTGTAGCGGATCTTCACGCCCAGAGAAGTAATGACGTCCAGATCACGATCGAGCCGGTCGGCCGGCATCCGATAGTCGGGGATGCCGTAGCGGACCATGCCGCCGCCCTGGGCCTGGGCCTCCAGGACGGTCACGTCATGCCCTTGCCGGACCAGGTCGAAGGCGGCGGTGAGTCCGGCCGGCCCGGCACCGACGATGACGACCCGCTTACCGGAGATGAAATCGGCCCGACCCTCGGCCGCGATCTGTTTGACCCGTTCGTGGTCCACCGCGTCCATGGCGTAACGCTTGAGCCAGCGAATGGCGATGGGGGCGCCGCGATGGCCCACCGAACAGGCGGTCTCGCAGCGATGGGTACAGACCCGGCCGCAGGTGTGGGCGAAGGGATTGGTGCGGTAGATCTCACGCACCGCGCCCTCCAGATCGCCTTTCCAGATGGCGCGGATGTATTCGGGGGCATGCATGTGGGTCGGACAGGCGTCGTGGCACATGCCGCACTGGACACAGCGCGATGCTTCGATAAGCGCCTGATTGGCGTCGTACCCGGCCACGATCTCGGAAAAATTGTCGATGCGGTCCGCCGGGGCCTGTTCGGTCATCGGCTGGCGATCGAGTGCGACCAGGTCCGCGTCGGTCGACTTGGCCCAGCCCTTGGGATAGGGCGTGCCGTGGATCCCCCGGGCATCGGGCAGAATGAAATAGCTGTCGAGTTCGCTGTCCACACAGGTATGCACATACTCGCGCGAGAGCGCGATCGACCCCGTGGGACACAGATCCACACACAAGGCACACCAACAGCAGCGGCCGTAGTCGATGGCCGGCCGCAGATTGCGGATGCCTTTGGCCGGGTCCTCCGGCAGGCCGGGGACCTTGACCATGGTGATGGCGGCGTTGTCGCAGACCTTCTGGCAGGTGCTGCAACCGATGCACAGGTCCCAGTCGTTCAGATGGAAGCCGCGGTAGTTCGCCGCGGCGGGTCGCGGACCCAGGGGCTCGGTGATCGGCTGACGGGCAAAGAACGACAAGTTCTTGAGCGGGGCGAGCAGACCGCCCCGGTCCTGGTGATCGATGTCGCGCATCAGCGATCCACCTCCGGGGGGCAGGCGTCGAGTGAGAACATGATCTGGGCGACATCCTCGATCCGGCACCCGATCGCAAGCTGTTC
>Ga0247840_10001192_pt1 | contig 52016 bp, 47 predicted proteins | sample LaCruzMarch2015__FD_192404 | JGI IMG/M metagenome (GOLD analysis project Ga0247840, IMG submission 192404) | Freshwater microbial communities from meromictic Lake La Cruz, Castile-La Mancha, Spain - LaCruzMarch2015_17m | ecosystem: Environmental > Aquatic > Freshwater > Lake | place: Spain... | reverse complement strand
GTGCCGTTGGCATCAACCATGAACTGCTGCTGGAGGAGCAGGCCCGCGCTGCTGGAGGGAGTGACGGTGGCACCGGCGGAGATGAAGTTCCAGCTGCTGTCGACGGACCAGGTGTGGAGGCTGCCGGTGGAGAGTTCCTTCCAGAGAATCTGGTTCTGGTTGCTGGCGACGGTTTCAGCCGCGAGGATCTTCCAACCGTTGTACTGGGAGGCCTTGATCTGGGCGCCGCTGACGCGGACCGCTGTGGTGACGCCGTTGACCTGAACGGAGACCAGATCGGTGCTGGTGTCGCGCAGGAGTTGAACGATGCCGTTGGGATCGAGCACCTGGAGGGTGCTGGTGGGCGGCGGTGGGGTGGCGGCGTCGTCGTTGAGGATGGTGCCGGTGACAACACCGGCGGTGCCGATGCTGTAGGCGGCGTTGGGCTGGAGAGTGAGGGAAACGGTCTCATCAGGCTCGAGGTCCGAATCACCAGTGGGATCGACCGTGACGGTGGCGGTGGCGGAGCCGGCCGCGAAGGTGACGGAGGCGGGGATCAGGCCGTAATCGCTGCCGTTGGTGGCGGTGCCGCCGATGGAATAGCTGACGCTGAGGGGATTGGTGGTGGCGCCGGTGCGGGAGAAGGTGTAGATGAGGTTGGCGGCACCGTTCTCAAGAACAGTGGCTGGCGAGACGGCCAGGGAGATGAGGGGCAGGGTGGTGGTGGAAGTGAGGGGTGTGCCGTTGGCATCAACCATGAACTGCTGCTGGAGGAGCAGGCCCGCGCTGCTGGAGGGAGTGACGGTGGCACCGGCGGAGATGAAGTTCCAGCTGCTGTCGACGGACCAGGTGTGGAGGCTGCCGGTGGAGAGTTCCTTCCAGAGAATCTGGTTCTGGTTGCTGGCGACGGTTTCAGCCGCGAGGATCTGCCAACCGTTGTACTGGGAGGCCTTGATCTGGGCGCCGCTGGCGCGGACCGCTGTGGTGACGCCGTTGCTGCGCACCGAGACCAGATCGGTGTTGGGGTCACGAAGCAGCTCAACGGCACCGTTGGGGTCCAGCACCTGGAGGATCGGCGGCGGTTGGCTGGTGGATGGCAGCGTGCCGCTCACCATGTACTGGCCGAGGCTGCCGTAGTCGGTGTACCCGGTGGGGGTGCTGGCGAGAGGGGTGCCGAAGCCCACGCCGTCGATGCCGAGGTAGTAGGTGCCGGCGTCGAGGTAGGTGGAGAAGCTGGCCGTGGTGAGATCGGCGGGGTTGAAGGTCTGGACGATGCTCTGGTCGGCCCGGTAGAGGGTCGCGGCGATGTCCAGGTTGGGGCCGCGGGAGGTGAGGTATTCGGTGACGTAGCTGCCGGCGGAACCGATGAAGGCCCGCGAGGCGTTGACGATGTTGAAGGACACCTGACCGGCCAGGGTCTCGAAGCGGAACATGTCGATGTCGGTGTTGCGCTCGATGACACCGAAGCTGCTGAAGCTCAGGCCGGTCAGAGCCGTTGCCGTGGCAAAGCTGTTGCCGTGGTCATCGGCGGCGTAGCCGAAGCCGTTGCTTCCGGTGATGACGGCGAGGTCGTCCTGAAAGTAGTCGGCGCCGAAGTACTCCCCTTTGCTCCACTGGGTGAGGTTTTCGTCGGGACCCAGGAAGGGAGCACCCATGATGGTGCCCCAGCTGGTGGGGCCGGTGCCGCCATGGCCGGCGTAGTACGCGGTGCCGACTCCCCCGTCATGGCCGAGGCCAAGCGTGTGGCCAACTTCGTGGCTGGCCGTTTCCGCAGCGGAGTATTCGCCCCTGTTGAACACAAGGGCCACATCGTCGGTTTGCCAGTTGAAGCTGCCGTAGTAGGCCGTACCACCACCACCGGCATAGATGATGGGATTGCCGGTGAGCAGGTTGAGGTTACTGGTGAAGGCCACCCGGATGCCCCAGCGGTCGTCGCCAGTGCCCAATTTGCGCAGGCTTTCTGTGCCGGGATCCTGGGTGGTGACGTTGACATTGAAGGGTGCATAGTCCTCGGCCACCCTCTGCCAGATTCGCTGAATCTCCGTGAGGGCGGTGCTGTCAAAGGTGCTGTAGAAGCTCTTCAGGCTGAGGCTGCCGCCTTTTTCCCAGGGGGTCTTGTCGATGGCATAGCCGTCGAAGTCGAGGAAGATCGTCTTCGTGGCTGTTGGGTTGCTGTGCAATTGGAATACGCTGCTCAGATTCACCCCCGTACCGAGTGTGACCAGGCCGTTCATCACTAGGGGGGCCTGGTCGTTGGTGATGTCCCAGGCGGCGGCGCCATCACCGTTGCTGACCGCCAGCACGCTGCAGGCACGGCAACCGCAGCTGGTGGCCATCGACGCCGAGCCCGCAGCCGTTGCCGCCCCAGGCAGGGAATCGCTCAGGACCTGATGGCTGTCCATCGCCACATCTGGGGTGGCGGAGATCACGACACCTTTCTGGAAGATGGCCCCCTGGCTGGTCTGGGCCAGGTCACTGGACTCCAGCGTCTCCAGGGCGGCGTCGGCCGGCAGAGGCGTTGAGGCCTTGGTGGTGGCCCGAACAGTGGTGATCAGCGGGCTGGTGACTTCCGCCACCGCAGGAGCGTCGGTGAACAGGGAGAGGGTCGTATCGCTTGAACGTTTTGCTTGGTTGGAGAGCTCAGGGAAGAGGCTGGAAAGCCATTGTTGGCGCCCTGCATGAGTGGTATAGGCCATGGCGAATTGAGGGAGTGCAGAAAACACCACCCATCGACCTCCGTAGCCTCCAACTCTCAACAGTTGGATGCTCTAGGGAATCATCAAAGTCATGAAGCCCAGGGCACTGGGGGAGGTTGACTTTGCTTTCGGGGAAACTGATGGATGGGAGCTTTTCCCCTGCATTCATCATCGTTCAGCAGCAGCCCTGCAGCCTTTGTGTCCAGGCCAATTCGCAGGGAGAGTTCTATCGCCAAAGCTGAAAACTGGCTTAGGTTTTCACCGGCCGTTCTGTGCGTAAAGACTCAATAAAGTTTGCAACGGTCTCCGCCCCCCTGTCCCAGGCGATCGCGCTGAGCCCGATTCCGCACCATTCCTGGCTCCAGAAAGGGTGCGCCAAGGGGGATGGAGGAGGGAGGAGCGTAGTTGTGCCAAGGGATTTGCCGTATCCGACCGGCCCCAGATGGCCCTTTGTAAAGCCTGTTTGAAGGCTGAGGGGCAGGGCATCAGCGGGCTAAGCACCATTAAGCCGTTCGGCTGATCTGCGCCGCCTCTGCAGCCCGGGTGCTGTCGTCTGCTTCGGTCAGCGACTGGCGCGGAGGAGGCCAACCAGAGTGCCCGCCGGCAAGGTCTCAAGCGGCTGCTGGCCATCAGAACGTGCCGGGGCCCGTGTTGCCTGCGTGGATGGGGATGGGATGAAACACGAGCGCCGCGAAATCGTACGCATACAAGCCGCCAGCAAGGCTTCCGGGATGGTGCGGATGCTGGTGATGAACAAATGGCGTGCCGTTCCCTGCCCGTGTGTGCCCGTCGCGCACCCAGTCTTGCCGCCACAGACCAGCTGCAGCCCAGTGACAAGATCCGGTGCACTCGGGAGGACGCGGACAAACCAGTGTCAGGTTCACAACGCGCTGCCAGGCCCAGCTCGCGGCACGCCATTGGTTGCGGGCTCCGGTGGCGAATGGCTTCTCCTGGCGGCGGCAGCCACAGGCCGACGCACGCCAACTCTTGCTTCTGTACAGGCTGTACAGGAGCCGGAATCTAGCCAATCAGTGCGGCAGTGCACATCAGACCACGCAACGGGAGCGCCTCAGACCCCTGCGTCCACAGCCCACGCCCAGCTGACCATCGGTCGCCATGCGGCCGCTATCCATCCGGGGTGGCTGAACAATCGGAGGCCGTCTCACCCCGCCCAGATATCAGCAAGCTGTATCTGCAGAGCATGGAATTCAGGTCCCGCCTCCAGCACAGCGATCCGCTCGAGCCGTCGTGCGTTGGCTTGGTAAGCGGCCATCTTTTGGCGCAGAGCGCTCAGGCCGCGTGGGCCTTCGTCGCTGGGGCTGGCGAGTTCCACCTCAAGATCGGGGCAGAGGGGAGCGAAGCCGCGGCGCTCCTCAGGGCTGAGCACCGAGCCAACTCCTGCGGAGAAGCCTTGCGGCTACGGGCAGGCGACGAAACCCTGTTGAGCTGTCAAACACAAACACCTTCCAGCCGCCCTGAACTCTGGCGTAGCTCTGCAGCGCAAGCATCAGCGCCGAATGACGCGAACCTGTCTCGCCACCGGTGAGGGTCATGCTGCTCAGGCGGCCGTTGGCATGGAGCTCGAGATCGCACACCAGGGCAAACGGCTCCGCGCTCAGGCCTGTGTCCGGCGATGCCGGGGACATGGCAGGCAACACAGCGACACATTCAATTTAGGCTCAGCCCGTTCCATGACGCTCTCCGCAGCGGCCGGTCCCGCACGAGCGACATCCAGTGACTGTCTGCCAAGCAGCTGAATGCGCCGCGGCTGTTGAACGGGCGACAGAACGGGGTGGCGGTGCTGATGACACCCGCAGAAAAAACGCTGTACGTCGATCGAGCCAGCAGCCCTGGGCTGGGTCTGTCCCGGGCCTTCAGCTTCTGGGGGCTGCGGAGCTTGCTGCCTGCTCAGGTCCGTCATGGGCGGCCAGCCAGACCGCCAGGTCGGCCGGGCCCTGAAAATCCAGCAGCGCTTCCGCCAGGGCCTCCAGCCGCTCCAGCGGCAGGGCGTCGATCCGGCTGCTGGTTTCCGGGTTCAGCGGGCCGCAGCGACGGTTCAGCAGACGCATCGTCACACTGCCGCCGCTTCCTGGCGGCCTTCCTGACGGCCCTCCTGACAGCCTTCTCGGCGGCCTTCCTGGCGACCCTCCGCCAGCCACTCCTGCACGGCGCGCGTCTGGCGGATCTCTTCCCGCGGAATGCCGGCGATCACCATGATCTCCTCCTCGTTTAACTCGGGAAACCGTTGGATCAGCATAGGCAGCACCACCGTGCCCAGATCGGGCCGGCAGCTCAGAATCTGACGGCTGCTGACCGCCAGCTCACCCTCTGGGCGCACTGGCAGGGTCAGCAGGTTCAGCAGGGGATCCAGCCGGGGCCGACGGCTCAGCTCCTCCAGGCTCAGCCGCTGCTGCGGCGTGATCACCAGCACCGCCCAGTGCCTCACCGCGGGATGCTGCTGCAGAAACCGGTACGTCTGCGCCGCCAGGCGGTGGTGACAGCCTGCGTCGCTCTGCATCTGCACCTCCAGCACCACCACCGGCAGCTCCGGGCTGCCCGTTTTTCCCCAGCCCGTGCTCTCCCGCGGCCACTGCATACCGTCGAGCCGGTGGCTGAGCTCCTTGAGTTCCAGCGCCGCAAAGCGATACAGCCGGTCACCCGGTTCGGCCGCATCCAGCCCCAGCCCAGCAGGAATCACCGCAGCGCCCGGCAGCAGCGCCCGGATCAGGTCGGGGACGCCCTTGAACACCTGGTAGTACCAGCGGTCGGTGTTCACGCAGGGGCGCTCCGGGGCCGCTCGAAAAGTAGCCGCCTGCCACGCCGCCAGGGCGGCAGGGCAGAGCAGGAGATGGCGATGAGGCAAGCGGAGCCAACCCGAACTGAGGCACGCATTGCCCCAAGCGTCCAACCGCTTCTGGCTCCTGACCTAAACTGCGCGAAGAGAATGGGTTTTTTGGGCCAGAATGTACGCATCAAGAGAGTCAATCAAGGCCACCCTGCTGCAACTGATCAGCAAGCCCGTTTCTGGCAAGACGCTCCACAAGTTGCGCGAGGCCCATGCGGCGATTCTTGACTCTAGAGGGGCAAGGTTGTACGCAGTAGGGGCTCAATATCAACGTTCACGTCACGGAGAAGGCTTGCATGAACAGCTCGTCACGGAGAAAATAGCCTACGCCATTCCGGCCAACCGAATTCTCGCAGAAGATTCCACCCTTTTGACAGTCTGCCGCTACACGCGCGAGCAACTGGGCCTGCCTCTCTTTGCATGCCTCTACTGGATGGAGACCCCAAGCCTTCAGCTGCGTTTCCCGTTGCCACTGCGAACCAAGAGCTTCAACAGATGGTGGATCGCAAACGGACTGGAGCATTACAAAGAAGCCGATCGCGTTCTGCATGCAATAGCAGACACTGACCTGCATCAGCCAGCCGTCCGCTTTGCCGAAAAGCCTTTTGGCGTCAATCTGATCGGGCATGCATACAGCGTATTCGGCCTTGGTGAGTATCTCCGCATGATGGCCAAGGCGCTGGAAGCCGCTGACATTCCCTTCGTGGTCGTCGATATTCCCGTAAAAAATGGATCGCCCTCCACAGATTTCACACTTAGGCCAAAGATTGCTCCCGCCCCCGAGCATCAGCTTTATGCATTTTCCCTCTATTGCATGACAGCATTAACGCACCTTCATACTGTCATCAAGGAAGGTTGCTCAGATCAAACCTACGAAATCGCAGTTTGGTTTTGGGAGTTTGATCGCTGGCCAAAGCGACTGACCGGCGCCTTAGCTCTTGCAGACGAATACTGGCCCTGCACGGATCTGATCCATACAGCTCTCACAACAGCCAGGGACTCGGTGGCTCAAGGAGATCCTGCGTTGAGTGCCTGCCAACCGATCATCACGATTCCACCCGTCGTTGATCTGGGAGGATTCGAAGGCTTCACTACTCCAGCGGCCCGGGCCAACGCACGCAAAATGTTTGAACTGAATAGCAACGACGTTCTATTCACGTTTTCATTTGACCTCAATTCCATGATCTCACGCAAGAATCCTGAAGCCGTGATCGATGCCTTTCAGATCGCTTTCCCCAAGCCTTGCCCCTCCAGCCCTTCCGCTCCTTCCGTTGGCCTGGTCGTCAAGTCGTTTCCCCCCAGAAAGCCTGAACCCAGGTGGGAAGCACTCAAACAGCTTGCTGCGGCGGACCCAAGAATCACCATCATTGAAAAAGACCTGGATCGCCGGAGCATCCTCACGCTCTATGGCTGCTGCGATGCGTTTGTTTCTCTCCATCGAACCGAAGGACTGGGCATGGGATTGGCAGAAGCGTTTCAGCTCGGCTTGGACGTAATAGCAACGGATTACGGGGGCAACGTGGATTTTTGTGAGGGTCCTCTCGCCCATCCAATTCCCTACCGATTGGTACCCGTCAAAGAAGGCGAATATCCAGACCATGAAGGAATGATTTGGGCCGAGCCCGATATGGGCCGAGCAGTTGAGGCCATGAGGGTCGTCGCAGAAAAACGAATGAAGCAGCCATTCTGCTCACCTGCGCAAATCGCCAATTACAGGGAACGATTCTCAGCCAAGAACGTTGGTTTGGCCATGAAAGAACGCCTTCATCAAGTTTGGGCAAGACGCCCAGAGATTCAGAAGACTATGGACTGCAGCCATGTAGTCAATCTGTGAATGCCCAGCTTAAACTGCCAAGCGAATCTTAATAAGCATCCTGCATCTCATAAAAATCAGGCTGCACATAATCCTTCCTCAGCGGATACCCCTTCCAGTCCTCCGGCATCAACAGCCGCTTGGGATGGGGATGGCCTTCGTATGTGATGCCGAACATGTCGAAGGTTTCACGCTCCTGCCAATCGGCACCGCGGAACAGGCCGTAGAGGCTGGGGATGGTGAGGGCGCCGTCGCGGGCTAGGAACACCTTCAGGCGCACTTCCTCCGGGCGCACATCAGCGGGCAGTGGGCCGCTGCCACCGGCCAGGGCCTCCAGCTGATCCAGCATCGCCGCCATCTTCACCAGGTGATAGAAGCTCACCAACCGGCCACCCGGCCCCTCGTCGTAGCCGCCCTGGCACTGGAGGTAGTCGAAACCGGAGGCCTTCAGGGCCGTGGCCACCAAGGGCAGCGCCACCGGCTCCACGCCCAACATCTCCACACCGTCATGGTCGGGGCCCAGGGCCTCAGCATCGAAACCCTGGCCACCCAGCCAGGTGCCGACCGCTCCGGCGGCTGGGGGCGTGAGCGAAGACTCCTCAGGCATCGGTGGTAGGGGCGTTGGTGGTGGCGGAGACGGTGGCAGCCATCGGCAGGCCCGCAGCGGCGGCAAAGGCCGCCTGCTGGGTTTCGGCCCGCAGGTAGGCGCCGGTGACAATCGGATCGATCCGCTTCATCTGGTGGGGGATCGTGCAGTAACGGTGGGTGGGCCGCAGGTTGCCGCGTTCGGCGAAGGTTTCGTTGCCCACCTTCTTGCGCAGCTTGATCACCGCATCGAAGATCGCCTCGGGCCGTGGCGGACAGCCCGGCAGGTAGAGATCCACGGGGATCAGCTTGTCGACACCGCGCACCGCCGTGGTGGAGTCGGCGGAGAACATGCCGCCGGTGATCGTGCAGGCCCCCATGGCGATCACGTACTTGGGCTCCGGCATCTGCTCATACAGCCGCACCAGCGCCGGGCCCATCTTCATCGTGACGGTGCCGGCCACGATCAGCAAGTCGGCCTGGCGCGGGCTGGAGCGGGGCACCAGGCCGAAGCGGTCGAAGTCGAAGCGGGAGCCGATCAGGGCGGCGAACTCGATGAAGCAGCAGGCGGTTCCGTACAGCAGCGGCCAGAGGCTGCTGAGCCGGGCCCAGTTGTGCAGATCGTCGAGGCTGGTGAGGATGATGTTCTCGGACAGGTCGGCGGTGACACCGGGGGCGCCCACGGGGCCGCAGCTGGCTTCTCGCAGATCGCGAAGCGCATCGACGGCCAGGGAGCCTGCAGGGGGAGTGAGGGTCATGGTGGGGGTGTGCTCAGCTCCACTCCAGGGCGCCCTTGCGCCAGGCGTACGCCAGGGCCAGCACCAGGATGGAGATGAAGATCAGGGCTTCTATGAAGGCCAGCAGCCCCAGCCGGTGAAACGCCACCGCCCAGGGATAGAGGAAGACGGTCTCGACATCGAAGATGACGAAGACCAGGGCAAACATGTAGTAGCGGATGTTGAACTGGATCCAGGCCCCGCCGATCGGCTCCATCCCCGACTCGTAGGTGAGCTGGCGCTCCCCCGCTCGGCTCTTGGGAGCCAGCAGCTTGTTGGCCACCAGCGCCAGCACCGGGACCGCCGCCGAAATCAGCAGGAAGCCCAGAAAGGCGTCGTAGCCGGAAAGCACGAACATCGGCAGACCCAACCTGGCGCGCATTCTGCCACCTGCCTCCGGGAGCGGGGGTAGCCGTCGATAGAGTCGTCAGGTATGGCCAGGCACGGGATGAGCACGGAACCGCCCACCGAGACATCCGAAGCCGTCGTGGACGACCCCGCCAGCCACCGCTTCGAGTGCCGCAGCTGCGGCTTCGTCTACGACCCGGGCGAGGGCGTCAGGAAGCTGGCGATCCCCGCTGGCACCTCCTTCCTCGACCTCGACCCGGTGGGGTTCCGCTGCCCCGTCTGCCGCAGCCGGGTGGGTGCCTTCAAGGACATCGGCCCCCGCAACAAGCCCAGTGGCTTTGAGGAGAACCTCAACTTCGGCCTGGGGGTCAACCGCCTCACCCCCGGCCAGAAGAACGTGCTGATCTTCGGCGGTTTCGCCCTGGCGTTCGCCTTCTTCCTCTCCCTCTACTCCCTGCGTTGATGTCTGCGCCCCTTCCTCCTCTGCCGGCCGTCCTGCGCCCGCTGCGCCCCCTGATCAGCCTGGCGCTGTCGCTGGTGCTCGCCTTCGGTCTCACGGGCTGCGTCACCACCGGACTGCCGATGGCGGCAGCCAGCCCCTGGCAGGCGGTTCCCCTGGACACCCGCTCCAACCCCCTCGATGTGGCCTTCACCAGCGCCGACCACGGCTTCCTGGTGGGCAGCAACCGGCTGATCATGGAAACCGACGATGGCGGCGCCAGCTGGCAGGAGCGGGCGCTGGATCTGCCCGAGGAGGAGAACTTCCGCCTGATCAGCATCGATTTCAGAGGCAACGAGGGCTGGATCGTGGGCCAGCCCGGCCTGCTGCTGCACAGCGACGATGCCGGCAAGAGCTGGAGCCGGCTGCTGCTGGACACCAAGCTCCCGGGTGAGCCCTACCTGGTCACGGCCCAGGGGCCCAAGAGTGCCGAGCTGGCCACCAGCGTGGGCGCCGTGTACCGCACCGACAACGCCGGCTCCAGCTGGCAGGCCCTGGTGGGTGACGCGGCCGGCGCCATCCGCGACCTGCGCCGCAGCCCCGAGGGCGACTACGTGAGCGTCAGCAGCCTGGGCAACTTCTTCGCCACCTGGGAACCGGGCCTGCCCGCCTGGCAGGTGCACCAGCGGGTCAGCAGCCAGCGGCTGCAGTCGATGGGCTTCCAGCCCGATGGCCATCTCTGGATGGTGGCCCGCGGGGCCCAGCTGCGCTTCGACGGTGACCCGAGCACCGCCGAAACCACCGAGAGCGGCGACTGGAGCAAGCCCGTGATCCCGATCACCAATGGCTACGGCTACCTCGACATGGCCTGGGATCCCCGCGGCGCCATCTGGACCGGCGGCGGCAACGGCACCCTGCTGGTGAGCAACGATGCCGGCGCCAGCTGGCAACGGGATCCGGTGGGCACCCAGCAGCCCACCAACTTCTCCCGGATCGTCTTTGCTCCCGGCGACAAGGGCTTCGTCCTGGGCGAGCGGGGCGTGCTGCTGCGCTGGATCGGCTGAACTGCGTCCCTCTGTAACCAACCCCCCGCCGCGCCGGCGGCTCCCCCCGGTCGACCCCTAGGATTTCCAGGCTGAACGCTTGTCGCTATGGCTGCCGGCTCCACAGGGGAACGCCCGTTCTTCGAGATCATCACAAGCATCCGCTACTGGGTCATCCATGCGGTGACACTGCCGGCCATCTTCCTGGCCGGTTTCATGTTCGTGTCCACCGGCCTGGCCTATGACGCCTTCGGCACGCCCCGTCCGGATGCCTACTTCCAGGCCCAGGAAACCAAGGCTCCCGTTGTGAGCCAGCGTTACGAGGGCAAGAGCAGCCTTGATCTGCGTCTCCAGGAACCATGACCCAGTCCACTGCCCCCACCACGCCACGCAATTACCCGATCTTCACGGTGCGCTGGCTTTCCGTCCACGCCCTCGGCATTCCCACGGTTTTCTTCCTGGGTGCCCTGGCCGCCATGCAGTTCGTCCGTCGCTGAGACATCCATGCAGCGCAATTCCAACCCCAACAACCTGCCGGTCGAACTGAACCGCACCAGCCTTTACCTGGGCCTGCTGTTCGTCTTCGTCATCGGCATCCTCTTCTCCAGCTACTTCTTCAACTGATCGGGAGGCACCCCATCCATGAGCGGCAAGAAATCCTCACTTCCTGACGGTCGTATTCCCGACCGCCTTCCCGATGGCCGTCCAGCCGTGGCCTGGAAAAGTCGCTGGACCGAAGGGGTTCTGCCCCTCTGGATGGTCGCCACCGCCGGCGGCATGGCCGTCATCTTCGTGGTCGGCCTGTTCTTCTACGGCGCCTACGTGGGCGTCGGTTCGGCCTGAGTTCCCTTGATGGTCACGGATCGCCGTGCCGTCTTCACCAGGGCGTGGGGAATGTTGGGGCTGCGTGGATCAGGTTCCAACCGTTGACGTGCCGGGTGCACGATCAGGTCCATGTCTTCCATCGGCACCGCGCCCAGCAGCACTGAATCCCCCAGCACCAGCGCCCCGACGAAACAGGAGCGTCCCTGGTAGGCCACCCTCACGGGTCCCACGTAGGGAACCTGCATCACACGGCCATCGGCCACGGTGACTTCCCGCAGGGATTCCTGCTCCAGCTGGAGCTGGAGTACCACGTGTTCTGGAATGCAGAGCATCAGAGCACCGGTGTCGGCCAGGGCTGACACCTCCAGGGGATGGAGTTCGGGCTGGCGCGGATTGCTCAGCTCGATCATGGCTTGCACGTAGCCCATGTCTTGCTGGAGCAGGTTTTTGAATGTTAGTCATTGAGGCGATCGGAGTCTGTGCAGTCAGCTCCCTTCAGGCGGCGCCCAGAACCCCTGCTACGGCGTCAGGCGTCAGGCGACGGTCCTCCGTGGCTTCGCCCCGCAGATCCCGGAGGATCACCACCCCTTCGGCGGTCTCGGCGTCGCCGAGGATCGCTGCCCAGCGAGCGCCGCTGCGGTCGGCCCGTTTGAACTGCTTGCCGTAGGCGGAGCCGCTGAGATCGAGCGCCACCACCAGGCCCTGTCGCCGCCAACCACGGGCCAGGGCCAGGGCCTGCGCTTCGGCCATCTCGCCGCGGCTGATCAGATAGACATCCGGGGCGGGAGCGCTCCCCCCCTCACCACCGCCCGCCTGCAGCAGCAGCACCAGCCGCTCCATCCCGAGCGCCCAGCCCACAGCCGCCGTGGGCGGGCCGCCCAGCTGCTCCACCAGGCCGTCGTAGCGGCCGCCGCCGCAGACCGTGGCCTGGGCCCCCAGCTGGCTGCTGGTGATCTCGAAGGCGGTGTGGCCGTAGTAATCCAGGCCGCGCACCAGGCGGGGATTGAGCCGGAAGGGAATGGCAAGGGCCTCGAGGCCCTGCCGCACCCGCAGGAAGCGCTCGCGGCTCTCACCATTGAGGGCGTCAGCCAGGGTGGGGGCCCCGGCCAGCAGGGCCTGGGTCTGGGGGTTCTTGGAATCGAGCACCCTCAGGGGGTTGGTGCTGATGCGCTGCTGGGAATCGGGATCCAGATCTTCGCGGTGGGCCTCCAGCCAGGTCACCAGGTCGGCGCGGTAGCGCAGGCGGTCGTCGGCACTGCCGAGGGAATTGAGCTCCAGCGACAGGCCGCCCACCCCCAGATCCATCAGCAGATCCCAGGCGATGGCGATCGCCTCCACGTCGCTGCGCGGATCGGCGTGGCCGAGAAACTCCAGACCGATCTGGTGAAACTGCCTCTGCCGGCCCGCCTGGGGCCGCTCGTAGCGGAACATCGGCCCGCCGTACCAGAGCCGCTGGGGCCCCTGGGCCACCAGGCCATGCTGGATCGCGGCCCGCACCACCGAGGCCGTGCCCTCCGGCCGCAGGGTGCAGTGGCGCTCGCCCCGATCCTCAAAGCTGTACATCTCCTTGCCCACCACGTCCGTGGCCTCACCGATGCCCCTAGCAAAGAGTTCAGTCACCTCCAGTAGCGGCGTGCGGATCTCCTCGACGGCGGCCCGGCGGAAGTGGTCCCGGGCGGTGGCTTCGATCCGCTGCCAGAAGGGGGTCTGACCGGGCAGCAGGTCGACCATGCCCCGCAGGCTCTGGAGCGGTTTCAAGACGGTGCAGATCAGCGGAGTTTCATTGTGCCCGAAGGGGTCGGCTCAGGGGCCGTGGAACTCCTTGTACCAAGCCGCAAAGCGCTCGATCCCCGCCTCGATCGGAGTGGCAGGGCGGAACCCCACCCAGGCCGCCAGGGCCGTGGTGTCGGCGGCGGTGGCCGGCACATCGCCTGGCTGCATCGGCTGCAGATCCCTGATCGCGGCGCGTCCCAGGGCCTGCTCCAGCAGGTCGATGAACTGCAGCAGCGGCACCGGCTGGGCATTGCCGATGTTGAACAGCCGGTGCGGGGCGGCTGCCGTAGCCGGATCAGGATGCAGCGGGTCGAAGCCAGGATCGGCTGTGGCGGGCTTGTCGAGGCAGCGGATCACCCCTTCGACGATGTCATCGATGTAGGTAAAATCCCTCTCCATGCGGCCGTGGTTGAACACCCGGATCGGTTCGCCCGCCAGGATCGCCTTGGCGAACAGCATCGGGGCCATGTCGGGCCGGCCCCAGGGGCCATAGACGGTGAAGAAGCGCAGGCCGGTGGCCGGCAGGCCATAGAGATGGCTGTAGGTGTGGGCCATCAGTTCATTGGCCTTCTTGGTGGCCGCATAGAGGCTCACCGGATGGTTCACCGGATCCTGCTCAGAGAAGGGCCTATGAAGGTTGCCGCCGTAGATCGAGCTGCTTGACGCATACACCAGATGGTCCACGGCCCCATGGCGGCAGGCTTCGAGGATCGTGGCGAAGCCCACCAGGTTGCTCTGGATGTAAAGCGAGGGATTATCAATTGAATGGCGCACACCGGCCTGGGCGGCCAGATGCAGCACCCGGGCGGGACGTTCGGCGGCGAACAGCGCGGCCACCGCTTCGGCGTCGACCAGATCGAGCTGATGGAAGCGGAAAGCCCCTGTCTGGGCCATGGCCTCCAGCCGCTCCAGCCGGGCCCGCTTCAGGGCCGGGTCGTAGTAGGCGTTGAGATTGTCGAGCCCCACCACCCGCTCGCCACGGGCGAGCAAGCGCTCAGCCGCCACGGCCCCAATGAAGCCGGCGACCCCAGTGACCAGGATCGGCCCATTCGCCGTCAACGTCCTTCCCGTACCCGTTCCCGGAAGTAGGCAATGGTGGGCTCCAGCCCCTCCTCCAGGCTCACCGTCGGCTCCCAGCCCAGCAGCTCACGGGCCAGGTCGATCACGGGCTGGCGCTGCAGGGGATCGTCCTGGGGCAGGGGCTGGGTGGTGAGCTCCAGGCCAGGCTGGATGCGGTCCCGCACCCGTTCCGCCAACTGGCGGATGGTGAACTCGCCGGGATTGCCGATGTTGATCGGACCGGTGTGCTCGCCATTCATCAACCGGATCATGCCCTCGATCAGGTCATCCACGTAGCAGAAGGAGCGGGTCTGGCTGCCATCGCCGTAGAGGGTGAGGGGCTGACCCTGCAGGGCCTGCACGATGAAGTTGCTCACCACCCGGCCGTCGTCGGGGAGCATGCGGGGGCCGTAGGTGTTGAAGATGCGCATCACACGGATTTCGGTGCCGTGCATGCGCTGGTAGTCGAAACAGAGCGTCTCGGCGATCCGTTTGCCTTCGTCGTAGCAGGAGCGGATGCCGATGGTGTTGACGCAGCCCCGGTAGCTCTCGGGCTGGGGGTGCACCTCAGGATCGCCATACACTTCGCTGGTGCTGGCCAACAGCAGCCGGGCCCCGACGCGACGCGCCAGGCCGAGCATGTTGTAGGTGCCGAGGAAGCTGGTCTTGGCCGTCTTGATCGGGTTGAACTGGTAATGCACCGGGGAAGCCGGGCAGGCGAGGTGCCAGATCCGATCCACCTCGAGCCGGATCGGTTCGGTGACGTCATGGCGAATCAGTTCGAAGTTGGGGTGGCCCAACCAGTGGCGGATGTTGTCCTTGCGGCCGGTGTAGAAGTTGTCGAGGCAGATCACCTCTTCCCCGGCCTGCATCAGCCGGTCGACCAGGTGGGAGCCCAGGAAACCGGCACCGCCGGTGATCAGATTGCGGTGCATCGCTCAGCCCTCGCCTACGCGCCAGACGTTAAGGCCAGCAGCCCGGGCGGCAGAAGCATCGGCGATGGCGCGGGCGTCGAACAGCCAGGCCGGGCGGCGCATCACCGCCGCGATCGCTCCCCAGTCGAGCTGGGCGTAATCGCGCCATTCGGTGAGGATCAGCACGGCGTCGGCGCCGCTGGCCGCCTCCTCGGGGGAAGCCGCAGCCTGCCAGCCGCCGTCGGCCGCCGAAGCGGGCTGGCCCAGATCGGCGCCGATCTGGCCGGGTGACACCTTGGGATCCACGATCACCAGCCGGGCCCCCTCCTCAATCAGGTTCTGGCAGATGCGGATGGCGGGCGCCTCCCGGGTGTCGTTGGTGTCGGCCTTGAAGGCGAAGCCCAGCACCGCCAGCCGCTTGCCGGTGACCGTGCCGAACAGCCGTTGCACCACCATGCGGGCGATGCGATCCTGCTGCCAGGTGTTGAGCGTCACCACCTGCTCCCAGTAATCCGCCACCTCCTCAAGGCCGTAATGGCGGCAGAGGTAAACCAGATTGAGGATGTCCTTCTGGAAGCAGCTGCCGCCAAAACCGGGACCAGCCTTCAGGAACTTGGAACCGATCCTGGAATCGGTGCCGATCGCCCGGCCCACCTCCCGCACATCGGCGCCGGTGGCTTCGCACAGGGCGGCGATGCTGTTGATCGAGGAAATCCGCTGGGCCAGATAGGCATTGGCCGTGAGCTTGGAGAGCTCGCTGCTCCAGAGATTGGTACGCAGGATCCGGTCGTCCGGAACCCAGGTGGCGTAGATGCTGGCCAGGGACTCGATCGCCGCGGTATCTTCTCCGCCGATCAGTACCCGATCCGGCGCTTCGAGGTCGCCGATGGCGGTGCCCTCGGCCAGGAACTCGGGATTGGAGAGCACCGAGAAGGTCTTGGTCTCGCCATCGGCAGGGCCCGAGCCGTTCTGCTGGGCAGCCCCGAGGATGGCCTTCACCGCTTCGGCGGTGCGCACCGGCAGGGTGCTCTTCTCCACCACGATCGTGTGGCCATGGGCGGAGGCAGCCACCTGGCGGGCCGAGGCCTCGATCCAGCGCAGGTCGCTGGCCTGGCCGGCCCCCACCCCCCTGGTCTTGGTAGGGGTGTTCACCGAGAGGAACACCATGTCGGACTCAGCGATGGCCGCCTCCACCTCAGTGGTGAAGTGGAGATTGCGCCCCCTGGCCCTGCCCACCACCGCATCCAGCCCGGGCTCGTACACCGGCAGGCGCGTCAGATCGGGATCGTTCCAGGCCGCGATGCGCTCGGCATTGAGGTCGACCACCGTGACCTGGATGCCGGGGCAGCGATCGGCGATCACCGCCATCGTGGGCCCTCCCACATACCCGGCACCGATGCAACAGATGGTGCGAATCGGCGAAGGGGCCAGATCCATGGAAACAAGCGGAAGCTCTATGGACCTTACCCCCAACGGCGATGTTTGACTCTCAAAGCACCCATCGACAAGCATTCTCCTGGCTGCGGACTTGGATGGTGTCCAAAGGGAGACCTGATGAGAATGCGCGTGAAAGAAGACATCTGGGGAAGGCCGGCCATCTGCCAGAAAGCCGATCCAGCAGTGATGGATAAGCTGCGATCAAGGCAGGAGACACGCTGGTGGCGAATGGCATCAGTGGGCGGCGCTCGCCTGGATGCGTTAGCGGCGACGCTCATTGATTGAGGTAATGGATGGATGGATGAATGGATGAATGGATGCTAAACGTCTTCGGCGGCAAGCCGCTCGGCTCGCAGGCGCCGCAGGGCCTCACCCAGTTCCGGTCCCGGGTGCATGCCCTGGGCGATCAGGTCGGCGGCTCGGACAGGCGAACGGATATGGCGCCAGCGAAACCACCAACGGAGGAGGGGCCGGCGGGGTAGCGCCCCGCAAATCAGAGCCAGCGCAACGGCATCGGAGCTCCAACCCGGCTGCTCAAGAAACAGGCACCAATCCAATGGATTCCAGACTGCACTGCAGACCTGGCGACCAAGCCTCTTCGCCTCACCACGTTCCTGCCAGGCCCTGCGGAGTCGGCCCAACTGGGCCAAGAGCTGTTGCTCGCGGTGGTTGAGCTGCAACCTTCCTGCGGGAATCTCAGGATCCACGGCACCCGCCAACAGCGCCGTGAGCTTTGAAAGCCCGAAGCGATCAGTCCAGCGCAGGCGCCTGAGCCAGCCGGTATCCATCTGCAGGGAATGATCAATCAGAACCATCCCCCCCCACTGCTGCAGCAGCGACAGGGCGCGGGGCCATGGCTCCCTCTCCAGCATCAGCTCCAACTCCTTTCTCAGGCGGGTTCCCAACGCCGGCGGGACAGCTCTTAAAGTCGGCACGGACAGCGAACCGCGTCCATCTGCCCAAGGCCAGCGAGCGATTGTGACCTCAAACTGCCCCAAACTGTCGGCAGCCAGAGCGAAACCCAAACGAGCCGCATAGCGCGCAGCGCGCACGATCCGGGTGGGATCATCTTCAAGACTGCGATGGTGCAACAGCTGGAGCTGGCGTTGTTTCAGATCCGTGAGGCCGCCGTGGGTATTCAGTAGACAAAGCCTCTCGCCTGAGGGATGAAACTCCAGGGCCATCGCATTGATGCTGAAATCCCTTCGGGCCAGATCCTCCTCAAGGGTGCCAAAACTGACGCTTGGATTCTGCCCCGGGGCTGCATAGACCTCCCGGCGGGCGGTGGCCAAGTCGAAAAGCACCTCATCGATCTCAAGCTCAACCGTACCAAAGGCCTCATGGACATGGCAGAAGCCCACCCGCCAACCGTTCCGCTCGGCCTGATCCAGCAGGGTGGCTGCAAGCCGGCAGGCAGCAGGGGAACCGCCATCAAGGGCGGTGGGCCGCAGATCCTGTACGACAAGATCAAGGTCGAGGACCCCAAGCCAGGGATCCCGATGCAGTCGGTGACAGAGAAGATCGCGGACGGCTCCTCCCACCAGCGCCAGGCGGAACAGCCCCAGGCAACTGATCAGTCCGCGGCGCAGCGACAACGGCAGCGGCAGCTCGTCGAAGACGACCATGGCTTCCAGCGCTCCTGCACCTGACTCAGGACCAGCCAGAGAGGCGGCGTCAGCCGCACATGCCTGGATGTCCGGACTCTCTGCTCCTGGATGAGGCTGTGGCATGAGTCGAAAGTGGCTGGGACGCAGCGGAGGTGAGCGTTGATGGGGGTACACTGATCAAACGGCTGAAAAAAAGCATGGAGAGTTTCAGTTTAAGCAGAGTTCCAGCCGTCAATCTGGAGGCAAATTCCTCCATAGAGGCTTGAACCATGAAGACACGAATCATCAACCGTGTTCGAAGTGCATGGTGCAGGTTGAGACGCAAAACATACATTTGCCTTGACTTCACGGCGGCGTTCACAGACTACCTTCTAAGCCCCTATGGTCGCACAGGAAGCCCTTCGACAAGACTCACTGAGCTGGCGACATCGTCCAACGATCTGGCAAATCCTCAGGAACCTCCCTCGCCAGGGGCAGAAACTCCCGAGTCAATCGCTATCTTTGTTGCCTATTCCAATCAATTAACCCATTCTAATCGAGCCTATCTCCAGGCTCTCAAGCAAGCAGGATTTTCCACCTTTTTTATCAATAATTGCACCACTGACTCAGAAGATATAGCAGAGATATCAAGCCTTGTCTGGCGAATGTTTGATCGCGAGAACATTGGACGCGACTTCGGAGCCTTCAAAGACGGCGTCTTGATGCTGAACGACGAAGGGCACCTAAAACGCTGCCTGTACCTGGCAATCGCTAACGATTCCATGCAGTTCATTCCAGGCAGAAATGCTGATGAGCTGATCAAACGAATACAACGATTCAAGGAAAGTCCTGCCAAGGGACTTTTCAGCCACATCAGCCATCAAATACAGACTCACTATCAATCTTATTTTCAGATTCTCAAACCTGAAATCTTCCGATCCAATCGCTTTCTTGACTTCTGGCAAAACTATCAGCACCTTTCCCACCGAGGCCACTGCATCTACCAAGGTGAGATTGCCCTTTCAAGTGAAGTCTACAGACACTTTTATCCAGTTGAAGTCCTCTATACGAGCGATGACTTGATTGAAGTGCTGCTGGCTACATACAAACACGAGGGAGGGGTCCCAGGCGGGGATCTCTTGAGACTGATGCCGTCGCCATCGCGAACGGCTGAAAATGGCTTGATAGGCTATTCACTTGGGCAATTGCTTGAAAGCGTCAGCAAGGGCAAGCCACTCACCACTTTTCAGGCATTTACCATAGCAGACCTGATTGAAAACAGCAATCCAAGCCATATTGCCGCATTTCTCTATCCATTTTTTCTGCATTGCCCACTGGTCAAACACGATCTCTGCATTGCAGGAAGCTTTACCATCGGCCAGGCAGTTAATCTGTTCAAAGAGTTGCTAGAGTATTCAGCAACTTCTCCTGAAACAGGGATTCAAATCCAACCATTCCTGGAAGAGTTCAAGCAACTTATTTATGCGAAGGGAGTTCCCATGAGCTATTCAGGCAAAACGAGAGAAGCCGCGATCAGGGGAATTACCAATGGGTTTGTCTATCCCTTCACCTATGACGGATAGACGTCCTGTCATGCTTGACTTAGAAGCATGGATGTCTGTATGTTTTCAACCGTGGCAGAGATTTTCACATGCACTTTATCTCACATGATGGTGATGGCAATTCTTCACACGCCTTACGTTGCCGAGCCTGTGGCAGCAGCAACCTCACCCCCTATGTGTGTGCCAGCTCCAAGGGAATGACGGCCGCATTCGAAGACTGCGAATACCTATTCCATCGCTGTGAGGATTGCAGATCCCTGAATGAGTTTTCAGAGGAGGGAAGTTTTTATGAAAAGGAGCAAGACACACCATTTATGAATTACTATATCGATATCATTGCAGGCCTCGATGAGATGCTTGCTCCTATCGGCAGTTATGTCGATGCCAGTCGTTCCACGGAGGGTAAAACCTTTCTGGAACTGGGATGCGGGTTCGGCTTCGTTGTGGACTATGCGGCAAAATGCCGGGGCTTCCAAGCTGCAGGCATCGAACCGGGGGGCTACGGCCGACTTGGTCAGCAATATCTCGGGGCAGACATTTCAGCCACCCTGCTTGGCGAGGGCAGCCATCACGATCAGGAACAGTTCGACATCATCTTCAGCTCCGAAGTGATCGAGCACATTCCTACCCCGAAGCAGTTTGCCGCCACGGTCTCCCGGCACATCAAATCTGAGGGAGTTGCAATCTTCACAACTCCCAACGCCGAGTTCATTACGCCGGAATCCCCTGCAGCAGAAGCCTACAGCGCCCTGTTTCCTGGAGAACACAAGATTCTTTTCAGCGCCAAAGGCCTGAGCCTGCTTCTGAGCAAAGCAGGCTTCAGCCATCTCGCCGTGAAGCAACGCCGAAGCTCGAATCTGATCGCTTACGCCGCCAGCTCTCCAGGCCCGATTGCGTTGGCGGAGGCGGCCCAGAGCGGCAACGCCACCACCTACACCCGGGAGTACCTGGCCACCTACCGCCACAGCGCCTTGTCCAGAACAGAGAAGATCTCTCGTCTGGGGCTGGCCATGCACTACCGCCTGTTCAAGGATTTTGTCAACAACGGCTGGGCGGACCAAGCAATCGACCTTCTTTTAGAGATGCGGCCAAGTTTTCGATGCGAAGTCGATCCGGGCATGAGCTTCACAATCCCCACTCAGTCCGGAGAAAGGACGGAAATCCTTCATGAAATGCTCTGCCTCTGCGGCATCTGCCTGCTGAAGGAGTCGATCCTTTCCCAAGATCATCACCTTCCCTATCCGGCCGGAAGCATTGCCTTCGGTAAGACCATGGGATTTTACATCACCACGGTCATCCACCAAGTCTTCAAGCCTGAGCCTTCAACCATCATCGATTCGGCCATCAACTACCTGAACACATTCATCGACTACGGGATGTGGCTGCGCAGTTCTCGTCGCGCCGATTATCACCTGGAGGCCATCTCACTGATCGGCCCTGCGGTGGCCTCCCTGTTCCTGTTCCTGCTCAAGGCCGGAGCTGCAATCGACAAGAAGCGATATTCCTTCGTCGAAGAACCCTGGTTCAGGGTTGATCATCCCGTGTCCTATGACGAGATTCAGACGCACCTGAACATCAACAGGAAACGCCAGGAGCAGATCCAGCCCCAACATCCTTCCCCCAAATCACCTCAACCGCATCCCAACAATCCATTCCGTCGCGTCATTGAGCGCCTGAGGAAGTGAATCCATGCCAAAGCCCTATCAGGCATCTGGCGGACGACGCCTCTTCTTCATCACGGTCAACTATTTCTGCAGTAACCTGATCGGCGAGCTGATCGCTTCCACCACTTCCTACGGAGAGGCGGACTGTGAATTCATTGTTGTCAACAACTCCCCCGGCGACACTGCCATTGATGCCGTCGCCAATCAGCACGGGGTGACCCTGCTTCAGGCCTCGCACAATCTGGGCTTCGGCAGCGGCTGCAACCTGGCCCTGGATCACGTCCACCAACGCGATCCCCAGGCGCTGGCCTGGTTGATCAATCCCGATGCCCATCTGCTGCCCGAAGCGATCAGCTACGTGCGCAGCTGCATCAGCAACGATCCGTCGATCGCGATCCTGGGAACCCGGATCATGGACATGGATGGAAGGCTGTGGTTCAGCCAGGGCAGCTTCAACCCATGGCTGGGCACCCTCAAACACCGATTCGACGACGTGGTGGCATCCCCTCGGCCAATCACCACCCACCCGACCCGCTGGCTCTCCGGCTGCAGCATGGTGTTCAACCTGGCGGCCTTCGACTCCTGCCCCCGGTTCGATCCTCAGTACTTTCTCGATTACGAGGATGCCGATATCTGCCTGCGCTACGAACGACTCGGCCATCGAGTTCGTGTCACCCAGGCGGTGCTGGTGGAGCATCAGGTGTCGGCCATCACCCAGCGGGTTCCCGGTGCCAAGTTCCGCCATGCCACCTTCAGCAAGCTCTACCTGCTCCATCGCCATGCCACCCCCCTGGCTCTGGGGCTGAATCTTCTTTACTTTGCGCTGCGTCCCGTCACTTTCCTCGCCAAGGATCCGGACCGGGCCAAGGGGCGCTGGGCCGGATTGCTGGATTACCTGCGCTGGGTCGGCCGGCGCCTGCGGGGCGACAGGTCGCCGCGCCATCCCCGTACCCGGTTCACGATCGCATCCTGAGGAATCGGCTGGCCAGAGCCCTTAAGGTCCGCCACTTCTGGCGCCGGGGGCAGTAGCGCCAGAAGATGGTGAGCACCGGCAACAGGTACAGGTGCGAGCGGCGGTGGCCCAGGGCATAGATCAGCCCCCCCAAGCTTTCGAGTGGCAACTGCTTCTGCGCGGGGGTGAAGTCATTCAGCAGGATCACCCGCGGCGTGACCCACGCCTTGATCCCCCGACGAACCGCCCGCATCACCCATTCCGAATCCGCGTGGTAATGGGGCAGGAACAGCGCGTCATACAGGCCGATGCGGCGGAAGGCCTCGGCCTGAATCAGCACCCCGTTGCCAGGGAGGGCATCGACAGGAAGCACCTCGGCCGTGGCCACTTCCAATTCGAGATCCTGCTGTCGTTGCCCCGTGTGAGCCAACCTCAGAAAATCAGAGCTGCCCCAGACCGTGACGGTTCCCAGGGACCAGATCCGATCCTGCTCCCCCAGGAGGTTGATCTGATTACCCAGGATGGCGCAGCCATGCTGCTGAGCCAGGGCCACCATCCTGGCCACGTAATCGGCGGAAACCACAGCATCGTCGTTGATGGTGAGCACATAGTCGGTTCCGGCCGCCAGGGCCTGCCGTACGCCCCGGTTGGTGGCACCGGCCCAGAAATCCCGATCCCCGGCCTCCAGCACGGTCACGTGCGGATGCTGCTGGCGGATCGCCGCCACGGTGCCGTCGCTGGAGTTGGCATCGACCACCACGATCCTCAGGGCCGGATAGGTCTGGGCGGCCATGCGCGCCAGGAAGCGCAGGCTGAGCTCACAGCGGTTGCGGGTCGGCACCACGGCGGTGACCAGCGGCGGGGTCATGCCGGTTCGATCGGCGCCAGGCGTGGATCAAGGATCTTCGGCCCCATGCCCTCGAACTTCACAGCGATGGAGGTCTTCTCGCCGCTGCCGAACAGATGGGTGACGTGGCCCTCGCCGAAGCTGCTGTGCCGCACCCGATCCCCCACGGCCCAGGCACGGGCCGCGCTGCGCCGTCGCACCGCATTGGCTGGATCGCCGGCCGCCCCACCGGCCGCGACCCGCTGGCTGTCGTCGCGATCCACCCGGGTGAGCCGCTCCAGCCGCTGCTCCCGCCGCAGGGCCGCACCGCCACTGCGGGGGATGTCTCCCTGCAGCAACGCTTCGGGCAGTTCGGAGAGAAACACCGAGGGCACCGCCGGCTCCCGCATGCCGCCCCACAGCCGCCGTTCGCTGGCGTGGGAGAGGAACAGCCGTTCCTTGGCCCGGGTGATGCCCACATAGCAAAGCCTGCGCTCCTCCTCAAGGGCGGCCGGGTCCTCCAGGGAGCGATAGCTGGGGAACAGGCCCTGCTCCAGCCCCACCAGGAACACCACCGGAAACTCCAGCCCCTTGCTCGCGTGCAGGGTCATCAACGTGACCCGGTCGGCCTCGGTGTCCTTGCTGTCGGCATCGCTGGCCAGGGCGGCGGAGGCCAGGAACCCCTCCAGGGAGCCCTCCTCGTTCTCCTCCTGGTACTGGAGGGACGCATTCACCAGTTCCTGCAGGTTGCGGCGCCGCTCCTCCGATTCATCGGTGGCTTCGGCCAGCAGCTCGGCCAGATAGCCGCTCTGCTCCATCACCCGCTGCACCAGCTCGGAGGGGGGAGCGTCCTGCAGACGGCGGCCTAGGTCGGCGATCAGTTCCTGGAACTGCAGCACCCCCCGTGCCGAACGGCCAGCAAGGGAGCGCACCGCCTCCGGATCGCTCACCACTTCCCACAGGGGCAAGCCCAGCTGGTTGGCCGCATCGGTGAGCCGCTCGATGGTGGTCTTGCCGATGCCCCGCCGGGGCACGTTCAGCACCCGCAACAGGCTGACGGTGTCGGCCGGATTGACCAGCAGGCGCAGATAGGCGAGCACATCCTTGATCTCGCGGCGGTCGTAGAAGCGCAGGCCCCCCACGACGATGTAGGGAAGGCCCCAACGCACCAGCGACTCCTCCATGGCGCGGGACTGGGCGTTGGTCCGATACAGCACGGCCATGTCCCCCCAGCGCAGGTCGGGGTGGGCCGCCTCCAGCATCCGCATGCGGTGCACCACGGCCTCGGCCTCGGCGATCTCGTCGTCGCAGCGGGTGAGGCTGATGGGCTCGCCTTCGCCGCGGGTGGGGCGCAGCACCTTGTCGATGCGCTCGCTGTTGTGGGCGATCAGGGCGTTGGCCGCCTCCAGGATCGTGGCCGTGGAGCGGTAGTTCTCCTCCAGCTTCACCATCGTGCCGGTGTCCGCGTCGAGGGAGCCGTCGCCGAATTCCTTCTGGAAGCCCATCAGGATCGTGAAATCGGCGGCCCGGAAGCTGTAGATGCTCTGGTCGGCATCGCCCACCACGAACACCGAGCGCCCCTCCCAGTCATCGAAGCTCTCGGGCGCCTGGCCGTTGGCGACCAGCAGCTTGATCAGGTCGTACTGGGTGCGGTTGGTGTCCTGGTATTCATCCACCAGCACATGGCGGAAGCGGCGGTGCCAGTAGTGGCGGATCTGCTCGTTCTGCTGCAGCAACTGCACCGGCAGCAGCAGCAGGTCGTCGAAATCGAGGGCGTTGTTGGCCGCAAGAGCCCGGCGGTAGCGGCGGTAGGCCTCGGCTTCATGCTTGCCGCGGGGGCCGGCATGCTCCTCCTCAAGGCGCTCCGGCAGCCAGCCCTGGTTCTTGGCGCTGCTGATCGCCCAGCGCACTTTTTTGGGCTCGAAGCGCTTCGGATCGAGCTGCATCTCCTGGGTGACGATCTCCTTGACCAGGCTCTGGGCATCGCTCTCGTCGTAGATGGAGAACTGGCGCGTCCAGGTGAGCCCCTCTGGATCGCGGAACTTGTCGATGTCGAAGCGCAGCAGCCGGGCGAACAGGGCGTGGAAGGTGCCGATCCAGAGATCCTTGATCACCTCCCGGTAGATGCGGCTGCGCAGCTGCTTCTGCTCACGGGCCGGAAGGGTGCTCCAGGGCTGGCCGAACTGGCTCTGGGCCAGCCGCTGGGCCAGCAGCACCTCCAGCCGCTCCTTCATCTCCCGGGCGGCCTTGTTGGTGAAGGTGACGGCCAGCACCTGGGCCGGATCGACGCCGTGGTGGCCGATCAGGTGGGCGATGCGGTGGGTGAGGGCCCGGGTCTTGCCGCTGCCGGCCCCAGCCACCACCAGCAGCGGACCGGTGTGGTGATCGACCGCCCGTCGCTGGGCTTCGTTCAGACCGGCCAGAAAACTCACAGGCTCCGGCGGAGACGATTGATTTTTGACGTTAGCAGCCCCGCCCCGTTCAACGTGTTGACAGGATCAGATGCACGACATTTGAATAAAACAAATCAGCCCCACGACCGCCCCTAAGCCTCAACGAAAGATCCCTGCGTTGTGCTCCCAACTGATCAGCCAAGGGGACTGGAAAGACGCCGCTCGAAAGAGGCCAGATCATTGAAGGTATCGGAGCGCTGCCTCAGTTGCTCGAAGCTGCCGAAGGCCTTGATCCTGCCGGCCTCGAACTCGAAGATGCAATCGGAGCGCATCACGGTGGAGAGGCGGTGGGCGATCACCACCAGGGTGCAGCGGCGGCCGATCACCTCAATGGCATCCATCACCTCGGATTCGGTGCGGTTATCGAGGGCGCTGGTGGCCTCATCCAGCACCAGAAACTTGGAATTGCGGTAGAAAGCGCGTGCCAGGGCCAGCCGTTGCCGCTGCCCCCCCGACAGCCGGATACCGTTATCGCCGATCGGCGTGAACAGGCCCAGGGGAAGTTCGGCGACGATATCGGCCAGCTGGGCGGCCTGGAGAGCCTCCCAGACCCGCATCTGATCGACCTCATCCACTTCCTCGGCAAAGGCGATGTTCTCAATGATGTTGCTGTTGAGCAGGTTGATCGCCTGGGGCACATAGGCGCAGTTCGCCTGCCAGGCCGGCACATCGGCGTCATCCACATCGATTCCATCCAGCTGCAGGGTGCCTGTGGTGGGACGCAGCAGGCAAAGCAGTTGGTTCGCGGTGGTGGTCTTGCCACTGCCGGTGGCCCCAACGAAGGCCACGCGGGAGCCCACCGGGATCGACATAGAGATGTCACAGAGGACATCGGAATCCGTTCCTGGATAGCGATAACTGATGTTCTTGAGGCGGATCACCCGCTTGGGCATCACCCCATCGGGGGAGGGGACCCCTTCAGAGCGAATCGTGAGCCGAGTCTCGGGAAGTTCGATCAGCTTGAGAGTTTCCTCCAGGTCAGGCAGGCCGGCCCGCAAGGAAGTGATAGCCCTGAAACTGTCCTGCAGTGGCGGCGTGAGTTTCAAGGAGGTGACGGCAACGGTGGCCAGGAACGGAATGATCTTGAGCAGGGCGCCCGGATCAGGATTGGCCAGAAGGGGCAGCATTCCGGCCGCGAAGATCATCGTGATGCCGAGCGGTTCAATCAGAGCTCGTGGTGTCTCCGGGAGAACATCAGCCTTCCAGATGAATGGAATAGTCTCCCGACCAGCCTGTTGATAATGGCGCTCAAAGTAGGGTTCGGAGCCTGTGAGCTGAACATCCAGAACCGTTCGCATCGATTCAGAAAGAATGGTATTGGTTCGCATCTCAAGCAGGATGCGTTGCCGAGCCGCAAAGCGCAGGAAAGGGGTGATGGCGGTGGAGATCAGCAAATAACCGGCCAAGAGTCCAAGGATCAACCCCACGGCCAGCAACTTGCCGACGAACAGCATGCCTGCGGAGAGCAGGGCGATCACGAACACACCACTGGCCAGCTGGAGAAGGGGCAGCACAACGATGTCCGCGACGCGCGACACGTTGATCAGCACCATTGAAGAGATATCTGACTTTGATTCGCCCAGAAAATAGACATAGGGCTGGGCGATCAGCTTGCGCTGGGCCATGTCGGAAAGATCACGCCAGATCGACGCCTTGAGCCGCAGCTGGAAGGCCCGCAGCAGAAGCTTTGAAAGCGAAGAAAACCAGGCAGCCGAGACAAAGGCCAGCACCAGCACCACCACCTTGACGCGCGGATCTTCCGGAACCACACCTTCCCAGGGGATGGAAGGGCGATTCTCACCGCCAACGACCACCGTGAACAGGCGGGCCACCAGAGCCACCACGACCAGGTCAGCGACACCGGCGAGAATCGCCAGGGGGATCAGCCGGATCAACGCGCGCTTACGGCGTGTCGGCAACTGGGCCAGAAGCCGCACCAAACTCGTGAAGGTTTGGCTTTTGCGAAACATCTGGTCTGACTTTTGTGAAAATCGTACCCGTGCGCTCAGGAGGGCCGCCCCGACGCCAGCCAGTCAGTTCAGTGATCGCCACAGGGTCCAAAAGCGTCGCCGCCACTGGTCGATCCGCAGGGCCAACCGGGGAGGCGCACGCAGCGGCGACGCCCCCTCCAGCAACAGGTGGCTCCAATGGGCGTCGATGGCCGCCAGGGCCGTGTGCCAGCGCTCCTGAAGCACCGGCTCGCTGCAGGCCTCCAGCAGGTTGGAGAGCCGCGCGGCTGGCGGCAGCCACGCCATCGGATCGGCCACGGCCGCCTGGATCCGCTCGAGGTCGTTCTCCAGGCTGCCGCAACCGATCTGGTGGCCCACCACCCCGGGATCGAGGCTGTCGGCCAGGGCGTGGTTGAGGCTGCTGAACACCACGCAGCCGCAGGCCAGGGCCTCGAGCGGCGGCAGGCCGAACCCCTCGCTCACCCCCCGGCCGCGCCAGTAGTCGGCGGAGTCGTACAACACCACCGCCGCGCTGTTGAACAGATCGACAAGATCGTCCACCCAGCCGCTTTGCACCTCCACCCGCAGCCCCCGGCGGCGCAATGCCGGCACGAGATGCTGCAGGACATAGCGACTGCTCTTGCGCTGCTGGACCAGCACGTCGATGGGCCGGCCGCAGCCGAGGGGTGCTGCCCGGTTGCCCCGTTCCAGCCACTTGGGCTGCAACGCATTGGGCACCAGGAACAGGGGGTTGCGGGAAGCCCGGTCGCCCCAGTAGCCGAGGGTGTTGCGGCTGACGGCCAGCACCGGCACCCCGGGGGGCAGGGAAAACCCATAGCCGCTGCTGTGGGCGTGATACGCCACCGGCCGCCCCCGCAAGCGGCGCAACTGGCCGGGCACATCGAAGCCCCAGCTGACGATCCAGAGGGCCTCCCCCGGTGCCGGCTCCCTGGCCAGGAGGTCGTCCAGGAAGGGGTGGTCGGTCTCACGCTTCCGGTAGGTGACCACCTCGGTGGGCGCCAGCTGGGCGGTCAGCCGGGCCGTCTGCAGCTCCACCAGCAACCCACCGCAACGGAAGCGGCCGGTGGTGCCGGGAAGCAGGAAACGGATCGGGCGCACGCGAATCGGGGTGGCAGCGGCCGCCGAAGGCCTGGGAAACCTAGGCGGGCACGGCCTCGGTGCTGCCGCTGCGGCTGCGGCGGGTGAGGAAGCCGAACAGCACCTTGCCGATCGCGGCCACCAGGTTGCCTTCCAGTTCCTGGAACATCTTCATGTTGCAGTGGAAGGCTTCGTTGGCCTCGGCAACGATCCGGTCCGCCATGGCCTGATCGATGGGCAGGCTGTCGAGGGTGAGCCGGTACGTGGCCTTGAAGGCCTTCTCGTCATCGATGGCATCGAATTCGTAGAAGCGCAGGCCATCGTGCTCACCCAGGTTCATCGCTTTCTGGGCGATGTTCTTGAGGATCTGGCCACCGGACAGGTCGCCGATGTAGCGGGTGTAGTGGTGACCGACGAGCAACTCCGGGCACTCCCGGGCCACCTGGTGCAGGCGGGCCACATACTCCTGGGCACCGGGGGTGGCGCGGATCTGCTGCCGCCAGTCGCCACCGAAATAGAAGACCAGATCCTGCTCGAGGGACTCGCGGCGATTCAGGGCCGGTGAGGCGACCGGACCGACGATGGGGTGGTCTGTCAGCTTGCCGATCTCCTCTTCCATGGCGCTGTAGACGAACCACAGGTCGGCCACCAGGGTGCGGTAGCTGGCCTTGTCGACGACTCCCTTGAGGAAGCAGCTCACGAAACCGGTGTTCTCGGCCATCGTGTGGGCTTTCTTCGTTCCCTCACGGAGTTGGGAAGCAAGGGGGACGGGCATGGGATCGAAAGGCTGCGCGGGCAGAGGATCCAACGTAGGTGGGGCCTTGAAGACGAGGCGCCAAGGTTGCGAAGGATTACGCGGCCCGCGTCCCACGGGCCACCACATCGCCGAAGAGATCGAACAACTCACGGCAGATCTGCTGGAGCGAGGACACAACCTCCTCCGAAGGGAGATGGGATCCCGAGGGCTGCCAGTCCCCCACCGTGGCCAGACGCCAGCGTTCCGATTCGTAGGTGAGGCCCCGGATCAGCACCCCCAGCAGCCGCGGCCGTTCGCCGGATCCGGCCGGGGCCCGCTCCAGCCGCAACTGCACCAGCAGCGAGCGGCACTGCAGGCGGGGACTCCAGCCGGGGAAGTGGAAGGAGAGATCCAGCGTTTCCCGCTCATCGAAGGCACGGGTGAGGGGATCGTCGCGCCAGGGGGTGAGGTTGGCCCGGGCGGCGGGGAAATGCAGCCGGAAGTGACCCACCACCGCGGCGATGGCGGCGGCCAGTTCCACCGATCGGGCCTGGTCGGCCGCATTCATGCCGTTTCCCCTGAGCAGAAAGCCAATGTGTCCGAAACCTAGGCTCATCAGCGCGTTCCGTGCCGACTCCATGGCCACATACGAGAAGCTCACCGTCCCAGCCAGCGGCACGGCGATCCGGTTCGAGGGCGGCCAGCCGATCGTTCCCAACGACCCGATCATTCCCTTCATCCGCGGCGATGGCACCGGCGTGGACATCTGGCCCGCCACCCAGCGGGTGCTGGATGCGGCCGTGGCCAAGGCCTACGGCGGCGAGCGCCGCATCGAGTGGTTCAAGGTCTATGCCGGCGATGAGGCCTGCGAGCTCTACGGCACCTACCAGTACCTCCCCCAGGACACCCTGACGGCGATCGAGCAGTTCGGCGTGGCCATCAAGGGCCCCCTCACCACCCCGATCGGCGGCGGCATCCGCTCCCTCAACGTGGCCCTGCGCCAGATCTTCGATCTGTACTGCTGCGTGCGGCCCTGCCGCTATTACGCCGGCACCCCCAGCCCCCACAAGCGGCCCCAGGACCTGGACGTGGTGGTGTATCGGGAGAACACCGAGGACATCTACATGGGGATCGAATGGGAGGCCAGTGATCCTGTCTGCATCGAGCTGATCGCCCACCTCAACGACACGGTGATCCCCGCCAACGGCAAGCTGGGCAAGCGCCGCATCCCCGAGGGTGCCGGCATCGGCATCAAGCCGGTGAGCAAGGCCGGCACCCAGCGCCACGTGCGCAAGGCGATCCGCCATGCCCTGGGCCTGGAGGGCGCCAAGCGTCACGTGACCCTGGTGCACAAGGGCAACATCATGAAGTTCACCGAAGGGGCCTTCCGTGACTGGGGCTATGAGCTGGCCACCAGCGAATTCCGTGACCAGTGCATCACCGAGCGGGAGAGCTGGATCCTGGGGAACCTGGAGGAGAAGCCGGGGCTGAGCATCGAGGACAACGCCCGCCTGATCGAGCCCGGCTACGACAGCCTCACCCCCGAGAAGAAGGCGGCAGTGGACGCGGAGGTGACGGCGGTTCTCAAGGCCATCGGCACCAGCCATGGCGGCGGCCAGTGGAAGCAGATGGTGATGGTCGACGACCGCATCGCCGACAGCATCTTCCAGCAGATCCAGACCCGGCCGCAGGAGTATTCGGTGCTCTGCACCCTCAACCTCAACGGCGATTACATCTCCGATGCGGCGGCGGCGGTGGTGGGCGGCCTCGGCATGGCGCCGGGGGCCAACATCGGCGACAGCGCGGCGATCTTCGAGGCCACCCACGGCACCGCCCCCAAGCACGCCGGCCTCGACCGCATCAACCCGGGATCGGTGATCCTCTCCGGTGTGATGATGCTCGAATACATGGGCTGGCAGGAGGCGGCCGACCTGATCACCGCCGGGATCAGTGCCGCGATCGCCAACAAGGAGGTCACCTACGACCTGGCCCGGCTGATGGAACCCCGCGCCGAGGCCGTGAGCTGCTCGGGCTTCGCTGAAGCGGTGGTGCGCCACTTCGGGGGGTGAAGCCAGGCCATGGGGCCGGGGCGAGCGCCCACAATGGATCGCATGAGCCTTCCGTCCACCGCCGCCAGCGGGTCCCCGGGTGCCGCAGCCCCCGGCGCCGGCTTCATCGCCGCTGACCCCTGCGTGCATTGCGGCTTCTGCCTGCCCACCTGCGCCAGCTACCGGGTGCTGGCGACAGAAATGGACTCCCCCCGGGGGCGCATCCATGCGCTCAAGGCGATCGACGCCGGGGAGCTGGCACTGGATGCCACGGTGGCGAAGCACTTCGACAGCTGCCTGGGCTGCTTCGCCTGCGTCACCGCCTGCCCGGCGGGCGTGCGCTACGACCAACTCATCGAGACCATGCGGCCGCGGCTGAACGCGCCCGAGCTGCGCAGCCCCGCGCAGCGGGCCTTCCGGCGGCTGATCTTCGCCCTGCTCCCCTACCCCGGGCGACTGCGGGCCCTGCTGGCGCCCCTGCGGTTCTACGCCGGCACACCCCTGCAGGCCCTGGCACGCCGCAGCGGCCTCACCCGCTTGTTCGGGCCCCAGATCGAGGCCCTCGACAGCCTGCTGCCGCCCCTCGCCCCCGAAGCCTTCCGCGACGGGCTGCCGGTGCTGGTACCGGCCCGTGGGGAACGGCGCTACCGGGTGGGGCTGGTGCTGGGCTGCGTGCAGCGCCTGTTCGATCCGGCCGTGAACGCGGCGGCCATTGAGGTGCTCAGCGCCAACGGCATTGAGGTGGTGATCCCGCCGGACCAGGGCTGCTGTGGTGCGGTGACCCACCACCAGGGCGAGCTGGAGCAGACCTGTGAGCTCGCCACCGACCTGATGGAACGGTTTGAAGCGGTGATCGGTCCAGGCAAGGCGGCGGGGCCCGAGCCCCTCGACGCGATCCTGGTGGCGGCCTCGGGCTGCGGCCACACGCTCAAGCACTACGGCGACATACTGCCCGCCGCCAGCGGCCCGGCCGCCTTCGCCGCCCGGGTGGCCGACATCCAGGAGTTCCTCGATCGGGTGGGACCCAGCGAGGACTTCCGCGCCGGCCTGAAACCCCTGAACCACGCCGACGGCACCCCCGCCACGGCGGAACGGCCGCTGCGGCTGGCCTACCACGATGCCTGCCACATGCTCCACGGCCAGGGCCTGCGGGAGCAACCACGCTCCCTGCTGCGACACATCCCCCATGTGCTCATCGTCGAGGCCACCGAAGCGGGCGTCTGCTGCGGCAGCGCCGGCATTTACAACCTGGTACAACCCGTGGAGGCCGCCGAACTCGGCCGGATCAAGGCAGCTGACCTGGCCGCCACAGGGGCCGAACTGGCGGTGAGCGCCAACATCGGCTGCACCCTGCAGATCCGGCGTCACATGGAGGATGACGCCAGGCCCATCCGGGTGATGCACCCGGTCGAGCTCCTGGCGGCGAGCTTCCATCAGGAGACCTCAGCGACGCCGCTGGTCAGGGCGGTGCCCTGATGTGGGCCGGGCCCGCAAAGGAGCACTCAGGGACCGCCTCAGACGCGATCCGAGACGCCGCCACCATGGGCGAGCAACCGGTTCACTGTTGACTTGAAAGTGCCAGGGCCAATGACGACTTGCCTGGTAACCATGGCGGGTGAGAGCAGCCCGGTAAGCCCGAAAGATCTCGGCCGCGGGGCCAATGGATTCCAGGGTCAGGGATCGTCGATAGCGACTGGTCTCCGAAGGCTGATCATAGTCGAAGCCGCTCAGCCGGAAGAAGCTGCACAACCCACTCGAATGGGAAAAGCATCCATCGCGAAGATCAATAGCCAACTCCGGAAGGTTCCAATGACCGATATTAAATCCCCTGTCCCTGACGAAGTCAACATCCTCAAAGTAGCAAGGCACCAAGTCGAGCCAACGCTGCTCAAAGTGGGCACCTTTCTCAACATTTCTGCGGCAATACTGATGAACGCGGTCTCTCCACCACTCCAAAAATTCCCTACCCTGCTCGGTATCTCGGACGCCTATAAATCCAACATTGTAAATTCCTGACTGGAGGATGTTTGCCTCACGGCTAAAGCCGACCTCGCCACTCAAAGCAGCTGGCAGATGGGGAGTCAGAAGAATGGAGCAGCCAGCCAGTTGATTCACGACCTCCAGCATGCTGGCCACCACCAGGCTCTCTTGCTTAAGAAAACAGGCCCTACCGAAACCTTTTCGATGGATGGCCAGGAGGAGGTCTGGGGTCAGGGCGTAGGTGAATTCCATCCTGTCCATCGATCGGACGAGTTCCGCCTTGTCGTCTAACTCCAGGTCATCCAGGCGCAGCACCTCAAAGGGCTCCTGCTCTGGGTCGAACAACCCATCGGGCTCATCGGTCAGGAGAGCGAAGAAGGGGATACCTGGATGATGGCGATGGAATGATTCCCAGAGTGTTCGCACCAGCGCCCACTCAGACTTGGCCGCCGCAGTGACGAAGGCGGTGCGCCCCGGATCATCCGGTGACGCCTGCGGGGAAGCCCGCCAGGCCAATGGAGCGAGTTGCGCCGGCGGCGATAAAGCGCTGGAGTTTGCCTGGTTCTGGAGAAGTCGGCCATAACGACTGAACAACGCTCGGTAGTCTTCCGGCAGCTCCCGCAAGTCGGTGTGCAGGGTGTAGCGAGAGATCGTCACCGGCTCCTGGGGTTCGAAGCCGCTCATATGAAGCAATCGGCACTGTCCTACCGGAGGAGCCTCCGGCAGACGCCAATGGCCGAGATTAATTCCCGGATCGCGGATGATCCATGTCGCCGCCACATGAACAGGTGCGAAGTCAAGCCATTTCTGATCCCAGAACAAGCCGGCAGCCTGATCATGACAATTCAACTCCTGCACCCGTCCAGCCCACCACTGCACGAACGCGACGACGGCGGGGGTCGGCCTGCCAGCAATCAGACCAGCATTAAATGTTCCTGAGACGAGGATATTCAGCTCCCTCTCTACGCGATTCGGCGTGACCATAGGACTCATTAAATGGGGCGTGAGCAGCAACTCCCCCCTTTCCAACCAGGAGGGCCATTCCCTCTCTCCAGCCAGTGAGAACAATTCGGGAATCGCGCCTGTGAGCCACAAATCAGGGTCAAGGAAGATCACGGGCTCCAGGCTCTTCAGCAGGAGATGCCGCAAGACCATGGGCTTGAAGTAAGAGCCCCTGGCGAGGCCTTCGAGATCGACGAGTCGGCTGGCAAGAGCCGGATCATTCTTGACCCATTCTTCCTCTGGAAGAGATCGGACCTCCAGATGCGCATTCGGGCCGTAAGCCTCTGCGCCATGGCCATCAGTCGCGAAGCATATCAACCGAATTTCCGGATGCCAGAAGTTCAGGCTTTCGGCAAGTACTGAAACTTTGGCGGCATACTGAGAGTCAGCAATTGTGAAGCACAGCATCCAGTCCCAGTCGAATCTTCTGGGACAGTTTAAACATTACCCGCTTGGATCTTGAAGTTGCCTGGCCCCAGGCCCACTCCGCTGGCCCACAGGGCTGGCTTTTTCCATCGCATGCCAGGCAAGGACCAGTGTCTCTTTGTCCCCAAGATTGCCCGGAAAGGTGATAATTGGTAGCCGTGCCACCGCAGCTCCCGGCCGCTCCCCGCAGCCTGCTGCCAAGGGCACCACCAGGGAAAGTCCAGGCAGGATCTGGCCCATCAGGCTCACAGAACCGAGACGGAAGCCATCGGCCAGCAGGGTTTGGGTGGTGATGCCCCCCTTACTGATCAGGTAACCCAGCCCAGGGGCAAGGGCCGCCGCCAGGCGCGCCATCAGCCCCGCCAGGGCCAGACCCAGCGCCCGGCGCTCGCCGGCATGCCGGCAGCGCGCCTCACCGCGGCTGGTGAACAGCACCGGCGTGCGGCCCCCGGCCAGCACGTCCGCCAGCCGCCGCCCCCAGGCCAGCTCCAGCGAGGCCAGCAACAAAGCAGGTTCCGGGCCCTCCAGCAGTCGCTGCACCTTGGCCACCTCCAATTCCACCCCGACGCAACCGGGTTCGGCCAGCAACCGCTCCAGCTGGCGGTCGGCCAGGGGCACATGGGAGCCCACCAGCACCAGCCCCGGCAGGGGCCGTTCCCCGCGGCGGCGGCGCAGGGCCGCCAGAGCTGCCGGCGCAAGCGGCTGGGGGGGCAAGCCCGCCAGGGCCTGGATCAGGCTGGCGGCGCTCTGGAACAGGAAGCGGCGGGGCCTTGCCTTCAGCGGAGCGCCACCGGAGACTATGAGCGTGTGCACCGCAGCGGCCAGGGCCGCCAGCTGCTGGACCGAAGCCCCATCCACCGCCACGCAGACGTTGCCCTGCAGGCGCGCCAGGTGGCGCAGCAGGGGCGATCCGCCCTGCTCCAGCTCCCGCCAGCCGATGCGGTCCACCGCGCTGGCGGGCAGGCGGCCTGCGCTCTTCTGCTCCACCCAGTCCGGCAGAAAGCTGGTGGCGTAGGCGAACAGGCCGTCCCGAGCGAAGGGGCTCTCGTGCACCGGCTGGCCATGGAGCCGGTGCACCCCGTCCACGGTGGTGCGCCCCCCCTCCAGGAAGGCCGGCACCAGCAAGGTGGCGTCGAAGGGGCCAAGCTCCTCGTTGATCACCTCCACCTCCAGCGGGAAGTGGCCCCGCAGGGTGGAATCGCCCCGGCTCACCACCAGCCAGCCGCCGATGCGGCCGGAGGCCAGCGCCTGGCCGAGGGCGGGCCGCAGGGCGCGGCAGATCTCACGCACCCGCTCGGCCGCCGCCGCCGGCGCCAGGGCCCGGGTGTTGGCCAGTACGAACAGCAGCGGCGACGGGTGGGCCAGGCCGGCGGCGAGGGTCTCGGTGTCCCAGCGCAACAGCAGGGGGCAGCCGTGCACGGTCTGGGAGCCGGTGGGGTCGTCATCGATGACGACGATCTTGAGATCGGGCCCGGTGTCGACGGTCGCCTGCGCCATGGCACCATCGTGCCGTGATGCGACCTGAGCCCAGCGAGCTGCAGGAGCTGGTGCGGGACCTGCACCGGCAGGGTTCGGCCTGGCTGCCGGCCGGCCTGGGCAGCCGCCTCGACTGGGGCCCTCCCCTCATGGGGCCCTGCACGGTGCTCAGCTGTGCCGCACTGAAGGGCGTGCGGGACTTCAACCCCGGCGATTTCACCATCACGGTGGCGGCCGGCACGCCACTGGTGGAGGTGCAGGAGGCCCTTGGACACCACGGGCAGTGGTTGTCCGTGGATGCCCCCTGGGGGGACGGCGATGGCACCGCCGCCGGCAGCATCGGCGGCCTGGTGGCCCGGGGCCTGGCGGGCGGCTACCGCCAGCGCTACCTGGGGGTGCGCGACCAGCTGATCGGCCTTGAGGTGATGCGGGCCGATGGGGTGACGGCCAGGGCCGGCGGCAAGGTGGTGAAGAACGTGGCCGGCTACGACCTGATGCGGTTGTTCAGTGGCAGCTGGGGCTCCCTGGGCCTGATCACCGAACTGACCCTGCGCACCTTGCCCCAGCCGCCCTTGCGCCGCAGTGTCTGCTTCCAGGGCGAGACCGGCGATCTGGCACTGCTGAGCCGCTGGTTGCTGAACTCCAGCCTCAGCCCGGAGCGGATCGACTGGTGGAACGGCCGTCTCGCCGGCAGCGCTGGCCTGGCGCCGCAGCCCCTGCTGCTGATCGGCCTGGCCAGCGTCGATGCCGCCACCCTCGAGGAGCAGGTGCGCTGCCTGCAGGAGCGCAGCACCCTGCCGGCCCGGGTGCTGGATGCCACCACCACCGGCGCCTGGCTGGCCCGGGCCCGGGGGGGAACCGCCGCCGCCGCCGCGCCTACGGACGCCGCCGCCACCGCTCCTGCCTGGCTGCTGCGCCTGGGCGTCAGCCCCGACCGACTCGAGACCCTGATGCAGGCTCCTGCCCTGGCCGGACTGGCCGTGGACATGGCGGCCGGCAGCGGCCTCGGCCTGGCCTGGCCGGCCCCGGCGGAACCCCAGGCGGCTCTGACATCAGGCCAGGTGAGCACGTTGCGCAGTCTCTGCGCTGAGCTGGGGGGCCATCTCACCGTGCTGCGCCAGCCCCCGGGGGCCTCCCTGCCGGCCTGGCTGGATGCCCCCTCCCGGCCGCTGATCGAGGCCATCAAGCGCCGCTTCGATCCGGCCGGGCAGCTGGCGCCCGGCCGGCTGCCCGGCGTTGCTCAGAGCGTTTCGACGCTGTAGCGGCAACCCAGCTCAAGGGACTCCCCAGCAGGAACCAGCAGACGCCGCTCCCCCGTGCTCAGGGCCCCCCGCGGACCACTCCAGGGCTCCAGGCAGAGCATCGGCCGGGGAGGGTCGCTCCACACCACCACCAGATCCATCGGCGCCGAAGGGTGCAGGGTCACCACCCGGCCCCCCGCTGGATCCACCAGGCGCACCGGACCTTCGCCGGTGCAGAGGAAGTCCACGCCCCGCTCCAGCTGGGACAGCTGCTCCGCTGTGGCGGCTGGAGCCATGGTGAGATGGTCGAAGCAGCTCTCCGGCAAGCCTTCGAGACGCACGTGGGCAAGATCGGCGACGGCGACGTAGGGGTGCAGACCCAGGCTGAAGGGAAGGGGGGCTGTGCCGGCCGCACCCCGGTGGCTGATCCGTGCCGTGATCGCCAGGGCCGAGGGCTGCAGCCGCAGCTCCAGTTCCAGGCCGAAGGCGAAGGGAAAATGAGAGCGGCTCTCAGGGCCATCGTCGAGGCGCAGGACCACCCCATCCCCGTCCGCCAGTGGGGCCATGGACCAGGGCAGATCGCGGGCGAAGCCATGCTGCGCCAGCGGAAAGCTCCCCTGGGGCAGCACGAGCTCATCGCCCGGCAGGTTGCCGCAGATCGGGAAGAGCACGGGGATCCCGCCCCGCACCGACTTGGCGGGGTCGGCGAAACGCTCCGCATCGAAGTAGAGGATCTCCTCTCCGCCGCAGCACCAGCCGGTGACCAGCCCGCCGCGCTCGGGGACGACCGTGAGGGAATCGCCGCTGGCCGGATCGGTGAAGCGCCAGTGGCGGGAAGCCCCGGAGGGGGGTTGCAGGGTCATGGGGTCGGGGAGGCGGTGGGCCGGGGGCTGGTGAGTCCCTGCTGTTGCAGGAAACGCTCGAACGGGGTTGCCAGCGAGAGGCTCCCCGACACACTCAGGTGGTGGTCATCGGAGAAGAGCAGTGTTCCGTCTGGCCGCATGGGGGTTACGCGACCCTCAGCGTCAAGGAAGAAAGAACTGGGATCAAACAGATGCACATTGGACAATCCAGCCGCTGCCTCTGTGAGGGTCTCCCTGATGGTCTGCTGCATGCGGGCGGTGATCTGCGCCTCTGGTGCACATTGCTGCCATTGGCCAGGCTTCGGCCTGCATTCCATGGGCTTGACCAACAGCATGGGTGTATCCACCGTGAGCACCAAATGAAGATTCCTGGCCGCCAACTGCTTGGCAAAGCGTCGAAGGTTGGCGACATGGATAGCCCTGGCCTCAGGGGGGCTGATCCGCCTGCCATCCTGCTCCACCACCATGGGCGAAGGCTTACCACTGGAGGACAACCCCGAAAGATAGGAATTAAGCCAACTTGATATCATCACAATATCACCGGGCTTCAAACGCTCAAGGGACCGATCCATCTCGCCTCGAGCGAGATCCTGACAAACGGGAAACTCCACACCGCCAAGAGTCGCCACCATGGACGTATCCAGGAAACAGGCCATCTGGAAAGCGAATGTCATCCTTTTCCCCGTGTTGCTCGTTACCACGTCAAGCATCGGCACCAAGTGCAACGCATGGGAGTCGCCCAGCAGAAAGATTTCTCGCGCCCCAGGCCTGCCAGGCTTCTGGCACAGGTCATAGTTCGGTCGCGTCGTCAGGCCATAGGGCTTACCGACGGGAACGGTGCAATTCTTCTCACTGATACCGCTGTTCAAGATGTAGGGATTGTAGGTATGAATGCGTTCTCGAAATGGCACCGGATCTGGATCGGGACCGATGAACAACTTTCCCTTCATCGGATGGTGCAACGCATCGATCCCCAGCCACAGGCCCACCACCGCCAGCAGTGCCAGCAGCGTCTCCCACCACCACTGCAGCGGATACCGGCGTACCGGCTGCTCCACCAGCCCATAGGCCGCCACCGCCAGAACCACACTCCCCACCACCGCCAACCCGTACTGCCACCACGTCTCCATCCCCCACGTCCAGCGCAGCAGCACGATCACTGGCCAGTGCCACAGGTACAGCGAGTACGACAGCAATCCGGCCGTCAGCAGCGCCCGCTCCAGCCAGCGACCCGGCAGAAATCTCCCCCCCTCTCCTGGTCCCGCCTGCAGCACCAGCAGCGTCCCCAGCACCGCCGGCAGCACACCAGGCAACGGAAAGCCTTCACGCTCCGATGTCGCCACCACCGCCCACAACAGCAGCGCTCCACCCACCAGACGCAGCCACCGGCCCTTCATCCAGCTCGCCCCCAGCAGCCCACGCCGTTGCGCCACCAGCAGCAACGAGCCGATCGTCAGTTCCCACAACCGGCTCGGCATCAGGAAAAACGCCGCCATCGGTGCGTTCTGCGTCCACCACCAGCTCGCCCCCAGCGACAGCACGATCAGCGCCGTCAGCAGCGGCACGCTCCGCCGCACCCCATAGCCGATCCCCAGCATCAGCAGCGGAAACACCAGGTAGAACTGCTGCTCCACACCCAGCGACCAGGTGTGCAGAAACGGGTTCAGATCCGCATCCGGGTTGAAGTAATCGATCTGACCCATCAGGTAGTTGTTCGACCACCCGAACAGCGCCTTCAAGGCCGCATTGAAATAGGGGCCGGCCTCGAAGGGCGGGATCAGCATCGCCACCGCCAGGCTTGTCACCAGCAGGCACGCCAGCAGGTTCGGCAGCAAGCGCCGCACACGCCGCAGGTAGAACGTCCCCAGACGCGGCCACAGCGGCTTGCTGGCCTGGCCCAGCAACGAGCCCATCACCACATAGCCCGAAATCACAAAAAACACGTCCACTCCCGTGAACCCGCCCGGCAACCACCCCTTGTTCAGGTGGAACACCAGCACCGCCAGCATCGCCGCGCCACGCAGCGCATCGATGTCCGGCCGGTAGGCAAAGCGCCCAGACGCCGAGCCCTTGTCTGGGGAGGCGACGGGGTTGCTGCTGGCGATCGCGGCCACCATCAGCGGGCTGACGCCGGGATCAGACCGGACGCCACCAGGAAGCGCTCAAACGGCTCCGCCAGGGAGCGACTGCCCGTCATGCTCAGGTGGTTGGAGTCTGCGAACAGCGGAGTTCCGTCCGCCTTTCGATAAATGACCCGACCCATCGAGTCGAGGAAGGTGGGGGTGGGGTCAAAGACGTGCACATTGGGCAATCCAGAAGCTGCAGCATTCAAGGTTTGCCGAATGGTCTGCTGCATGCGGAGGGTTTTTTCAGCATCTGGAGAGCAGGTCCTGCTGAAGTCTCGGGGGCAGAACATCATTTCCCTGGCCAGAACTGGCGTGTCAACGAAAAGTAGTAATTGGATCTTACGCGTGGCAAGCCGTTTGGCGAAGCGTCGCAGGCTGGCTACATGCATCTCACGCACCTGGGATGGGGAGAGACGACGACCGCCCGACTCCATCAGCGCACCATTCGGCTGCCCCCTCGGGTCAATATCGGCGATGTAATGGTTAAGCCAACTAGACAACATCACAATGTCGCCTGGCTTCAGGCGTTCCGCGGCTCGCTCCATCTCGCCGCTGACAAACTCCTTGCAGGGGCCATACTCCTGCATCCCCCAATTGATCTGCACCAGCGGATCAGGGAAGCAGCCGCCCATGGCGGCGAAGGTGAGTCTTTGGCCACTGCGGCTTGTCACCAGATCGAGCATCGGCAGCAGATGCTGGGCATGGGAATCACCCAGAAGAAAGATCTCTCCAGCACCAGGCTTGCCTAGTTTCTGGCACAGGTCATAATTCGGTCGCGTCGTCACGTCGTAGCGCTTGCCGACCGGCACGGTGCACAAAGGAGTGATGCCGGTGCCGGGAATCATGGGATTGAAGTTATTGATCCGCTCATGGAGTGGGACAGGATTGGGATCACTGCCGATGAACAATTTCCCCTTCAGCTGGTAGTGCAGCGCATCGATCCCCAGCCACAGGCCCACCACCGCCAGCAGTGCCAGCAGCGTCTCCCACCACCACTGCAGCGGATACCGCCGCACCGGCTGCTCCACCAGCCCATAGGCCGCCACCGCCAGAACCACACTCCCCACCACCGCCAACCCGTACTGCCACCACGTCTCCATCCCCCACGTCCAGCGCAGCAGCACGATCACTGGCCAGTGCCACAGGTACAGCGAGTACGACAGCAATCCGGCCGTCAGCAGCGCCCGCTCCAGCCAGCGACCCGGCAGAAATCTCCCCCCCTCTCCTGGTCCCGCCTGCAGCACCAGCAGCGTCCCCAGCACCGCCGGCAGCACACCAGGCAACGGAAAGCCTTCACGCTCCGATGTCGCCACCACCGCCCACAACAGCAGCGCTCCACCCACCAGACGCAGCCACCGGCCCTTCATCCAGCTCGCCCCCAGCAGCCCACGCCGTTGCGCCACCAGCAGCAACGAGCCGATCGTCAGTTCCCACAACCGGCTCGGCATCAGGAAAAACGCCGCCATCGGTGCGTTCTGCGTCCACCACCAGCTCGCCCCCAGCGACAGCACGATCAGCGCCGTCAGCAGCGGCACGCTCCGCCGCACCCCATAGCCGATCCCCAGCATCAGCAGCGGAAACACCAGGTAGAACTGCTGCTCCACACCCAGCGACCAGGTGTGCAGAAACGGGTTCAGATCCGCATCCGGGTTGAAGTAATCGATCTGACCCATCAGGTAGTTGTTCGACCACCCGAACAGCGCCTTCAAGGCCGCATTGAAATAGGGGCCGGCCTCGAAGGGCGGGATCAGCATCGCCACCGCCAGGCTTGTCACCAGCAGGCACGCCAGCAGGTTCGGCAGCAAGCGCCGCACACGCCGCAGGTAGAACGTCCCCAGACGCGGCCACAGCGGCTTGCTGGCCTGGCCCAGCAACGAGCCCATCACCACATAGCCCGAAATCACAAAAAACACGTCCACTCCCGTGAACCCGCCCGGCAACCACCCCTTGTTCAGGTGGAACACCAGCACCGCCAGCATCGCCGCACCACGCAGCGCATCGATGTCCGGCCGGTAGGCAAAGCGCCCAGACGACGAGCCCTTGTCTGGGGAGGCGACGGGGTTGCTGCTGGCGATCGCGGCCACCATCAGCGGGCTGACGCCGGGATCAGACCGGACGCCACCAGGAAGCGCTCAAACGGCTCCGCCAGGGAGCGACTACCCGTCATGCTCAGGTGGTGGGAATCAGAGTAGATCACATTTCCTTTTGCATCGCGATAGCGTACTTTTGCAGAAGAATCAAGCAGTGCCTGGGTGGGATCAAAAACATGAACGTTCTTGAAGCCTACGGCCACCTCATTGAGGATGGATGCAATCAGTTTCTGCCTGGCCGAAGTAATTTCGGCATCAAAAGCACAACTTCTCTGGGAACCTTTCGGGCAGAATACAATGTCCTGAGACAAGGGTGGCGTATCGACCACCAGCACCAGCTGAATCCCTCTTTTGCTCAGAAGCAAAGCATAAGCTTGCATCGAAGCCAGGTGAGCACGACGCAACTCGGAGATATTGAGTGGCTTGCCGTCCAGCCGTGCCGGCGTCTCAAGCTCAGAGCCGCTGGCATGGACGCTGCCGAGATAGTTGTGAAGGTTACTTGAAATCATGACGATATCCCCTGGCTTGAGCCGTTCAATGGCTCGCTCCATTTCACCGACAGCAAAATCAGTACAGGGCTGATAGGGCTTTTGGCTTAGCTGTAAGGTAAGCGCCGGATCAAGGAAGCAGGAAGGCTTGTTCGAGAAAGTGATTCTCTGACCGGTGCGACGGGTCACCAGATCGAGCATCGGCAGCAGATGCTGGGCATGGGAATCACCCAGCAGAAAGATCTCTCCAGCACCAGGCCGGCCTGGCTTCTGGCAGCGATCGTAATTGGGCCGTGATTCCGGGCCGTAGGGCTTCCAGTAATCGAGGGTACAGGTCTTATCAATCAGAGTTCCTGGAATGGTGGGATTCCAATCCTGAACACGTTCGTGACGGGGGACCGGCGTGGGGTCACTGCCGACGAACCACTTGCCCCGGAACTGGTGATGCAACGCCTCGATCCCCATCCACAGGCCCACCACCGCCAGCAGCGCCAGTCCCAGTTCCCACCACCACTGCAGCGGATACCGGCGTACCGGCTGCTCCACCAGCCCATAGGCCGCCACCGCCAGAACCACACTCCCCACCACCGCCAACCCGTACTGCCACCACGTCTCCATCCCCCACGTCCAGCGCAGCAGCACGATCACTGGCCAGTGCCACAGGTACAGCGAGTACGACAGCAATCCGGCCGTCAGCAGCGCCCGCTCCAGCCAGCGACCCGGCAGAAATCTCCCCCCCTCTCCTGGTCCCGCCTGCAGCACCAGCAGCGTCCCCAGCACCGCCGGCAGCACACCAGGCAACGGAAAGCCTTCACGCTCCGATGTCGCCACCACCGCCCACAACAGCAGCGCTCCACCCACCAGACGCAGCCACCGGCCCTTCATCCAGCTCGCCCCCAGCAGCCCACGCCGTTGCGCCACCAGCAGCAACGAGCCGATCGTCAGTTCCCACAACCGGCTCGGCATCAGGAAAAACGCCGCCATCGGTGCGTTCTGCGTCCACCACCAGCTCGCCCCCAGCGACAGCACGATCAGCGCCGTCAGCAGCGGCACGCTCCGCCGCACCCCATAGCCGATCCCCAGCATCAGCAGCGGAAACACCAGGTAGAACTGCTGCTCCACACCCAGCGACCAGGTGTGCAGAAACGGGTTCAGATCCGCATCCGGGTTGAAGTAATCGATCTGACCCATCAGGTAGTTGTTCGACCACCCGAACAGCGCCTTCAAGGCCGCATTGAAATAGGGGCCGGCCTCGAAGGGCGGGATCAGCATCGCCACCGCCAGGCTTGTCACCAGCAGGCACGCCAGCAGGTTCGGCAGCAAGCGCCGCACACGCCGCAGGTAGAACGTCCCCAGACGCGGCCACAGCGGCTTGCTGGCCTGGCCCAGCAACGAGCCCATCACCACGTAGCCGGAAATCACAAAAAAAACGTCCACTCCCGTGAACCCCCCCGGCAACCACCCCTTGTTCAGGTGGAACACCAGCACCGCCAGCATCGCCGCGCCACGCAACGCATCGATGTCCGGCCGGTAGGCAAAGCCGGCCGCCTTCCCGGTCACTCCGTCCGCCTGGCGGATAGCCACTGGCGCGGCTTCAGTGCCCGTGACAGCTGCGATCAACCCATCCCCTTGTGTGCTGGGAAATGTACCGACCGGCCGCCGCCTCTGGGTTCAGCGGGCGGTCAGCGCGGCAACCGGGCTTTCCACCAGGCCCTCCAGCCAGTCCAGCAGGGCCCGGTTCACCTGATCGGGCACCTCGTCGTGGGGGCAATGACCGGCCTCAAGCACCACTTCGGTGGTGCGGGCCGGCGCGTGCCGCTGGAAACTGGCCCGGCGGCCGGCGGCGTTGATCCAGGGGTCGCGGATGCCCCAGAGCAGCAGCAACGGCGCCGTGAGCCCTTCGAAGAGTTCATCGAGGGGCTGACCGCGAGGGATGTCGAAGACGGTGCGGAACACCCCGAAGGCCCCCGGATCGCGCGAGGGGCGCAGGATCGCCTCGACCAGCTCGTCGTCGACGTTGGTGCGGTCGATATAAACCTGATTGAGGGTGCGGCGGACCGTGGCGGGGCGGCGCATGTTCTCGAACAGGAGGCGCTGCAGCACAGGGCTGCGCAGCAGGGCCGACCCGATGGTCTGGCGGGCGATGGCCCCCCACCCCTGGGGTGGCTGCTGCTCGTCGCTGAAGGGGCCAGCGGCGTTCAGCAGCGCCACGCCCGCGGCCCGCTCCCCCAGGGCGGCACCGGCGGCCAAGGCGGCGAAGCCACCGAGGGAGTTGCCCACCAGCACCGTGGGCCGGCCGATCCGCTCGTCCACGTAGGCGCAGAGCTGGTCGCGCCAGAGCGCGCCGCCATAGGTGAGGCCGGCGGGTTTGTCGCTACGGCCGAAGCCGAGCAGATCGATGGCATGGACCTCATGGGTCTGGGCCAGCACCGGAATGTTGAAGCGCCAGTGGTCGGTGGAGGCCCCGAAGCCATGCACCAGCAGGACGGCCGGCCCGGTTGGCTGCTCCGGAGCCGACTGCACGGCATGCACCCGATGGCCCAGGAACTGCCAGGGGGTTTCGGGTGACGAAGCCATGGACGCAGCGGCGATGCGGTGGAGGACGATGCTAGGAAGCCCGGCCAGCGTGCGGCCCTGCCCCCTGCGCCTGCGCCCATGTCCGACGCCTTCACCCTCGCCGACCTGAGCCCGCTGCTGCCAGGGGTGGCTTTGTGGGCCCTGGCCCTTTACCTGCCCCTGAGCGTCCCGTTGGGCCGGCTGGAGCAGGCCTTGGCCGAGGGCTCCCTGGACCAAGGGCTGCAGCAACTGGTGCTGGTGGGCGGCAGCCTGCTGCTGGCCCTGGCGGTGGGCCTGGTGGTGGAACTGCTGCTCAGCTGGGCCCTCGGCCCGGGATGGGCCGGAAGCCTGGGTTTGATCGCCGTACTGGGGGGCCTGTCGCTCAGCCTCGCTGCCGGCCGAGACGACGACCGACAGCGCTGAAGCCGACCGAAGCGACGCGGGGGGTCAGGCGGCCTGCTCGGCGGACCCCTTTGCCTCGGCCTCAGAGGGGAGCTCGACGCCGCTCAGCGCCAGCCGCAGCAACAGCGGCGCCAGGAACGTGGTGCCGATCACCATCAGCAGGATGGCCGCCTCCAGGGGCGCCGAGAGGATGCCGGCCTGGCTGCCCAGACCCAGGAAGATCAGACCTACTTCGCCGCGGGGCATCATCCCGAGACCCACCACCAGCCGGTTGGTCTTCTGCAGGCTGAAGTAGCTCCAGCCGGCGGCCACCTTGCCGGCGATGGCGACGGCCAGCAGGAACAGGGCCACCACCAGCCCTTCGCGGTTGTCGGGGTTGAAGGGGTTCATCACCGACAGGTCGAGGGAGCTGCCGATCAGCACGAAGAACACGGTGGCGAACAGGGCCACCAGGGGCTTCACCGACTGCTGGATCGCCTTGGTGTGCTTGGAGGCGCTGAGGATCAGGCCGGCCGCGAAGGCCCCCAGGGCCGCCTCCAGGCCGATCGCTTCCGCGGCGAAGCAGCACAGGCCGAGCACCACAAACCCCGCCACCACCACTTCCCCGGGCGCTTTGAGGCGATCCAGCAGCCAGTCGAAGGCCGGCGCTGCGGTGCGGCTCAGGAACAGGGCCAGGGCCACGAACACCGTCGCCGCCAGCACCAGCTGCAGGATCGGACCGGCGGTGAGCTCCCCGTCAGCAGCCAGGGCCACCACCACCGCCAGGATCACGATGCCGAAGATGTCGTCGAGCACGGCGGCGCCGATCACGGTCTGGCCTTCCCGGGTCTTGAGAAACTTCAGCTCGCCGAACACGCTGGCCGTGATGCCGATGCTGGTGGCGGTCATCGAAGCGCCGGCAAACACCGCCGGAAACAGTGGCACATGGAAGAGGTAATACAAACCGGCCGTGCCCTGGGAAAAGGGCAACAGCACGCCGGTGAGGGCCACGGTGGTGGCCTGCTGGCCGTGGGCCAGCAGCTCGTCGAGTTCGCTTTCCAGGCCCGTGAGAAACAGCAGGGCATAGAGGCCGAGCTTGGCGGTGGCCTCCAGGGACGGGAAGCTCTCGGTGTAGATCTCGGCCACCGTCTCGGGGCTGACCCCGGCGACGTTGCCGATCAGGGAGAGCATCCCCTGGTTGAGCTCGGCGTGAACGGCCGGCACAAGAATCAGATGCAGACCGGTGACGCCGATCAGAACACCCGCCACCAGCTCGCCGAGGATCGTGGGCAGCTTGAGGCGCACCATCAGCTCCGCCAGGGCGCGGGCCGCCAGGAAGATGACCAGATAGCGGCCCACTTCCAGCAGCGTTTCGACTGTCTCGCTCTGGGTGTTGCCGACTTCAAGCAGAAGGCTGGAGGCGACCATGCACGCAATCAGTGCCGATCGGACGCTAGGGGCCTTGACGTTGCTCAGGTGTGCCGTTGCTGATCTCCCAACAGGCCGGGCGAGGGGAATGGCAACCACCGCTACGGTCTGAAGACGCACGGCCAGACCTGTGCCTGAGGGAACACCGCGCGCCGACCGCCATGACCGACCAACAACCCCGCAACCTGAGCCTGCCCACCCCCGGGTGCTTCGCGGACCCCGATCGCAGCGGCCTGACCGCGACGGATGTGTTCGACGGCATGACCGAACACCTCTTCTACACACTCGGCAAGCTCGCCCCCAGCGCCAGCCGCCACGACCTCTACATGGCGCTCAGCTACGCCGTGCGTGACCGGCTGATGACCCGCTACCTGGCGGGCATCGAAGCGATCGCCGCCAATCCCAAGCGGGTGGTGGCCTACCTCTCGGCCGAATTCCTGATCGGCCCCCAGCTCGGCAACAACCTGCTGATGCTCGGCATCCAGAAGGAGGCTGCCGAGGCCCTCAAGCAGTTCGGCATCAACGACATCGAGGAGATCCTCGACGTGGAAGAGGAACCGGGCCTGGGGAATGGCGGACTGGGCCGCCTGGCTGCCTGCTTCCTCGAATCCCTCGCTTCGCTCGAGATCCCCGCCACCGGCTACGGCATCCGCTACGAGTTCGGCATCTTCGACCAGCTCATCCGCGATGGCTGGCAGGTGGAGATCACCGACAAGTGGCTCAAGGCCGGCTGGCCCTGGGAGATCCCCCACCCCGACCAGGCCTGTTTCGTCGGCTTCGGCGGCCACACCGAGAGCTATCGCGACCACCACGGCGCCTACAGGGTGCGCTGGATCCCCGCCGAGCACGCCATCGGTGTCCCCCACGACGTGCCGGTGCTGGGCTACCGGGTGAACACCTGCGACCGGCTGCGCCTCTGGCGGGCCGATGCCACCGAATCCTTCGATTTCTATGCCTTCAACAGCGGCGACTACTACGGCGCCGTTGAGGAGAAGGTGGGTTCGGAGACCCTCTGCAAGGTGCTCTATCCCAACGACGGCACCGCCAAGGGCCGCCAGTTACGCCTCAAGCAGCAGCACTTCTTCGTCAGCTGCTCGCTGCAGGACATGATTCGCAGCCTCGATGCCCGTGGCATTCCCATCCAGGAGTTCCCCGACCACTGGGCTGTCCAGCTCAACGACACCCACCCCTCCATCGCCGTCGCCGAGCTGATGCGGCTGCTCCTCGACGACAAGCACCTGGAATGGGAGGCCGCCTGGGCCATCACCACCGCCTGCCTCTCCTACACCAACCACACCCTCCTGCCCGAGGCCCTCGAGAAGTGGGGCCTCGGTCTCTTCGGCTCCCTGCTGCCCCGACACCTGGAGCTGATCTTCGAGATCAACCGACGCTTCCTGCAGCAGGTGCGCCTCCGCCACCCCGGCAACGAGGGCGTGCTGCGCCGCCTCTCGATCATCGATGAAACCGGGGAGAAGGCGGTGCGCATGGCCCACCTGGCCACCATCGCTTCCCACCACGTCAACGGCGTGGCGGCCCTGCACAGCGATCTGGTGAAGCAGGAGCTGTTCCCCGAGTTCGCCAATCACTGGCCCGACAAGTTCACCAACGTCACCAATGGCGTGACGCCGCGCCGCTGGCTGGCCCTGGCCAATCCCCAGCTCTCCTCCCTGCTGAATAAGACGATCGGCGACGGCTGGGTGCGCAACCTCGATGAGCTGCGCCAGCTGGAGCGCTACGCCGACGACAGCGGCTTCCTGGAGCAGTGGGGGGCCACCAAGCTGTCGGTGAAGCGCCACCTCACCAACTACATCCATCGCCACACGGGCGTGCTGGTGGATCCGGCCTCGATGTTCGACGTGCAGGTGAAGCGCATCCACGAGTACAAGCGCCAGCACCTCAATGCCCTCCAGGTGATCGCCCAGTACCTGCGCATCAAGAACGGCCTGGCCGACGACATGGCTCCCCGCACCGTGATCTTCGGCGGCAAGGCCGCCCCGGGCTATGCCATGGCCAAGCTGATCATCCGCTTCATCAACGGCATCGCCGACGTCGTCAACGCCGACCCCGACATGGACGGCCGACTGCGCGTCATCTTCCTGGCCGACTACAACGTCAAGCTCGGCGAGCGCGTCTACCCCGCCGCTGACCTCTCCGAGCAGATCTCGACCGCCGGACTCGAGGCCTCCGGCACCGGCAACATGAAATTCATGATGAACGGCGCCCTCACCATCGGCACCCTCGACGGTGCCAACGTCGAGATCCGCGAGGAGGCGGGGGACGACAACTTCTTCCTGTTCGGACACACCACCGAAGGCATCGCCGGCCTCAAGGATGGGGGCTACCGACCCTGGGAGCACATCGACGCCAGCCCCGAGCTTCGGGAAGCGCTGAACCTGATCGAGTACGGCCACTTCAGCAATGGCGACACGGAACTGTTCCGGCCGCTGCTGGAGAATCTCACCGGCCACGATCCCTTCTTCGTGCTGGCCGACTTCGCGGCCTACCTGCAGGCCCAGCGGGCGGTCAGCGGGGCCTGGGCCGACCGCCGGCAGTGGAACCGGATGTCACTGTTGAACACCGCCCGCAGCGGCAAATTCTCCTCCGATCGCTCGATCCGGGAGTACAGCGAACGGATCTGGCAGACCGAGGAATTCCCGGTGACCATCACCTGCGAGATCGACGAGGCCCCGGCCAAAGGCCGCAAGCTTCCAGCGGCCCAGTGAGGGGAGCCGGGGCGAGGCGAGGGGGGGGGCGGCTCAGCCGCCCCGATGATCCGGCAGATCGGGCGTCTGGTGCAGCAGACGGTTGAGACGCAGGCGGTCAGCGTTGAGGGGATCGGGGGCCAGCTCACCGGCCACTTCGCGGAAGGTCTGCTCCACGGGCTCGGGCACCCTCACATCGAAGATGCGCTCCATCAGGGCCTCGATGGAGAACAGGTGGGCATTGATGTTCTCCAGATCGGCCATGGCCTGCTGGATCGCATCGGTTTCTGAGGCGGCCTCACCACTGGCCTCCTGCAGGTCGGCCTCGGGGGCCGCAGGGGTGGGCGCGGCATCGCCATCGCCGTGCCGTTTCTGGAGCTCCTCGAGCACCCGGCCGGCCAAGGTGCGGAACGACTGCAGGGCGGCCCAGTTGAGCTCCTGCTGCTGACGGAGGCTGGGATTTTCTCGGATCAGCCGGTCGTGTTCCCGATAGAACCGCTGGCAATCAGGACATTGGCAGGGCTCTTCTGGCACCGCGTCCCTTCTTTCATTCAATGACCATCATGGCACCGTCAGGCCGCCAAGGGGCCCTGATCGGGCCGATCCCCAGCCTCATTGAGAAGCGGCAGGGGAATTTCGATCGAACTCACCACCTGAATCACATCGCGCAGGCGCATGGAATCGGCGAACCAGCCCATGGCCTGCTCCACGTCGCCGCGACGTTCGGCGTCGCTGGCCTGCTCCTCATGGGCGTCAGCGAGCAGGGCCAGCCAGCAGAGGCAACGGGCCTGCACCACCGACAGGTCCAGCTCATCGGGATGGGCGTGGGCGATGGCCTCGCTTTCCTGTTGCACCAGCAACCGCAGGCGCAGGTCATGGAGCTGGGTCATCCGGGAGGTGACGGCTGCCGCCACGCTAACCTTGACAGGAGTGTCCGCCTGCACTCCACCCGTAGCATCCGCTACCGCCATGCCAAGCGAGCCGTAGTTCCTTGGTAGGCAGGGCAAAAAGGTCTCCAGTCCAGGCAGGTGCCACGTGATCGGGTCCATGAGGGCCAGAATGCTTGTGGTGATCGGCACCCATGTCCAGCAACGCTTCATCCTCGTTCGTCTCGAAGGAGATCGATGCGGTCCGCATGATTCAGGGTGTGGCCCTGGCTGCCGTTGCTTCGGTTTGCATCCTTCTGCTCAGCGAACCGCCGGCCTGGCCAATCCAGCCCGAATGGCTCCACGGCCAGGGCAACAGGCTGCTGGGACTGGGTCCCACGTTGCTGATCGCCTGTGTGGCGCTCCGCCTCACCCCTTTGTTGAGGCCAGATACGGTCGGTTCCAGCCGCTGGAGCCACCGCAGCAGGTTGTTGGCCATGGTGTTGGCCCTGGCCTTTGGGGTGTTGATCCCCCTGCTGCTGATCAGTGGCGAGCGCATTCTGCAGCGGCAGAACCAGCAGGATCTGAACACCATCCGTGCGACCCGCGCCACTGCAGTGGCGATCGCAGAGGCCAGCGACCTCAACAGCTTCCGCTCGGCCCTGGCTCGGGTGGTTCAGCCCCAGACCATTCCCGAGGCGTTCGACCAACCCCTCAGCCAGCTCAAGGCCAGCACTCTCGCCGGCCTGGAGCGAAGCCTGCGCGCAACCCGAAGGCAGCTGGAGCAGGCGAGTGCGGCCCGAAGTCAGCGATTCTTGACCGCGGCGCTTGGCCAGGCCGTCTCAGCCGCCTTGCTGTGGGCCGCGTCCCTTTGCGTGGTGTAAATCCCGAGGCCCGAATGCCCTGATCAGAGGGTGAACAGAGTGGAATGACGGGCTGTCATTCCGGAGGTGCAGATGCGCCTCTTGCAGTCACGATGAAACGG
>Ga0247840_10001191_pt1 | contig 52025 bp, 45 predicted proteins | sample LaCruzMarch2015__FD_192404 | JGI IMG/M metagenome (GOLD analysis project Ga0247840, IMG submission 192404) | Freshwater microbial communities from meromictic Lake La Cruz, Castile-La Mancha, Spain - LaCruzMarch2015_17m | ecosystem: Environmental > Aquatic > Freshwater > Lake | place: Spain... | reverse complement strand
GTGGCTTGAACAAGTTAATAGAACAAACCTCAACGGCAAAAGTGATTATGATTACGCTTCTGCCTTGAAAATAGTTTATCCTGAATGGCAATCCTGTCAAATCTTATTTATGAAATGCTTGCTGGGCCGATGTTGTCCAAGATTAAAAAAACGTTCTCATTAGCTCGCTTGAAAAGGGGGGGGGAGTATTAATTCAAGGGCAGGTCATGTTCCGTTCCCAAAAATTATAAGTTCTGTGACACAAATGCCCATTCTCCGAATGGATGCGCGTCTTTTTTTTCCATCTTCGTCTTGTCTTTCTGCTACCTTTCCTGCTATAGTTTTTTCATGGTGCAACCGGTCACAATGATTCGCGTCTTCTGGTCCGCTCCCAGCGATATTGCCGACGAGCATGACGCCTTCTTCGACACAATCAGTGAATGGAATAGCGTTCATTCCGCCGCCCAAAGCGCCTTGCTCAAACCCGTGGCGTGGAAGACGGACACATTCCCGGACGCCGGGCGTCCTCAGGCCGTCATCAACGAGCAACTCCTTGATGCGTCCGACATCCTGGTTGCCGTCTTCTGGTCACGTTTTGGCACTCCGACCGGCGTTGCCGATTCCGGCACAGAAGAGGAAATCCGCCGAAGTGTCGCGGCGGGACGGCCCGTGATGCTGTATTTCTGCGAGCGCGAAATCCCTCCGGGCGCATCCGATGCAGACCAGTTGCGCCGCTTGTCCCGGTTCAAAGAGGAGTTCCGCCGCACGGCCCTTGTTTACCCGTACCGGGGCACGGAAGATTTCCGCCGCGCTTTCGCGCAACATTTGGCAATGGCCGTCAACGTGGTGCTCAAGCGGCAACGTTCCGATTACGTGGGGGTGGCTGCGCCGCAACCGGCCAGTCCTCAGAACGTCGTTTCGTTCAGCGGCGGGCACAACGTCGGCACTGTCGTGAACCAAACCGTCATTCACAAGTATACCGGCAAACGAAAGCCGCCGAAGGGGTATCCCGAAGGCTCTATCGGTGCCGACCTTCACAAACGGAATTACGTTCGCTCCTTGACCAAGCGTTACAACGAATACCTGGAAGGCGATCCGAGTTATGGAAGATTCGAGCGGTTTTCCTATGGTTTCATCAATAAACGGATCGAGCACGTCTTCGGCAACCCCGCGAACCTGTGTCCTGTCGAGTCTTTTGAGGCGATCTGCGATTTTGTCAAGGACTACATTGACGGGACAATTCAAGGCAAGGTCAACCGCAAGCGGGGCATTCCGAACTACAAGACCTTCGACGAGTTCCTTGCCGAACAGAAGGCGCTTTCGCAACGCGGCAAAAAACGGCCGGAGTCACAGCCGGATTGAGCCAGTCGTGAAGCCGGTTGTCCCGCGGACGCCGTAGCTGCGCGCCAAGCATCGGGTGAAAAAACTAGGGCACAGTGCGAGGCAACACGCGCACTCTGGCGTGAAAGGGGCACAACTGGCGGAATGGGCGGTTCCTGGTTCAGAGTTTGATATTAATGTTCAAACTCTTGAAAAGCGTCTTCTGTAAATCATCCATCGCTTTCTGAGCCATTCGCCCGTCATCGCCGGTGAACTTAATGACGGTAGCACAAGAAGGACATTTACGGGAGCGACCGGGTGCCCCCACAATTAAATAAACCTCACTTTATTATGCCCAATTTTATATTGGTTTTTTTTGACCCCGCCTATTTTGCCCTTAAAACGATTTGAAATCCTGGGGCATATCCAAAAAAGCCTTGGACGGTTTTGAGGGCGTACAGGTGTTTTTACGGATTTCCTTGGGCAAGATAAATCAAAACAGATAAATCAAAACAGCCGTCAATGACCAAAAATTACCGGCATCAGAAAATTGGTCAAGATTGGGAAAACACAAATTACAGAGTGTGGCAGGTTGACCTTGTCTTTCCTGGACTCCGGAACCGTAACAACGTAACATGATTTTCGCCTGCCGGGGTCTCAAAAAAGGCCATAATTATTGGCAAATATTAACACCGGCTATGTCTGATTGCCGCCTTTTGCCTCTTGTTACGGCGTTACGGATGCCAATGGAGGAGTATATCGGGAAAAGGCATCATGAAAACTCTGGGCACTGTAACCCTTTCGGAGTTCGTTTTTTATGCGAAATGTCACAGGATGGATATCGAATGGTTTCAATAGTCTGGCCAGTTTCGTCATTGTAATGGGTTTATTATGCGCAAACTCAGGCCATGGCCGGTCATACATTTTGATCAGCGCAAGGACAATATCTTCGCTGGATAATCGGTCTACTTCGCGTTTTTCGAACAAATCCTTGATGTCGCTCAGCAATAACTCACAGATGCTCTCTTCACGGTCGGTGGCCGAGGCGGACAGGGTGAGCGCCGCCGTTCTGGCCCGGTAAGGCCAGTCAACACCGGCCAGGTCGGCGATTGCCAGAATGTGACGCCAGTTGTCTGCCGCCCGGTCTCCCAATTCAGTGGGAATCTGCGGCTCGGCGGCGACGATCTTTTGAACGTTGTCTTGCGCCCACCGGCAGGCCTTTCTCTGCGCGGGTATCATTTGGTTCAGGGAATCGAATCTGAGCCGTTCCGGTTTCTCGCCTGATACGCACCGCTTCAACGGAATCATAATGGCCCTGTCCTCTATCGTGTCGGAGAGTCTGCCGATCAAGGCGATAACCTTGGGACACCAGGTCTTGAACGTCCTCGGCTCGAAATCGCTCCGGGCGGTTCTCACCACGATGGCCGCAGAACGCAAATGCCCCGAATTCAGGATTCCCCTCAATTCCTCATTGCCGCGCACAAAGGTGTCTGCCTCATCCACGAGCAGACTGGGAACATGCTTTTCAATGGTCCGGTAAATCGCGGCTGGAGTGATGTTTGCCGCAAACAACGGGCGGGGAAGAAGACTCCCGACCAAGTGCAGAAGCGTTGTCTTGCCGCAGCGCTTTGTGGGGCTTATCAGGCAGAGGATCGGCGATATCTGCGCCGCATCGTGCGCGTGCGCAAACACAATCCAGAGGGCGATTGCGTCAACTGCCTCCTGCTGAAGCACAACGAAGCGTTTGATGACATGGGCAATCTCCGTAAGCAGGTTTGCGCCGTTGACCTCTTGCGGCCACGGTTCCGGATCGCTGAAACTCATGACGCTGCCTTGACCGTTTTCAGAATTGTTGGCTCTGTCAGGCATTGAAGCCGACAGAGAGTCAGCTTTTACCGAAGGACTCATTCTGCGATCTTCTGCTGTTTGGTAAGCCGTCATTATGCCGGGATTTCGGCTATGATCTGCTTGAAATTGTTCAGGATCTCCGGGTGCTTTGCTTCAAGATACGCGGAGAGGCTGGTGTTCGTGATCAGTTGCCTGACGTAGAAACACATCTTCAACAGATCGGTGGAATATCGCCTGTACAAGGTGCTGTAGAAATCATGCTGTTTGGCTGCCTCGTCCAGCCGCATGACCAGCGCCTTTCGTTTCGCCGGGTCTTTGATCCATGGCTTTCGTGGCATCCGGTCAGGATTCTTTTTCGATTCCGGTGTTCCGATAACCAATGCCCGGAGAAAGGTCAGGCTGAAATTGCGCTTGGCTTTCATCTCCTTCAGAATCTCAAGTTGCCGTTCAGGCCGGACAGCCGTGATCTCCTTGACGCAGGACTTGCTGATGACGTCGTCCTCAAAGGCCTTTGCGATCTGTGGATGCACGTCTTTCAACAGCGTAGGCGCCAATCTATGCCAAATGGTCGTCATTCCGAAGGCTTTTGCCACGGTCTTTTCATCAATCTTCTCAAGCGATTTCTGTAGCATCTTCCTTTCCTGGAAGCCGGAGAGATTGTTCACCATGCGATTGAACGTGAACGCCTCTTTGTCCTGATAAATGATGCACGGAATCGTTGCGACCTTTAACTGCTCGCATGCTTTGTATCTGAGATAGCCGTTCAGAATGGTGTAATGCCCGTTTTCAGGATAGACAGCGAGCGGTTCGATCAGGCCAACCGCGCTGATGGTTGCCAGCAATCTGTTATAGCCTCGGCTGCTTTTGAGGTTGATGTCGCGCACGTTCAAGGGTACGAGTTGTTCGAAGGGAATGTCCTGTTTGCATATTTCCGCGTCTGTACTCATCTCTCTCCTTCTGCGGCTGTTATTGCCGCGCTTTCACGTTGTAGTTCCCATCAAGGTGAGGCTGTTCTGAGAGCCCTGCCTCGGCCAGAAGGCCGCGCCATTGCTCGTCTTCCGACAGCGTTTGCAATGCGATGACCATCGCAAACAGCCTGTTTTCCTTCGCCGTCGTTTCCCTCACAAACCCCTCTTTTTCTTTGGTTACACGGGTGACGTCTCGCTTAAGATCCCTGAGCGTGTAGGCCGGCATGGATGCCGCGGTCACATATCGTTTTTTCGCCCGTTTTCCGTTATTGATGCGCAACTCCACTATTTTCCGGACACCTGCGATGTTGGCGCTGTTGATCATCCCGTTGTCAAAGGCATCCATCAAAACGTTCTGAACTTGAGCATCATCGGATTTCGCCACCTGCACTGCGAAGGATATTGGGAACAAGCCTTGTTCCACGCTTTTGATAAGCCTTTCTTCGCCTTGCTCAAGGAGCTGGATGTAGCTTGAAACGTAGGTGGGCGTCTTCCCCACGATGGCCGAAATCTTCTCGAAATTCATGCCGTCATCGTGCATTCGCTTCATTTCCCGTGCGAACCACATGGTTCCGGGAGGGACCCGGGCCATGTTCTCGATTAGGGAGCAGAGATAGGCCGCCTTCTCGTCGCAGTCCACGACCTCGGCTTCGATGGCCGAGCGCCCGAGTTTCTTGTAGGCCAGGTAACGGCCCTCTCCACAGATGAGTTCATAGCATTGTGTCTTTGCGAAGTTCCTGCGGTTAACACGGATGGGTTGCCGCAGACCTACCGCTTCAATGCTGCGAATGTTTTCCTCGAACTGGTTTCTCTCCCGATTCCGTGAGTTCAAGACGACTATCTTGTCCAACGGGATCATCTTGTAATTCCGTTCCGACATCGGAATGATTCTTGCGTTTTCCATTTCATACCTCCTAATGTGAAAAGCTCGCCAGAACATCGGCAAGCGACCAGACATACATGTCCCATCGATCACCCATGTTGCTGCGAATGTTAATTTCCCGCCTGAACGTCATTATCCGCGGGAAGACTGCATAGCCCAGCACCTGAAATTCACCATTGTTAGACAGGGGAACACCGAGCGTGAGATCGACTTTCTCCCTCTGATCCGGTCGAAAAGACCAGTAGGCTTCATATCCGCAAGGAAACGGCACGCAGGGCTGGACATGCATGCTCGCGTAGTCGTTTATCACGATGAAATCATCCCTGGGATCAACCTTGTGCCCCAGTTTCCGCATCTGCTCGGTTAATTCGGCTTTTTTCTTCGCGATGATGTCCCCGAACATTGCCTGATAGGCCATGTTGAGCGAATGAAACCGCCTGATGTAGCGCCCCGGAGAGACCATTTCATCGTCGGCAGATATGAGGCTGTGACTGATCGTTCCGTGCTGCTTATACAAGGCGTTCAAACGGGCGAGCATATCGGCGTCCGAATACTTCTTCCGCAGGCGCTCTTCTGTTTCCTTGATGATCTGTTGGGCAAGACCGAATAGCTCCTTTGACACAATCGGCTTGAATGCCTGTTCGGTCCGAACCCAGTTTGACAGCGGATTGTGAATGCTCTTGGAGTTCAGTTTTTGGGATGTCTTGTTCCAGACCATGGTCCCAGCGTAAATCTCGTTCCTCAAGATCATGTATACTGTGGATCGGGTCCATACGCTCTGGCCCGGCGATGGAATCTGGCGTTGATTGAGCGTGGCGGCGATGTCATCGGGAGAGAGGTGTTTATTGACGAAGAGTTCGAATATCTCGCGGATTGTGTCCGCTTCGCGAGGATCGCCCGGCGTCAACGTTGTCCTCTGGTTGTGAATCGCTTTATGCTCGCCCAACTTCAGCATGCGAACCGGTTTCTTCTGTTCATCCAGGAGGAGACGATGCATTCCGTAAGGCGCCATGCCGCCGGCCCAGTATCCGTAGGATGCTATCTTTGAGCACCCTTTCCAGACTTTTTCGGAGAGCTCCTGGCTGTATCTGGCGGCGCGCCAGCGTTCGAAGTTGAGGTAGACACCGTGAAAAAGGTCGTTCTCTTTCTGAAATCCTATCGAGGAGAAAACAACCTTTATGCCCCGGCTGGAGCAAATCCATGTGAAATGCGCGGATTCATCGATGTCCTGAAACCGGCCCCATCGCGACACGTCAAACACCAGCACGTAGTCGAATTTCTCTTTCTGGCCTTCCACATAGACCTTGATCATTTCGTTGAAAGCGTCTCTGTCGTCAACGACAACGCCGGTTATGCCTCGATCCGCAAATTCCTTGATGATCTCGATGCCATTTTCAGCCGCGAACTTGTGTACGTGTTCCTGCTGAATCTCCACGCTGTATTCTTGTTTGTCCTGGGCAGAATGCCGGTAATATGCAACAGCCTTCTTATGTGTCACTGGTTTCGAATCAAACCAATCCACTGAATGTTACTCCTTGTTATGGTTGTTTTGTATATATTCCTATCTATACGCGAAAATATAGGCACTTTTGGGTTGCAGGATCGCAATCACGGGGCCGAATGACGGGACACCGCAGTGTGGATCCCCGTTCAAGGGCTCCTCGCCATACTAATGCATATCGCTTAAGAGCAAGGTATTAGATGTTTACAAAGGGAAGAAATGTCCGGCCAGGTCCCAGCTATCTGCAATTGTTCGATGATCTGAACAATTTTTTGAAGTGACAGGCTACGTTTCGCCGCGTTAATGACGAATCAAGCATATCATTGAGCACGGCGATCAACTGGTTACGGCGAACATTTCTGCCTCCTGCTGTCGCTTCCTTACGAATCGCCTTCCGTATCTTCTGTATGGCGCCGCCCACCGCTTTCCCGCGCCTCATTTTGCCTATCAGGTGGTGATTGACCGTTGACTGGGAAATACCCAGCATTTCGGCGATCTCCTCCTGGGTGTGTTGCTCCTGGTAGTGAAGGCGCATGTTGTCTTTCTGTCGGGCGGTCAAACATCTGCTTATGGCTTTGATCAAAACCATCATCTCCTCCGCTACCGCTTCGCGCTCTGTCTCGCCGTCTGAATGCTGAACAAACCCCAGCCCTGCGGATTCCGGGATGTTCTGCAGTTGATCGGGAGGGAACGGTATTTCTGCGTATGGCAGTTCATTATTATTCATGCGGCAGAATATCACTGCTACCGCATGGGGAAGAGAAGCCCGATTCAGATGGCGGAGGTTACAGGTATTTTTACGAATTTCCTAAGGGCAAGACAAGCGGGTTCCGGCCTATTGGTTGGTCATGATTTCCCGAAATAATACTTGATGTATATTTCCTAATGCTATACATTTGTTTGCAAGTGTTCATAAATAGGGAGGATGCTTTTCATGGTCAACAAAAAACCGGAGCTTACAGATTTTTTCAGGGAAAAGAGAGGACTGGCGACCTATGCTGAAATTATCAAAGCCGGTTTCAATAAAACTCTGCTTAAATCTGGTCTGGATTCCGGCCGGATTCAGAAGGTTGATCGCGGCCTGTATAGACTATCCAATGGGGTTAGTCTGTCAAACCCGGACATTGTGGCCGTGTCAACCAAAGCTCCAAACGGCGTTGTCTGCCTTCTTTCCGCCCTTGCTTTTCATGAAGCGACGAATGAAATACCAAGCTGTGTGCATGTCGCCATTCCGCGTGGAACTCATGCTAATAGAATCAAATATCCCCCTGTAAAATTTTATCGCTATAATCCGAAGGTTTGGGAGGCCGGAATTGAAGAGCGCGAAATAGGCGGCCGTAAGATAAAAATTTACAACCTTGCCAGGACAATCGCGGATTGTTTTAAATTTCGCAACAAAATAGGCATGAACATCGCGAGGGATGCGCTCAAAGCCGCTGTTATGGAAAAAGGTATAAAGCCTCCAGAGATTATGCGGTATGCCAAGATCTGCCGCATTGATCGCATAATAAAACCGATACTGGAAACTCTTTTATGAAGCATGACATCAAAAATTTACAGGCTTCTATTCGGGCGCAACTCCAGAATAAAGCGAAAGAAACCAACCGTCCGTTTTCAGAAATTCTGCAATATTACGGCATGGAGCGATTTCTTTACAGGTTCAGTCGTTCAAAATATGCGGATAAATTTATTCTGAAAGGCGCTCTTTTGTTTAACGTATGGCAGATTCCGGAAAGGCGGACGACCCTTGATATAGATTTTCTGGCGCGTTTTGATAATCAGATAACGAGCATTGAAAAAGTGACAAGGGATGTCTGTGAAATTTTGGTTGTTTCCGACGGACTGATTTTTGATCCCGAAACCGTTAAAGGACAAAAGATAAAAGAGAATGCTGATTACGAAGGTGTACGAGTAAAATTTGTTGGATTTTTGGAGCGTTCGCGTATTCCAATGCAAATTGACATCGGGTTCGGCGATGTCGTTTATCCAAAGCCTGAGACCATTGACTATCCTGTAATTCTGGATTTACCCAAGCCTAATCTGAAAGGATATCCTGCAGAAAGCGTGGTTAGCGAAAAATTTGAGGCCATGGTGAAACTTGGTCTTCTTAACAGCCGCATGAAAGATTTTTATGATGTTTGGCTCATGATGCGTCAATTTGATTTTAATGCCTTAAAACTTGCCGAAGCATTAAAGAGAACCTTCATGCATCGCAAAACTTCTCTTCCGCAGAATAAGCCGCTATTTGCCGCGGAGATCTATGATGAGAAATCTGACCGTCAGACGCTATGGAAGGCCTTTTTGAAAAAGGGTGACATTAAACACGCGCCGGAAAAATTAGCTGCCATAGCCAGAGAAATTGAAGAATTCCTCAATAAAGCGATTAATAACGTTTGAATGGGGAGATTGAGCTGACTATGGATTGCCATAAATCCGACATTCAGTCCAAAATCCAAGCCGTTCGATGTCAGATAACCGAGCTGGACAAGAAAAAAGCTGTCCTTTCCGAATTGTTGGAACGGCTTGAAAAACAATCTCCGCCAATTTCCTTTCAACAAAACCAAGAACCATTAAGACATCAGATCTCATTTGTCCGAATCACAGACGATAATATTCGGCTGTTTGCCTCCCTGTTTCGCGGCCGGGAGGATGTCTTTTCCAAGCGATGGGAAAGCCGAGCCGGGAAAAGCGGTTACTCACCAGTTTGCAAGAACGAATGGAAACGAGGTCTTTGCTTAAAACCGAAAGGCAGATGCGCCGAATGCAACAACAAGGAATATATTCCTCTTACGGCAGGTCATATTCGCCAGCATCTCACAGGCCGTGTCACTATTGGCATATATCCCCTGATGGAAAATGAGACCTGTCATTTTCTGACTGTTGACTTTGATAAGAAATCCTGGATGGAAGATGTAGCCGCTTTTGCGGAAACATGTAAAAAGCACAGCATATCATGTGCAGTAGAGCGTTCCCGGTCAGGAAAGGGGGCGCATGTATGGTTCTTTTTTAAATCTCCAGTATCTGCGCGATTTGCCAGGCGATTTGGATGCGCCTTGTTAACGGAAACCATGGAGCAACGACACCAGATCGGGTTGGATTCATATGATCGTCTGTTTCCAAGTCAGGATACCATGCCGAAAGGCGGCTTTGGCAATCTAATCGCATTGCCTCTTCAACCTGAGCCTGCCAGATCCGGGAACAGCCTTTTTATAGATGCAGATTTTAATCCATATCCTGATCAATGGGAATTTCTTAAAAGTATCCAGCGTTTACCGGAAGATTTAATAAAGGCTGTTGAAGAGGACGCTGCCCGCCGGGGACGAATCCTTGGCGTTCGCACGGTAATAAACGATGACGGCGAACTGCCATGGGATATTCCTCCATCTGGACGAAAGCCTGTTAAAATTACTGGACCCCTTCCGACTCGTTTGGATGTTGTTTATTCAAACTTTCTATACATTCCAAAAAAGTTACTGCCATCGAGCCTAATCAACCAGATTATTCGTTTGGCAGCGTTTCAAAACCCCGAATTTTATCAAGCCCAGGCCATGCGACAGTCCACGTTCAATAAACCACGAATTATTTCGTGTGCTGAAGAATTTGATAAGCACCTTGCATTGCCACGGGGATGTCTGGACGAATTGAAATCATTATTGAATGGGCTTGGGATTCAGGTGGTGATAGATGACAAGCGTTTTGGCGGCAAGCCATTGAATGTGGGCTTTCTGGGAACATTGACAGCAGAGCAGGAACAATCAGTAGATGCCATACTGAATCATGACTTGGGTGTGATCTCGGCGCCGCCGGCCTTTGGTAAAACCGTTGTTGCCGCAAAAATCATTTCCGCCAAAGGCGTTAATACACTGATTCTGGTCTGCCGCCAGCAACTGATGGACCAGTGGCGGGAGCGGCTCGCGACTTTTCTTGATATAAAGACGGATTCCATCGGGATAATTGGCGGCGGCAAGAAAAAGACAACGGGAATGATTGACGTGGCCATGTTGCAGTCTTTGAATCGGCAGGGAACGGTTGCTGACCTGATTGCGGAATACGGCCATATCATTCTTGACGAGTGCCACCACGGTTCTGCGGTCAGCTTTGAACAGGTGCTTCGACAGGCGCGCGCCCGTTTTATCACTGGGCTTACCGCGACACCCACGCGCAAGGACGGGCATCATCCCATTATTTTCATGCAATGTGGCCCGATCCGCTACGCATTAAGCGCCAAACAATCGGAACAACATAGCTTGGTTGCGCATAGTGTCGTGGTTCGATTTACCGAAACGGACACCGTGGGACCTGAGGAACAAATTCAAATAAACGATATTTATACGACCATTATGCGGGATGAACCTCGAATGCAAATGATTGTCAGGGACATCCGCGAAGCGATGGCACAGGGTAAATCTCCGTTGGTTTTGACGGAGCGCCGTGAGCACCTTGATATGTTGGCGAAATGCTTAGGGGAGGTTGCCGGTCACATAATTGTTCTGCATGGCAACATGGGAACCAAGCAACGCCGGGAAGCCGTGGCCAGATTGACTGCCATGCCGGAAGGTGAATCCCGTATTCTGCTATCCACGGGCAAATATATCGGCGAAGGTTTTGACGATTCACGGTTGGACTGTCTGTTTTTGACCATGCCGATTTCCTGGAAGGGAACACTTCAGCAGTATGCCGGGCGACTACATCGTGTTCATCATTCCAAACGGGAAGTCGTAATTTATGATTATGTCGATGCCAAAATGCCAATTGCGGCCCGCATGTTTGACCGGCGCAAGAAAGGCTATGCTGCAATGGGATATGAAATTACTTGAAGCCCATGTTTTCGGGGCTCTTGCGGGGCTCCCAGATGGATTTAGCCTGCATAATGTTGCGTGATGTTGCAGTCTTTACTTTTGCATAAACAATGATATACAAGCAATTTGCAGGGGAATTGGGGGTAGCGTAAGAACACTGGTGGCTGTCTGAAAATCCGCGTGTCCTCGGTTCAATTCCGAGTCTCGCCACCCTCCTATGCCAGAGCGCTACGGAGGGCAGGCCCTCCTTCGTTCCTTGCTACATTCGGAGTTACGAAGGGCCGATTTGAATAGATGCAAATAGTTTGAAAATCGTGCCGTGGCCCGCCTGCCCAAGCTCGGCCAGGGATCCGCCTGCGACGGAAATACCTTCCGCGTTCATCCGCGTCTGCGGCCGTCAATGTAATTCAGCTGATTTTCAGAAAAGGATTGGATTTAATTTCGCGGGCGATTGTTGTTTCCGGGCCGTGACCGGGATAGACTTTTGTTTGCGGCGGCAGCGCGGCCAGAAGTTGCAATGAATTGGTTAATTGTCTCATATCGCCTCCCGGAAGGTCGGTTCTTCCCACGCTGTCCTGGAAGAGCGTGTCGCCGGAAAACAGGATCTTGTGGTCCGGAAAATTAAAGCAGACACTTCCCGGCGAGTGGCCCGGCGTGGCGATAACTTCATAGCGGAAATCATTTTCATTCCATTTTTCACCGCCCTTGAGCATACGCTCAATGTTTTCCGGCCGGCGCGGGACGGAAAAATAAGGCAGCATTTGGTTGCTTTCTCCGAATGCCCATTTGGCGTCGGAACCATGCATGGCAATAGGAGCTTTTACCTGTGTCCAGAGCGGTTCAAGGGCGCTGATATGGTCCATGTGGCCGTGGGTGATCAGATACGCCCGCACCGTCAATCGGCAATGGCTGATGATTTTTGATATTGCCCCGGCGTCCGCACCGGGATCAATAATCAAAGCGTCAAGCGCCTTTGTCCAGACAACATAACAATTGGTATCAAAAGCGCCGATCTCGATTTTGGTGATATTTAACATGTTGATTTGGCGGAATGATATCATTGGTTAAATAAAAAAAACATTTTTTTTGCTTGCAATATGCGGAAATATATGGTTTTTTATGAGTCAGAACAATACCAAGACTTCAATGATGATGGATTTAGTTAAAGCCATGCATTGATTTGCTCGGTAAAACAAAAATATAGGAGGATATCCAGATGGCAAAGTCCAAAACAAAAAGCGAGATCATTTCGGGAGTTGCAGAAGCTGCCGGTATTACAAAGAAACAGGCGGTTGCCGCTCTTGAGGGTCTTGTGGCCATGGCTTACAAGGGAGCGAAAGACAAATTTCCGCTTCCCGGTCTCGGCAAACTTGTGCTGGTCAACCGCGCCGCCCGCAAAGGACGTAATCCGGCCACGGGTGAAATTATTGACATCCCGGCCAAGAGAGTCGTTAAGTTCAGAGTGGCCAAAATTGCCAAGGAAAGTATTCTTAAGTAAAGTTGCGTTAGAGTTTTCACAATATAAAAAAGGCCGGGGCAATGCGCCTCGGCCTTTTTTTTGAATCAAACTTGTCAAGTTTACCAAGCCATTGTCATGGCCGAGGGCATGATGAGGATAAAAATTAAATTTTGGAAAATGCACGGCGCCGGCAATGATTTTATTCTCATTGACGACCGCATCATGCGATTTCCAACAGCGGATAATCCGTGGATTAAACAAATCTGTTCTCCTCATAATGGCGTCGGCGCCGAAGGATTGATTCTTCTTCAACCTTCGGATAAAGCTTCTTTTTTCATGCGTTTTTTTAATCCGGATGGTTCCGAAGCCGATATGTGCGGAAACGGTCTCCGTTGCGCGGCGCGGCTCGCCTATGATCTGAAGATTGCCGGCAAAGAGATGAATATTGAAACCCGGGCCGGTCCGCTTAAAGCGACGGTCATGAAAAACGGTGTGCGCGTCGGTATGCCGGTTCCTTCCGCGATACGCCTGAATTTTCCGCTTGAGGTTGAAAGGCAGATCCTGACTGCCAGCTTCATTAACACCGGTGTGCCGCACGTGGTTGTTGAGACGGACAATCTTGAAAGCGTTGACTTGCAACTTATGGGACCACTTCTGCGCCGGCATAAAGATTTTGCGCCGCAAGGCGCTAATATTGATTACATGCGCATTACCGGCGAACATTCTTTGATTCTGCGTACTTATGAAAGAGGCGTGGAGGCAGAAACTCTTGCCTGCGGCACCGGTATAACGGCTTGCGCAATCATTGCCGCTCTTCTGAACAAAGTTACGCCGCCGGTACGGGTGATGTGTCGGCACGGCGACACGCTGGAAGTTGATTTTAAACGGAGCGGGAATAAGGTGGAAGATATTACGCTCCTGGGCCCGGCGGCGCATGTCTTTCAGGGGGAAATATCCCATCAAGAAGACGCAAAGGCACAAAGGCACAAAGGCAGAAGGGCTTGAATTCTGCATTCCTTGGCCGAGATTGGGCAGGCTTCATTCTTCATTTTCTGGAGGCCAGGACGGCTTCGTAGATTCTGCGCAACGGCACTTTTGCTTTCTCCGCCAGTTTGCGGCAGTCTTCATATTCCGGCGCGCGGGTGATTTCCTTGCCTTTCCACGAACCGATTTTAACGCGTACTTTACCATAGGGCGTTTTGACTGTCTCAAAACGCCTCGGCAACATCGTGCGGCAAACATTATATTCCCGCACGCCGAAAGTTGTGCTTTCACGGAAAATGAGGTCAAGCATTTCGTCTCTCTTATTGGGCGAGCAGAGAACGGTTAACATCGCGCCTGGGCGGTTCTTTTTCATCTGAACCGGTGTTACAAAAACATCTAGCGCCCCTTGTTCCAGGAGCCGGTTGAAAAGATGGCCGATAAATTCCGGCGCCATATCATCAAGGTTGCATTCCAGCACCAGGCATTGTTCGGTCTCGCCGGATAAATCAGTCGCCGAAGAACGGAGCAAATTTTCCGCCGGTAGGGCGGGACAGCCTTGTCCCGCCGTGTTCGCGCCGTTCCTGTGGCCGCACAGGCTGTGCGGCCCTACCTTTTTTAAATTCCTATCCCCTAAATGATCGCAGTCAAACAGAATCGCCCGGAGAAGGTTGGGACGGTTTTTGAGCTCAAAATGACCGAATCCATAGCCGGCGCGGATTACGTTTGCCCCGGCCGGCACAAGGCCGGTATTTTTCCAGGTCGTCAAAAGAGCGGCCCCGGTCGGTGTTACCAGCTCAAATTTTTCTTCGGTCTGTTCAACCGCAAAACCTTTTAACAGTTCAACCGTGGCCGGCGCGGGTGATGGCAGAATGCCATGGGCGCATTTTATTGTTCCGCAGCCCAGCGGAAGGGGTCCGATTGCAATTTTTTCCGCGCCGATCTGTTCCAGCGCAATACATGAGCCGACAATATCAACAATTGAATCCAAGGCGCCGACTTCATGAAAATGAATTTCAGCCGGCTTTACGCCATGCGCCCTGGCTTCCGCCTTCGCCAGCCGGCGGAACACGCTGATAGCGTGTTTTTTGACAGAAGACGAAAGCCTGCTTTTATTAATCAGCCTTTCAATGTCGCCCGGGTTGCGATGATGATGTTCATGGCCATGATGGGCAATTTTAACTTTGACTTGCAAACCTCTAAGGCCGTTTTGCCGGATTGGCCTGGCCTCAATGGAAAAATGGTCCTTGACCATTTTTTTCAGGTCAGCCTGGATTTTGCCGATATCGGCGCCCAAATCCAGGAGACAGGCCAGAATCATATCCCCGCTCGCCCCGCCCACGCTATCAAAATAAATTATTTTCATTGGAATTTAATCAGGCACAGAGCGCCAAAGGCGACCATAGGTATAAAGTTAAAATGAACACTTCATTTCTACTCTGTCATTCCCGTGAAAACGGGAATCCAGACACTAACTTTACAAATCCTGGATTCCCGCTCAAGGCGGGAATGACAATTCTTAGGTCTTTCTTCCGCCAGACTTTGTGCCTATGTGCCTTCTCATAAGAGCCTTGGCGAAGTTGGATGTCACTTTGTGCCTTCCCTGGCGATCATCGCGGCGGCGACACCGGCACTGAAACCGTTATCAATATTGACTACGGTGATGCCCGGAACGCAGGAGTTAAGCATTGCCAACAAAGGCGCAAATCCTTGCAGGTTGGTTCCATACCCGACGCTTGTCGGCACGGCGATAATCGGCCGGTCAATCAGGCCGCCGACCACGGAAGGCAAAGCGCCCTCCATTCCGGCAACAACCACAAGCGCACGCGATTTTTTCAGTGTCGGCAAATGTTTAAAAATGCGGTGCAAACCCGCCACGCCGGCATCATAGATTCGCTCAACCTGCGCGCCCATAAATTCGGCCGTCACCGCCGCCTCTTCCGCCACGGGGATATCGGAAGTCCCGGCGCAAACTACCGCGATTTGACCGGAAGTTGCGTATTTGCGGGATGTCATCAGGGTAATGGTCCGCGCTTCCTTGCTGTACATGGATCGCGGATGCTGTTTACGGACGATCTTGTATTGCTCAGGCGTTGCTCTTGTCGCCAGAATATTATGACCGGCCTTAATCATGGCCATCATGATTAAGGCAATCTGTCGACCGTTTTTTCCGGGACAATAAATCACTTCCGGCAATCCGCAGCGTTTATGCCGGTCAAGGTCAACCTTGGCAAAACCGAGATCGCGCTCATACATTCCGTCAATGAGTTTGCCGGCTTGGGCGGCCGATAATGAACCTTTTTCTATCTTTTCCAGCAAAGCCAGCATGTTCATGCAATAATTCCTCATGGCTAATGCGTTAAGCTGGTCCCTTTTCTTCTGCCTTTTTTGTTACGGACAAGTTGGCAAGAATATCTCTGACCATGGCCGCGTTTTCTTCAACCATCTTGTCATTATCGCCGCGATACATTCCGACATTGACGCAATCGGCAGGTTTAATATTGGCAAACGCAAATTGAAACGCTTTCCGTGCTTCAGTCCGCCCTGCTCCCATGATTTTATAGCCGATGCATGGTTTCCTGATCCGGCGAATCACATCAACTGCGGCCGGTGGATCTTCCGGCTTAAAGCGTTCCCCCTTTCCCGCATGAATACTGCCGCAATTGTAAAAACAAACAACATGAAAAGCGATCGGAATATCAAGTTCTTGCGCCCAGATGTGTCCTTGCGGGTCATGGCCGGCAAGCCCGATTGGCACGCCCAAAGAATTAACGCTGTTCACGATTTTAACCAGTTTGCCGGCATTTTTTTCCTGATACAGGTTGTCAAGCTCGGCGCCGTGCAGATAACATGCCTTGGCTCCCGAAGCAACGGCTTGTTCAAACCCTGCTTCCCAACCCTCGGCCGCATCGGTTGCAACTTGAGCTATCCACTGCAGGTTGCCGCCTTCATTTTTATACTCGCGCAACAGCCTAAGAATAAAAGCATCCACTCTCAAGATTACCGTGTTAATCCCTGATGCTTCCGCCCGCCGAAATGTTTCCTTGATGCGCTCAACTTTGTAATAATCTAACATCTCCCGGTCTTTGGCCGGAGTTTGATGGCTGAATCCGCTGAACGGGTTGCCGCCAAGAATCAGGCGCGTAACCCGCAAGTTCCCGAGATTAATTAACGGCAACATTTTCATTTTTTTCCCGTATCTGCAACTCTTCATTCAAAGGGATTCAACATTTACTGTTTTACCGTTGTTGATGGATTCGCGCGCCGCGCACATCATTGCCAGCCCTTCAAAGGTTGTTTCCATGTCCACCGGCGGCTCCGCGCCCATGAAAAATGCTTTGATCATACGGAGAATATCACGGTAAGCACGCGATGAGTTGAGCACGAAGGAGGTTGTCTTTGTCTGTTCATTAACCGTCCCCCAGATCACGCCGCCATAGGACCAAATGGGCGTCAATTCAACCACGCCTTCACGTCCATCCATAAATTCAACCGCGGCAATGATACTGGCGGAAGATTCAATTGCGCGCACTTTTGCCGCGCCCCGCCCCATGATGCGTTGAAGCGTTTCAAACGAGTGCACGCCATACCACACCAGGGAATCGCCGGCCGGCGCTTTGCCGAGCGCGCCGAAAACATGCGCTCTTTGAATTTTGCCCGCATCTTTCAGGGTTTTTGCCAAAGGCGGACAGAAGGGAATGCTTGAGCCACTCCAGACTTTTGTGTTGTGCTGGCGCATCAATTCAATAACGGCCCGGCCATCCGCAAGACTCATGGCCAATGGCTTGTCTAAAAAAACCGGCTTGCCGAGCGCGGCAACTTTCTTGAAATACTCAAGATGAAAACTGCCGTCATTAATCTCCAGCATGATGGCGTCACATCCTTTAAGGGCCTCGTCAATGTTTTCTGTGACTTTAATTCCCCACTGTTCAAGCTGCTGCTGGCGCTTGTCAAGTCCTTCCTTGTTCTGGAAAGGGGTTTCAAACCGGAGGCAGGAAATCGCCTTCATTCCTGGTACATGCATGTTCTTTGGACAATCGGGAGACTGCATTAACCTGGGAAACTCAATGCAATGACTTGTATCAAGACCGATGACTGCAACTTTGATCATTATTCCCTCCCATGTAAAAACATTAAAAATTGCCGAAAAACACGATGTTGTCAAATCAAATTAAACTACCGCATGACATACAAACGATGATTTTCACGCGCATGACGTTCAAGACCATTCATGATTGCCAGGCAACTGTTCTGCCAGCGCTCGGGTGGGATATCCTCGGTAATGCCCATGATTAATCCGTCAACAATCTTGCCCGATTGGTTCAGCAAATCAATCGTTGTCTTTTCAACTTCGGCATCCGGCCGTAAATGCACCGAGGAAGGAAAATTGAGCCAGAGAACCTTGTTTGGCCAGGCTTGGCGGGCTTCGGCCAGCGTCATGTCCGTGTCCGGCGCCGGAGTAAAAGCCTCAATATAATCAAGAGCGGTGCCGGCGATGGCTTTTGAAAGCAGTTTGCAGTTGGCGTCAAAATGGCTTCCGATCAGTTTCCCGTGTTTGTGCATGACTTCGGCCGCCTCATTGTAATGCTGAACATAATATTTTTCAAAAGTCTCAAGACCGATAATTTCCGGCGTGACATTACCGCCGTAATTGGCGTGCATTAACGGCGAGTTAGCCACGATGGGATAAATCTTGCGCCGGCTTGCAAGAATAGCATCATAGAGTTTCATAATTTCATCGCGGTTATCCATCCATTCTATGCAGAAAGTCTCCATCTTCATGATATTACCGGAGATGATAGCTTGCAATGGCTCAAGACCAAAGCTGGCGCGAAAAATGGCATCCTCGCCGAAATCCGACTGGGCACGCGCCGCCTGGTCATAAGCCGGTTCATGGATCTCATCTTTAATCATGAACAGAATGGCTTTGTAGTCATCGGGACTTTTGAAAAGCAGTTCGTGCCGCCAGGAGGTGAAACCGGCCGCCTCGGTGAGCGTGGACAAGGTGCCTTTGGGTGTCTCATAAAAAGTGCGGGTCATGGCGCGTCCGTTTTCATAAGACGTCTGGCTGGTTATCTTCACGTTGGGCATGCGGGTTGTAAAAACACTGACACCGTTGACGATGCACAACCCCCGATTGCGCATTTCCCGTTCCGCCGCGCATTTAGGGACCATACACTCATACATTGTGAAAGGAACACAATCACCGTGTCCGCCTTTCAACGCGATTTCAACTCTTTTTCGTGGCGTCATGGTATATTAATTTCATGCCGATTATTTTGCCGGTCCGCGTCAGCTTTATTTTTTAGTTTCTCTTCCGGATTAATGTCTTTTAACCGTGAAGATTGTCCCGGCGTTGGGAGGCAAACTTGTTTTAAGTTTGTTTTGTTGAGCCGTAACTTGGCCAAAATGCGCGGTCGTCATTTTCCATTCATCGGCTAATATCAGCTCTTCCGATAACGGCGTTGGTTGATGGTTGATCAATACAATGATCCGTTCGTTCTCGCCAACCGGGTGTTCCGTCACGGCCAGCATTGGATTCTGTTTACGGACAACGCGTCCGTTCATGACATGCACTCCCGCCCGTTGATAAACCCGCCAGGCCTGCTCCATCTTGGCTGAATGAAATGCGCCCGGTGTCGTTGCAAGCATCATTTCAATTGGCACGCTCAAAAAAAAGACCTGTCCGCGGCCATATTGCACCATGACAAATGCCGGATTACCATCCGATTCTGTGCCCAGCAATGATGCCCGGGTCGCTTGAAAATTAATTCTAAACTGACTGCCGGCGGGAATTTCCGGCCTGCTTTCCAGTTCGTGCATTACGATTTGTGATTCACCCGGCCGGCGTCTTTCGCGCGTCAGCGGACGCAGTCCGGTGATGGCCTCAAAATCGCTCAACAAGGCCGTATCCAGCGAAAGATACAACGTCGCCCCTGCCTCCACGCGCTTCAGCAAAGCCGACATTCTCCGGCGTGAAATTGACCGGTTTCCGCTCAAGCAGGGCGCGAGGTACAACATTGCCTCGCGAAGCGGCTGATCGGCGCCTTGAAATTCAATATCAAAACCGGCCTGTTTGGCCAGGATAAAACTGCTATAGGCTACCCCCCAGTGGTCCTGATCCTGGGACAGAATACAAACCGCTTCCCTGCGGCGGGGCGGCAAAGCGGCAAACGGCAAGCTTTTCAACATTTGTCCAAAAGCAGTCAATTCCCGGAGCAGCGGCTTGGAGGAACGGTCCGCCCTGAACATGCCCAGCTCACGCTCCACGCTCTCCCAGTCATAAGGCGCGTGTTCCAAACGATCCTGGTCATAGGCGCACCACCATAAAAATCCACTGACATCATTCGCCCAGAGCGACCACAGACAATTACGGACAAAATCAGACACAATGTTTTCACTTGCAATCATTGGGCCAAGCGTGCCGATTTCTTCGCATAGGCATGGTTTTTGACCGATATCTGAATAGTAGCGGGCTTCGGCGGTGCCGTGCAAAACGGTCCGAATCGTGTTAACCGGATCATGATCGCAATGCGGCGTGAAGGGGGGATATGGGTGGACGCAAAGCATATCCGTGAGTTCAGATTGATCCTGGATGGTCCAGCCATCATTTATCCGCAAGCCGTGCATGCCGGATAAAACCGGTTTGTCCGGATCGGCAACACGGATTGCTTGGGTGATAGCGGCTGTCCAAAGGTATGCTTCTGACCGGGTGCTGATTGTGCCCATGCAATTGCATTCATTGCCGGGCTCCCACGCCATAATCGCCGGATGAGAACGAAAGCGGCTCACAAAATAACGGACGAACCTCACCTGCCAGCAGATGGCTTCGGGATTGGTCAGCACGTTCATTCCGTCAAAAGCCGGCGGCACAAACAATCGCCCGCTCATCCAGCCGTTAATCAGGGCCACGATGCATTTCATTTTGTGGCCGGCAATCATATCAAGGAATTTTTCAAAACGGGTGACGGTTTCGGGGGATACTCCGGCCTGACCGAACTCATTATCGGGTAATGGTAATTCGCCGAAACGATACTCGCGGGGAAGACCATTGCCGCCGCGCAGAATTGTCAGGGGCTGAAAATCCGGCCAGAGCGGGAACACCCGCAGAACATTTAAGCCGGCAGACTGAAGCTGTTTAAGATCCTCATCAACTGCATCTTTCCGCCAGTCGGACCACATGCGCGTTCCGGCATAAGAAGCCCAATAATTAGCGCCTATCAGAAATGACGGAAAATTTACCGGCACATCTTTAGAAATGGAATCTAATCCTGATGACATGCAGCTGTCCTTTATGTTTTAACAACAAAGCATCAACGTCGTTGCCGGCCGCAACGATTGTTTCATAAATTCAAACAAAGGTCATCAAATTAACGCCACTTGTCATTAGTTTCAATGAAAAACTTGCAATTACGCTTCTTATTTGGATTATTACTGTCAGGTTATCGGAAAGCGCATCATTATTATGTCTATTCGCATTACAGGCGGGTTGTGGCGGGGCAGGCTGCTGGATGTGCCCAAAAAGGGGGTGCGCCCGACGCAGGACCGCGTGCGCGCGGCCATTTTTTCGGCTTTGCAAGATGTTATTCCGGGCGCGAGAGTTCTTGATCTCTTTGCCGGCACGGGTGCTTTCGGACTGGAGGCGCTCAGCCGCGGGGCGGCGTTTGCGTGTTTTGTTGAAAATAACCGGTCAGTTCTTGCGTATTTAAGAAGTAATATTGCCCGGCTGATATGCGGGGCGGAAGCCGGACATGGAAAAGATAATGAAGTCGGCAAATTTCTGGTAATCAGGTCTGATGCCATGAGTTTTGTAATGCATAGTCCGGATGACGTCAAACCCGACATTATTTTTGCCGATCCGCCATATGATTCCCATGGGGAATGGTCAAAAATAATCTTGTTTCATCTTTACCGCCGGTCTATCTTAGCAAAGAAGGGATATTTAATCATTGAATCCAGCGCAAAATCGCCGCGGGTTGAAGCGGAGGGGTGGAGTATTTATTGGGAGCGATTGTACGGCGAAACGCGGGTTTGCATTTATCAGCAAGAAGAAAGAAGCCAGTAGTCAGAAGTCAGCATAAGGAAATACAGAATGAACGGAAAAATACGCTTCACCAAAAATAAAACCCTGAACTTTGAACCGTGAACTTTGAACTGAGTGTTACAAATGAAAGATTTGGCAATTTATCCTGGTACTTTTGATCCCCTGACGCTGGGGCACGTTGATTTAATAAAACGGGCGGCGCGGTTGTTTGGACACATGATTATCGCCATTTCCGCCAAACCGCGCAAGAAAACCCTGTTTACTGCCCAGGAACGGCTGGCAATGGTCCGCCGGCTTTGCACGCAAATTCCCAAGGTGGAAGCGGAGGTTTTTGACGGGCTCCTGGTGGATTATGTCCGTAATAAAGGGGCGCATGTGATTATCCGTGGGCTTCGCGCCTTTTCCGATTTTGAGTATGAATTTCAAATGGCGCTGACCAACCGCCAGATGTCTCCGGATATTGAGACACTTTTTATGATGACGAAAGAGTCTTACAGCTTTCTTAGTTCAAGCATGGTGCGCGAAGTGGCCACTGTGGGCGGCGACACAAGTAAATTTGTGCCGGACTTTGTTCAAAAGGAATTGAAAAAGAAAATTGGAATCAGTAATCAGCCGCCGTCGCGCCGAAGCGGCGCTATGGCGCGCCGCGACCCAGGCTCCGCCAGAGGCGAGAGGTGGAAAGTCAGGAGTCAGAATTAAGAATTAGAAATTTTTTTGAATCCTCCCTTTTACTTTTCTTCTTACTGGTTCATGAATTCTGACTTCTTGATTAACAATGAGTTTGACTATTGAAACAGGGCGTTTGCGCCAAAAGCCGGAAAAAATCCGCGGCGAGGAACCGGTTTTTTCGTTGGACATCGGACAGGAAGATCTTATCCGGCCGGAGGGGGCTTTGGCATATGATTTGACTGTCCAGTGCGTTTCGGGCGAATTGATTGTGCAGGGAACGCTAAAAATCAATATTATCTGTTGTTGCGCCCGGTGTGGTGATAATTTCACAAAAAAAATTTTAATTTCCGATTTTTGCCGCAGTTTTCCCTTAACGTTAAATAATGAATTAATCAACTTGACCACTGATGTGCGGGAAGATATTCTTCTTGCTCTGCCGATGGTGGCAGTTTGTTCCGCTGAGTGCCGGGGACTTTGCAGTGGATGCGGTGTCAACCTTAACCGCAAAAACTGCAAATGTAAGCGGCCGGAAAAGAAAAATGTCTGGGGAATTCTCGACGACTTGCAACTGCAATGACGCCAGCGGAGTATTAATTTATTGACATAGGAATTTCGGTGTTATGCCTGTCATTGACCGGTGTCATTCCCGCCTTGAGCGGGAATCCAGGATCAGGAAAGTTGGCTGCTGGATTCCCGTTTGCACGGGAATGACAGAGCGGAACGGAATGCTGATTAATTTAATCAAATGTTGAAATAAGGAGAAAGTTCTATGGCGGTTCCTAAAAGAAAAATGTCCAAGAGCAAGATTAGAATGCGTAAACGCTCGCACTCGCATAAGGTTTTTTTAACGGCTTCCAAGCCTTGTCCAAACTGTGGCGAACAGCATCTCCCCCATCGGGTTTGTCCCGCCTGCGGATATTATCGGGGACGTCAGGTTATTTCGGTCACCGTGAAAGATTGAAAGTAGTTCCTCATATGCAGATTGCCATAGATGCTATGGGCGGTGATTATGCCCCGCGTGAGATTGTTGCCGGCGCGTTGCAGGCCGCCTCCTCCCTCTCGGGCATTGATCGCATTATCCTTGTCGGCGATGAAACCGCCATTAAACTGGAATGCCGCTCTTCCGGTCAGATTTCGTCCAGGATTGAAATTGTGCATGCCTCGGAATCAATCGGCATGGAAGAAAGCCCGGTAAATGCCGTGCGCCACAAAAAGGATTCGTCCATCAACCGGGCCATTGATCTTATTAAATCAGGCAAAGCCCAGGCGATGATTTCAGCGGGTAATACCGGAGCGGTGGTGGTGGCCGCCACGCTTAAATTGCGCACTCTTCAAGGAGTTGAGCGGCCGGCAATCGCAACCATGATGCCGACACCTGATAAGCCTTTTGTATTGATCGACGCCGGCGCCAATACCGACTGCTCGCCGAAACTGCTTGTACAGTTTGCCGCCATGGGCCATGTTTATGCCAAAGAAATCTTGGCCCAGCCGAATCCGGTTATCGGCCTGATGAGCGTCGGAACCGAAGATTCAAAGGGGAACGAAATTACCAAGGAGGCCTTTCGTCTTCTTTCGTCTTCAGGGCTGAATTTTAAGGGCAACATTGAAGGGCATGATTTGTTCAAAGGCAATATTGACGTGGCGGTATGCGACGGTTTTGTCGGTAATGTTATTTTAAAGACAAGCGAAAGCGTGGGGCATGCCGTGGGAACATGGATCAAGCATGAATTTGTAAGCAATCCGGTCCGGATTTTGGGCACGCTTTGCCTGAAGGGTGCCCTGAATAAAATGCGGCGGACAATGAACCCGGAAATGTACGGCGGCGCGCCACTCCTTGGTGTCAACGGCGTCTGTATTATTTGCCATGGCGCTTCATCGGGCCGCGCCATTTTTAACGCGATCCGCGTTGCGCGCGATTCTGTGCATCAGCAGATCAATGATATGATCATTAAAACTGTAGGAGGTTTGCCATGACTCCGCATACTGTTCAACAAAGTGCGGTTAAAATATCTTTGCGTCCGGTTTCCGTGGTTGCCACCGGATCATATGTTCCCGAGCGGGTGCTGACCAATGCCGAATTGGCTAAAATGGTTGATACTTCTGACGAATGGATCACCACCCGTACCGGAATCAGGGAGCGGCATATTGCCGCACCTGACGAAGTTACATCGGATCTGGCCGTCAAAGCCGCCCGGCGCGCTCTGCAAAAAGCGGGCATTTCGGCCGATGCCGTTGATTTGATTATTGTCGCCACCATTACACCAGATATGCCCTTTCCCAGCACGGCCTGTTTTGTGCAGGAAAAACTTAAGGCCTTTAAGGCGGTTTGCTTTGATATCCAGGCCGCGTGTTCCGGATTCATCTATGCGCTTGAAATCGCCCGGCAGTTTGTGGCCAGTGGAACGGCTGATACCGCCCTGGTTATCGGAAGCGAAAAGCTGAGCTGTATAACCGATTGGCAGGACCGCTCCACTTGCGTGCTTTTTGGCGATGGTGCCGGCGCGGCTGTTATTAAAAGCAGGCCGGGATCACGCGGTATATTCTCAACTTCAATCTCCTCCGACGGCAAGCTGGCCCATCTTCTTAATCTGCCGGGTGGCGGAAGCATTTATCCTACATCGCCGCAGACGGTCAAAGACCGCTTGCATTACCTTAAAATGGCCGGCAAGGAGGTTTTTAAATACGCGGTCAATGCAATGCTGGATGCGGCCAATCAGGCGCTGAAAAAAGCGTCAATGACAATTAATGATGTCGATTTGATCATTCCCCATCAGGCCAATATGCGCATCATTCAGGCAATCGGCGAACGGCTTGGTGCGCCGCCTGAAAAATATTTTATCAATCTGGACCACTGCGGCAATATGTCGGCGGCTTCCATTCCCGTTGCGCTTGACGAAGCCGCGCAAAAAGGGTTGATCAAGCGCCATGACGTAGTTCTGCTCGTTGCTTTTGGCGGAGGCTTTACCTGGGGAGCGACGTTGCTGGAATGGTGAACTGAAGGGCAAAATGCAGAATGACAAAAGAGGATGTTTTGTCCTTCTCTTTCTCGGTCACTTTGCGCCTTCTGCCGTTGTCCCTTTCTTTAACCTTGAGCCGTAAAACATGAAATATTCAATCGCAGTTTTATGCGCCGGTCAGGGAGCGCAGGCCGTTGGGATGGGGCGCGATCTTGCCGCCTCTTTTCCCGAATGCCGTGCTCTGTTCGTAAAAACCAACGAAATTCTCGGCTATGATCTTCAAAAAATTATTTTTGACGGCCCGGAAACCGAGCTGGTGAAATCAAATCATTGCCAGCCAGCCATCTTTACCGTAACCGCCGCCTGTTTCCAGGCACTTAAAATTCAATGCAAAGATTTTTCCGCAAAAGCCGCGGCGGGCTTAAGTCTTGGGGAATGGACCGCGCTTTATCTGGCCGATGCCGTCTCGTTTGAAGACGGTTTGCGCGTATTGGCGGCGCGCGGCCGCTTTATGCAGGAAGCTTGCGAAGAAAATGAAGGCGCAATGCTGAGCGTAATCGGTCTTGAGAGTGAAAAGTTGCGCGAGGTGGCCGGGAAGTGCGGGGTTGAAATTGCAAACTATAACACGGCTGAACAGACTGTGTTTTCAGGGCGCAAGCAAAATATTTTGGAAGCTGAAAAAATGGCAAAAGAATCAGGGGCAAAACGGGCGGTTAGGCTTAACGTGGCCGGTGCTTATCATTCCTCACTGATGAAGTCGGCCGGCGATAAGATGAGCGCGCTATTAAGCGACATCCAGTTTAATTTGCCGAAATTTCCAGTGATGTCAAATGTAACCGGCCGTCCGCATGGGTCGCCGGAAGAAATTAAGCAAGCAATGGTCAGACAGGTTACTTCTTCGGTAAAATGGATTGATTGCGTCCAATCATTGTCGGAGCTTGGCGTTAATTGCTGTGTTGAATGCGGTCCGGGACGTGTTCTTTCGGGACTGATCAAGCGGATTCAGCCTCAAATCCAGCTTTGTAATGTTCAAGACAGTCAGTCGCTGAAGGCGGCAAACGCTTTGCTTGCCGGTAATTAAATGTTTGGAGGAACGAGATGGCAGAGCGCAGATTAAAATTAGGCGTGAACGTTGACCATGTGGCCACCTTGCGCCAGGCGCGCGGTGAGGATTATCCGAGCGTTCTTGAAGCGGCCCGCCTGTGCGTGTCAGCCGGCGCCTCGGGCATTACCATTCACCTGCGCGAGGACCGGCGGCATATCCAGGACAGCGATTTGTTTGAATTGCGTCGTTCGCTTAAAAAAGCAACCCTCAATCTTGAAATGGCCAATGTTCCCGAAATCGTTGGTATCGCAATCAAGGCAAAACCGGATGAAGTTTGCGTTGTGCCGGAAAAACGCCAAGAGCTTACCACCGAGGGCGGACTTGACGCTGCCGGACAGAAAATCAGTTTGAGTGAACACTGTCGGAAATTGTCGGCCGCCGGAATAACGGTGAGTCTTTTCGTTGATCCCGATAAAAAACAATTGGATGCCGCGGTTGCAATCGGCGCGCCTTACGTGGAACTTCACACCGGTACTTTCTGTAATGCCAGAGGTGCCAAGGCAACAAAAGAAATAATTCGTCTTATTGAAGGCGCGCGCTATGCCCATGAAATCGGGCTGAAGGTTAACGCGGGGCATGGCATCAATCTTGCCAATATTTTTTCTATCTTAAAAATTCCTTTCCTTGATACTCTCAATATCGGGCATAGCATCGTGGCGCGCGCCGTGTTTGTTGGTTTGAAGAATGCCGTCCGTGAAATGCTTTCCGCCATGGCAACTTACCGTGACAAAACATGATGAAACGCGGCAAAAAAAGGAACGTCAATCCGGGCCAGTTTGCCGGGATGGGCATTGATATTGTTGATATTCCCCGTTTTCGCAAAATTATTGCAATCCGGGGCAACAGATTTATTGACCGTATTTTTCTGCCGTCGGAACAAAAATATTGCGGCGCCAAGCCCAATCCCTGGATTCATTACGCGGGCCGGTTCGCCGCGAAGGAAGCCATCGCAAAAGCGTTCGGCACGGGGATCGGGAAAGAAATCGCCTGGCTTGATATTGAGATTATTTCTTCAGACTCAAAAGCCCCGATCGTAAAATTAAGCCGTCATGCCAAACAATTGGTCCGCCGCCGGCGGACCCAAAATATCCTTATCAGCATTTCCCATACTCATGCTTACACGGCCGCGGTCGCTTTGCTGGTGTCTTGAGCCCGCCCTGCCATCTATCCCCGCCATGACTGATGCATTCCATTTGTACTTGAAAGAAATGGAGTTTTGTTATAATCATTGCAAAGAAAGTTTGTTTAATTTATTGACCGAAACACCGTGTAATTTAACGCCAAATCATTTATATATTACACAAATTATGAATAAATTTTCACGAATTGGCCTTAATCATCAGGCTATTATATCCACTGCATTCATCGCTTTTTTATTGTCATGCCTCCTGCTTGGTTTAATTCTTTCCGGATGCGGGGAAAAAGAAACTTTACCGGAAACCGAAAACGAGCCGCTGGAAATTATCGCCCTGGCCGATGCCGCCGTCAAAAAAGGCGATCTGGACGCAGTCAGGCAAGGAGGATGCCTGCGCATCCTGACCCCATGGATGACGGAAAGTTATCTGCCCCGGGACGGTTATCCGCCTGACTACGAACGCGAGTTGGCGGCTAAGTTTGGCCGAACGCTTGGCATCAGCGTAACGCTGGTCAGCGTTGGTAAGTTTGAGGAATTAATTCCGTCGTTGCTGGCCGGCAAGGGGGATATTATTGCCGCCAACTTGACGGTCATTGACTCACGTAAAAAACAAATCGCCTTTTCTCTCCCGGTGGGACATTCGCGAGAACAACTTGTAACACGGGAAAATGACAATTCTTTGCGCCCGCCCGCCGACCTCAAAGGCCGGACAATCGCGGTCCAGGATCAGACATCTTTCATGGAAACAGCGAACAAACTGCGCAAGCAGTATCCAACCCTGCGCGTTCAAGTTCTGCCCGGACATCTAACCACCGATGAAATTATTGACAAAGTTGCCGCCGGCGAAGTTGATCTTACTTTGCTGGACAGCAACCTGCTCGACGTATTGCTCGATTATCGCCGCGATATTAAAACAGCATTGAATGTAACCGGAGAACGCGACCTGGCATGGGGTGTCCGGCCGGATAACCCGCATCTCCTGGCGGCGCTCAATCGTTTCCTCACCAGCGAGGCATTAACGCGCAAACACGAAGACATTTACCTGGAAGACTTAACGGGCATCAAGAAGCGCAAAAATCTGCGGGTGCTTACCAGCAATACTGCGGCTACCTACTTCCAATGGCGTGGACAATTGATGGGCTTTGAATATGAAATGGCCAAAAGATTCGCCCAGCAACATGATCTGCAGCTTCAAATCATAGTCGTGCCCGGACACGCAGATATGATCCCCATGCTTCTCAAGGGCAAGGCCGATATCATCGCCGCCGCTCTTACGCCGACCAAACAGCGTCTGGCACAGAACCTGGCGTTTTCCACTCCTTACATTTATGCCTCACAGATGGTGGTGACATGCACGAGCGATAACAAACTGAAGTCCATTAAGGATCTATCCGGCCGCACAATGGCCGTTCGCCGGTCGAGTTCGTATTGGCAAACACTGGAAAACCTGAAAGCCGACGGCATTAATCTTAACCTGCAAGCTGCGCCGGAAAACATGGAAACGGAGGACATCATCTGTAAAGTGGCGGAGAAGGAATATGATTTAACCGTGGCCGATAGTCATATTCTGGGCGTCGAACGTGTCTGGCTTAACGTCAAGGGCGCGCTGGCGATAGGCACGCCGGAACCTTGTTGCTGGGTGGTGCGCGCCAAGGATAAACAGCTTTTGGCGGCAATCAATACTTTCTGGGAAAAGGAATACCGCGGACAATTTTATAACATCATCTTCAAAAAATACTTTCAAATCACACCCAAAACCGCCGAATCCATTCAAAAGCAAATTTTAAACTCGGCCGGTAAAATTTCACACTATGACGACATCGTAAAGCATTTTGCCGGCATCTATAGATTTGAGTGGCGTCTGAACATGGCCCAGATGTACCAGGAAAGCCGCTTCGATCCGCAAGCCAGATCAAGTTCCGGCGCCAAGGGGCTGTTTCAGGTCATGCCCCGCACGGCGCAGGAGATGGGCTTCAGGCAAAATCTGGAATATCCGTCTACCGGAATTCATGCCGGTGTAAAATATTTGAACTTTCTCCGCGGCTATTTTGAGTCGGAAATCAATGCCGATGAACGCATCTGGTTTGCGCTGGCCTCCTATAACGCGGGGATCGGCCATGTCAGCGACGCGCGCCGTCTGGCGCGCCAATTGGGACTAAACCCCGATATATGGTTTGACAACGTGGAGAAAGCCATGCTTTTATTGTCAAAAGCACAGTACGCAAAACAGGCTCGGTACGGCTATGTGCGTGGCAGTGAACCTGTAGCCTACGTGCGTGAAATTCGTGATAGGCACAAAGCATATCTGCAATGCACCGGCAATTGAAAAGCACAAGCATCTTTCATCCTTGATGGTGTAAAAAAAAGATTTTATCGGCGCAAAAAAGGCGCTATGTTTCCAGAATCAATGAAAATTGTTTCCACAAGCGAGATTAGGGAGCTGGACCGACTGACGGTTGAAAAATTCAACATTCCCGGTTTTGTGCTGATGGAACGGGCCGGGAGAGGAATTGCCGATGGCGTAATCTGCCTTTTCCGCGAACATGACCTTGTCGGGAAAAGCGTGCTATTAGTTGCCGGACACGGCAATAACGGCGGCGATGCTTTTGTGGCGGCAAAATTTCTCAAGGAAGACGGGTTTGTAGTCCAGGTATTATTGGCGGGCGACAAAACAAAATTGCGCGGCGACGCTCTTCTCCATTTTAAAAAAATGGCCAAGAGTAAAATACCGGTTGCGGAATTAAAGACGGAAAATGAATGGCAGAAACTGGCCGGTGATAATAAATTTTCCCCGGCGGTGGTTGTTGATGGAATTCTCGGCACCGGCTTGGAAGGAAAAGCGCGCGGTGTCGCCACCTCTGCCATCCGCTTTGTAAACACGATTTCAAATACAAGCCTTGTGGTTAGCATTGATATTCCCTCCGGCCTCAATTCTGATACGGGATTGGCTGAGGGAAAAGCGGTCCGCGCCGATCTGACGCTTACCATGGGCTTGCCGAAAAGAGGCCTGATTGAGCAGAGCGCTTTGGAATATGTCGGACGGCTTGAAGTGGTAGACATCGGTTTTCCTTCTGTGCTTGTTGAAAAAATTAAATCGGATATTGAATTAATTACTCCGTATGATCTTTGCCCGCTTTTCCCGCGCCGGCAACGCAGCTCACACAAAGGCAATTACGGTCATCTCCTGATAATGGGCGGGGCAGAAGGTTACAGCGGCGCAATTACTCTTGCGGCGCTTGCTGCGGTCCGTTCCGGGGCAGGACTTGTTACCGTGGTGGTGCCGGAACGGCTCGTGCCCGTGGTGGCTATCAATGTTCCGGAGGCGATGGTCCACGGCGCACCTGAAACTGAATCCGGATCGCTGGATTCAATCTGCTGGCAAAAGTGGAAAAAACAGGGGGAAAAGCTCGGTGAATTCAGCGCCGTCCTTGCCGGCCCGGGAATGACGCGCCATTCTGCAACCCGCCGTCTGGTTAAAATGATATTGCGTGACAGCAAAAGCCCGGTTGTGCTGGATGCCGATGCCCTGAACGTGTTTGAAGGAGAGGCGTCAAAATTGTCTGAAAGAAGGGAAAAACTCGTGATTACTCCGCATCCTGGCGAAATGGCCCGGCTTATGGGCAGCAGCACTGCCCAAGTTCAGTCAAATCGGTTTGCGGTTGCAAAGAAAGCGGTGTCATTGACGCATTCCACCGTTGTGTTGAAAGGCGCCGGAACTCTCATAGCTGAAAAAGATAAGCCTTTGCAAATCAACATGACCGGCAATCCCGGCATGTCCGCCGGCGGCATGGGTGATGTGTTGGCGGGACTCCTAGGGGGACTGCTTGCCCAGGGCATGAAACCATTTGATGCCGCCCGCACCGCGGTTTATCTGCATGGCCGTGCCGGCGACCTCGCGACCGGCAAATCAACCGAGCAAACTCTCATTGCCCGCGATCTTATTGCTTGCCTGCCGGAGGCTTTCCGGGAAATAAGCAAGCGATAGATTCAAAATTCAATTCCCTTGCGGCTGCTAATGCCCTTGTCAAAAGGGTGTCTGATTTTACGCATCTCCGTTACCAGGTCAGAATGTTTTATTATCTGATTCGGCGCGTTCCGGCCGGTTAAAACAAGTTCCACCGAGGCAGGCTTTCTGTCAATCAGATGCAATACGTCTTTCGCGGAAATCAGGCCGGCATTCACGGCGCAGATAATCTCGTCGGCAATGACAAGGTCATATTTTCCGCCGATCATAGCTCGGCTCAAATCGTTTAACCCCTTTTGGGCGCACCGGATATCGGCCGGGTCAGGTTTGCCCCTGATAAATCGGCCGCGGCCATATTGGCGGACAACAATATTCGGGCGGAATCGGCGCAGAGCTTTGATTTCGCTGAAAGATCCTTTTTTAATGAATTGGCCAAGATAAACTTTCAGGCCGGCGCCGAACGCGCGCAAGGCCAGACCCAACGCCGCCGTTGTTTTGCCTTTGCCGTTGCCGGTGTATAATTGGACAAGTCCGCGTTGCATGTTTAAACCTAGGAGTCAGAAGTCAGAATCCAGAATGAAGAAAAGTTAGAAAAAGAAACTTCTATTTGTAACAATTTATTTTTCTTCTGTTAATTCTGACTACTGACTTTGCTACTCTGCGAAGCCGCTACGCAGGGCGTAGAAGAGTCGCTACGAAGCACGAGCTGTCACCTGACTACTGTTTTGTACTCTAGACTGGAACCGGTGGATCATTCTCCGGGAAACAATTTTCCAATTCCATCACTTTGTTTAATGGCAAGAGACCATCCGTGGCGCCCGGCCGGGCGAGGCAGGCGGCCGCGGCACATGAGCCAAGCTTAAGAGTTTTTGACGCCTCCCATCCTTCGTGCAATCCATAAAGCATACCGGCGCAGAAAGCATCCCCAGCGCCCACCGTGCCCTTAATGTAGTTTGCCGGCAAATTAAGCGAACCCTGGGCATATCTTTTGCCTTCCTTTGTGCGCAGGTAAGCGCCTTCCGGCATGTGAACGGCCACAAGTTCCATATTGCCGAGATTATACAAGGCATCAACAGAGTCAATTATGCCCTGAGGAATCAATTTACCGTTATTGTCCCTGACTTTATGGCCGGTTGTCCGTCCGGCCTCAATTTCATTCAAAATCAGATAATTTGCGTAGGGTAGGGAAGCCGGCACGATTTTGCAAAAGCGGTCGCTCTCCTCGCTGACCACGTCCACGCTGGTTTTAATTCCGGCCTCCTGGACTTTCTTTAAAAGTTTTGCCGCAACGGTGCCGCAGTCTGGATCGAGTTTATCCATGCCGTCAAGGAGGAGCAAGTAACCAAGATGGAAAATACGGAATGGGAGGTCGTTTATTTTGACGTGTTCAATGGAAAAACGGGCGTTTGCGCCTCGATAATGATAAAACACTCGCACGCCCGTCCCGGCTTCCGACATGACGTCGGTATAGGAAGTTGACTCTCCCTTGAGGGCAAGCAGCCGTGACATGTCAATGTTAAGCGGCATGCAAATGGAATGGATAAAATCGCGTCCGCCGTCGTTTCCAACCACTCCTATGCCTGCCAAGGGGAAAGGTGCGCCCATTTTCCCAAGATCAGCGAGCACGTTAAAAGACGAGCCGCCCGAAGCCAGTGTTTCCGAAATTATGCTGCCGAGCATCCCCTTTCCGGGCAGGCGGTCAATGATCTTGACGCGGTCAACAATCCAGTTACCCGCGCAGACAATCCCAACACGTTCTTTTGAATTTAAATTATTTTTCATGCCTTTCTGAAGATAGATGTGCTCAAGATACTTCGCCCGCTATTACAAATCAATAAAATTATTGGGTACTGGATCAGTTATAGGGGAGGATTACGGGCTTCAATGCTGTCATTCCCGCGAAAGCGGGAATCCAGTATTGAATTTTTCTGGATTCCCGATCGGGTCGGGAATGACATACAACGTTTACCCCCTCGTAACTGCTCCATTACATTATTGGCATCCAAATGATTGACAAATCGGCAAAAGATATATATGAAAGCAGGATGCCGGTTGTTTGATCCTTGGGAGACGCGCGACTAATGATGCATATAAATACGCCATATTACCTGATTGACGAAAGGAAACTGCTGAGGAACCTGAAAATCATCGGGCGCGTGCGCGAGGTCTCAGGCGCGAAATCCGTGCTTGCGTTGAAATGTTTTTCAACCTGGTGCGTGTTTCCCCTGATGCGGAAATACATGGACGGGACAACGAGCAGTTCCCTGCTTGAAGCCAGGCTGGGCCATGAAAAATTCGGGAAAGAGGTTCATGCCTACAGCGTCGGATTTTCCGTCCGGGACATCAAAGCCGTCAGGAAGTTCGCCGATAAGGTCATCTTCAATTCAATATCACAACTCAGGTTGTATCACGGTTATGTCCGTGGACTTAAGCTGGGATTGAGGATCAATCCGGGCATCAGCTATTCGCATTTTGACCTTGCGGACCCGGCCAGGAAATATTCAAGGCTGGGAGTTTCAGATAAAGAAGAGCTCATGAAGGTATCATCCCTCATCAGCGGCGTGATGTTCCATTTTAACTGTGAAAATGATGACTTTGGTAAGTTTTCATCGGCCATGGATTTTATCGGACGCAATTATTCCACCTTTCTTAATAAGCTGGAATGGGTCAGCCTTGGCGGAGGCCTTGCCTTCACCAAGGCTGGTTATCCGCTTGGAAAATTCTGCTCTCTGTTGAAGGAATTCAGCGGAAAATTCGGCGTGCAGGTATACCTGGAACCCGGCGAGGCGGCCATCACCGGTTGCGCGGAGCTCGTGACAACCGTGCTTGACGTTGTTCATAATGAGATGGATATCGCCATTGTTGACGCTTCAACTGAAGCCCATATGCTGGATCATCTGGTCTACAGGACAAGCGCGAAGATCGCAGCTCCGGGGCCTGGCCGGTTTAAATACATGATCGCCGGCCGCTCCTGCCTTGCCGGCGACGTGTTTGGCCAATACAGCCTGAAAACGCGGCTGAAGCCCGGCAGCGTGGTCCGCATCGCGGACGCGGCCGGATACACGATGGTAAAAAAGAATTGGTTCAACGGTCTTCCCATGCCGTCCATTTGCGTGAGAAGGCTGGATGGAACACTTGATACGGTCAGAAGTTTCGGATACAAGGATTATATTGCAAGTCTATCATAAATAAGGAATCTGAAGTGAAGCAAGTCACCATCGGTAATCTCACCTTCAGCAAGGTCATTTGCGGAAGCAACCCTTTCTATGGACACTCGCACTTTAGCGAAGCGCGGAATGCGGAGTATCTCGCGCGATTTGATGAGACAACCATTGAGTGCATGATACAAGAATGCCTTACCCGGGGCGTGAATGCCGTTGAGTCATGTGCCAATGAGCGAATCGTGTCTATCCTCGCAAGATTACGGAAGCAGAACGCCGAGCCGATACGCTACATCGGCACCACCCGCATTGACGAGACCTCGGGAATGAAAAGTCACCAACAAAAATTGTCATTCCTGATAGAGAACCGATCCGATATATGTGTTATCCACGCCCAATACGTTGACCGTCCCAGGAAAACAGAATCAATAAGTGGATTGGAACAACTCATCGGCAAGATTCATGATGCCGGACTGCTGGCGGGCATCGCGACCCACCGGATACAAACCGTGGAACTCTGCGAACGGCAGAATTATGGAATAGACACATATTTGTTTCCCCTCAATCTGACCGGGTATGTCTATCCCGGGTATGACGGTAATGAGTCCGTAAAGGAACGAATTAATATTGTTCGTGGCACGTCCAAGCCCTTCATTTTAATAAAGACCCTCGCTGCAGGACGAATCCCTCCGGAAGAGGGGCTGCAGTTCGTTGCTGAGAACTCAAAGCCCAATGACTTAGTTTCTCTCGGTTTCGGTACGCGGGAGGAAATCAACGAATCAATTCGGTTAATTGAGAAATACTTTTGAATTTCGGCATGAAGAAACGCACGGAACCGACAGATTCACCCGACGGTCTTAAGCACACTGGGCGCGCTTTCAGCAGTGGGTGATCTTTAACGTTTGGAGAAGGAAATAATGCAGATGAATATGCAGAATGGGGAGACGAGAGGAGAAATCGTCATTTACCGGGCGAAGGACGGGCGGACCAGTCTGGAGGTCAACCTGCATCAAGAGACCGTCTGGCTAACACAGTCCCAAATGGCTAAGTTATTTGATACGGAGCGTAGTGTTATCACCAAGCATACGCGCAACATATTTAACGCCAAAGAATTGGAGCAAGGAAGCAATGTGCAAAAAATGCACATTGCTGGTTCGGACAAGCCTGTCTCGTTTTACACATTGGACGTCATTATTGCGGTCGGTTACCGGGTGAACTCCCGGCGTGGCACGGATTTCCGTATATGGGCAACGCAAGTCCTCAAAGACCATATTCTCAAAGGATATACGGTCAACGAAACGAGACTGCGTGAGCAGGCAACGCGATTTAGGGAATTACAGGAAGCCGTTAACCTGATGGGCCGGATTATGCAAGACCGACAATTGGCTGGTAACGAAGCAGAAGGTCTGCTCAAGATCATCACCGACTACTCGTTGGCTCTGTCGCTTCTTGATCAGTATGACCATCAGCAATTGACGCTCCGTGACACCACGTTGACAACGTCTTTTGTTCTGACATACGAGTTGGCCAAGGAAACCATTGCAAAGTTGGCGGAACAGTCGGCGTTCGCGAGTGAACTTTTTGGTCAGGAAAAGGACCAATCCTTCAAAGGTTCAATCGGTGCCATTTATCAAACTTTCGGCGGGCACGAGCTTTACCCAAGTATTGAAGAAAAGGCGGCTCATCTTCTATATTTCGTGATCAAGAACCATTCTTTTACCGACGGCAATAAGCGGATTGCCGCCTTCCTGTTCGTTTGGTTCATGGACGCTAACCGGATTCTATACCGGAAAGACGGGACCAAACGCATTGCGGACAATGCGCTTGTTGCGCTTACGCTCATGATCGCGGAAAGCAAACCGAAGGACAAGGATATCATCGTCAAAGTGTTGGTGAATCTAATCAATAGAGGAAATGTTTGAAAGGAAAGTTATGAAAAAAAATGTATTAATCATCGGCGCCGGGGGCGTGGCGCATGTGGCGGCCCACAAGGCCGCAATGAACAACGACCTGCTTGGCGATATCTGCATCGCGTCGCGGACGCCATCAAAATGCGAGGAGATCATCAAAAGCGTCAGGCGAAAAAATCACATCAAGGACAAGTCAAAAAAGCTCTATTCCCGTCAGATCGACGCGCTTGACATCCCCGCAACTGTGAATCTGATCAGGGAGACCAATTCCGAGATCGTCATCAACCTCGGCAACGCATTCGTCAACATGTCCGTTCTTGAGGCGTGCCTGAAGACCGGTGCGGTTTATATGGATACTGCCATCCACGAGGATCCGGACAAGGTTTGTGAAAACCCGCCTTGGTACGCGAACTACGAATGGAAAAGGAAGGACCGTTGCAAGGAGAAAGGCCTGACCGCCATCCTCGGCGTGGGATTTGACCCGGGCGTGGTCAATGCCTACTGCGCCCTGGCGGTGAAGCGCTACTTTGACAAGATTGACACGATTGACATCATGGACGTCAATGCCGGGAGCCATGGCAAATATTTTTCAACCAACTTTGACCCGGAGATCAATTTCCGCGAGTTCATCAAGGTCTGGACCTGGATAAACCGGCAGTGGAAGCAGTATCCGACTCACTCTGTCAAGCGCATCTACGATTTTCCGGTTGTTGGTCATCAACTCATCTACCTGAACGGCCACGATGAACTGCACTCGCTCTCAAAGAACATTGCCGCGAACAGCATTCGTTTTTGGATGGGTTTCGGAGACCACTATATCAACGTTTTCACAGTGCTCCGCACCCTCGGGTTTCTCTCGCACCTGCCTGTAATCCTGACCACGGGTCAGAAGGTTGTGCCGCTCAAGGTTGTCAAGGCGCTTTTACCCGACCCGAAGACCCTTGCGCCCGGATACACGGGAAAAACCTGCATCGGCAACTTCGTCAAGGGATGGAAGGGCGGAAAGAAGAGAGAGGTCTTCATCTACCAGGTTTCGGACCATAAGAAATGTTACCAAGAGGTTGAATCCCAGGGCATCAGCTATACCGCGGGCGTTCCGCCGGTTGCCGCCGCCATGTTGGTGGCCAAGGGCGTCTGGGACCCGAAGACGATGGTTAACGTTGAAGAGCTTGATCCCGAGCCGTTCATTGCCATTCTTGACAAGATCGGCCTGCCCACGGACGTCAAGGAAATCAAGCCCGGCAGTAAGAACTCGTTTGACGGTACCGTCAGGGACATAAAGAAGGAATTGGAGCTGTCAACGGCAACCGTTACGGTTTCTGCCGCCAACCCGATGATTGCCTTGGCGCCCAAACCTTCAGCCAGAATCGCGAAAAAAGTCAGCAGGAAAAAGAAATAAGCAGTTCTGACCGCATGGATTTACATGCGGTGGATAAGTTGCTCTGGTGAGTGTCATTGTTCTGAAAAACAAAGCGATGGGGTGCTTTATGAGGTTTCGGTTGGCGAAGTTTGCGGGGCTGATCCTGGGGGCGGTGTTTGCCGCAGTGGCGGTACGGGCGGCGGATGCGCCGGTTCCGCCGTTCCAGGCGGGTGACCGCGTCTGCTTTATTGGCGACAGCATCACGCACGGCGGTCGCTACCATTTGTTCATCCACCTGTTCTACGCCACGCGGTTCCCCGACCGGCGCTGGGAGTTCTTCAATGCAGGGGTTTCGGGCGACTCCGCGAGCGGTGCGGTGCGGCGCTTTGACTGGGATATTGCGCCACACAAGCCGACCGTGGCGACGATCATGTTGGGAATGAACGACGTTAACCGCAATTTGTACGGCACGGGACAGACCGATGCGAAGATCGAAACGCAACGCCAGCAGTGTCTTGACGAGCATGCGGCCAATATGAAAAAGCTCGCCGAGCTTCTGAAGCAAGCGGGATGCCGAATAATTTTCATCACCCCGTCGATTTATGACCAGACGGGGCCGATGGTCATGCCCAATAACCTCGGCGTGAACGATGCGTTGGGCAAGTGTGGGCAGGGCGCGCGGCAGTTGGCGATGGAGTTCGGTGGTACGGTGGTGGATTTCCATGGACCGATGACCGAACTGAACGCGCGCGAGCAGGCGAAGGACCCGGCGTTTACGATCGTGGGCCCCGACCGTGTGCATCCGCGCGGTGCGGGGCATTTGATGATGGCCTATTTGTTCCTGAAGGCGCAGCAGATGCCATCACTGGTGGCGCGCATGGCCGTGGATGCGAAGGCTGCGGTTGCCGCGGCGAACGTTGCCAACTGTACCATCAGCAACGTGACGGGCACTTTGGATGGTGTCGCGTTCGAGTGCCTGGAGAAAGCGTTACCATTCCCTGTCCCGGCGGATGCGGCGGGGGTGTTGAAACTGATTCCGTTCCAGGCGGACCTGAACCAAGAGTTACTGGTTGTGGTAAATCTGGCGCCAGGCAGTTACGAAATCGTAATCGACGATCAGCCGGTGGCGATCGCGAGCGCCGAGGAACTTACAACTGGTGTGAGCTTGTCCGACAATCCGAAGACGCCCATGTACAAGCAGGCGCTGGAGGTGCAGAAGTTCGAGAACACTCGGCATGGGACCCTGTCCGGGAAGCTGCGTTCGCTGGCCGCCGCACGGCACTTCCATGCGCCTAAGGATGCCGATCCGAACGACTACGAAGCGATGAAGAAGGCGCTGCTCGACTTCACGGAGAAGCAGAAGGACAAGCCAAACTACGCCTACTTCAAGGGCCAGACAGACATCTACGTCACGTGGAAACCGAAGGAAGCCGAACTGCTGGCCGACATGGATAAGGCGGTGGACGGGATATGGCAGGCCAATAAGCCTAAACCACATCGGTTCGTGATCCGGAAGACGTCCATCGCTGCCCTCCCGGTCGCGGTGTCCACGGCAATTCCGACGTCCACGGTCAAACCGTAATGCTTTTACCCAATCGTCTTGGTTTGCCCCGTCTGCGCTATTCGCGTCTGCTCCCGATAGCGCATGGGGCTTACCGCGTACGCCGCTTTGAATCTCTTGCTAAAGTGGAATTGATCGGAAAAACACAACCGCTCCGCAACCTTGCCCACATTCAGTTCGCTTTCCTGTAGCATCATGGCGGCACACTCCAATTTGAGCCGGGTGAAGTATTTCATGGGCGAAATCCCCACCTGGCGGGAAAATTTGCGGACCAGCGAAAAACGGTTGATTCCAACTTGCCGGGCGAGCGCCTCCAAATCCATGGCCTTTTCAATGTTGTTCTGAAGAATCTCCAGGGCTTGTTCCACTTCATCCGGCCTTTCGTTGATATCCAGGTATTTGGCTGCGAAATGCCGGGAGCAGAAGGCGTAGAGCCAACTGAGCAATCCGAATACGGCCGCCTGGCGTTCATAGGGATTGCCGCCATTGAACTGTTCACGTTTCGCTTCAAAGAACGTGCGGTTCATGGAAATCCCGGCGAACGCCCGCAAGTTGCCCAGTTCGTTGTCCAGCAATTCCTTGACCGGATCGCGCTCGCCTTCAACGGCCATGTCAATCAGGTATTCAAGCAGGGGAACATTGCCCGGCAGGGAGATTCGGTGAGCCAGATTGGGGTAGATGATAAAAATGGTCCCGGCCTGAACGTCAATCGGCCGGCGGCTCTTGACCTCGTAAGCGCCTGCCCCGGACACAACAAAATGAAGCTGGTAATGGGCATGAGCGTGAAAAAGTCGTCCCTCTTTCGTGGTGCGATATAACGTCACTCCAATTATTTTCATAATGGGTTTCCAGCGGTGTGGCGCTGGATAAAAAAGTCAATCATGGATATGAAAATGTCAATAATATACATTCCATTTCCGCGAGATTCAATATATTAATTTCATTAAAAGCAATCATATTAGTCTAAAGGTGGTCAAGAATAAACAAATATACAAGGAGGGCAAACTCATGGGCATCAGTATCGGCATGGTGGGACTGGGAGCGTTTGGCGCTGAATTTGTGGATTTATTCAAAGCACATCCGTTGGTAGATAGAATCGCTTTTTGTGATGCCGAGGCCGAACGCGTCAAAAAGTGGGCCAAGGACCACTTTATGGGACACAAGTTCAATGCGAAAGACGCGTATTCTTCGCTGGATGAGATTTGCAAAAGCGATCTTGACGCACTGGTGATCATAACCCAGCCGTGGTTACACGCCCCGCAGTGCATTCAGGCGATGAAGAGTGGAAAGCACGTTTACAGCGCCGTACCGATAAGCTGTGTTCCCGATGGCGATGAAATTCTTGAATGGTGCAATAAAATTATGGCCACCGTACAGTCCACGGGCAAGCATTACATGCTCGGCGAGACGTCCTACTATCATCCGGAGGTCATGTTCCTGCGTCGCAAACAGAAAGAAGGCGCTTTCGGACGCTTTGTCAGTGCGGAAGCCGAATACACGCACGATTATAGCGGGGCCTATGGGTGTAGCCTGCGCAATGTGCTTACCGCCCGGACGGCCAGCCGGGTAGGCGCTGAGTGGCCTGGCATCTTGCGCAAGAAATATATGAACAGGGGATGCTATGGCGGACCGATGCATTACCCCACGCACTCCGTATCCGGACCGGTTTCCATCATGAAAGCGCACGCGGTGAAGGTGTCGGCCATCGGCACCAAGCCCACCGGTTACGATGATTTTTTTGAAAAGGATGGGATGGCATTCTCCAATGAAACCGCCTTTTTTCATATGAGCAACGGCGCCGTGCTCACCGCGCGCGAACATCGTGAAATCACGGGGGAAGGTTATGAAATGAATATTTTCGGGACTTGTGGAACCTGGCGCAACGGCAAATGGTATTGGGCCAAACGTGAATACAATACCACGGCAGACCAAATCCCGGCGCATGGCAAGGAGGAACATACCGCGGCGGCCATGCGCGATCCCTTGCCGCAGGATATCCAGAAGGCTTTCATGCTGGCCGGGGATCATTCACTGACCGTGGAGAAAATTGCGAACATGGATTTTACGCCCAAAGGCCATTTCGGTGCGCACCCTTATCTCGTGCATGAGTTTGTCAGCGCCGTTGCGGAAGAACGCGCGCCGGCCATCAATGCCTGGGAGGCCGCGCGCTACATGGCCATGGGTGTCATGGCTCATAAATCGGCTTTAAAGGACGGCGAACTGCTTGCGGTGCCCGATTGGGGTAACGCGCTGGAGCAATAACCCGATGGGAATCTTTGTCGAAGGATTAGGTCTGGTCGCGGCGACCGGTTTTTTTTGGGACACTGGTGGGGGGTCGTCTTTAGCCATGCTTCCAGAAGTGGCGCGGATTACCAGCCGGGCAATATAAAAAATGCCCTGAAATTGTTCAACGGATAAAATCAAGGTAATTGATTAGTCTGAACTACCGCGTTGCTTGTTTCACTTCCCCGTGTTGGCGTGGAATACTGGTTATTTCCCGTCAATACAGCGCGCGAAACGCAACCTTGTTCAAAAACTATCAACGCCGCACTCTGTTCCGTTCCGCCGCTTTCCGTGGACAGTGTAAGCTTATTATAAATCCAGCTCTGGGCACCGGATTCTTCGCTGACATTGTCGGGCTTGCCGAGCATGGCCAGTGCTTCCGTAATCGTCATTCCAACCAGGCGCTGGCTGAATGAACTGCGGGTTGGCATAGCGTTCAATTCCGGCTTCGATGAAGACGAATCATTTTTATCCTGCGCTGTCCGGGATGAAACCGGTCTAGCCGTCGCGGCCTGGTCCGTGGTCCGGTCGCGGTGATCAACGGCCATTAAACGCGCGTTCAACTGCAGGCACGCTTCTTCCACCGCTTTTACCCGCGTGTTAAGAAACGCGATTTCATCCGAAAGGGAAGCATCCGTTTTTTTTAATGAATTAATTTCCCGGTTGTCCGTGCAACCGGCTAATGCAAATACAACGAGCGCCATTCCGATAACTGTTAAACGGGTCATGATCTATTTCCTCCTGATGGTATGTTTGTCGTCTGGCTGCATCATATTGTCTTAAAATCGCGCCTATGTCGGAATAATCTATCTTTTGTAAGATTTGTTTCAATACATTTTTTTACTTCTCTCCCGACAATACTTCCCTTCAGCCAGAAAAATATTTTTTTTCTCTTGAAAAAACATTATTATCGGCTTATTGTCGCGTCTGAATTATTGGGACACTCCTGGCTAAAAATATCGGTTTTATTCAATATTAACATCACGTTTTTAAAATGGACAATATCATGATTCAAATTGAAAATATTTTGAGCGAATTACAGGCGCCTGACCTGCTGGAGGCCGTTAAACCGCATTGGCAGGAATCACTGGCGAGTTTTCCGGATGGCGGGCCCGATTTCCTCCGTCCCGAACAGGTCAAGACCAATCTGCAATGGTGCGGATTTGAAGCTGAAGTTGAACCGGCGCTCGTCGGCGTGGCCGGCAAAATTACCGCCAACAGTTCCTTGCTTTATCTTGCTTGGCACTATTACCGCATGATTTATGATTATGAAGCCAACAGCTCTCCGTTGCGGTTTGTGCCGCTTGAAAAGGCGCTGGGTGATGACGCCGCCATATTTTATCTGCTGATTGCATTGGCGATTGTCCCCAGAATGAGAGTTTTTCACCGAAGACTGGGCGTTCCTGAACAGGTGACAAGAGAAACCTGTCTGCAAGTCAAGTGCTTTTGTGAAAATTACCGCCGGTCGCATGGCGGCCGGCTGGGGATATTTGAGCAGATAGGTTGGTTGAAGAATTACGTTAATGGAACCCTGTTTTTCCGCCTGGGCCGCTTTGAATATTGGAGTCACCCGTTTAATCAGGATTATAAGGTGTACCGGCATCGCAGAGATGGAAGGATAATTGCCTTGGCCGGTCCCGCTTGGAAGATAAATTCCTCCGGATTGCTTGAGGGAGTTGGCGCGGAAGCGGCGGAATGTACCTCCTGCTGGCAAACCGTCTTGAAACAGAACAGCTCCGGCACATATGGCTTTCCGATCAACCCCCGCGGATTCGTGGAACAGTCGCCGGTGACTCTGCCGGAAACAGATTGGGAATGCGTCATGGAGAAGGGTGTGCCGGTTCTTGGTCTGCACATTCCCGTCGGCGGTGGGATGAGCCCGGAAAAATGCGCCGATTCGTTCCGGCAGGCTTTTGCTTTTTTCCGCCGCTTTTTCCCATCGCCGGCGCCGCGGGCAATTATCTGTGCTTCCTGGATGTTCAGTCCAATCCTTGAACAGATTCTGCCGGCCGATTCCAATCTGACAAGTTTTATGCGTGAACTCTATCTCTGTCCCAACAATTATCGCGGCAATGATGCCTTATGGTTTATTTTTCTGCAGAAACCGTTTGATCTTGCCACGGCGCCGCGCGAAACGAGTTTGCAACGCGCAGTTATAAGCTATCTGCAGGCCGGAAATATCTGGTACAACGGCCTCATGTTTTTCATGGCGGACGACCTTGACCGTTTCGGCCATCAATATTACCGGACATTCTATTCAACCGCTGATTTGTCTTCCCCAGCTCAAAAATAAGAAAAAGTGTTGCATTTCAATAAATGGGTTGTAAAATCACGAATAATTAAGGTTTAGGTTTGCCTTGAAATTATAAGGAGGAATAACTCATGAACGAAATTGAAATTGGCGCAGTCCGGCATTTTTTTGATAAAATCGGCGTTGTGGTAATTGAACTGACCGCGGGTGATCTGGCAATCGGCGACACGATTCATATCAAGGGCCACACCACGGACGTAACTTCAAAGGTGGAGACGCTGCAAATTGAAAAAGACAAACTCACCAATGCCATAAAAGGCCAAAGCGTCGGCACCAAAATTCCCGGCAAGGCGCGCGAACATGATAAGGTGTTTAAAGTAATCGCATAATCCTGATTCGTCCGTCTCGTTGCGATGGCACGGCAAGGCATGATTCAATCTGCCCGAAGACGGGTTGGCCTCCCCGAGCTCGGCTAGGGCTTCGGCGCAATTCCGCTAAGACTCGACCTGCGTAGCCAAGACTACTCCGGCGGAGCAGGTTACACCGCTGCCCCGCCTGCAACACTATGCGTAGCATTGCGGGCAGGTTGCAGCGGGGAGCTTTATCTTGCTCCATTCGGTCTCCGTTTATTCTTCGTACTATTCGTACAGTTCTTTCATTGACATTTTTTATTTCCGTGCTAATCTGCAAGAGTTTTTTCCATAACAATTCACAACCTACCGGATAGAGGAGCATCGCTATGGCATCTAAAAAAATGACCGCGCACGGCAAAAATAAAAAATACGTTTATATCTTCGGGGCCGGCAAATGCACCGAAGGCGACGCCGACATGAAAAACCTCCTGGGCGGAAAAGGCGCAAATCTCGCGGAGATGTGCCGCCTCGGGCTGCCGGTGCCGGCCGGGTTCACGATCACAACCGAATGCTGTGTTGATTATTTCAAGAACAAAATGAGATTCCCTGCCGTGCTTAAACCGGCGGTTGAGACGGCCCTGGCCAAAACCGAACAGCAAATGGGTTTAAAATTCGGCGATGCGCTCAATCCCCTCCTGGTTTCCTGCCGCTCGGGCGCGCGCAAGTCAATGCCGGGCATGATGGAAACCGTCCTGAACGTCGGCCTTTGCACGCGCACCATTCCCGGCCTGGTCGCCAAGACCAGGAACGAAAGGTTTGTTTATGATTCCTACCGCCGTCTGATAATGATGTATTCCGACGTTGTCATGGAAAAAGCCGAAGGCATTGAACCGGCGGAAGGCAAGGGAATCAGAGTTCAATTGGACGGCCTGCTCCAGGAAATGAAGAAATCAAAGGGGTATCAGAAAGACACCGATCTGACCGCCGAGGACCTTAAAAAAATTTGCGATGATTTCAAAACGCGCATTCGTGTCGTGCTCGGCAAGGAATTCCCCGATGAGCCCCTTGCCCAGTTATGGGGCGGTATTTCTGCCGTGTTTAAAAGCTGGAACGGCAAGCGCGCAAATTCCTACCGGAGAATTGAAGGAATTCCCGACGATTGGGGGACCGCCGTCAATGTTCAATCAATGGTCTTCGGCAACATGGGCGATACTTCCGCCACCGGTGTGGCGTTCAGCCGTAATCCCGCCACCGGCGAACATAAATTTTACGGCGAATGGCTGGTGAACGCCCAGGGCGAGGACGTCGTGGCCGGTATCCGCACTCCCAGTCCGCTGAACGAGGCGACCAAATCGGAACATAACGCCGCCCTCATGTCCCTTGAGAAAGCAATGCCGCGCGTTTATACCGAACTGGACGTCATTCAGAAAAAACTTGAAAAACATTACCGGGACATGCAGGACATTGAATTCACCATTCAGGAAGGCAAGCTCTATATGCTCCAGTGCCGCGTTGGAAAACGCACCGGCACGGCCGCGCTCAATATGGCCATGGATATGGTCGCCGAAAAACTTATCAGCGATAAGGAGGCCGTCATGCGCCTTACTCCGGCCCAGCTGGACGAACTCCTGCACCCGATCGTTGACCCGGGCGCGGAAAAAGGAGCAAAACTCCTTGCCAAAGGATTACCGGCCGGGCCGGGCGGCGCCTTTGGACAAATCGTCTTCACCTCCGCTTCTGCGGTTGAATGGGCCAAGACCGGTAAAAAGGTTATCCTTTTGCGCGAGGAAACCAACCCGGAAGACATTGAAGGCATGCGCGCGGCCGAGGGCATTCTCACGGCCCGCGGGGGCATGACCAGTCACGCCGCTCTCGTGGCGCGCGGCTGGGGCAAATGCTGCATCGTCGGCGCCAGCAGTATTCACGTTGACGCTGCCTGTAAAAAAATGACCGTCAGCGATAAAGTCTTGAGCGAAGGCGATTTTGTCACCCTCAACGGCACAAAGGGCTATGTTTATGACGGCAAACTCGCAATGATCAGCGCCACTGAAAATCCGCGTTTCAAGAAATTCATGGCAATGGCCGACAAATATCGCAAGATGGGCGTCAGGGCCAATGCCGACACGCCCGCGGACGCGAAGAACGCGCGCGAATTCGGCGCCGAAGGCATTGGTCTCTTCCGCACCGAACATATGTTCTACGGCAAGGGCAGCGACCAGCCGCTCTTTATCCTGCGTAAAATGATCTTAAGCCGGACAACGGAAGAGCGCCGCAAGGCCCTTGATGAACTCTTCCCGTTTGTGAAGGCGTCCATCAAGGCCACGCTTGAGGCAATGGAAGGCATGCCGGTTACCATCCGCATGCTGGACCCGCCGCTGCATGAATTCGTGCCGCAGGATCCCGCAAAACAGGAGGAACTGGCCCGCAGTCTAGGGATTACCGCCGAGGATATTCGCAAACGCGGAGAGCAATTGCACGAGTCCAACCCGATGATGGGTCATCGCGGCGTCCGTCTGGGCATCACCTACCCGGAAGTAACCGAAATGCAACTGCGCGCCATTTTTGAGGCAGCGGCGGAAATGATCAAGGCCGGCAAGAAATGCAGGCCGGAAATCATGATCCCGGTCACCTGCGACGCGCGCGAATTGAAGGACCAGAAAGCCATCGCCCTGCGTGTTTATGATGAAACGCTCGGCAAGATGAACCTGCGCTCCATCCCCCATATGTACGGCACGATGATTGAGATCCCGCGCGCCTGCCTGACCGCCGATAAAATGGCGGAGGAAGCCGAGTTCTTCTCGTTCGGCACCAACGACCTCTCCCAGATGGGATTTGGTTTCAGCCGCGACGATATCGGCGGATTCATGCCGGATTACCTGAATAAAAAAATCATCCCCGCTGATCCTTTCCAGACCATTGACCAAGAGGGTATCGGCCAGCTGATTGAAATGGCAGTTAAAAAAGGCCGCTCTGTGCGCAAGGACCTGAAAATAGGCATCTGCGGCGAGCAGGGCGGCGACCCGGCCTCGGTTGAATTCTGCTTCAAGGTGGGCCTAAATTATGTCAGTTGCAGTCCGTTCCGCGTGCCCATCGCCAGGTTGGCGGCGGCCCAGGCAGCCATCAGTGCGGAGAAAAAGAAGAAAAGCAAATAAGCGGGTCCATTACAAAAGTCAATAAATTCACTGCCCGCTTTGAGCATTTCTCATTCCCGACTTGATCGGGAATCCAGAAAAGGGCAAATCAATCCCTGGTCGCCTATGGCATCGCCAAAATTGGCAAGTGGCCATTTATCCGACAAGACCATGGCAACCCAATACGGCTCACAGCCGGCCATTATTCTATCCGTTGCGGCTCATACATGTTCCAATATTCTACCCAATGCTACCCAATACGACTCTTTGAACCCCGAACCGACTACCATTCCGGCCTCTGCTGCCGTTTCCGCTTGATTCCCCGTCGAATGCGCCTGTTATTTGACCATGAAAAACTACCCCATTATTCCGGTTGAATCAGCGATCATTACTATCCGGGGACAAAAGGTAATCCTTGATATGGACTTGGCGCGTATTTACGGAGTACCGACTAAGCGGCTGAATGAACAGATCAATCGGAATAGGAATCGTTTTCCGCTGGACTTTGTCTTTGAATTGACACCGGAGGAAAAGGCGGAGGTGGTCGCAAATTGCGACCACCTTACTAAACTAAAGTTCTCGCCAGTCTTGCCGAACGCATTTACGGAACATGGCGCAATTATGGCCGCAACAGTGCTGAGCAGCTCCCAAGCCGTTCAAATGAGCATTTTCATCGTCCGGGCCTTTATTAAGATGCGCGAGCAACTGTTGAACCGTGCGGAACTTGAAAAAAGACTGGCGGACATCGAAAAAACATTGATGTCTCATGACACGGTATTGCGAGATCTCTACCAGAAAATTCGTCCGCTCCTTCTGCCGTCGCCTGAACCGTCACGAAAACAGATCGGTTTCCATGTTGGCCAACCGGAGCATAAAGGACAATGCCTGACGGCCCCTGCGAAGCTTCAGCGAAGCGGGAAAATTGCAACCGGAAAGATGAAGCGGAACACAAAATAACCGCGGTAGTTTTTATTCAAAAGACCGGCCTGAACCAATGAGCGCGTGTGTTGCGAAATGGTTTTTAAGTTAGCGCCAAGTGTGTCAGCAAGTTCTTCAACTGCAATCCCTTCATTTTTCTCAACGGCGAGCAAAATGGCAATGCGCCGATGATTGGCTGCCCCCTTAAAATATCGTTCCAGTTGTTTTGGTGTTTTCATATTCTGTAAGCATAACACGGATTTAACATAGGCAGATAAAACTCCATGAGAACCCGTTTACTCAAAGGGAGGGAAGTGGTTGACAGCACTTTGGCTAAAATGTATATATCTTGCCGCTAACCCGGATATTTCTTAAATATCCGCCTGAAAGGCTTCGACGCGCACGCTAGAGCGTGCTTGCTCAGGATTATCCTTTCGGCGTGTCGAAGGGTTAATCTTGAGCAAGGCGTATTTTACGCCGCGCCGAAACTTTTACTATCCGTCAGTTGACGGATAGCAAAAGCACATATTTCACAAACGGATTATCGCTTGTGAAATATGTGGGCTAATTGGGTCAATTTCTTGTTTTGGTGGGGTACCGAAGTGGCTAAACGGGGCAGACTGTAAATCTGTTGGCTAACGCCTTCGATGGTTCGAATCCATCCCCCACCACCATTCCGAAAACATTGATTTTCTTAATGTTTATAGCGATTTTCAGCTTCTAAACCCTTTTTTGGCGTTCGCTTGCATTTGCCTTGTAATTCCTCTATTCGCTACATTTAAGCACCCCATAAACACCCCGCATGCAAAAAAGTCTGCTTGAAAGTCTGTTTGGTGGTGTGCTTTCGGGTGGTCAAAAAACGTGTCCAATGTGCACTTTTCGGGTTTAGAAAGCGTATATTCCCCGGAATCAGTTGAATTATTTTAACTTTGTCGGCATCCTGCAATGCCCCGGTAAACGTTCAATGGCCATGTCCCTTGAACGTTTTCAACTCCTATAAATGGCGATCTATGCCGGGGCATAGATTAATCATGCCCGGAATGAGATAGGCGCCGGAAGTGGCAACCATGGCGATGTAAATGACTCTGCCGGGGCTGTGGCTTGAATGTAAGCAACAAGCGCGCCAATGTATGACAGGTGATATTTAACCGCACCGTGACAAATTATTTTAACCTTACCGGCGGTCCGGTTAGTAATCTTTGCATGTTTGATAAGTTGATTGGCCGGCTATGACGATTTAAGCCGGGCGCGAATCCTGCCGCCGTTGTAGAGCACAAGGTCGGCGTTGCCGTTCATTCCGCCGCCGGTTGGTACTCCAGACCGCCGAAGCCGCCGCTGAATTTCTGATAACCCCGGCTTGAGAGGAACAATTCCCAAATACCCGTTTCCTGATGATACACGGCCAAATCAGCTTTTCCGTCACCGTCATAATCCGCCGGAACAGGAATGCCTCCTATGCTCCCGGCCACACCGCCCCACCATGTATAGACCTCCTGCGTAGCTAATGAACCGGACATTAATACCTGCCAATAAGCCGTGGACGGAGCATATATGGCCGGGTCCGCCAACCCATCACCGTCATAATCAGCGCTGGCCGGCAGATAACCAATTCCTCCGAATAATCCGGTCATAAGTTGATATCCGGTCCCGGATAAGGCAATGCCCCAAAGGCCCGTTGTCCGGTTATAAACCGCCGGATCAGCCAACCCATCACCGTCGTAATCCGCCATCACCGGCTGATATCCTGTCCTACCAAGAGATGTATAACAAGGAGCATACCCTCTTGACGAAGCCGCTCCCATCCAGTATCCATCCGCTTCGCGATAAACAACCAGATCGGTTATGGCGTCCCCGTCAAAATCGCATTGTGCCGCAGTAAACTCCGGTCCGCCAAATGGGCAGACGACCACCTGACCGCTGGAGGAAAACCTTACCAGCCACTGCCCGCACAAGCAGTCATAGGCCGCCACATCCGTGAGTCCATCGCCATCATAATCCCCGGGAACCGGCGTCCATCCAATCCCAACATCCCCAATCCAGACGCCTTCACCATACCGCACTCCGGACAATTCCGCATACCAGCGTCCCAAAGCGCTTTGATAGAGGCATCCATCGGACTTGCCGTCGCCGTCATAATCATTCACCGACCGTCCCGGCGAGTTGACGCCGGAAGCCTTGACTCTGACCGGTCCCGCAGCAGTCGTTATATTGTTCGTAAGATTCGGATCGTTTAACATGCTCAAGTGTCTTACAGCCACTTTTACCTGTTGAATCCCGCTCAAATCTCCGCGCACCGTTAGACCGCGCTTCGCTTGCGGCGTCAGAATCACCAATTTTTCTTCACCCGCCGCCAGAGTGTAATTACCCTGGTCTGAGCCGAACCACAACATCCCTGCTGCGCTTGTGCCCATGGAGAAATCAAACTCTATACCCGACTCATTCAACGCGTCTGGACCCAAGTTTGCCAGCCGGCACGATACCGTCCCGGCATGGGACAGATTCGTCACGTTCACCGGCAGGTAAACCAGATCACTGACCCCGATATCCGCCGTCCCCTGCGTCTGTTCCGGTGATAGCGCCGCATAGCCCATTCCGACATAATTCAGCGGACTGATCAGCGTCGCCGTCTTGGCCCGGATCCAGTAATAATAGCTATGGACCGGCACGACGTCATAGTCGTCGTAGATATACGTGTTGCCCAATTTCCATGCGGTTGTGGCAATTTGCACCGCGAAGTCGCCGAGGTCGCAGAGATTTTTCTTGCCTGCGAATGATGAATTCTCCGGAATATCCGCAATCCGTCCGGCCGCATTCGCGTCATTTGTCAGGCTTCGCCAGACTTCATACCCCAATGCCCCGTCCACGCCCTGCCATGAAATCCGGACTTTGTTAGTGTATGTCCCTTCCGTGGCCGAGACTGACGGCGTTCCGATATTCGTTGAGATCATCAAATACACGCTTGCAAAGAGCGTTGTGCTTCCGCCGGTTACAAACTGAAATTGATTAGTCGGCGCCACGTAGCCGGAGAGTGCTCCCCACGCCAGAGAATATAGACCGGTCGGCGCGATTACCGCCGCAAGATTGCCCATACCAGAAGTCGGGCCGGCGTATTCCGCCGGAGCGGTTAACTGCCATGTTCCGCTTGCCGGCGTAACCTGAATCGCCAGCCAGCCGTCCTGCACAGGAGGAACCGGCGCGGGCAGAACGTTGAATGTATTGGTTACATCCGGCGCCGCCGCATACATGACATCGCCCGTCTGGCTGGCCACAATACTGACCACGCCCGTGGCGGTAAATGTCAGATTCGTGTTGCCGGCGATTGTGCCGGGACCGCTCCCCACGCTGAAACTCACCGGCAGACCGGACGAAGCCGTTGCGCTCAAACCGACCACACTCGTGACAGTCTGATCAGGAATTGCAGGGAACGTAATTGTCTGACTTAATGTGCCCACATTAAACGTATTGGTTACCGTTGGCGCGGAATT
>Ga0247840_10001189_pt1 | contig 52059 bp, 31 predicted proteins | sample LaCruzMarch2015__FD_192404 | JGI IMG/M metagenome (GOLD analysis project Ga0247840, IMG submission 192404) | Freshwater microbial communities from meromictic Lake La Cruz, Castile-La Mancha, Spain - LaCruzMarch2015_17m | ecosystem: Environmental > Aquatic > Freshwater > Lake | place: Spain... | reverse complement strand
AAGCAGCTACCGATAGCAAGCAAGTGGCTGTGCTTGTGCCAACTACCGTACTGGCATTGCAACATTACAATTCGTTCAAGGAACGTTTTAAAGATTTTCCGGTAACCGTTGATTATCTGAGCCGTGCGCGCACAGCTAACCAAACCAAAGAAGTATTGCAACGATTAGAAGAAGGTAAAGTTGATATCCTAATTGGAACGCATAAGATTGTGGGTAAGCAAATAAAATTCAAGGATTTAGGATTATTAATTATTGACGAGGAGCAAAAATTCGGCGTTTCGGTAAAAGAAAAACTGAAGGAAATGAAGGTGAATGTGGATACGCTCACCATGACAGCTACGCCCATCCCACGTACTCTGCAATTTTCGTTGATGGGCGCGCGCGATTTGTCCATTATAAATACGCCTCCGCCAAATCGTTATCCCGTACAGACCGAAATTCATTTGTTCGACGAAGATGTAATTCGTGAAGCTATTCAGTTGGAAATGAATCGAAACGGACAGGTTTTCTTTGTAAATAATCGCATTCAGAACATTTATCATATTGAATCTCTTATCAAAAAGCTAGTTCAGGGTTGTCGAGTGGCTGTTGGTCATGGACAAATGCCGCCGGATAAATTGGAAGAAATTATTGTCGATTTTATTGATTATGAATACGATGTGTTGGTGGCGACTACCATTATCGAATCGGGCATCGATATTTCGAATGTAAATACCATTATTATTAATAGTGCGCATAATTTCGGGCTGAGCGACTTGCATCAATTGCGTGGGCGTGTTGGACGAAGCAATCGGAAGGCTTTTTGTTATTTAATGGCGCCCGAATTGAGTTTGATAACTCCTGAAGCCCGCCGTCGCTTACAGGCGTTGGAAACTTTTGCCGAATTGGGCAGCGGATTTAATATTGCTATGCAGGATTTGGATATTCGTGGAGCCGGAAATATGCTCGGAGCTGAGCAAAGCGGTTTTATTGCCGACTTGGGTTACGAAACATATCAAAAAATATTGAACGAAGCCGTTCACGAACTGAAAGACGAAGAATTTTCCGAACTGTATGCCGACGAAATTGCAGCCGAAAATAATAGTTCGGTTTATGTAACTGATTGTCAGATTGATTCGGATATGGAATTGATGTTTTCGCAAGATTATATCGAAAACACTTCGGAGCGTATTGCACTTTATCGCGAGTTGGATAGTATTAAAAATGAAGAGGATTTATTAGCATTCGAACAAAGATTAATTGACCGTTTTGGCAAAATACCAGAACAAGGACACAGCTTATTACTTGTAGTACGTATGCGCTGGTTAGCAATGCAATTTGGTATGGAAAAACTAACTTTGAAAAACGAAAAACTCATTGCATATTTAGTTTCGAATCCAAAATCGAATTATTATCAATCCGATAATTTTGGCAAAGTACTTCATTTCATGACCGTACATCCCCGTCAATGTCAATTGCGCGAACAAAACGGTCGTCGTTCTGCTGTATTTAACAATGTACGCACCATCGAACAGGCAATGCAGCTGTTTCAGAGTTTTTGATTTCTTATTTTTACATCACAAATATCAGAATATCAATAAGATAAGCACTAATGTAAAAATAAGAAGGTTTTTTCCTCCTTATTTTTACAAAATGTAATAAATAAGCGATATTTCAAAATTTAAGAGGCTTATTTTTACAATCCAATTTTTTGCTTTTTTTCCTTCAATGTGTTATACCCAACAATATATGCGTATACAGCCGTTGGAATAAATTGCAAGCTGACACTTCGCATTTGTTTTAAACCTTTTTTTTCTATACTTGTAACAATTGCTTGCTCCATCTGATTATTTTCCATAAAATTAAGTAGCGATTTCAATTCGCCCGAATGCTCAAAATACCTATCCGACCATTTCACTTCAACAGCCCACAAAGGTTTTTGGCTCGATGCGCTTAATCCGACTATATCTACTTCGCCTTCGCCACGACCTTCTTTCCAATTGGCATAACAAATATTAGCATTTTCGCGCTGTATCCATTGTGCAAAAATGGTTGTTTCAACCATATCGCCCATTTTTTCGTCAACCGATTGTATAGGTTGAAACAAGGCACAACGCAACGAAGGATTTGTCAAGTAAATTTTAAAAGATGTGGCACGCTGAAATTTTTTAGCATTAACATCGGTTTTATGTATTATTTTTATCAAAAAAGCTGCTTGTAAATATTCTATGTATTTTCGCAAAGTATCTTTTTTTACACCCGAAACCTTTGATAAATTATCGTACGAGAATTCACTTCCTGAATGAAAAGCAATAACCGTAAATAATGAGTTAAGTTCCTGAACATCAGATATACCATATATGCTTGGTAAATCGCGCAACAATACTTTATCAATTATATCGCTTCGAATATACAATCCGGGGTTTGACTGAATTTTTTCTGAAAAAACGACTTCGGGATATCCACCAAAATTGATATAATGTATAAAATGCTCATTTAATTTTCGAATATCTATGGTATCAAAACTATCTACCTTCTCCCCTAACCATTCAATACTCGATGGATACATTAAAGCATTCAGGTTTTTGAGATGAATATATTCATTAAAAGTTAAAGGAGGTAATATGAAATCGGTAAACCTACCAGCACCACTTTCCTGACTTTTCTTTTTGAGAGCAGCAGCTGCCGAGCCCGATGCTATAAACTTGGTATTTCGAAAAGTATCAATTACTGATTTCAAGTGAATTTCCCAATCTTTTAGGTATTGAATTTCATCATAAATAACATAAAAACCACTTCTATCTTCAGGCGTGGCAACGGCTATACGCGCCAAATCAAACAACTCTTCCAACGAAATACGATTATATATAGGTGTTTCAATGGAGATGTAAATAATTTTTTGTGCATTTACGCCACTTTCAATTAATTTTTGAACTGTATGATAAAGCATTACAGTTTTGCCTACACGGCGAGGCCCCATGAGTAAAATTCCACGGCGTAAATCGGTATCAGTTACTAAAGGATAAAACAAATCTAGGTACAATCGTCGCTGCATCGATTGAAAATATTCATCGATTGCATTTGTTGTCCACCAAGGATTATCCATGCGAAGACGTGCAAGTATTTGCTCTTTTAAATATTCTGTTTGCATAATAGACTGTATTTATTTTGCAAATATAATACAATATGTTCAAATAAGCATTATTTTATATGCTTATATTTATATAAATAACAAAATAAGAGATTTTGTTGCATTTTTAATGCTTATTTTTTACATCGATAAATTCGATTTTATTAGCTTTATTAATTCTAAAACTTTAATTTTAGACAATAAAATTTCTATCTAATAAAAAAACATTGTATCTTAGTGCGATTTTTCGATACAAGACAAAACAATTATAAAACACATATTGTAAAAAGTGGCCGACAAATTGCTAAAATACTTGCAAGTTTGAACTCCACAATAATGAATAAAAACATGGAAAATAACTATTGCATCATTATGGCAGGTGGCATTGGAAGCCGCTTTTGGCCTTTCAGTCGTAACAATCGTCCCAAACAGTTTCTCGATTTTTTTGGCACAGGCCGTTCGCTCCTACAAATGACTTTCGACCGTTTTCGCCATGTTGTGCCAGCCGAAAACATTCTGATTGTTTCGAATGTGATTTATAAAGATTTGATATTGGAACAATTGCCAGAGATAAAAGAAAATCAGGTTTTATTAGAGCCAAATCGCCGAAATACAGCACCTTGTATAGCTTATGCCGTAAATCGTATTAAAGCAATAACCAACAAAGCCAATATTGTAGTTGCTCCTTCCGACCACTTAATTTTAAAAGAACTCGACTTTTTGGAAACAATAAAAATAGGTCTCAATTTTGTTGAAAAAAACGATTCACTGCTTACTTTGGGCATCAAACCCAGCCGTCCCGAAACTGGTTATGGTTACATTCAAATTGCTGAAGGAGAAACAGCGCTTCGAAAAGTAAAAACATTTACCGAAAAGCCAAATGCCGACTTAGCACAGATATTTTTTGAAACAGGTGAGTTTTTCTGGAATTCGGGCATTTTTCTATGGAATCTTCAAACCATCGACAACGCTTTTACCAACTTGCTTCCCGAAGTAGCTGCTAAGTTTGACGAAGGAAAAGCAGTTTATAATACTCTTGACGAACAAGCATTTATCGACGAAATGTATCCAACTTGCCCAAATATTTCCATCGATTATGGAATTATGGAAAAAGCAACAGGTGTGCATGTGCTTTGTTCCGATTTTGGTTGGACCGATTTAGGAACATGGGGGTCGCTTTACGAAATGTCGCCTAAAGACAAAGACCAAAATGTAACTCTCAAATGCAAAAGCATGTTTTACGGTGCAAAAAACAATATTGTGGCTCTGCCGAACGACAAATTAGCTGTTATTCAAGATCTTGAAGGTTACATTGTGGCCGAGGCTGATAACGTGTTGCTAATATGCAAATTGGAAGACGAACAAAATATCCGACAGTATGTGAATGATGCTACTGTTAATTTTGAAGAAAAATACATCTAAAATAAGAGGTTTGAAGTTTGATGTTTTGAAAACTGTTTAGGGTCAATTTCAACTTCTTGGCTTTCATTTCTACCTTCTAATTTTACAATCATGGGATTTTTCAATTTATACAAACCACGCGAATACGGGTATCGTTATATTTACTACGACCCTAAAAAGGAAGAAAAGAAAGAAAAGGAAAAATTGCGAGCAGATGTTGAATCTGAGCCGCATAAACCCATATTGCGTCGAGGAGTTTTTAGAGAAATGGCCGATAAAAATAAAAACTTCAGGGTGGAACAGATGCGTAAATCGAATCTCCGCCTTGTCATTATTTTATTTACTATGCTTGCCATTTTGTATTATTTGTTTAGCTAAAAAAAAATAATGAGCGATATTATCCACTTGTTGCCCGACTCGGTAGCAAATCAGATTGCTGCCGGTGAAGTGATTCAACGTCCTGCATCGGTGTTAAAAGAATTAGTTGAAAATGCGATTGATGCAGGCGCAACTTTTATTCAAATTGTTATAAAAGATGCCGGGCGCACACTAATACAAGTTTCGGACAACGGAAAAGGTATGAGCGAAACAGATGCCCGCATGGCATTTGAGCGACATGCCACATCCAAAATAAAGGAAGCTTCTGATTTGTTTGCATTGCGCACTATGGGTTTCAGGGGCGAAGCACTGGCTTCGATAGCTGCTGTAGCTCAGGTCGAAATGCGCACCCGCCGCCACGATGACGAATTGGGTGTAGCCATTGAAATTGCCGGAACGCGCGTTTTTAAACAGGAAACTGTTCAATGCGAAACAGGTACAACTTTCTATGTTAAGAATTTGTTTTTCAACGTTCCTGCCCGTCGTCGTTTTTTGAAAAGTGATAATGTAGAGAAATCGCATATTCTTACTGAATTCTACCGTATAGTATTGGTAAATCCCGAAATCGAATTTTCATTTTATGATGGCGACGATGAAATGTATCGTCTGCCAATATCGAACCTGAAAATGCGTATTGATGCTGTTTTTGGCTCTCAGAAAAAGAAATTTCATCAACAATTGCTAAATATTGAAACTTCAAACGGACTGGTAAGTATTATTGGATTTATTGGTAAACCCGAATTTGCGCAAAAATCGGCACAGCAGTATTTTTTTGTAAATGGTCGCTACATGCGCCATCCCTATTTTCACAAAGCGGTAACGTTGGCTTACAATCAATTAATTCAATCGTCTGACAATCCGGCTTATTTCATTTATTTCGAAGTCGATCCACAAAGCATCGACATCAATATTCATCCTACCAAAACCGAAATAAAATTCGAAAACGAACAAGCAATTTGGTCTATTCTTTCGGCAACGGTAAAAGAAGCTTTGGGCAAATTTAATGTGGCGCCGTCTATCGATTTCGACCGCGAAGGTGCACCCGATATGCCTATGAGTTTTAACATTGAAAATGTAAAACCACCACAAACGAATTTCAATCCGGAATATAATCCTTTTACTGCTTCATACAAACGACCTTCTTTCGATTGGGAAAAGCTGTATGGAGGGTTCGAAAAAGATGCAAAAATTGCTCCTTCGACTGATAAATTCGAAATAGAAAGTACTAAACAGTCCAATGACGCATCAACTATCGAACATTTGTTAATTGAATCGGAACCCGAACAACAAAAAATGCTGCTGGGCGATGAATTTCATTCGGCAAACTTTCAGTTTAAAAGCCGATTTATTATTACCGGAATAAAATCGGGCATGCTAATTATTGACCAGCATCGGGCGCATGTACGTATTCTTTTTGAGTTGTATCTCAAAGATATTGAACAACATACTGCACATTCGCAGCAATTGCTTTTTCCGGAGGAAATGGAGTTGAACGAAAACGACATGCTGCATTTTGAAACAATTGAAGACGCATTGAAAGGTGTAGGTTTTAATTTTTCGAAGCCCGAAAAAAAATGGCTTCAAATAAATGGAATTCCTTCGCTGTTAAATGCCTCGGGAATTATCGGTTTATTGCGCGAAATGATTGAAAGTGTACAAAATACGGGTAACGACACGGCACAGAATATATACGAAATAATTGCACTTTCGTTGGCAAAATCAACAGCTATTAAAACCGGACAACAACTTTCGCAGCAAGAGATGACTGATATAATTGACCGACTTTTTTCTTGCGAAAATAGTAATTTTTCACCCGAAGGAAAACCAATTCACACCACAATATCACAAAGCGAATTGCTTTTAAAGTTTGGTTAATGACCTATATTCGAAATCTTACAAAATGTATGTCAATTATTATTGAATAAACAATTTTTTTTTGTACTTTTGCATCCCATAATTTAATTAGAAATCAAGTATGGACCGCAAACAAATTAAAACAGCTTTAGTATCTGTTTATCACAAAGATAAATTAGATGTCATTATTCAAAAACTACATGAACAGGGTGTCGAATTTATATCGACAGGTGGAACGCAAAGTTTTATCGAATCGTTGGATATTCCTTGTAGTGCTGTTGAAGATTTAACCGGTTATCCGTCTATTTTGGGCGGACGAGTAAAAACGCTTCATCCGAAAGTATTTGGAGGAATTTTAGCACGCCGTGAATTAGCCGAAGACAATGCCCAAATTGAAGAGTATGAAATTCCAGAAATTGATTTAGTAATTGTTGATTTATATCCGTTCGAAGCTACAGTAGCAGCTGGTGCCGACGAGCCAACTACCATCGAAAAAATTGATATTGGCGGTATTTCTCTTATTCGTGCAGCAGCCAAAAATTTCAAAGATGTTATTATCGTAGCTTCACAAGAACAATACCAACCACTGCTTGATGTGCTCGATGCCAATGGTGCTGAAACAACTTTTGAAGAACGCCGCTGGTTTGCCAAAGAAGCATTCGCAGTATCTTCTCATTACGATTCGGCCATTTTTAATTATTTTGATGGTGAAGAAAAATCTGCTTTTCGCCTTACGGAAGATAATGCCAAAGTACTACGATATGGCGAAAACCCACATCAGTCGGGTGTTTTCTTCGGAAAATTCGACGATATGTTTGAGCAGTTGCAGGGAAAAGAAATTTCGTACAACAACTTACTCGATATTGATGCTGCCGTAAATTTAATTAACGATTTCGAAGATATTACCTTTGCCATTCTCAAACACAATAATGCTTGCGGTATTGCTTCGCGTCCACAATTGGTTGATGCTTGGAATGCTGCTTTGGCTGGTGACCCTGTATCGGCTTTCGGTGGCGTATTAATTACAAATGCTATTGTGGATAAAGCTACGGCTGAGGAAATGAATAAAATTTTCTTCGAAGTAGTTATTGCACCCGATTACGATTTGGATGCACTCGAAATTTTGGGACAAAAAAAGAATCGTATTATTCTGATTATGAAAAACTCAAAAGTACGTACACAGCAAGTTCGTACATTGCTAAACGGAGTTTTGGTACAGGATAAAGACTTAAAAACTGAAACTGCTGAAGATATGAAGGTTGTAACTGAAAAAGCACCAACCGAACAAGAAATTGAAGATTTGATTTTTGCTAATAAAATTGTGAAACATTCCAAATCAAATGCCATTGTTTTTGCAAAAAACAAACAATTGTGCGCCAGCGGTATAGGTCAAACTTCACGCGTTGATGCATTGGAACAAGCAATTGAAAAAGCTGGCTCGTTTAGTTTTGATTTAAATGGAGCTGTCATGGCTTCGGATGCATTTTTCCCATTCCCCGACTGCGTTCAGATTGCTGCCGAAGCGGGAATTACAGCTGTTATTCAGCCCGGAGGTTCCATTAAAGACCAAGATTCGATAGATGCTTGTAACAAAAATGGTCAGGCTATGGTTACGACTGGATTTAGACATTTTAAACATTAAAAAAAGACGACGGACAACAGATGACGGACAACAGAAAGTCAAAAGTCAAAGGTCAAAAGTTGAAAAACAATTAATATCAACAAATAACGGCGTAGCCAAATAACGTGCAAAGCACCAATAACGGCGAAGCCAAATAACGTGCGTAACACAAATAACGGCAAAGCCAAATAACATAAAATATGGGATTATTTTCATTTACACAAGAAATTGCGATTGACCTTGGAACGGCCAACACAATTATCATTCACAACGATAAGATTGTAGTGGATGAACCATCGGTGGTTGCATTGGATCGCCGTACCGATAAGTTAATTGCTATAGGCGAAAGAGCTCGTCAGATGCAAGGTAAGGAAAACGAAGGAATTCGTACCGTTCGCCCATTGCGCGATGGTGTAATTGCCGATTTCTATGCTGCCGAACTTATGATTAGGGGAATGATAAAAATGATTCCTACAAAGAATCATCTTTTTTCACCTTCACTCAAAATGGTTGTTTGTATCCCATCGGGCAGTACAGAGGTCGAAATTCGTGCTGTACGTGACTCGTCGGAACATGCTGGTGGTCGTGAGGTTTACATGATTTACGAACCAATGGCAGCTGCTATCGGTATTGGTATTGATGTAGAAGCCCCTACAGGTTGTATGATTGTTGATATAGGTGGTGGAACAACCGAAATTGCTGTAATTTCGCTCGGTGGTATTGTTTCCAACAAATCTATCCGTATTGCTGGTGATGACCTTACGCTCGACATTGTGGAATATATGGGTCGTATGCACAATATTAAAGTGGGCGAACGTACAGCCGAAATGATTAAAATTAATGTTGGTGCTGCTTTGACCGATTTGGAAGATGCTCCCGAAGATTTTATTGTACGTGGACCAAACCGTATGACAGCTTTACCAATGGAAGTGCCGGTTTCGTATCAGGAAATTGCACACTGCCTCGAAAAATCTATTTCGAAAATCGAAGCGGCTATATTAAGTGCGTTGGAGCAAACTCCTCCCGAATTGTATGCCGATATTGTTGAAAAAGGAATTTATCTTGCTGGTGGTGGCGCATTGCTTCGCGGATTGGATAAACGTTTGACCGATAAGCTCAATATTCAATTTCACATTGCCGACGATCCATTGCGTGCAGTTGCTCGTGGTACAGGTGTGGCATTGAAAAATGTTGACAAATTTTCATTCTTGATTCGTTAAGATAATTTCAATAGATATATAGGCAGGTAAATTTGTGAATGTAATTTTCATAATATTTCCTGCCTTTTTCGAATTACTAAAAAACTACACATGCGTAATCTGATTAATTTCCTTATCCAATACAGCGTATTGATGTTATTTCTTTTGTTAGAAATAATTTCATTTAGCCTTATTGTGAAAAATCAGGAATATCAGAAAAGTGTTTTTCTTTCGTCGAGTAATGCAACCGTTGCTTCGTTTTACGAAATAAGCAATTCGGTGGTTGAGTTTTTTAAACTCAAAGCTTCGAATGAGACACTATCGGAAGAAAACTCCGCACTTAAAAACGAAATTATTCAACTCCGAAATCAACTTTCTGCTATTAAACCGGAAATAAAAGACTCCATTCGTTTTCACATTCCGCCCGAAATGGAATATAAATTTATTTCGGCAAAGGTTATTAATAGTTCTACCAATAAACTTCAGAATTACATTACCTTGAACAAAGGTATTCGCGATGGTATAAAAGTGGATATGGGTGTAGTGAGTGATCTTGGTGTGGTTGGAATTGTTAAAACTGTTTCAGATAAATTTGCCGTTGTAATACCTGTTTTAAATGATAAAATTCGTATTAACTGTAAATTTACGAAAAGTAATTACAGCGGACCACTTCAATGGACTGGTTTTAGTTACCAATATGCAAGTTTGAATGATATTGCACGACATGTAAAATTTGCTTTGGGCGATTCGTTGGTAACAAGTGGATTTACAAATACTTTTCCCGAAGGAATACCTGTTGGCACAATTGATAACTTCAATATTAAAGAAAGCGACCCTTATTATAGTATTCGTGTAAAATTGTCAGTCGATTTTCGTACTTTATTGCATGTTAAAGTAATTGATTATAAAAATTACCGCGAACAACGCTTTTTAGAACAAGTAGCAACAGAAAAATAAACATGCTTACAGTAATTCAGAATATAATTTCATTTATTCTATTAATACTTGCGCAAGTGTTAATACTTAATAATATCCAGTTTTTGGGTTTTATTAATCCTTATATCTATATCCTTTTTATTATTTCGTTGCCTGTGCGTTTACCCCGTTGGTTTACGTTGGTTTTAGGCTTTATACTTGGATTGTTTATAGATGTTTTTTCGAATACGCTCGGAATGCACGCATTTGCTACGGTACTTATAGCTTACGCCAGAAGCTTTGTAATTCAGTTATTTACATCTATCGACGAAGGAAACAATCCAATACCATCGTTTCGTAGTTTTGGAGTGGGTGCTTATGTAAAATATGTTTTTGTAATGGTGTTTTTACATCATTCGGCTTTGTTTTTTCTTGAAGCTTTTTCATTTTCGCATTTTTGGCTTATTCTGTTCAAAACAATATTAAGTTCGGTTATTTCAATTTTGATTATTATTGGATTAAAGTCCTTAAACCGGAGATAAATGATTAACGATTCGCTTCAAAACCGACAAAGGGTAATAACGACTATTATTACAGTGGTAATTGCAATTTATATTTTGCGTTTATTTTCTATTCAGATTTTAGAAAGCAAATACAAAGAAGGTGCTGATAGTAATGCTTTTCTAAGAAAAACACTTTTCCCTCCGCGCGGATTGATTTACGACCGCAATGGCGTGTTATTGGTTTACAACAAACCTGCTTATGATATTACGCTCATTATGCGCGAAATACATAATTTGGACACCATTTCGTTTTGTCGCTCTTTGAATATTTCTAAAGAAGAGTTTATTCAGCGGATAAAGGAAATTAAAGATAGACATAAAAATCTGGGTTATTCATCGTACACGCCCCAAATTTTTATGACGCAGTTAGACATCCAAGACATAGCTACTTTTCAACAATCGATGTATAAATACCCCGGATTTTTCATTCAAAATCGTACCCTGCGCGAATATGCCTATCCGAATGCAGCTCATGTACTTGGAAATATTGGGGAAGTTACACAACGCCGTATCGAAAAGGATGACTATTATAAATCAGGCGATTATGCCGGACGCGATGGCATAGAATACACGTACGAGGAGGCTTTGAGAGGTAAAAAGGGTATGGAAATTTTACTTCGCGATGCTAAAGGTCGTATTAAAGGAAAGTATGAAAAAGGAAAAAGCGACATTCCTGCCAGCGCCGGTGAAAACCTAACGCTTACTCTCGATATTAAATTGCAGGTACTTGCCGAAAAGTTGATGACAGGAAAAGTGGGTAGTGTGGTGGCCATTGAACCAAAAACCGGCGAAATACTTGTTATGGTTTCTAATCCTGCTTTTAATCCGTCCATTTTAGTTGGTCGTAAACGTTCGAAAAACTACAGATCCTTACTCAACGACCCAACAAAACCCCTAATGAACCGTGCTACACAAGCGCAATACTCGCCGGGCTCATCGTTTAAACCTCTACAGGCATTAGTTTGTCAGCAGATGGGAGGTATTAATGAGCATACTTTGTTTGCATGTAATGGGCCTAACTCATCGCCTATAAAATGTACACACCATCATGGTTCGCCTGTTGATTTGGAGCAAGCTATTGAGCAAAGTTGTAATCCTTACTTTTGGCACGCTTTCCAAAATACCATCGAAAAGGATGGCTATGGCGAAAAGAATATTACTTTCAGAACAAATTACGATGAGTGGGTGGACAGAATGAAAAGCTTTGGCTTGGGCGAAAAATACAAAGACGGTGATTTGTACGAACAATCGCGAGGATATATTCCAACTCAATTATTTTATAACAAAGTGTATAAAGCCGAAACAGGTTGGCGCGCTATTACCATTCGCTCAAATTCAATTGGGCAAGGTGAAGTATTGGTTACTCCATTGCAATTGGCTAATACTATGGCTGCTATTGCAAACAACGGCTTTTATATTACGCCGCATTTACACAAGTCAGATACTATGCTCAATAAAATTCACAAAGTAAAAGTCGACGAAAAGTTTTTTCCGATAGTGCACGAAGGAATGTCGCGTGTGTTCGTTTCGGGAACAGCCCGATTGTCGCAATTAGATAGCATACAAATGTGTGGAAAAACAGGTACTGTACAAAACCCACATGGAAAAGACCACTCGCTTTTTGTAGGATTTGCTCCCCGCGAGAACCCTAAAATTGCAGTGGCTATTGTGGTCGAAAATGCCGGTTTTGGCTCCACTTATGCGGCTCCCATTTTCAGTTTAATGGCCGAATTATACCTCAAAGGAGAAATTACTAGAATAGAATTAGAAGACAGAATTACTAAAATTGTTACCAATGCCAGTGTCAAAGAACGTTAGTATTAAATATGCCCTCGACTGGACAACGGTAGCTTATTTTGTTGCTCTTGTTTTTATGGGCTGGGTGAGTATTTACGGTGCAAGTTATAACTTCGACCAATCGGGCATTCTCGACTGGGATCAGCGCGCCGGAAAGCAGTTTATATGGATACTTACGGCATTTGCCATTGGTGGTATGTTGCTGCTTGTAGATTATAAAATGTATAGCTTTTTTGCCTATTTTATTTATGCCGCAACAATTGCCTTGTTAATTGTTACCATTTTTGTTGCGCCAGATATTAAGGGCTCTCGGTCGTGGTTAGTAATAGGGCCGGTAAGTTTTCAGCCTGCCGAGTTAGCCAAAATGGCTACTGCATTAGCACTTTCGCGCTATATGAGTTCGTATAACTACAGACTGAAATCGTGGCGCGATTTAATTCCGCTTGGCATGTTTATAATGCTCCCGTTTACTCTTATTATTTTACAAAAAGAAACAGGCTCGGCACTCGTCTTTTTAGCATTTATGCTTATGCTTTATCGCGAAGGAATGAATGGAATTATTTTACTCTTAATTGTGTTGGCAATTATTCTGTTTGTTATTGTAATTCGCTTTAGTACAGTTGCAATTGGTATCGACCAAGGCACACTTGGTTTTTTAATTGCAATGGGTTTACTGCTGGTAATTCAACTTGGATACTCCTTTTTTCGGGCACATCATTCCAAAGAAGCAGGAATTTCGCTTGCCGGAATTGCTATATTAACAATATTATCACTTATTGTAAATGTTTGGTATACAGTAAATTTCAATTATGTCGGATTAGGCATTGTGTTACTAAGTTCAATTTATTGGGCTCTACAAGGATTTATTACGCGCCACAAACAATATTGGTTAGTAGCTGCCATTAGTATTGGTTCAGTTGCTTTTTGTTATTCATCTGATTATCTTTTCGAAAAAGTGCTCGAACCTCATCAGCAGGTTCGTATCAAAGTATTATTAAACATGGAAGATGACCTTTCGGGAGCAGGATACAATGTAAACCAATCGAAAATAGCCATTGGTTCGGGTGGCTTTTTAGGAAAAGGATTCCTCAACGGTACACAAACCAAACTGAAATACGTACCCGAACAAGATACCGACTTTATTTTTTGCACCGTTGGCGAGGAACATGGTTTTTGGGGCTCTACACTCGTTCTGATTATATATTGGCTGTTGTTAATGCGAATTCTTCGCATTGCCGAACGACAGCGAGAGTCCTTTAATCGTATTTATGCGTATTCCGTAGCCAGCATTTTCTTTTTTCACCTTATGATTAACATTGGTATGGTATTGGGAATAATGCCAGTAATTGGTATTCCGTTACCTTTCTTCAGCTACGGAGGTTCTTCGCTTTGGGGTTTTACCATTATGCTTTTTATTTTACTGCGCTTAGATGCATCTCGTTTAGAAAGAATGCGATAAGTTTTATTTTAAATTTTTTCTATCAATTTAAATATCACTTCGTAGAATTAGCTACGAATAAATCCGTACTTTTGCATACTAAATTAATAAATACACAAAAATGATTACTACAGACCAACTAAAAGATGTGTTGGAGCGCGAGATTGCGTTGAGGAGGTACCTTTGACATCGATTCAAAAACTATCCAAATAGAAGAAGAAGATTTACGCACGCAAGTTCCCGGATTTTGGGACGATGCCAAGGCTGCTGAAGCTCAAATGCGTAAAATTAAAGACTTAAAAAACTGGGTTGAAGGCTACAAAGAAGTGAAAACGGCCATCGAAGAGCTTCAATTAGCATTCGATTTTTATAAAGAAGAAGCTGTTTCGGAAGAGGAGGTAGACGAAGCTTACCGACATGCATTAGAGCAAGTGGAAACGCTGGAGCTAAAAAACATGCTTTCGAAAGAAGAAGACAAACTGGGTGCAGTAATTAAAATTGTAGCCGGTGCTGGTGGTACCGAAGCGCAGGATTGGGCCGATATGCTTTTCCGCATGTACCAACGTTGGGCTGAACGTCAGGGTTATAAGGTTGAAATTACCAATATTCAAGATGGCGACGAAGCCGGAATAAAAACCGTCACCATGCAATTTGATGGCGAAATGGCTTATGGCTACCTGAAAAGCGAAAACGGTGTTCATCGATTAGTGCGAGTTTCACCTTTCAATGCTCAAGGCAAACGAATGACCTCATTTACATCGGTTTATGTGGTTCCGTTGGTGGACGATACCATCGAAATTGAAGTCAATCCGGGTATGTTGACATGGGATACGTTCCGTTCGTCGGGTGCTGGTGGGCAGAATGTAAATAAAGTAGAAACGGGCGTTCGCTTGCACTATAAGTTTACAAATCCGGTAACCAACCAGATGGACGAAATTGTGATTGAAAATACCGAAAGTCGTTCGCAATTTGGCAATAAAGACAATGCTATTCGCTTACTGAAATCGCAACTTTACGAATTGGAACTTGAAAAGCGACGTGCTGCAAGTGCTGTAGTGGAAGCAGGTAAAAAGAAAATAGAATGGGGATCGCAAATTCGCAGTTATGTTTTCGACGACCGACGCGTGAAAGATCACCGTACCAATTACCAAACGTCGAACGTAAATGCAGTAATGGATGGCGATATCGATGCATTTATAAAGGCATATTTAATGGAATTTTCTGAATAATTCTTCAAAAAGTAGCTATTTTAGTTAATGAGTTGAAATAAAGCAACAAATTCGAGATTACATGTGTTTAGTAGCATGAGTTTTGATTGCAAAATTGCAATCAGTTTAATTTAACAAATCAAATCAAAAAAAACAATCATGAAAAAAAACATTTTTATTCTTGCAATGGTTGCCATGTTCGTATCGGCAAACGTAATGGCTCAAGCTCCAGCAAAAACTGAAACAAAAAAAGAATGCTGCGATAAAGGCGAAAAGAAAGACTGCAAAGGCGACAAAAAAGATTGCAAAGGTGAAACAAAAACTGCCTGCTGCGATAAAAAAGTAGAAACTAAAAAGAAATAATTTGTTTAAAACAATTTATTCTTTACTATAAAAAAACTCCGAACAACTTTTTGTTATTCGGAGTTTTTTCTTTTTCCCCCTTTAGGAGTTAGGGGTTCTTAAAAAACCTGTTCTGCCATTCGTTTGTAGCCTGTGTAACGCCATTTAGCATTTTCCTCGGCTGCATCAAATAGTTCTTGTGCTTCAGTAGGGAATTGTTTCAATAACGAAGTGTAACGTACTTCACCTTTGAGGAAGTTTTGGAATTCGTCCCAGTTTGGTTCTTTTGAGTCCAATTGCATTGGGTTTTTTCCTTCGGCTTCCAACGCAGGATTGTAACGATACAAATGCCAATATCCGCATTTAACAGCTAATTCCTGTTCCATATTGGCTTTGCCCATACCTGTAGTTAAGCCATGGCTAATACAAGGCGAGTAGGCTATAACGATTGATGGCCCGTCGTAAGCTTCTGCTTCGCGAAGTGCTTTGAGAGTTTGAGCCTGATTTGCACCCATAGCTACTTGAGCTACATATACATAACCATAAGTGGCAGCAATCATACCAAGGTCTTTTTTGCGAACTTTTTTACCCGAAGCAGCAAATTTAGCCACAGCACCAACCGGAGTCGATTTCGAAGCCTGTCCGCCTGTATTTGAGTAAACTTCGGTATCGAGTACAAGGATATTTACGTTTTTGCCCGAAGCAATTACGTGATCCAAACCACCGAAACCAATATCGTAAGCCCAACCATCGCCACCAATAATCCATTGCGATTGTTTAATCAGATATTGACTGAGGTCAGCTATCTGAGCACATTTATCGCATTTCTTTTCGTTTACTAAAGGTGTAATTTTAGCGGCTAATTCTTTTGATTTGTCAGCATCGTTTTTGAATTCAATCCATTCAGTAAACAATCCTTTTAATTCGTCCGAACAGCAATTATCAGCAATAGCTTCGTTCATAATACGTACCAAACGCTCGCGCATATTGTCGTAAGCGAAAACCATACCCAAACCAAACTCAGCATTGTCTTCGAACAATGAGTTAGCCCAAGCTGGTCCGCGACCTTCATCGTTAACGGTATATGGTGTTGAAGGAGCCGAAGCAGAATAAATAGAGCTACAACCTGTTGCATTCGAAACCATCTGACGGTCGCCAAACAATTGCGTAACTAATTTTACATAAGGAGTTTCGCCACAACCGGCACATGCGCCCGAGAACTCGAACAATGGAGTTGCAAACTGTGAGTTTTTCACGTTGGCTTTTGTATCTACCAAATGTTGTTTGGTTTTTACTTCGTCCACACAGAATTCCCAGTTTGTTTGGTTTTCGTATTGAGTTTCGATTGGCACCATTTTGAGTGCTTTTCCACCTTTGTTGCCCGGACAAACTTCAGCACAGTTATCGCAACCCATACAGTCGAGCACGTCAACCTGAATGCGGAAGCTCATATCGGCAAATTGTTTACCATTAGCCTTTAATGTGTCAACAGCAAAAGGAGCTTTTGAAGCTTCAACCGCATCCAAAAGGAATGGACGTATAGCAGCGTGAGGACAAACGTAAGCACATTGATTACACTGAATACAGTTGTCTTTGTCCCAAACTGGTACAAATGCAGCTACACCACGTTTTTCGAATTTGGTTGTTCCCTGATCCCAAGTTCCATCTTCGCGACCTTTAAATGCTGATACTGGTATATCATCACCTTTTTGCGCATTAACAGGAACAACAATATTTTTGATAAAGTCAGGAACATCAGCTCCAATTATCGCATCGTCGTCGAGCAAGTTAGCCCATTCAGCAGGCACTTCTACTTTGGTGTATTCGCCACCACGATCAACTGCTGCGTAGTTCATGTTGATAACTTTTTCTCCTTTTTTTCCATACGATTTTACAATTGCATATTTCATTTTATCAACAGCCAATTCGTAAGGAATTACGTTGGTAATTTTAAAGAATGCCGATTGTAGAATAGTGTTTGTACGGTTACCCAAACCAATTTCCTGAGCAATATTTGTTGCATCAATAATATATAATGTAATATTATTAGCAGCCAAATATTTTTTTACATTGGTAGGAAGGTTTTTCTTTACTTCTTCCACATTCCAAACGGTGTTCAATAAGAAAGTACCGTTTTTCTTCAAACCTTTCGTTACATCGTATAAACGTAAGTAAGCCTGTACGTGACAAGCAACGAAGTCGGGAGTAGTTACCAAATACGTCGAGCGAATAGGTGTATTTCCGAAACGAAGGTGAGAACAAGTGAAACCACCTGATTTTTTCGAATCGTAAGCAAAATAAGCTTGTGAGTATTTGTCGGTGTTGTCACCAATAATTTTAATAGAGTTTTTGTTAGCACCAACAGTACCATCGGCACCCAAACCGTAGAATTTAGCTTCGTAAGTTCCTTCGCCGCCCATCGAAATTTCTTCGCCAAGTGGGAGTGAAGTGAAAGTTATATCGTCAACAATACCTACTGTAAAACCATTACGCGGTGAAGGTAAACCTAAATTTTGATATACCGACAAAACCTGAGCAGGCGTGAAGTCTTTCGACGATAAACCATAGCGACCACCAACAACTAATGGTTGATTTTCGGTACCATACAATACGTCTTTTACGTCTAAGTACAATGGTTCGCCACCAGCACCGGGTTCTTTGGTACGGTCGAGTACACAAACACGTTTTGCCGTTTTTGGCATTACCGAAAGGAAATGTTTTGCAGAGAAAGGACGATATAAGTGAACAGAAATTAAACCTACTTTATCGCCTTTTGCAGTAAGGTAATCAATACCTTCGCGAATAGCTTCGGTAGCCGAACCCATTGCTACAACCACGCGGTCGGCATCGGGAGCACCATAATAATCGAACAAACCGTATTTACGACCGGTAATTTCGCTCAATTGATTCAAATAATCTTCCACAACAGCAGGAACTGCATCGTAGAAAGGATTACAAGCTTCGCGAGCCTGGAAATAAATATCACCGTTTTGAGCAGTACCACGAACTACAGGGTGTTCAGGGCTTAATGCACGTTCGCGGAATTCTTTTAATGCTTCTTGATCCAATAAGCCAATTACAGCATCTTGGTCAATTTCTTCAATTTTCTGTATTTCGTGCGAAGTACGGAAACCATCGAAGAAATGTACAAAAGGAATACGAGTTTTAATAGAAGCTAAGTGAGCAACAGCAGCCAAATCCATAACTTCCTGAACTGAGCCGGTTGCAAATAACGCACAACCAGTTTGACGAACAGCCATAACATCCTGGTGGTCACCGAAAATTGAAAGAGCATGTGAAGCCAATGCACGAGCCGAAACATGATAAACGCCAGGCAATAATTCGCCAGCCACTTTATACATATTCGGAATCATCAGCAATAAACCTTGAGATGCTGTAAATGTGGTAGTTAACGCACCAGCCTGAAGCGATCCGTGCATTGCTGCAGCAGCTCCTGCTTCCGATTGCATTTCCTGTACTTGTACTGTTTCGCCGTACATGTTTTTACGACCTGATGCTGCCCATTCGTCAACATATTCGGCCATTGTCGACGATGGAGTGATAGGATAAATAGCAGCCACTTCGCTAAACATATAAGCGATATGCGCAGCAGCCTGATTTCCATCACATGTCAAAAACTTTTTTGTTTGTGCCATTTTTGTTTGTATTAAAATTGATATTTATATTTTTTATTTATACTGCCCCCAATCCCTAAAGTGGAGCTGAAGTTAGTTATCTTATTTTTTATTCAAATCGAAATTAGAATTTTCAATACTATTTTTTTATCCCCTTTAGGGGTTAGGGGCCTCTCTCTCATACACCCCTTTAGGGGCTGGGGACAGTTTTTAATAAAGAAACCCTAACAACCATAACGGAATCTGATTTTTGCTGCTTGCATTTTGTTCGGTTGTAACATAAAATGTTTTGGCCGATGGTTTATGGTTTGTATCGTTGTCTAATTTAAAATTCAGTTCCTGATCTACCAAAAAATCACTATTTTTGCGTCCTTTATTTATTTTGTGTTTGGCATGCAACGCATTGTACAAATAGGTTTTATATTCCGCTTCGCGGTTTACTTTTTCGGGATAAACGGCATGCATCAAATTCGTATTTTGTACGTAAAGCTCCTTGGGCTTTTTCGGATACTCTTCGCCTTCGGAATAAAGTAAATTCAGCAAACGCGCATCTTTTAAATACTTTATATAATTCATTATAGTTGCACGCGAAGTTTCAATTTCGACGCTCAGTTGGCTTACATTTGGTGCCGAAGGCGCATCGCCCATAATGATATACAGCAATTTGCGTATTTTGGATAAATACTTTAACTCAATCTGTTTAATAAGCAAAATATCCACTTCGAGCATCATATTCATGGTTTTGAGCAAATTTTCCGAATAATTTCGGTTTTCCAAAAAAAACGGATAAAAACCATGATGTAAATAATCCTCAAAATAATCGAGTGGCTGAAGTTGCGTACAAATTTCGTTCGAAAAAGCAGTTGATTTTTGTGTTATTTCTTTTAATGTAAGCGATTTGAATTCAGTACCACACGTTAAGTTTAGATATTCGCGGAACGAAAAACCTCTTAAATTATACACCGAAACAATATCTTGTAAATCAGGATTTTCTTCAATTAATCGCATTACCGACGAACCCGAAAAGATAATGTGCAGATTAGGAAAGCGTTCGTAACATTCGCGGAGTTCTTTCGACCAATTTTCGTATTTAAAAGTTTGGTCAATTAATAGTGTTTTACCTCCTTGTTTGCAAAAATCATCGGCAAAATCTAATAGACTATGCTGTGTAAAATAAAAATTATTGAAATTTACATATAAACAACAACGTGAGTCTCCAAAATTTTCCTTGGCATATTGAAGTAGAAAAGTCGTTTTGCCCACACCTCGACTACCTTTTATGCCTATAAGGCGGTGGCTCCAGTCAATCTCGTCCATCAACTGCCTACGTACAGGCGATTGCACTTTTTCGACTAAATAAGTATGGGTTTTGTAAAACGATTCCATCTAAGAATTTTTTGCAAAGATAATTAAAATATTGCATTTTGCAATGTCCACATTGCAAAATTAGGATAATTTGTAAGATTTAACCTTGTAAACTGCAAATAATTGTTGTATACACACAATCAATCTACTTTGATTGTAAATTATTTTTTGTAGTTTTGTGTGGTTGAAATATGTGTCTTTTTTTAGTAAAAATATTTATAGTATTTAAAAATATAAAAGTTGATAGAAGAAAACATTTGAATAATAATACAGAACTAAAGTTTTAAATATGAGTAATTTACAAGCAAATGAATATAAGCCATTTGAAGCAATAAAACATATAGATGAAAATGGTTTGGAGTTTTGGTATGCACGCGAATTGGCGTTGACCCTTGAATATGTACAGTGGCGCAATTTCAGTAAAGTATTAAACAGGGCAATGCTCGCCTGCAAAAACAGTTCAAACACTATTGTAGACCATTTTGCTGAGGTCAGCAAAATCGTTGAAGCTGGTGCAACTTCAAAACCAATTGAAGATTACAAACTCACACGTTATGCTTGCTACCTGATAGTTCAAAATGGAGATCCCCGAAAGGAAGTTATTGCATTGGGTCAAACTTATTTTGCTATACAAACCCGACGACAAGAAGTTGCTGATTATTTTAATCAGTTAGACGAAGATAATAAACGATTAGTTATCAGGGGAGATATTAAACAATGGAATCAGATGCTTGCCGAAGCAGCTCACAACGCAGGAGTTATAACTAACGAAGAATATGCTACATTTCAGAATGCAGGCTATATGGGGCTTTATGGCGGAATGAAGGTGGAAGACATACACAAAAAGAAAGGGTTGAAAAAGACCGAAAAAATTCTGGACTTTATGAGTAGTACCGAATTGATTGCTAATCTGTTTCGCATTTCGCAAACCGAAGATAAATTGAAAAAAGACAATATCTCAAATCCTGACGAAGCAAATGAAACTCATTTTATTGTTGGGCGCGAAGTTCGTGGAACCATCGAAAGGGTTGGTGGTACTATGCCTGAAGAATTGCCTGTTCCACAAAAGAGTATTTCAAAAATTGAAAGAGAACAGCTAAAAAGGTTGAAAAATAACAATAAACTAATGCTAGACGAATAACATATTTAAAAATCAGCACTGTATGAAAATCAAATTTCTGGGCGCAGCACGCGAAGTAACCGGCAGCAAGCATTTAATTACAACCGATGCGGGAAAAAACATCTTGCTCGATTGTGGTATGTATCAGGGAAAAGGTCTCGAAACTGACGCGATGAACCGCAAACTTGGTTTCGACCCGTCGGAAATCGACTATCTGATACTTTCGCACGCGCATATCGACCATTCGGGGCTGATACCTTATATGTATAAACTTGGCTTTAGGGGTTCTATTGTTTGTACGAATGCTACACGAGATTTGTGTGCGGTAATGCTTGCCGATAGTGCTCACATACAGGAGCTTGACGTAAAATGGTTTAATAAAAAGCGTGCCCGAAACAGACAGTCGCCTGTAGAGCCAATTTATTCGGTTTTCGATGCCGAAGATTGTATGAAACTGTTTATTGGCATTGGTTACAACCGCCGATTTAATATCGATAGTCAAATCAATGTAAAACTGACACATTCGGGACACATGCTCGGTAGTGCGGTGGTAAACCTCGAAATTACCGAAAATCAACAAGTGAAACGCATTGCGTTTACGGGTGATATTGGCCGATCAAAAAATAGAATTTTAATACCGCCGGCTCCTTTTCCTGTTTGCGATTATCTGATTACCGAGTCGACTTATGGCGACAGATTGCACTCAGATGAAAAGGAAAGTGCCGAAGAGTTATTGCAAATTGTAAATAGAACTTGTGTGCAAAACAAAGGGAAACTTATTATTCCAGCTTTTTCGGTAGGGCGTACGCAAGAAATTGTATTTGTGCTTAACGATTTGCACAATAAAGGTTTACTTCCAAGAATTAAAGTGTTTGTTGATAGTCCGCTGTCGGTAAATGCCACCGAAGTTTTTCGCTTACATGCCGAATGTATGAACGAAGCGGTACGCGATGTAATGAAATACGATGAAGATCCGTTTGGTTTTCAATCGCTCCGATTAATTAAAAATGTGGAAGAATCGAAAGCGCTTAATGCATTGCAAGAGCCATGTATTATTATTTCGGCATCGGGAATGGCCGAAGCCGGTCGGGTGAAACATCATATTGCTAATAATATCTCTAATTGGCGAAATACCATTTTGTTGGTTGGTTATTGTTCGCCCACATCGCTTGGTGCACGCATACAGGAGCCAGGTCTACGGTTTATTTCCATTTTTGGCGAAACGCATGAGGTGAATGCAAGTATAGCCAAAATTGACGCCTTCTCGGGACATGGCGATTACAACGAAATGATTGATTTTCTAGATTGTGTGGATAAGGATATACTTCGAAAAATGTTTTTGGTACATGGCGAATACGAAGTGCAAAAAGCATTTAAGCAGAAATTAATTGATAGTGGTTTTCGGAATATTGAGATTCCTACATTGGGGCAAGAGTTTGAGGTTTAAAGGAGCTTTTGGTATTGATTATTTTTAAAATTCAGGACATTAGTTTTCGAATTGTATTCGCATAAATAACACAACAATAGGGAAATAATAGTATTTATCGCCCTATTGTTGTTTCATTAAATTACCAAAATACTTACGGCTTTTGAGCTCAAATTGTGTATCTTAAGGTGCTTGAATTTTCTTTGTTCTGCTAATAGAACTTACAGATGCTATCAATATAATCTTTCGACCCATCCCGAAGCCAGCCATCGAGTTGCGCCACTTCTTTTAATTGTTGTCCTCTGTTGCGCTCAACATGAATATAACTGCATGCAAGTTCGGGTAGCGCGGTCATATCGCCCCACAATTTTTCAAACTGTGTTACCGGAAAAATATCTTCCTGACCTTTACCCCAACGTTTTTTTACGTCTTTGATTATAACATAGCTTGGCATACGTGCGGCCATTTTGTACACTTGTTGTTCAACAAGCGTTTTGTTCATCAAATCAATACGATTTAGGCCAAATACTTTTAATAAATAATCAATATTTATCCAGAAAGTATTTGAGTTATAATAACTTAATTTAAACTCCTGCTTCTCGTCGGGCAAAGCAAGTCCTTCGACCAATCGTAAATGACCATTTATTTTGGCTAATCCACCCCCGCGGTCGTCAAGTTTACGACTGATAACTTCAATAGACATTCCGGCTTTCCGGCTTATATGATAACCTAATATCGCAGGGTCGGCATTGGCGCCGAGCGTGTCAATATTATGTATCATTAAATGTTTTAAATTTGGATTTTCTTGAATTAACTGTTGCAATGTTCCATTCAAAAATAGGTTTGGAATTTCGTACCAATGCCCTACCGGGTGAATACATTGCGCCGAAAGATTATCGCGGTAATCTTCTCCTTCGCCATTGGTGCGAGCCCAGTTAATAAGTGCCGATCGTACACTTTGCTGCACTTTTTGTGCTTGTTCGTCGAGCATTTTTTGTGAGACTTCTTCCCACATAAAACGTAAATCTCGTTCCATAGGTATCAGGCGTAGTCCAATAACTTTGCCTTCGGAAACAACCGCTTCACTGTTTTTATTATTGTTATCAATAAAGCCAGATACAGCTTTGTGTGTTAAATAACTCGACGTAAAAACATGTTGCATTTCCGTATTGAACTTTGCATTTGTAGCGGCTGTTTTTGCCAAATGTAGTTCAATAAAATTACGATGTTTACCTTCAAATTTTGCAAATGGATGAAGCGATTTCACAACGCCTGCTCCTTTTGTCCAACGGCTACCCGCACCACCTGCCAATGTTACAATGGCTAATTCTTTATTTTTAAGTGCCTGTAAGCCAATCTCGTGGTATTCAGCGGTAGTTATAGTAGCTTGTTCTGCAAGCTCCTCTGCTAATACATCGTCGATGCTGGTGTTTGCTGGCAAACGATTTTTTGATAAGCCTATTTTACCTGTTTTTAGTTCGTTTTTAATTTGTTGATGTTGTGCTGGATGAAAACCAAGCTCCAACAACAAATTATTCAGTACTTCCTGATGATTGTTTTCGCCCTGAACCTGAGGAATCATCCGATCGAACAGGTTGTTTACAAATCCATTGTAATGGCTGGTGTTTTTATACGTTGAACTCAAAACTGCCAATTCATTGCGTTGACATTCAGTAAGTTCGTTCAATTCTTTTTTAATTGTTCTGGGTAAAGTTAGCGTATAATAATCTTCGTGCATTAGCGCAGCATTTCCGGTTAAAAGTTCTGCTTTTGTACCATATTCATTTATTTTAAAGTCGTAAACTACAGGTTCCATCGCAAATGGTATTCCGTGTTCAAATTGCTTTTTCGCAGCCAACATTATTTCAAGGATACGTACTTGAGCCTGTTTTTTAAACTCAGGTGCAAAAATAAAACCCATACCTCCGCCGGACATGCCACCCATCATCCAGAAACCCCAAAAATTTTTACCAAATTCCTTTCGTACTGTTTCGATAATAGTTTCGGTGTAAACATTGGTCGCCCACGGAATAATTTCTTGAATGGGGCCATCAAAATTTTTGTGTGTGAACTCTGCAATGCCCTTTATATCACCCGATTTTAGCTTGTCGACCACTTCGTCGAAATAGTGAATTGCCGATTGACGCGCTATCCATTCTTTTTGTGAACGCAACAGATATTTCTCCGTTACCATTTCGAGTACCGGCCCAACATCCTGTGCCATACCACCATGCACTATTACCAAACTATCTTGTAACTTTTCGCGTATGTCGCTACCAAGCGTATCAGTATTCGAAAGTACGGTATGCTGAGGCAATAATCTACCTCTACTCACGCCATGTTCGGGGTCGTTGGAAGTCGATTCTACACCCTGAATTATTTTCATACCAGGCCATACACCACCCGAATCCTGCCATCCACCGCCTGAGCCTCCTAACCATTCGCCCAAAATTGCTTTGGCCGCCACAAGTCTTCGTTCTTCCTCTTGTAGTATGCCTGTTAGTTGTTCGGTTTGCCCTGTTGCTCGCATACAAACCGAAATTAACGAAGCCAACAAATTTGTTGATACAGCCAAACGCGACCCTTTGGGAATATTATTTACTTTACTGGCAATTTCTATTCCCTTGCCTTTTCCCACCATGCGTTCGAGCAAATAACTTAGCGGCAATCCGGCACCTTCCATGCCAGGAGGCACTATACCCGATGCTATTACAGCAGCTTTTAGTAAGCCAAGATAATCCTTTGCAAAATCAAAAACTTCGCTCAAATCAGTTATATCCGACGAGGCAGCCAGATCGATGCTGCTAAGTCGGATTACCGGTTCATCAATTACGCGTAACCAAGTCTCAATTGGTGGGCGAGGAGTGGAGCCCATATCATCTTTTATACACAGGTCGATAGAGATGTTTAGCACATTAGCTCCCTCGGGATAATCCATGCCCAAAAAGAATATGTCGCTCCAGCAGCTATGCGAAATGTCCATTCGCACCGGAGTTGTTTCGTGAAGGCACGGATATAGACCGCTGTTTTCATCTTTTACTTTCAATACTTTTAAAATACGCAAAGGCTGATCGGAAGGGTGACTAATACGAAACATCCAGCGATTGCCGGCTGTAGAGTGAACGCTTATTTTTACCTGATCGGCTAAAGTTTGGAAAGCCAACTGATGATAAGCTTCCGCCAGTCCACTCGAAATGCCTTCGTTGGCACCATGCTCTTTTTGTATACTTAGGAATATTTGTATAGCTTCTTCGAATCGGCGTTTGAGCAAATGTTCGTGGGCAATATAAGGCAATAAGCCGCGTGTACTAACTTTTTGCTGATAGGGTATATAAAATCGATGTATGGCGTAAAGAAAAAATAACGCTCTTACACGATTGTATAGGTTTGTTTCTTCTTTTCGGTATTGTTCAAGGGCAAGAGTTTCGTCAACTAAATCGGTAAGTGTCATGCTTTTGCATACTTCATCCAGCGAACGATTTTTTATTTCCGAATCTGTAGCTTTTATTATGCTTATTAATGTGCTCATATTTTCTGTGTAAAAAAGTCAAAAAGTTTGAAGCTTCGTAACCTTAAGATAAATTGCGTATGGTTAAAAACTCTACTAATTCGGAAAGTATCTGATCTCTATCTTCGCCTGTAAGTGCGAGTGCCAGCTGAGCTTTAAGTAAACCGTAGCGCGAGCCTATATCAAAACGCAAATCATTTTTTTCCAAAGCCAAATATTGTTCTTTAGTAGTCAGTTCATTTAATGCTTCACTCAGTCCAAATTTTTGATCTTCGGTTTGTTCTGCCTTAGTGGCGAGGAGTGTAAAAATGGTGGGTGATAAAACATGCATACCCAAAAAGCACAGATAGTGTCCCGCACGCAAGCCAGGAATTATCAATTTCTGTTCGGCAAGTGTGGGAGTTGGTTTCTCTATCACTTTTTCAATTTGGTAAAGGTCGGTCGAAGCGGGTATGCGTCTGCCACCAATTGTACCATAGTTTGGAATCAGATTTTCGCGCGTGGAAGTTACTGCCGATACCGGACATTGGTGTTTTTGAGCAATTTCGACCAAATGTTTAGCACATGGTTGCGCCGACCGATTGACATACAGGTGATCGCCAACCAAATGCAAAAAATAATCGTTGCCAACAAAAGCTGCTCCACACAATACGGCATAACCATAGCCCCGAGCTTTATCCTGAGCAATAAAATGTATTTGAGAATCAAAGTTTACAATGCTCTTGTAAAGCTCAATATCGTCGGGCAGTACTACAATGCCAATTTCTTCGATGCCAGCATTTCGAACTTCGCTAATTAGAATTTCGAGTACTGTTTTGCGTTGCCCATCTCTGTCAACCAAAGTTTGTAAAGCCAAATTTCGCTGGTCGGGACCTGCTGCTGTGATTAATGCTTTTGTAATTTTCATCTGGTAGTAGCTTTTATGTATTAGCAAATATTGTTGTCTGTAAAAAGTTTCAAAAATACGAATTAACTTTTAATTTAACTGTTTAATATTTGTTTTTCTTTAATAATATCGGATATTATTTTTATTTTAAACACTAAAGAGCATAAAAATAGATAGTTACACTTGATAAACAAAAAAAAGCCCGACTCACCAACAGCTTAAGTGTGATACTTAGCATGGTAGTTGAGCTCGGGCAATTCGTATTATTTGGTACATATTAGCAGAAAAAGTAAAATATTCTGTTAGTGCTAATGTGTTGAAATGCTTTAAATTAATCTCAATATTTATTATAAAACTGTCTTATATACGAATAAGCTTGTGTGTAGATTGGTTTGGTAAATTCTACAAATAAAGTTTGCTGACTTGGTGGCATTTCCGGCGACCGTTCGCATAGTCTTTTTTGTTCAGTTGTAAGTGCGCGTTCGTCGCCATTATATGTATTCCAGGTGGTATACCATACATATTCGCCACTGAAATTGCGTTGTTCAATAAGCTGATTTTTTTGGTCGTAAATACGTACACTCAATAGTCCACCCGATTTTATTTCCCTGCGGAAAGTATTTAGTTTGGCGGTAACTGTATTGTAAACATCAACAACTTTACCTTCAATTTTTGCAGTGCCAACTTTTACACTATCACGCTTAACATCAATTGTTTTTTTAGAGTCGTATACGTTGCCAATGGAAAAATCTTCGAAATTAAGTACTAAATATTGATGCGGGCGAACTTCAGAATTTGTTCCATAGCCATCGAAATTGTAAAACTTAATTAATCGTTTTTCAAGGTTTTTGCTGATTTCCGAAAGTAAATTGATACTAAAAAAATCGGCTGAGTACTGATATTTTAAGCCGGTTATTGGCTTTTCGAACATTACACGCAAGGTACCCTGAAAACGTGCTTCGTCGATTAATTTCAAAACATCCTGATAGCCATACACATAGTTGTTTGTTCGTAGAAATAGTTGATAAGCAGAACGAGCATCGAGCAATGTACCTGCATCAAGGGCTTTCAGTCCCATGCTATAAACCTGTTCGGCTGCTTTTTGGCGAGCCTCCGAAAGTTCCTGGGGAAACTCTGTAGGCTTTGGAATTATTTTATTGGCTGCCGGACAATGGTAAATATTGTAGGCTAACTGGTTGATACGCTCGTACTGAAGTACTACATTTTCGTAATTGTTGGGCGAATTGTCCAATTTGGCATATTCAATTTCGCGCTGAGCGTCCTGCAATGCCAATGGATATGTTTTTGTAAGCACATATTCCGCCTTATCGCTGCCAGGCGACGATTTCAGTTTATCAACTGCGTCGATAGCCGCTTTGTAATAATCTCCTTTTTTATACGATTTGTAACCTGTAGAACAGGATGTTGCTACCAAAATAATGGTAATTGCAATAAGTAATTGTTGTTTCATACACAGAATTTTTTAGATGTTAGAACCAAGAACCAAGAATAGTGAACGTGCGAAGCACAACAAACGCACGAAGTGCCAATAACGTGCGAAGCACAAATAACGCAAAGCAACTAACGCACGAAGTGCAATTTTACATTCTTTCCGGAACTTCAATTCCTAATAAACGCATACCCGTGCTAATTGTTTTGGCAACTGATGCCGAAAGTTGCAAGCGGAATTTTTTAATCTCTTCATTTTCTTCTTTTAATATCGAAAAATCGTGATAAAATTGATTAAATTCTTTTACCAATTCGTATTCGTAGTTGGCTATTAGCGCCGGACTAAATTCTTCGCCGGCAAGTTTTACTACTGTTGGAAATTCGGATAGTAATTGAATTAAATAACTTTCTTTTTCGGATATCGAAAGCGACGTTTCAATTTTAGTGCCAAAGTCGATGCCTTGTTCGGCGGCTTTACGCAAAACCGATTTGATGCGAGCATGCGTGTATTGTATAAATGGACCCGTATTTCCATTAAAATCTATCGATTCCGCTGGATTAAAGGTCATGTTTTTACGTGGATCCACTTTCAGAATAAAATATTTTAAAGCACCCATACCAACCATGCGTGCAATTTGTTCCACTTCGAGGGGTGTACAATTATCCAATTTTCCCAATTCTTGCGATGTTTCGCGAGCTGTGTCAATCATTTCGGCCATCAGGTCGTCGGCATCTACCACTGTTCCTTCGCGACTTTTCATTTTGCCTTCGGGCAATTCTACCATTCCGTACGAAAAATGCACGAGGTCTTTTCCCCACGCGTAACCCAATTTGTCTAATAAAATAGACAATACCTGAAAATGATAAATTTGTTCATTTCCAACTACATACACCATTTTCTTTATTTCGAAATCGTTGTATCGTAGTTTGGCGGTACCAATATCCTGAGTCATATAAACCGAAGTACCATCGGCACGGAGCAACAATTTTTCGTCCAAGCCATCAGCAGTCAAATCAGCCCAAACAGAGCTGTCGGGGCGTTGGTAAAACGAATTCTCGACCACGCCGCGTTCCACTTCTTGTTTTCCTGTGAGGTAAGTTTGGCTTTCGTAGTAAATTTTGTCGAAATCTACGCCCATTGCTTTGTAGGTTTCGTCGAAACCGGCATACACCCAGCCATTCATAGTTTCCCACAATTGGCGCACTTCTGCATCGTTTTGTTCCCAAGCGAGCAGCATTTTTTGAGCTTCGAGTATCAGTGGCGCATTCTTTTTGGCATCCTCTTCTGTCATGCCTTTGCTCATAAGCTCTTTAATTTCAGCTTTGTAAGCTTGATCGAAAATCACATAATACTTTCCTACCAAATGGTCGCCTTTGAGTCCCGAACTTGTGGGAGTTTCGCCATTTCCAAAAAGTTTCCAAGCCAGCATCGATTTGCAAATATGAATGCCGCGGTCGTTTACAATATTCGTTTTTACCACATTCCAACCGTTTGCTTTTTGAATTTCGGCTATGCTGAAACCGAGCAGATTGTTGCGTATATGACCTAAATGAAGTGGTTTGTTAGTGTTTGGCGACGAATATTCTATCATCATAGTTGGCGCATCCGCTGTTGGCAAACTAATACCAAAGTTTTCGGCATCGAAAATGCCCGAAAGCGTTTCTATCCAATACGATTTGTGGATTGAAAGATTCAAAAATCCTTTTATGACATTATAATTACTTACAACTGTATTGTTGGCACAAATATAGTCGCCAATTTCCTGACCGGTGGCTTCGGGCGATTTGCGTGCCGCTTTTACAAACGGAAATACAACAACCGTAATATCACCTTCGAATTCTCTTTTTGTTTTTTGTATTTGAATTTGGTCAATGGCCATTTCTACGCCGTAAAGCGTTTTTACCGATTGTGCTACAACCGATTGAATAGTAGTTTCTAAGTTCATTATTTATTTTTTTTTCGGAATGCAAAGATACGAATTTAGAATTAAGTATCAATGTATAATCACAATCATATCTTTAAGTCTGAGTATTGAGCACTTTTTAGAATAAAATTAGTATCACATTTTTCATAAAAAACTGCTTTTCGTTTTTTGTTACAAAAATTTTTATAAAATTCATGTACAAATAGAGTAGTTATGTTTCTGTTTTTTTGAAAGTAAATACTACTTTTTCATCTTTATTGTAATCAGAATATAGTTGTAGTATGTTAAATAATCGCCTATATTGATTATTTGTAGTTAAGTAGTATTAAATTATTGGGCGATTTGGCAATTTGCTTCGACTCTAAATACCCTAAAAGAACTTTCCTTACATTTATTTATATCCGTAGATGCGATGGTTTAAATTTTTGCCGTGTTTTTTGTAATATTAAATCTGAAAAGACTATAGTTTGTGCTGTTTTTTTATAAAGTAGATTGCTTAATATAGTTTGGCTTTTAAACTGCATTATATCAATTAATTAATGATTTTTTTGCTGCTTATTACTTAAAAAAAATGAGTTTAATGGTGTAAGTAGCATTTTCTGATTTGTATTGAATTTTTGAGCTTTAATTTTTAATAAATTCAGGTATTAAAATAAGTCCTTAAAGTGTGGTAAAATTTATTACAACGCATTGAAAACTACTTTACAAAGCAATAAGACTTGTTTTTTGAGCTATCTGTGTCTACATTTGAAATGTGAAAAGTGATACAATTTATTCAATCAAAATATTGATTCGTAGATTCGTAAATACCTAAAAAACAAAATATTCACATTTAAAAATAAACAATATGAAAACGCTCAACTCAAAAGCTATTTGTTCAGCAATTTTAATTTTACTCTCAGTATCGTTTACCAAAGCGCAAACTCCGGTACATTGCTGCACAGTAATTGATGTAACCGATGGTTACTATAGTGATAAAGTATGGATGATTACCGAACCCGGTACAACTGATGGTTTCGACAACGGCTGGGATGGTTATAAGTTTTTAAGCTCTGCAACTTATATACCTCAAATTTATGACAATACTACCGATGGTAAATTTCAGGTATCCAGTTTTCCAACTATCGAAAATAATTTTTTTGCATTTATGCCTGGTACATCTACCGATTATACAATGACATTTACGCATTACGACATTTCTTATTTTTATCCGGGACTTTTTTTGGTTGATTTGGTAAGTGGCGACACTGTTGATATTTATGCCAATTTGTCGACTTATAAATTTAAAGCATCAAAAGCCGATATGGTTGACCGCTTTAAGTTTATTTCGAAATTGCCGGTTGTAGTGCCTCCTCCTGTTGTAGTAGTTGGTGCTGATGAAGAGGTGAATGCTGACTCTGGCACCGAACCTGTTGATAAAGAAATAGTTGTTGATAATTTAAATGATAAAAAAGGTAATTCGAATAAAGCTACAAAAGTAATTGTTGCTGCTTACAAGAAAAAACTTTCTATTACCAATAATAACAAAGTAAAGGCAATTATAAGAGTAATTGATGCACGCAATGGTATATTAAACAAACAAATATGTGTAGGTGCTAAATCGAAAAAAGTAGTTGACTTAAAAGCGAAATCGGGAAATTACGTGATTCAAACTTTAGTAGGCTCCGATTACACAAGTACAACAATACTAATTCAGTAAAACATGGATATTTAGCGGTTTAATAGATGAGTTGTTAACATAGTTAGTCCTGATAGCAGACAGGAAATGAATTGGGACTAACAAAAAAAAACGAAAATACACAACCTATTAAACAAACAAAAATTGATTTTAAGATTTTTTTTCATAAATGATTAAGTGTTTTTTTTAACCTATGTATTTGCTTTGTTTACAAAATTAGGTGTGGTTTTAAGAAAGCCTACATTTTAACTTTCGAGATTTTATCTGATTCAAAAGTTGAAGCAAGCAAAATGAAGAATATCATTTGCTTGCTTTTTCTATTATTATTATGATGCTATACAACATACTTTTTTTATTGCTTGATAGTCTTGAATTATCCATAAGAAATTGTATATTTGTCGTTAATTTAATTTTATATTTACGATAGCCTGATTTACAGCAATTTATTAATGCTATTAATATTATGGATGAACAAAAATACAGCAATTTGTCGGCTAATATGCCGGTTGCTTCGTTTTACCAAACGATTATCGAAAATGCTACAGATGGTGTAGTTGTACTCGATAGTACTTCGAAATACTCCTATATTAGTCCCAGTTCGTACAAAATGTTTGGCTACGAGGTAGCCGAAATGCGTTTGCTCGAACCCACGGCACTTACTCACCCCGACGATTTGCAATTTGTATTATCCGAAATTCAGAAAGTAATTCAGAATGAGGCATATAAACCTGTAATAGAATATCGTTTTCGTAAAAAGAATGGCGAATGGATTTGGATAGAGTCTATATTTTCGAATTTATTTTCGAACCCCTTAGTGAATGGGCTTGTTATTAACTTTAAAAATATTAGTGAGCGAAAGGAAAATTTAAAACTATTGAAATATATATCCGATTTGCAATCGGTAGTTATCGAAATTGGTTCGAAATTTATGAATGGATCCTTAAGCGAAGTGGATATTCAGAAAAATGCTGCATTAGAAATTTTAGGTCGTTTTATAGATGCGGATAGATCCTATATTTTTAAATACGATTTTGAGCAAAAAATAGCAATAAACACACACGAATGGTGTAATGAAGGCGTTGAACCTCAGATTTCGAGCTTGCAAAATGTGTCGCTTAACGAAATGGGATATTGGCCGGAGCAGCATGCTAAAGGGAAGCTTATAAAGATTCCGGACATGGATTTAGAGAAAGACGAAGACGTTAAAAAAGCATTAAGCGAACAAGGAATAAAAAGTCTGATTGCAATTCCAATAATGCAAAACAGTTTATGTATTGGTTTTGTAGGAATAGATTCTGTTTCGAAAATGCAGATTTTTGATGAAAATGTAGTTGCTATTCTTCGGTTATTTGCACAACAATTATCCGATTTTAATAAAAAGCTAAGTGCTGAATTGTTGCTGATAACCAACGAGGCGCGCTACAGGCTAACACAACAGGTTGGTGGCATTGGAAGTTGGGAGTATTGCATTCGTAAAGATAAGTATTGGAACTCGAGTCAGTTACGCAAGCTTTTTGGAATTGATGAAGAGTCTACAGATTTTGATGAAATAAACGAACTAATACAATCGGCAATATGCAGTAAATTGCCTGTAGATAAGGCTTTGCACGATTTGATTAATGAACCTAAACCGTATGATTTGGAGTTTGAAATAATTCGAAAAAACGATGGTGAAAAGCGGACTTTATATGCCTATGCCGAATTGGTTCCCGATTTAGATTGTAATTATACGCTCGTGCGAGGTATTGTTCGTGATATAACCGAACGACGCAAGCGAGAAATAAAACTTAAAAATTCGGAAGCATTGCTTGCTGCCACACTTCGGCATAGCAGATTTAGTATTTGGAGTGTTGAATTAAGTCATAAATTATTGTATCTTAACGATACTTTTGCAAATGAAGTTTTTCGTTCTTTTGGTATAAAATTAGAAGTTGGAATGAAATTAATAGAAGTTCTTCCGCAGGAGGTGGGTGCACTTTGGCTTGATAGATACAATCGAGCTTTTGCTAACCAAAGTTTTATCGAAGAGGATATAATTGATTTGGGCGACCGAAAAATTTATATCGAAATTTCTTCAACTCCAATTATTGTAGATGGTCAAGTGATAGGTGCTTCGTTTTATGGTGAAGATATTTCCAGTCGCAAGGTGGCAGAGCTTAAATTGATTCAAAGTACTCAAAATTTACATAAAGTGCTGAATGTTTCGAGTCAGTTTTTAAAACCAAAATCGAAAGACCTTGATTTCGAACATATTGTAGGGGTTTTGAGTCAAGTGTCGGGTGCAAAATACGTTGTTTTCAATCGTGTTTTTGACGATTATTCGCAAGCAGTTTCAATAATAGGCCTCGACAATGCAAGAGAAGCCATACAAAAACACCTAAATATTGATATTGATAATCATAAATGGAAGCGAGAAGAATTCATTGAATCAAAATTGACGAATAATAAAATTACGATACTTTCAGATATTGGGTCAATTATGTTTGCAAATTTCAATTCGTCTGTAATTCGCTTAATAATAAGTAGATATAATATTGGGAATGTGGCTGTTTTACGTATCGAAGGAAACGACAAGATGGTTGGAAACTTGATATTTATTTTCGAAAAAGGAAAGAAAATTGAAAATAATGAGCTTATTGAAATGTTATCGTATCAGCTTGGGCAATTTATAGAGCGGTTGAATGCCGAGCAAGCAATACAACAAAAAGTAATAGAAATGGAACGTTTCCATAAACTGACTATTAACAGAGAGCTCAATATGATAGAGTTGAAAAAAGAAGTAAACGAATTGCTAAAAAAAGCAGGGCAGGATGCCAAGTATCGGATTGTGAATTAATGATTTAGCCCAAAGTCCCTCCCGCACAATAGCGGGATAAATTTCAGGGATGTGAATTAGTAGTGGATGGTCTTTTTCTTACTCCCCTCCACGATAGCTATCGGGAAGAGGATGGGGGCAGTTTTTATCAAATTAACCAGAAAAAATGAATGAAATTATTGAAAAGTTACAACAAAAAACGGATGTTTCGGCCTATAGCGTAAAATTTATTAACAGTCTGATTCATCGCCGAATGACGGAGTTGAAGTTCGTTGAAATAGCGGCTTATATCGAATATGTTGAAAAAAATGCAATTGAAATTACGCTGCTCGAAAGCCAATTAAAAAATTCGTACAGTTTGTTTTTTCGCAATCGGCTTACATTCGAAACATTAAGCCAGATAGTAATTCCGCGTATAGCAATGCAAAAGGAGGAAGGTAGTGAGGTGCGTATCTGGTCGGCAGGTTGTGCTGGTGGCCAAGAAGCGTATAGTTTGGCAATAGTTTTCGAAACTTTTAATAAAATTAGTTCAACCGAATTAAAATACCGTATATTTGCCACCGATAGAGATTATGCTGAAATTGAACATGCCGTTTTGGGAGAGTATGGCAAACAGGATATTGGCTATTTAACAAATATCGAAACTGATTTGTGGTTTAATGCTGTTGGTAAATGCTTTAAAATCAGTGCAGAATTAAAAAACTTTGTTCAATTCGAACTTTTCGATTTGTTGGATAACGAATGTTCTTGTCCACCATCGAGCATATTTGGAGGTTTCGATATTGTTATGTGTGCCAATGTTCTAATTTATTACAACAAAGATTTTCAATCTCAACTTATTTCTAATTTCAAAAAATGTATTTCAAAAAATGGCTTTATTATAACGGGTGAAGCCGAACGCGATATTTTTGTAAGTAAAGGTTTTGTCGAACTTTATCCGCAATCTTGCATTTTTAGAGTATAAATCAATTATGTTTTGTATATGAATTATAAGAATTTTAGTATTGGTAATCAATTGTTTTTAGGGTTTTCTGCCATTGTATTGGCAATTGTTGTACTCGGAATTGTTGCATTTAATCAGGGAGTTACATTACATAAGCAAACCGAAAACTTGTATCATCATTCTTTAGTCGTTCGAAGAGCAGTATCTGACATAGAAACCAATGTTGCGAAAATGCGTTTAGCAACACGCGATTTTATGCTTGCCAAAAATAACAATGAGGCTCAGGTAGCCATTTTGGATGGGCTGAAAGCTGAGCAGGTGGTAGAACGTAATTTTAGATTGATTTTTGATGCTTACACCGGTCCTAGGCAGGATATTGATAATGCCTACGAAGCTTTTAAAATATGGAATGCAGCCCGCCAGAAAAATCATTCGTTGGTTTTAGAGGGAAAGTTGGAGGATGTAAAACACAATATTTCCAGCGAGGGTGATGTGGGAGTTTACCGAGGTATTATGCTCCAAAAAATACAAGTTGTTTCGGATTTTGCAAAAAACAAATCAACCGTTTTTTTAAATGACTCCCAAAAAACTGCCGATGATTTAGGAGTTGAGATTATGGTAATATGTTTTATAATTATCGCTTTTACAATAGCAGTAGCCTATTTTTTTGTAAGTAGAATTCGATTACCACTCAAAGAACTCAAAAATGTGGTTGCTGCCTACCGAGCAGGTAATTTGGATGTGAGAAGTACGAATAATACCACAAATGAAATTGGTACCGTTGCGGTGGCTCTCAACGATTTATTAGATAATGTGAAAATAGGAAATATTATTTCTGAAAAAATTGGTCGTATTGCAGATGCTATGCTTGTTGAAGATAATGCCCATACATTTTTCAGAACATTATTGCCTGTGCTGGCTACCGAAACGAATTCGCAAATAGCTGCATTCTATATTTTAAACGAATCGAAAACTGAATTCTACTTATACGAAGCGGTGGGTTTATGTGCCGATTGTGACCAGCAACATTTTTCTGCTATTAACTTTCAGGGTGAATTTGGAGTTGCATTGGCTAGTAAAAAAATTCATTTCGTACGAAATATTCCATTAGACACACGCTTTATTTTCAATACGGTAAGTGGAAATATGGTTCCTCGTGAAATAGTTACTATTCCAATTTTAGTAGGATCTGAAGTCGTGGCAATGGTATCGCTTGCAAGTTTGAGGCAATATACAGACGAATCAATTAATTTGTTTTATAAAAATTACGATGTATTAAGCGCCCGTATAGATGGTATTTTGGCTTATCGGAATATTCGAAAAGTTGCTTTACGTCTTCAACAACAAAACATTGAATTGGAACAACAGCGGAACGAATTGAACCAACAATCGACAGAGTTGGCACAACAAAATGGTGAGTTGGAAATTCAAAAAAATCAGTTGAAGGAAGCAAGCCGATTGAAAACCACATTTTTATCCAACATGAGCCATGAGTTGCGTACGCCGCTCAATTCTGTTATTGCATTGTCGGGCGTACTCAATCGCCGATTGCAAAACGTAATTCCCGAGGATGAGTACAGCTATATTGGTATAATTGAACGTAACGGACGTCATTTGTTAACGCTAATCAACGATATTTTAGATATTTCGCGCATAGAAGCCGGACGCGAAGAGGTGGATATTAGTGAATTTGATATTAACAATGCCATTGCCGAAGTAGTAGAAATGATTCAACCACAGGCCGTTGACCGACACATTAAACTGCTTCAGCACAAAACAAAACAAAATGTGTTGCTACAAAGCGATAATAAAAAAGTGAGGCATATTCTTCAAAATCTGATAGCCAATGCTGTAAAATTTACCGAAAAAGGTTCGGTTGAAATAAGTGTAACGAAAGCCGATAATAAAATTTCAATTCAGATTAAGGACACCGGAATAGGAATTCAAGCGGAACATCTTACGCATATTTTCGACGAATTCCGACAGGCCGATAGCAGTACTTCGCGCCGGTTTGGCGGTACTGGTTTGGGCTTAGCCATAGCTCAGAAGTATGCTCGCTTGCTTGGTGGCGATATTATGGTGGTGAGCGAGCACAACAAAGGTTCTGTATTTACACTTGTACTACCCGAAAAAAATGGAACTAAAATTCAACTTCACGATATCGACAGCACTTTTGAGCCCCCGGTATATAGCAATTATTCGGTTGTAATACCAAAACTAATCCCAAGCAGTGAAAGTGAAAGAACAAATAATATTCTGTTGGTGGAAGATAGCGAACCAGCTATTGTACAAATAAAAGATATGCTCGAAAGTAATAATTACACCGTTTGGGCAGCTCGCTCTGGAGCTGAAGCGCTTCAACTGTTAACTCAATTTACGCCCGATGCCATGATTCTGGATTTGATGATGCCTGTAATGGATGGATTTGAATTGTTGGAGAAAATTCGGAATTTTGAGAAAACAAAACATGTGCCTGTATTAATTCTTACGGCTAAACACATTACAAAAGAAGATATTAAGTTTTTGAAAAACAACAATATTCATCAACTAATTCAAAAAGGTGATATTCAGCGTGATGCATTAATACATGCTGTTTTCACAATGGTACATCCTTTTGTACCCGAAACCCAAAATACAGTTCGCGAAACACACAATACCGAACGCGAAACTCGGAATACCGAACGCGAAACGCAAAACACCAAGCGCGAAATTGATAATGCACAGCTCACCGTGTTGATTGTTGAAGATAATACTGACAATATGACCACCGTGAAAGCCGTTATAGGCGGTAAATTTAAAATATTGGAAGCTGTTGATGGTGCTGAAGGTGTGCAAATGGCTCAAAAGCATAACCCCGACTTTATTTTAATGGATATTGCATTACCGGTATTGGATGGCATACAGGCTTTTAAGCAAATAAGAAGCGACCCACGCTTAACACATATTCCGGTGTTGGCACTTACGGCAAGTGCAATGCTCTCCGATCGTGAAACGATATTGGCGCATGGTTTCGAAGCTTATATTCCTAAACCAATTGACGAAAATCAGTTTTTTGAAATTATTAATAAGGTATTATATGGAAAATAATGAATTGAAAATTTTAGCTGTTGACGATATTTACGATAACCTCATTACGCTAAAAGCCCTAGTATTAGAGGCTTTTCCGTATGCTCAGGTTATTTTTGCTCTATCAGGACGCGAAGCGCTTTCGATTACCGAGCGTATTGTGCCCGATTTAATTTTGTTAGATGTAGTAATGCCCGACATGGATGGATTTGATGTTTGCAAAACATTAAAGGCTGATGTGAATTTGAAAGATATTCCAGTTGTTTTTATTACTGCTCTCAAAGGTGATAAAGAGAGCCGCATTAAAGGATTGGAAGTGGGTGCCGAAGCTTTTTTGGCGAAGCCAATCGACGAAACCGAACTGGTGGCACAAATACGGGCTATGTCGAAAATTCGCAAAGCAAATTTGTTGCGACGCACCGAACAAGAGCAGCTCTCGGCCATGGTTTCCGAAAAAACCATGCAGCTTGAACTCAATAATGTAGCTACACTCAACCTCCTTGAGGATTTACAAAAAGAAATTGACGCACGCCGAAAAACGGAAGCCGAACTACTTCGAAGTGAAGCCCGACTGCGAAGAGCCGAATTGGCTTCTAAAGCCGGAAACTGGGAATACAATCACGAAACAAAAATGTTTCATTTGTCAGATGGAGCAGCATTTGTGTTGGGATTTTCGGATACTATTATCGATTACAATAGTTTTGTAAATTTAATTGATGATGCAGATAAAAAATCATTCGAATTGTCGTTAAAGCATCTTATTTCCAGAGGATTGCCATTTAACGACGAGATAAAAATTTCTATTAATAAACAAACAGAATCAATTTTTATCCGAATTTTTGCCGTTAAAGAAAAAGAAGATCAGCTGGTGTTTGGTGTGTTGCGAAATATTACGGAACAAAAATTAGCTAAGGAAAAATTAGTCGAAAGCGAACTAAAGTTTCGCGAATTGATGGATAATTCGCCCGAAGGTATTACCATTTACGTAGATGGATTGATAGCGTATATTAACAAAGAAGCTATGAATGCCATGCGCGCGAAAGACAAAAGCGAATTGCTTGGTAGATCTTTATTTGAATTTATTCACCCCGACAATATTCCGTTGATTATTGAGCGAATGAAATTTGTGGCTCTCACGCCAATTAATGTATCGTTGCCTTCGGTTGAAGAAAAATACATACGTTTGGATGGCACCGAAATGGAAGTGGAAATTAAAGTAATGCCCATAATATTCGAAGGAAAACCGGCTGTTCAAATTTCGGGACACGACATTACGGAGAAAAAACAAGCACGGGAGCAAATAGAAAAAAACAGAAAAGAACTGAAAACAATTTACGACAATGCACCCGTAATGATGTGTGTGGTAAACGAAAAGGCCGAAATAGTATTCTCGAATAATGCCTTAAATAATTTTATTGAGAGTCCTGATAAGCTTACTGCAGATAACACAACTTGTGGTAATGTATTTGGCTGCGTTCACTCGCTCGAAAACCCTGCTGGCTGCGGATTTGGTAAAAATTCGTTGAATTGTACACTTCGAAAAGCATTGGTCGAAACTTTTGAAACCGGAGTTGAACAAAATAATATTGATTATCAAACTACTGTTGTACGCGGAAATGAACTTAAAAAAGTTGCAATGATTGCTTCTACATCGCTTATCGAAAGCGAAGGCGAAAAGCGCTTATTTCTTTGTTTACACGATATTACACTTCGAAAAGAGGCTCTGGATGCGCTACACAAAAGTGAAGAAAAATTCAGATTAATAGCCGAAAATATTTCCGATGGTATAATTTCTATCGACATTGATAATAAAATAGTTTTTGCTTCGCCTTCGTATTTAAAACAAAATGGGTATACAAAAAGTGAACTTTTAAAAACTACAATGGAAGGTGTTGCCGCAGAAATTCACCCCGATGATAAGGATCAAATATTCGATCAGATATTTGCGGCTATAAAAGCAAAACACAAGGAGTTGACTTATGTTTTCAGAGTGAAACGAAAATCGGGTGAGTATTATTGGCGCGAAGATACGGCAAGTTTTTCGTATGATAAAAATGGAGTATATTCCGGTGCTTACGTTATTTGTCGTGATATTACGGAGCGATTAAGGGCACAAAACGAATTGTTAGACTATCAAGCGCAATTAAAACAGTTTGCCGCTCACCTTCAAACTGTTCGCGAAGAAGAACGAGTGGATTTAGCGCGCGAAATTCACGACGATTTAGGGCAAATACTGGTTGCAATTAAATTCGACCTTGGTATGCTTGGCGTAAAATCCAAAAAATATATTCGAGATGAGGCGGTGGAAGAATTCACCAAACAATTTAAACGTTTAGAAGGGTATGTAAATAATACTATAAAAAGTGCTCGACGTATAATGACCGATTTGCGACCCGAATTGCTCGATATGGTGGGGCTTGTCGAAGCTTTTAAAGAGCATATTAATGCATTTAACGAGCGTCAATCTATTGTTTGTGAGTTTGTTAATAAAACAACAGCTGTCGATTTGACGCCCGAAAAAGCAGTAGCCCTTTTCCGTATTTTACAAGAATCACTTAATAATGCAGCTAAATATTCCGAGGCAACAAAAATTACAGTTGAGTTGGGTAGCCGCGACAGTGTTACTTACCTCGAAATTGTCGACAATGGGGTGGGCTTCGATTTATCTATAAAAAAACGCAGTGATTCGTATGGGCTCACCGGCATGAAAGAGCGTGCATACCTGCTCGATGGTAGTGTTGATATTTGGAGCGAACCGGGCAAAGGTGTGAGGATTAATGTGATAGTGCCTGAATAAAAATGATTGTTTGAAACCGGAATCTAATTCTTAACTATTTGTTAACCATAGTTTTATATTGATATATACTGTATGATATTTGAGCAACATATTTCTGAAAATTTGAATTACAACCAATTAGTTGTTGTGGGTATTGGTGCTTCGGCAGGCGGATTGGAGGCTTTACAAGATTTTTTTAAATCGATGCCGATAGATAATGGGCTGGCATTTGTTGTTATTCAACATCTTTCGCCCGATTACCGTAGCATGATGGACGAATTGCTGGCTCGGCAGACCAAGATGAAGATTTTTGTTATCGACGATGGAATGCAACTTGAGCCTAATTGTATCTATCTTATTCCACCGCGTAAAAACTTATCCATTTTTCATAATCAACTTTTTTTAGAAGATTATAGTCTGAAAAAAGGGTTGAACCTACCCATCGATATTTTCTTTCGCTCACTTGCCAACGAAAAGGGGAAAAACGGTATTGGAATTATTTTATCAGGAACCGGTAGCGATGGCGCATTAGGAACCCGAGCTATTAAAGAAACAGGTGGTATGATAATGGTTCAGGACGAAGCTACAGCCAAATTCGACGGCATGCCACGCAGTTCCATTTCAACCGGTGTGGTCGATTTTATTCTTCCGCCCGATAAAATGCCCGAAGTACTTCTCGATTATGTAAAGCATCCCTTTATACAGAAAAGTACTGCCACCGAAAATATACTCTCACGCGATTTGGATAGTTTAACCAAAATTACCATGATATTGCGCGATTTCTGTGGTATTGATTTTTCGTATTACAAAAGCAATACAATTGTGCGTAGACTCGAACGTAGAGTGAGTATAAATCGCTGTAATTCAATTGAAGAGTATTTGATAGTTCTGTCGGAGTCGGATAAAGAAAAGGATACACTTTATCGCGATTTGCTGATTGGAGTAACCCGTTTTTTTCGCGATCAGGAAGCGTTCAATTTTATTACCGAAAGAGTAATTCCTACTTTTTTTACCTGCCAAAGTAAAGTCGTTCGTATTTGGTCGGCAGGATGTTCTACGGGCGAAGAGGTGTATTCGTTAGCTATTTTGATAGCTGAACATATCGAAACATTGAAGTACGAAGTGGAGGTTAAAATTTTTGCTACCGATATTGATCGACAATCGCTGGCTATTGCCGGACAAGGTTTTTATCCCGATAATATAATGGTGGATGTGGATGCTATGTTGCTTAATAAGTATTTTAACCGCGCGGAAGCTGGCTATCAGGTAAAAGAAGTCATTCGCCGTATGGTTGTATTTGCTACTCACAATCTACTCAAAGATCCCCCTTTTTCGAAACTCGACTTAATTGTTTGTCGAAACTTATTTATATACCTCAAACAAGAAGTGCAATTTCGCATTTTGAGCATGTTCTACAATAGCTTAAACGCTAATTCATACCTGTTTATGGGGAGTAGTGAGTCTGTTGGTGAGCTCACCGATGCTTTTCATGCAGTAGACTCTAAAAATAAAATATACCAACAAAAACCGGGTTTTAAAACCGATATATCGAAGGAATTAGGGTTGGTGCTCAATAGTTCTAAAAAACACATCGATCCTAACAATTATATTAACCAATATCTACCTTCGGCAAAAACGGAACGTTTACTCGAAAAAATATTACCCGTTTATATGCCACCTTCCATTATTATCGACATAAATGATAATATTGTTCAAATTATTGGTGATGTAAATAAGTTTACCACAATTAATCAAGGGCGTTTCTCTCAGAATATTTACGCTATTTTGCCCGATTCGCTGGGCAAATATGTATCAAGCTTTGTGCGACGCTTACGTAAACAAAATCAATCGTTGCGCTCCGAAGGTTTTATTACCATCAAAGAATTGGATTCCAATCAGGTACGTATCGAAGGCCATGTGGTTGAAACGGATAAGAATTTTTATAATTTGATAGTATTTGAATTTAAAGACAAGGATGCTGAAACTCAAAACAACTACAATGCTGTTCAAATAACCGACGATTTTAGCGAACGTATTACCGGACTTGAGCGTGAGTTACAGCTCAACAAAGAAGCACTGCAGGTTACTATCGAAGAGCTCGAAACTTCGAACGAAGAGCTACAATCGTCTAACGAAGAACTCATTGCATCGAACGAAGAATTGCAAAGTACCAACGAAGAATTGCAATCGGTAAACGAAGAGTTGTATACTGTAAACTCCGAATTTCAACTGAAAATTGAGGAGCAGGAACGCTTGAATAACGATATGAATAACTTGCTCAATAATACCGAAATAGGTGCCATTTACTTAGATCGAAATTTGTGTATTCGTAAAATTACACCTGCTGTTTCGCGTATTACTAATATAATTTCGGGCGATATTGGCCGACCGATTTCACATATTTCCAACTTTAATTACAATCAGCCCATTATGGAAAATGTACTGAAAGTAACCGAAAATTTACAGCCGATAGAAAGTGAGTTCGTCGACCAAGGTGGTAATTGTTTTTTAGTTCGTATTCGTCCATATCGTGTTGATAGTAATGCGGTAGATGGTATACTTATTACTTTCGTAAATATTAATTTATTTAAAGTAGAGCAACACAAGGTCGAATTGTTATCACAAAGGCTCAATAACTCACTAAATATTGGTAAAATGGCATGGTGGGAATGGGATTTAAGATCCGGAGTGGTAAAATATGACCCAAAAAAAGCCACCATGATAGGCTATACTGTGGAGGAGTTTCCAACAGATGTTTATAAAATTTGTGATTTAATACACCCCGACGATTACGAAATTACTATGGACGTGATGCGCAAACATTTACAAGGCATAACCTCGGCTTGGGTTACCACCTACCGTATTCGTCGCAAATCGGGTGAGTATAGCTGGTATTACGATCGTGGCGAAATTATTGAAAGGGACGATTTTGGCAAACCATTGAAATTAATTGGTACAGTGATAGATGTTACTGAATTAATGCAAGTTGAACAAGATTTAAAAGTTCAAAATGCTCTTTTAAAACAAGCTTTAGACGTAGAGCGCTCGTTGAAATAAGCAAAAGTCTTATTTCTGAATTTAGGAATGTATAATTTTAAATATTTTTATTTGTTGTTTTTATGAACTCTAAGACCCAAGAAAAATTAAGTTTCGTTATTGAGAAAGCGTTGGAAGATAAGAGAATCCAACATTTTGATGAAAATAGTTCGAAACAATTATTGTTACAAGAGTTAAGCATTTATTTTCGTGAATTAGAGTTTCAGAACGATGAACTGCGAACAACTCAATACAATCTGGAGCAAACCAGAGACGAACTAAGTGAACTTATCGAAAATGCACCTGTTGGCTATGTTATTTATACCGACGATTACAAAATTGTTTCCACAAATAAGTATTTCGAACAACTGATTAATATTCCTAAAAATCATTTGAAGGATACTTCGCTTCGGAATTACATACACAGTACTACTCAGGACGATTTTTATTTGCATTTTGGGAAACTAAAAAAAACAGGAAAGTCAGATAGTATAGAACTGATATTACACTCGAACATCACAGAAAAAAAAGTGAAAATTGAAAGTACTTTTCAAAATAAAAATGATACAGTGCTTTATATGACTGCTTTTACTGATATTACTACACAGAAAGAAACGCAGGCTGCACTTGTCGAAAGCCAACTGAATTTACAAAATATTGTATCCAATTCGCCCATACATATTTGGAAATTCGATGGTAGTGTTTTTAATTATGTGAATTCGGCTATGCAAACTTTTTTAGGAATAAATAGCGTAACACGCATTGATTTCTCACTCTGGAAATACTCTATTCACCCCAACGATGTTGAGTCGTTTATGGAAATGTGGAATGTTGCTTTGCTCAATAGAGTGCCTTACGATTTCGAAGTTCGACTAAAAAATAAAGCGGGTAATTATCGTCATTTTTGGTGTCATGTTGTGCCTGTTTTAAACGAGTTGAATAAATTTGACTATTTTCAGGGTTACAATGTGGATATCTCAGACAGAATAGCCGTTGAAAATGAATTGCGCGAAAGCGAAGAAAAGTATCGAATTATTGCCGAGAATACCTCAGATGGTATTCTTATTATTGATAATAAATTTATTACAACTTTTACTTCACCAATTTTTGATAAATTTTTAAGAAATAATGATTCAAATAGTGTAAATAAAAAACAGAATTACTTTCAGTTGATGCATATTTCTGATCGCGAAGCTATCAAGTCTGAATTTAATAATGCAATTAGCATCACAAAAGATAAATTGATTTATAATTACAAAATATTTTGTGACAATAACGAATTTTGCTGGAAAGAAGATCACGCGCAACTTATATACGATGCTGAAGGTAAATTTACACATGCTTTTATTGTAAGCAGGGATATTACCGAACGTAAAAGGAACGAGGCTAAAATTTTGGAATATCAAAAAGAATTAAAAAGTTATGCCGGCCATCTTCAGGCTATTAACGAAGAAGAAAGAGCAAATTTGGCGCGTGAAATTCACGACGAAATGAGTCAGATTCTTATTGCTTTAAAAATTGAGGTTGGAGTATTAAAGCAAGACGTGTTGAAAAACAATGAGTTAGCTTCGATGCAAAAAACAATTGATGCTTTTGCTAAAATATCAGTTTTGGTTAATAATACCCTCAAAACTACATTGCGAATTATTTCTGGATTACGTCCTGATGCTATCGAAATTCTCGGTTTTATTGATACTACAAAGGCTTATCTTAACGATCTTGGTGAACGTAATAATATTAAAACTTCTTTTTCCACAAGTATTGAAAAAATTGACATTAAATCACATGTTGAGCTTTCGTTATTCCGTATTCTGCAGGAGGCTTTAATTAATATTGTACGACATTCGAAGGCTAATAAAATAAGTGTCGAAATTAATCACGACAATCAAAATGTTATAATGACTGTTTTGGATAATGGTGTTGGCTTTAATCCCGAGAATAATAAAAAATGTAATACCTATGGTCTTATAGGTATGAGGGAGCGTGTTTCGGTACTTAAGGGGGAACTTAAAATTGAAAGTGGTGTTGGTACTGGCACTTTTATTACAGTAAAAATTCCATTAAATGAATAATTTTCAGTAGTACAAGGCTATATTTCACTAAGCTCCAACCAACGCATGGTTTTCTCATCTATTTTTTCATTGATTTCACTATGTTTTTTGGAAGCACTCATTATTTCGTCAGTTGACAAAATACCCGAAGCAAGCCGATTTTCAATATCGGCTTTTTCTTTTTCTAATGCCGGTATTTCCAACTCCAAAGCTTCAAACTCTTTCTGCTCTTTGTACGAAAGTTTTTGTTTCTGATTTCCTTTTCTGTCATCTGTTGTCTGTTGTCTGTCGTCTGTCGTCTGTTCTTTAATTTCTTTTTTCTGTCGTCTGTTGTCAGTCGTCCGCAGTCTGTCATCTTCCTCTTCCTCTATCTCCATCCACTCCCTGTAATCGGTATAGTTGCCCGGGAAATCTTTAAGCTCCGCATTTCCATTAAAAACCAACAAATGATCCACCACTTTATCCATAAAATAGCGGTCGTGGCTTACCACAATTACACATCCTTTGAACGATTGTAAGTATTCTTCCAGAATGTTTAGTGTTACAATGTCGAGATCGTTTGTTGGCTCATCTAACACCAAAAAGTTTGGATTACGCATCAAAACGGTGCACAAATGCAAGCGTCGTTTTTCTCCACCACTCAATTTGTACACGTAATTATATTGTGTTTCGGGGGTAAACAAAAAATGCAATAAAAATTGCGAAGCCGACATTTTTTTACCATTTCCCAAATGCACTTCTTCGGCTATATCGCGCACTACATCAATCACTTTCATCTGTTCGTCGAACGCCAATCCATCCTGACTATAATAGCCAAAAACCACTGTTTCGCCTATATCAAACGAGCCACTATCGGGTTTTACTTCGCCCAGCAACATTTTTAGATAAGTGGATTTTCCGGTACCGTTTTTACCAACAATTCCCATTTTTTCGTAACGGGCAAAGTTGTAATAATAATTGTCTAATATCTTTAAATCGTTGTATGATTTCGAAATGTATTTGGCTTCGAAAATTTTGGAGCCCAGATAACTGGCTTTTACATCCAATTGTACTTTGTCGTTGTTGCGGCGTTGTTTGGCACGCTCTTCAATATCAGCAAAGCGCTCGATGCGCGATTTTGCTTTTGTGGCACGTGCCTGTGGCTGACGACGCATCCATTCCAATTCTGTTTTGTAAATATTTACAGTTCGCTCCGTTTCAGCATTAAAATTCTCGATGCGTTCTTGTCGTTTTTCAAGATAGTACGAGTAGTTTCCGTTGTATTGATATAACCCTTGATGGTCAATTTCGATAATATTGGTACAAACCCTGTCCAGAAAGTAGCGGTCGTGCGTTACCATTAGCAGCGACATCGACGAGCGTTTCAGAAATTCTTCCAACCATTCAATCATTTCGAGGTCAAGGTGGTTGGTGGGTTCATCCAAAATTAGCAAGTCGGGTTCGCTAATCAACACATTTGCCAAAGCAACTCTTTTGAGCTGTCCGCCCGAAAGTTCGCCTATTTGTTGTTCGAAATTGGTTATTTTGAGTTTCCCCAGAATTTGTTTTATGCGCGTTTCGTAATCCCACGCTTTGTGCAAATCCATGCGGCTGATAATGTCGTCCAACTGACTATGATCTTCGCTCAACATACAATGCTCGTAGTCGGCAATAGTTCGTACTGCCTCATTGTCAGTTTGAAGGCAGGCATCAATCACCGAAAGTTTTTTCGGAAAATCGGGACTTTGCTCCAAATAGCCCACTCGCAAATCGCGTCGAAACGATATTGTTCCCGAATCGTAATCTTCTTTTCCCGAAAGGATATTCAGTAAAGTTGTTTTTCCGGTTCCATTTTTGGCAATTAGCGCTACCCGTTGATTGTCGGATATACCAAACGAAATATCCTCGAAAAGCAATAAATCGCCAAACGATTTGGTGAGATGTTCTATTTGTAAATAACTTATCATTTTTTTGATATGATGCCCCGATAGCTATCGGGGTGATAATGTGATAATGTGATGCCCCGATAGCTATCGGGGTGATTATGAGATAATTTATTGATTTAAAAATTGAACAATAAACCTCTCAAACTTTTCAAACTCTTCAAACATCAAACTCTTCAAACTCTTCAAACTCTTCAAACATCAAACTCTTCAAACTTTATATCGACAGTATCTGCAAAACTCCCAACAGATTTTGATTCAAAGGTTTATCGTCTTTTATGGCTTTTGTAAATGGAACATGCACAATTTCGTTGTTTACAATACCAATCATTATGCTACGCTGTTCGTCTAACAAAGCATCGATAGCAGCTACACCCATACGGCTGGCAATAATTCGGTCGTAAGCCGACGGCGAACCACCACGTTGTATGTGTCCCAAAATGGTTACACGCACATCATATTCGGGATGTTCTCTATGCATACGTTCGGCCAAACCGTTGGCACCGCCAGTAATTTCACTTTCGGCAACGAGCACAATGCTACTGTTTTTCGATTTGCGGAAACCATTGCCAATAAGTAGATCTAATTGATCCACTTTTGTTTCGTGTTCGGGAATTATTGCGGCCTCTGCGCCCGAAGCAATAGCACTGTTTAGTGCTAAAAAACCGGCATCGCGTCCCATTACTTCAATAAAAAACAAACGCTCGTGCGACGAAGCTGTGTCGCGAATTTTATCTACTGCTTCCACAATTGTATTCATGGCGGTGTCGTAGCCTATAGTGGCATCTGTGCCATACAAATCATTGTCGATAGTGCCGGGCAAACCAATGATGGGAACATTAAACTCTTGTGCAAAAATGCGCGCACCCGTAAAAGTGCCATCGCCACCAATCACTACTAATGCATCAATTTCTTCGCGTTTCATATTTTCGAAAGCCTGCTTGCGTCCTTCTATTGTCCGAAACTCCTGACAGCGGGCACTTTTGAGAATGGTGCCTCCCTGCTGAATAATATTACTTACATTTTGGGTTTGAAATTCTACAATTTCACCTGTTATCAACCCTTTGTATCCTCTGTAAATTGCTTTTACACGTATGCCGTTGAAAATAGCTGCACGTGTTACCGAGCGAATGGCTGCATTCATACCTGGTGAGTCGCCACCTGAAGTGAGCAACCCAATACATTTAATTCCGTATTCCATTTTTTTTATATTATTTTCTATTTTAACTAATATCCATAATTAAGTTACTACTCAGCTCCAATAGAGCTGCTTTTTAGAGCGATTTAATTTTAAAAATTGATATTCTTTTATTTAAATGTTTATTAAAAAGAGCTCTCAATAACAAATTAACTTTCACGAACGCTCCTGAACTCCCCCTTTTGGGGGTTGGGGGGCTGAGTAGCTAAATTATTAATTGACTTTCAGGTCCCATGTTAAAAAGCAAATCGATGCAGCTTAAATTGGTACAAAACCCGAATTTTTGTTCAAATACCTGATAATAAGGCTTCGACAAGTGATGTGATTCTTTCTTAGGATGTATTAGATTGCGGTAATCGGTTTTGTTTTCGTGTTGAGATAAATAGCTATCAGTAACTGTAATATATTTCTCAATTTCAAACAATTCCATCATTTTTTGTTGAATTTCGAAATTGAAATCCCACAAGTATTTCCATTTTCTTTCGTAAAATGGTCGTAAATCGTCGCTGTAATATTCAAAAAATGCACTCGAATTGTAGGCAGACTCAATGGCTCGCCAATGATTTGTTTGCCAATCGGCATGTTCCGAAATCAGAATATCCCGAATTAGCATTTTGCCCGATTTTTCCACCGGAATGCTTAAATCCATTATGCCATTGGCAGTTAGTATTTTACAGCGATTCCGGTAACTTTGTTTTTCGTAATATTCACATTGTTCAATAATAACTTCCGAAGCATTATTTAGCAATAAATAATATTCAACCGGCGCTAAATAAGCTGTAGATATAAGAACGCTTTTTGAACGCAAATTTCGCAAATTTTCGCAAGTATCAATGTTAATATATTGATTTTCATGCTCAAATGTCATGGTAGAGTATTTGTATTTATTTGCGTTTATTTGCGTGATTTGCGTTCCAATTTACTTTTCAGCATTTTTAAAGAAACGATTGAAGCGGATTTTTCCATCAAACCAACCTTTATCTTTATTTAGCGACAGCCAAACCAAAACAGGTCGACCAACAACATGATCTTCGGGCACAAAACCCCAATAGCGCGAATCGGCTGATTTGTGGCGGTTATCGCCCATCATCCAATAGTAATCCATTTTAAATTGATAACCCGTGGTTTCTTTGCCATTAATATAAAATTTGCCATTTTTTACTTCCAAGCTGTTGTTTTCGTAAACACGAATTATACGCTCGTAAATTGGAAAATTATAGGCATTTAATTTTAATATCTCTCCTTTTTTAGGAATGTAAATTGGCCCGTAATTATCTCTGCTCCAACCTTTCGTATCACCTAACGGAAATACGTCTCCGGCCTCTGATTCTTCAATTTTAATTTTCAACACTCCGGGAGTTTTCGATATGGCATCATAAACTTCTTTTGTCATAGGGAAATGATAAAGCGGATATTGTGGGTCGAAACCAAGTGA
>Ga0247840_10001188_pt1 | contig 52063 bp, 64 predicted proteins | sample LaCruzMarch2015__FD_192404 | JGI IMG/M metagenome (GOLD analysis project Ga0247840, IMG submission 192404) | Freshwater microbial communities from meromictic Lake La Cruz, Castile-La Mancha, Spain - LaCruzMarch2015_17m | ecosystem: Environmental > Aquatic > Freshwater > Lake | place: Spain... | reverse complement strand
TAATTGGTCTGTTTTTATTAGTGGCATACCACCTCCATTCTTAAGTGCATTATTATAACCATATATTAATGGCGGTAGAGATAGAATATTACATAAATATATATAAATAACAGTTTGTTATATTGCTACTGTGTTGGTGGGTATCTTAGTTTGTTCCGTAATATTCCGTATTTTTCCGCAATATTCCACGGTTGGTTTAATAGAATTGTATTGTCTAAAGAAAATGCAAAATAAATTTGACACGTTGCCAAGAAAATCGTATAATTGTCACACTTGAAACAGTTATAAGTAATTTGAACCCTGCCAAATCGGCGGGGTTTTTGCATTTCTAAAGGGAATTTTATGTGGAACTAATACTTTTCAACCGCAAACGGCTAGCAAATTTGTTTGGCGTCTGCACTAAAACAATTGATAAGATGATTAATGAAGGTGAATTACCACCAGCAGATTACAGTATTCGCAAACGCCAGATTTTACTTTGGAAGCCATCTACGATTCAAACCTCATTGGATGCAAACAATAAAGCATTATAAAACAGTGTAATACTGTGTTGATAGACCTTAGGGCATTAGCTCAGAGGTTTTTTATTAGCAATGGCACGCTGCTAAAAATCCCAAGGTACTCCCAGCAGATTGGGAATCCTCACGGGTGAATTCAGCGCAGAGTATCGCTAGTAATAAAGTTTCAAAATTGCCTTAACTTTGCCTTAACTTTATTTTGTAGCATTTTTGCACTTATTGGGTAATATTAAAATGTATCAATATATTATTGTAAAACTTAAACTTAACTTTACCTTAACTTTTTAACACCTCGGTTTATACTAAGGTATTTTTATTGGAGTTGATATGGTTTTAATATCACAAATAGCGTTTGCAAAAAAAATGAGCATCTCAAAATCAGCTGTTTCACAATTAGTAGCTCAAGATAAATTACCTCATCAGGGTAAAAAAATAATTATGCCAGATGCCGAGCGTGCCTACCACTTACTTAAAAGCGGTTTGGGATTAACAGCTCCAGCAGCAGTACCTGAAATTTTAGAACCTGGACAATTTCCAGTAAAATCTGATGGTGATGCAACTATGCAAGATTTGCTAAATGCTAAATGTAAAAAAGAAAATGCACTTGGTGATCTTCATGATACGAACTTAAAAAAAATTAAAGGTGAGTTATTATCAGTTGAAGAAGTTAGCGCACAAGTGGTTGCTGGTATAACAATTGTCAGAAATAATTTTATTAGTTTACCCAATAAAATTGCACCACAGCTCGAAGGGTTAAGTGCTGCAGAGATTCAGTTAAAGCTAGAAGATGCGGTGAATGATATTTTGACAGATATTTACAGTCTTCGTGATAAGTACTTAGTGGATCCAGAAAATGAGCAATCGGCAGAATATTTATCATAATTTTATTAGCGCTTGTAAACCAAAGCCTAAATTAACTATTTCGCAATGGGCAGATCAGTATCGCTATATTGCTCGTGGTACTAGTCCAGAGCCTGGACGCTGGCAGACGCATAGAACTCCATATACTAGAGAAATTATGGATATATTTAATTCTGCTGCTAATTTAGTAGTAGTCTGTGCTAGTTCGCAAGTTGGCAAAACCGAGATTGGATTAAACATTCTCGGTTTTTATATGGCTGAAGATGCAGCTTCGATTATGTACTTACTCCCAACTGAGGGAATGGCAAATGATTTTAGTAAAACACGCATTGAGCCGATGATTAAAGCTAGTCCCGTACTTAAAGAATTGTTTAGTGGTAATACTCGGGACAGTGACAATACGATTGAGTTAAAAACTTTTCCATCAGGATATGTGGCGATTTATGGCGCGAGTACACCAACTAAATTAGCAAGTAAACCAATTCGGGTATTGATTGCTGATGAAATAGATCGTTTTCCTGATGAATTAGCAAGAGAAGGTGATCCGATAAAACTTGCCTTACAGCGCACGACTAACTTTTTTAATCGTAAAATTTTATTTATTTCTACTCCAACAACGAGAGAGAAATCACGAATAATCGAGTGGTTTGAGAAATCTGACAAACGCTACTACTACATTCCATGCCCAGATTGTGGACATGAATTTGTGTTAACGTGGGAGATGGTTAAGTGGCAAAAAGCTGAAAATGGTGAATTATTAATTGATTCGGTCTATTTAGAATGTCCAGCCTGTAGTTTTCATATTACAGACCGCCATAAACCTGAATTTTTAGCAAACGGTCGTTGGGTTAGAACTGCAGAACATAAAACCATGCCTGGTTTTCATATCTCCAGTTTATACAGCCCTTGGGTTAAATTTGCTGAATTGGCTGCAGAGTTTATTGAGGCAAGTCGTTCACGAGATAAATCCAAGCTTCGTGAGTTTATTAATTTGAAACTCGGTGAGCCGTTTGAGGATGCTGCAGAAGAGATTGAGATTGAAACGTTGCAAGCACGGCGCGAATATTACAATTGTGATTTACCTGAAGGTGTTTTATATTTAACCGCCGGTGTTGACGTACAAGATGACCGTTTAGAATGTCAAATTATTGGTTGGGGAATAGGTAAAGAATCATGGATAATTGAATATCGTCAATTTTATGGTAATCCAACTGGTGATGAGGTATGGCAAAAACTAGATGAGAAATTATCGCAAAGTTTTTCTTTTGCTGATGGTAGAAAATTAGCTATTGGCGCTGCATGCGTAGATAGTGGTGGTCATCATACCTCAGAGGTATATAAATTTACTAAATCACGCCGAGGTAAAAGAATTCATGCGATTATTGGTCGAGCAGGACAAGGACGTCCGATAGCGGGTAATTTTACGACAAATAATAAAGCCAAAGTAATGTTATTTACAATCGGAGTTGATAATGCAAAAGCAACTTTATATCAGCGGCTACACTTACAGACAGTGGGTCCAGGATTTATACATTTTCCATTTGAAACTGAAAAGCTTTGTGATGACTTTTATTTAAGAGGTTTGCTTTCTGAGAAATTAGAAATGAATTTCAAGAGTGGTAAGAAAAAATGGGAATGGAAAAAGATTGTGGCCAGAAATGAACCATTGGACACCGCCGTTTATGCGTTAGGTGCGCTGGAAATATATCCACCTAATTTTGAGCGATTAAAATTAGAGGTTGCAGAATTACCCAAAGAAGTTAAACCAGCACAGCGCCGAGTAATTTCAGAGCGTAAAATTGTTAGCAGCATTAATATTTATGAGTGAGTAAAACATGACTGAATTGGAAGAAGCTAAAGAAATGCTAAGCGCGTGTAAAGCGGCACAGTTAGCGGCGTTACGCGGGGCAAAGTCTTACATGATTGGCAGCCGACAGTTAACACGTTATGATTTGGCCAATATCCGTGATGAGATTATTTTTTGGCGTGGTGAGGTGGCGCGATTAAGTGGAACATTTAGACGAGTTATGCAAATTGCACCAGGGGGAAATTAATGTTTGAAAAATTGACAGCGAAAGTAAAGCAAGTATTTAATGCGTATGCAACAACTGGTTCAAATACTTCATATGGTCAGAACAGTCAAACAGGTTACGGTGGATCAGGGGGTGGCGGTGCAGCTAGCAGCGCAACTACGGCGCTTTGGAATTCATTCAGTACATCTGCGGATAGTGATTTAATTGTAAATCGTGACACACTAGTACAGCGCAGTCGTGATTTATTTATGTCCACACCATTAGCGACTGGAGCGATTAAAAGTATTGCCAGCGGAGTAGTTGGCGGTGGATTAACACTATCAGCTAATATTAATTATGAATACCTTGGTATTGACCGCGAAGTGGCACGGGAATTAGAGAAGAAAATAGAGTTTGAGTTTGGTCTGTGGGCGAACGATGCTGATTGTTGCGATAGTACTGGAACATTAAATTTTGAACAAATGCAACAATTAGCCATGCTTTCAGTATTACTAAGCGGTGATGTATTTATTCTGATGCCAATAATTGAGCGTAAAAACTCAATTTATGATTTAAAACTAAAGTTTCTCGAAGCGGATCGGGTACAAAATCCTAGATCTAGAGATTTACATAAAAATATTTTAGCTGGGATTGAGATTGATGACACAACTGGCAGGCCATCGCACTATCATATAGTTAATCAGTTGCCGTATGCGGTTAATTACGCAACGGTAAAACCTACAGAATGGGCGCGAGTACCTGTATTTGGTGAAAAATCTGGACGTAGGAATATTTTGCATTTGTTTACCGTTGAACGTCCTGAGCAACGGCGAGGAATCCCGTTGTTATCGCCTGTGATTAATACATTTAAGCAATTATCGCGCTATACTGAAGCTGAAATTATGGGTGCAATTGTCCGTACTATGTTTGCGGCATTCATTCAAACGGACGACCCAACTGGTGAATTACTTGAAGAAATCAAGGCACAGGGTTACAAAGATAGCCCGTTATATAAAATGGCTCCTGGTATGGTTATGACATTAAAGCCAGGAGAAAAAATGGTTACAGCAACCCCTGGTGGAGCTAATCAATCATTTGATACCTTTATTGATTCAATACTCAAACAGATAGCTGTTGCACTGGAAATACCACCAGAATATATGATGAAAAACTTTACTTCGAGTTATTCAGCTTCGCGTGCAGCAATTATTGCAGCACATGAAATGTTTAAAACTCGTCGCAAATGGTTAGTTAATAAGTTCTGTGAACCAGTTTATCGCGAATGGTTATCGGAAGCTGTTGCTAAAGGTCGAATTGCGATGCCTGGTTTCTTTGATGACCTCGCAATTCAAGCTGCTTGGTCCAGCGCTAACTTCAATGGTTATAGTATGCCGCAGATTGATAGTGAGAAAGAGGTTAATGCCGCAGAATTGAGGGTTAGATATGGATTTAGTACTCGAGCTAGGGAAGCTGCAGAGCTTACAGGGTTAAATCATGATGAAATTATAAAAATTCTTGAAGCTGAGCAATTAGGCATGGATAAAATTAGAAGAACAGAAAAGCCTGTTTATACTGGAACAGTTTCAAGTGATTCAATGCTAAATAAACTTCAGAAAGTTGAGCGATGATTTTATTAACGTAAAGTAATTATTGTATTGGTTGATGCAAAAGCAAAACCCCGCAGAGTTAGACGCTCTTAATGCGGGGTTTTTATATTGAGAAGAAAGGAATTATACCATAAATGGATTTATATAGTAATAGGAGTTTTATCATGGCTCTAGAAATTATACGCGACTCTGTGTCATTACAGGCGTTATTGTGGGGTGTTATAGCAATGTTAACTATTCGTGGAGTTGCACCAACAATAAAATCATGGTTTGATAACATTAAAAAATAGCGCAAAAGCAAAACCCCGACGAGTTAGAGCTCATATGTCGGGGTTTTGTGATATTTAACAAGGGATATTATAGTGGTAATTTTTCAAAAAGTCAATAGGTGGTTTTATATGTGCCTAAAATTAATTAAAGAATCTAAAGCATTACAAGCAATAGCATGGGGTATAATTGCAATATTCGTCATAAAATATTTACCGCCATTAATTATGGTATTGAAATAATGATGTGATATAATACGGGCAGGAATTCGTAACTCCTACAATTAACTACTAGCGGCGCCAACCGTTCAATGGCTTTTTTTATTTCCACGCTCAAAATCAATGGGTTGGAGTGTTGCCGAATATCCAATAAGCAACAGCCGTCTAGTAGCGGTGTTACGAAGCTCCAGCTCTACCCACAAGGTAGATAATTCGTAACAATATTTTCTACTAGGAAATAATCATGTTAAATACTATGCCAATGGCGACAAATTCGTCCAGAACATCCAAACAACACGTTTTAGAAAATCTACTTAACTGCTTCACATTTGTTGACACCGAAAACAAACTGGTTATTGCTTATCCAGTCTTTTTGCATTTGGGGTATACCAAAGAATCAGCACAGGCAGTTTTATCTAAGCCGATGCTGTTGCAATATACTAACCATAAAGGATTTGTCCCACGAGAAGATTTTTTCATTAGCATAGCTCAAATTGGTGAGCTAATTGTTAATGCGCCAGAAGCTAAATATATATCTCATGTACTTGAATTTGTAAAAAACACTCTAATACCATTATTTAAGCCAGCAGCACCTCAAACGTCACCAGAGACAAATAAAATTGAATTAAATTCAGTTAAGGCAAGCGAGCCATTAATGATGTCGAGCCAAGAGATTGCAAATGTTGTTAAACGTCGTCATGATAACGTAAAACGCACGATGGAAATGTTACAGAACAAAGAGTTAATTAGTTTTACTCAAATTGAGGAAAACTCTGAAAGTAAAGTTGGCCGCCCTAAAACAGTGTATCATGTCAACAAACGAGATAGCTATGTGGTAGTCGCGCAACTCTCGCCAGAATTTACCGCCGATTTAGTGGACCGCTGGCAAGAATTAGAAAATCAATTAGCTGGTGGTGTGCCGCAAATTAGCGCACAGCCTGTTGCTACAGCTCCAGCGTTACCGAGCGCCAAAGATTTAGCCTTGATGGTGATCAAATCCGAGGAAGAGAAAGAGCAGTTACAACGTAGTTATAATTTCTTGGGTGATGAACTTTGCCAAGCCATTCGAGAAAAGGCGCAAATTGGCTCCAAACGCGAAGCTTCAGCATTAGGCAAATTAGCCCGCGCGAATGATAAGCTCAAGTTACGCGATGAGAAAATTTGTCAACTTGAAGCAAAATTAAGCAGCCCTGTGTCAGAATATGAGTATGCCACAATTTTAGCGGTGCAAAGTCGGCTAAAATATATAAAAGTTAGCGGTTTGAAATTAACTTACTTCTGTAATCGAAATGGTTTAGTTATTAAAGATATTCCAGATGACCGCTATGGTGCGGTACATTCGTATCCAGCGCAAGCATGGCGAGATGTGTATCAGATTGATATAAATGCAGTTTTAAATAAGGTGGCATAAAATGGCAGAAAAATTTAGTAATTATTTTAATGGGCGGATGGTGCGTTTTCTGGAACATGAAGATCGGCTGTATGTTGATACCGATGATCTGGCGTTACTCTTTACCGAGCCAACCAAGCATTAATTTGAGTGTTACCAGCTAAACCGGTAACCGAATAAAACAGATAGTTATAACTAAAACCACCTTCGGGTGGTTTTTTTATTGCCGATTGCATTTTAATAGAATTTTAAGGAAAATCGTTAATGGATTTAGAAATTAAAGCTACTGCTAATGGTGAAGCCGAATTGCATATTTACGGTGTTATTGGAAAAGAAGAAAATAACCCTAAAGATTTGATTTCGCGGTTGAAGTCAATAAAATCTGAAACGCTTCATGTGCATATCAATAGCCCTGGTGGTGATTTATTTACAGGGCATGCTATTTACGGCATTATTAAAAACTTCAAAGGTCATAAAATTACTTATATTGATGGTCTTGCTGCAAGTGCCGCTAGTATCATTGCAATGGCTGGGGATAAGGTAGTAATGCCAAGAAACACGCTACTAATGATTCATAATGCCTCAACTGTTATATATGGCGATAGTCAAGAATTCGCTAAGGCTGCAGAAACTTTGGAAAAGATGAATGCAACTATGCAAACAGTCTATCACGATAAAACAGGGATGGCACATAGTGAAATCGCAACTATGATGAATAATGAGACATGGTTTACTGCGGATGAAGCACTAAAGCTTGGTTTTGTTGATATGGTAATTGACGATATAGAATTAGATTCTCATTATGAAAGTAATGGAAATTTAATATTAAATGGTATTGATTTTGGTAATGCTTATGCAGAGAAAATCAAACATCATTTACCACCACCAGCCACTAGTCCAGTGGCTAATTTTTTATCTAAAGAAGGAGCACACGTAATGCTGACAGTTGAAGCATTCCAAAAAGAACATAAGGCAACTTATGATGAAGTTTATACCGCTGCATACCAAGCTGGTCAAACAGCCGAGCGCGCGCGGATTAAAGAAATTGAAGAGCTTGAAGCTCTTGGTCACAAAGATATTTTAGCGAAAGCTAAATTTGATACTGGTGCTACGGCTGCTGATGTTTCATTTTTAATTATGAAAGCTGAGGCTCAGCAACGTAAAACGCATATTAAAAATGTAATGGCTGATGCTGGTGCGGTTAATAAGATTACATCCACCCAAACAGATCCAGCAGGGAATACGCAGGAAGAAAAAGAAGACGCAGCTTTTTTAGCTGTTTTTGAAGGGAGTAACAAATAATGACTCAAGATGTAACAACCAGCCAACGGCAAGATTATGATGGTCTATTTAGTGGTGCTACTTGTCCAGTGATAACTGGTACAGAAATTTTAACTAAAGGACAAAATTTAAAGCGCGGTGCTGTTTTAGGTTTAGTTCCTAGTACTCAGAAAATGGTACTAGTTAACAAATCTGCCGTTGATGATAGTAAAAATCCGTATGCGGTTTTGGCTGAAGATGTGGATGCTACGGCTGCCGATGTGATTATTCCAGTTTACTACAGTGGTGAGTTTAATGTTAGCCATTTGACGTTTGCTGCAGGAACCGCTGCAGCTGATATGAAGCACTCAGCTCGTTTATTACAGCTGTTTTTTAATAATGTTACGAAAGGGTAACTAATGATTAATATTTTTGATACTCGCAGAATGATTGCTGCGTTGGAGTTAATCCCTGAGCCACGAACTTTTGTTAAAAGTATGTTGTTTCCAGAAGTGATAAAAAGTGAAGCCGAGTATATTGATTTTGATGTTAAAAAATTTGGTCGTGCTGTTGCGCCATTCTTTTCTGAAAAAAAAGGGACTAGTACTGTTGAGCGTCCAGGTTTTGATTTTAAATCATTTACCCCACCAAATGTTGGGCAACATACTGTAACCACTGCTGCTGATGTGATTAAACGTGGTTTTGGGTCAACAGTGTATTCTGGCGAATCATTAGCCGCTCGTGCAGGTAAGATCATGAAATCGGATTTTGTTATGATGGATAACATGATCACCCGCCGTGAAGAGTGGCTGTGTGCTCGATTAATCAATGATGGTGTTGTCTATATGCGCGGTGACGGTGTAGATCAGAAGTTAGACTTGACTGAAAAATGGAATTTTCTGGATATATCTAAAACAGCTAAGAGCTGGGACAAACCCGATGCATTTAATCCTACTGAAGACTTTGATGATTGGACCACTCAATTCATGAAGCAAGCAAGTGGATTGCGCGCAGATATAGCTATCTTGGGTAGCACTGCCGCAAAATTGTTTAAACGCAGTACCGCATGGTTAAATGAACAAAAGTTCATTAAAACAACTTATGGTAACTGGACTCCAAAATGGTTGGGTAATGGCGTTAAGTATATTGGATCTTATATGGGGTTGGAGTTATACGAATATCTTGAGTGGTTTATTGATGAAATGGACGGCAATAAAGAGAAGCCGATGATTGATCACAATAAAGTGATTCTCGGTTCAACCGATGGTATGGGGCAATTTGGTTACGGTGCAGTTTATACTGGTATGCTTAATGCTGCTGGTATGCCAATTGCGCGTTATCCTCGGATGTGGGAAACACCAAATCCAATTGCAACATATTTAGAATTGAAATCGCGACCAATTCCAATTCCAAAAAACTTGGATGCATTCTTAACTATTACAGTTTGCCCATCAACGGTTACTGCTGATAAATTAGATGGTATTATTGCAGCTCAAAAATCCTCATCAAAAGCAGTAAAAGAAGCATAAGGAGTAAACCGTGAGCTTTAAAGACCAGATAACACTTGATATTAATCAAGTGTTTTTTAATTCCGATGAGTTCACGGAGACTCACTTACTTCATGGCGCTACAATTAATTGCATGATTAGTTCAAATGATGTTCATGGGCGCTCTTTTAACAAAGTTGATGAGTTTAATGATGGCTTGATTCAATATGATGTTGAAGTTATTTATAAATGGGTTGATTATCCGTACCGGTTGGCTAATGGTGAAAGAATTACATTTGATAACGTGCCGTATTTAGTCTTTAACTTTGCGGTTGATTCTGGAGTTTGTATTTTGAAATTGCAAGGAGTCATAGGATGAGTCACTTTATTGAGATTGATAGCAAAAAGCTCGATTTAGCGAAATTATTGCTTTCAGAAATACCGAACGGTATAAATAAGGCAATGGCAAATGCCATAAATAGAACCACAACTGGGGTTAGACAGATGATGGTTAAGGCAATTTGTGAACGCTACTATATCAAACAACCAGAAGTAAGAAAAGCAATAGCGATAACTAAAGCGGTTGCCACAGATAGGGATGGTCAGTCTGGGAAAATTACCGCACGTGGTACTGGTTTACCGCTAATTAAATTTAATGTAGATCCTAAAAAAGCACTAAGCAAACGAATTGTAGGCAAGAAAGTAAAAGCTGGAGTACTTACCACTGGGCTTAAACCATTACCTAATGCCTTTGTCAAACAATTTAAAAATGGAGGGGTTGGAGTTTTGATGCGAAAAGGATCTGAACGCTATCCAATTAAACAGCTTTACGCTTTATCTGTTCCACAAATGATGGATCAGGCTTTAATAACTACCGATGATGTTCAAGTTTATGCACAAGATCGCCTTGACCGTGAATTTGATGGACAAGTTGACCGTTTGCTGAGGGGTATTAATGTATGATTTATGAAGCTAACGAGGTCCATTTAATTAATGAACTTCAACAAATAATTACCTCTTGGGTTGTTGATTTTAGATTTTCAACGAGTAAAATCGGTGATGATAACAAGGATATAACGCCTTTAGTACATAAATACTATTTGCCTGAACGCGTTGCTCCGCCACGGCCAGAGGTTATATCTGGTCAACTTCAGCCAAGTAAATCAGTAATTAGTGATCCACCATTACCACCACCAGATGCTGAACCTGAATATCCATCGATTATTATTCGTCCAGTCTCGGGTAAGGATGATGAGGATCCTGAAAAAAACATGAGGTATTCAGAATTTGAGGTTGACATTATTGCAGTTGTAAGTGAATTAGATAAAAACGAACGTTTTGAATTTTGTTTGCTGGCGATAAAGCTAATTCGTCAACAGTTAGCAAAATTACCTAATGGAGTAGTTGCTAGTCAGTATCAATTGCAACCAACTCGACCATGGCAATTATATGATAATCAGCAAGCACCACAGGCTGGTATTTCGCTTACTACTACGTGGCGTTATATGTTGCCACAACCTGGTGTTAATTTATTAGATTTTTAAGAAAGAATAAAATGGGTCAATATAAACACGGCTCTTTTGCTAGAGAGCTGCCTACAGCCTTAACTAGTGTTGTAACCACCACTGCAAATATCACCTTTGTGGTTGGCACGGCTCCAATTCATCTAGTTGATGAAACGAATGTTAACCGCTTATGCCGCTTGAATAACTTAGCCGAAGCGGTAGCTCAATTTGGTGATGATGATAATTTTACTGATTTTAGTTTATCTGCGGCAATTCATGTTTTTTTCAGAGTTTATAAAGTAGCTCCGGTTTATTTTGTGAATGTTTTGGATCCAAGCAAACATAAAACTGCGGCAGCTCCAGAAACTGGTGTCCAAGTAAATAATCAGGTGGTATTATCTAAATCTGGTGCGTTAAAAACTGGATTAAAAGTAGAAGTTGTGGCAGTGGAAAAATTGCTTGGCAAAGATTACACGCTGGAATATAACACCGATAATAAACTAGTGGTTAAAGTTCCATCGGGTAGCACGATTAAACCAGCTGATACGTTGACTATCACCTATAGCTGCGTTGATCCATCCAAAGTAACGGCTAAAGAAATTATTGGTGGAATTGACAAAGACGATAATTATACTGGGATTGAATTAGCTCAGAAAATGAACCCCAAATTTAAAGAATTACCCGGAAGTTTAATTGCTCCTGGTTATTCACAAGATTTGACGGTTACACTTGCATTATTGGCTACGGCAAAATCCATCAATGTTAAATTTAGAGCCAATGCTATTGTTGATCTTGATACAAGTAAGATGACGACGTATGCTGATGCTGTTGAAACTAAATCTAAAGCTGGACTAACTGATCCACAATTAAATGTCTGTGTTGGCGATTTATTGGTTGGTGATGTTAAATTTAAGCAATCAATCTTTTTAGCTGCAGTTAAGCAGCGCCTTGCCGCTGATAATGATGGTGTACCAAATTTAAGTCCATCGAATAAACCTTACTACATTACTGGCTATCAAATTAATAGTAAATCACCTGATCTTGATGAGTCGCAAGCTCAATATTTGAATGGTAATGGAATTATTCTCGCGTTGAATACAGATAACGGATGGCGCTGTTGGGGTAATCGAACTGCGTGCTTTCCTGGTATTACTGATGTTAAAGATTTTGATATTGCTGTGCGTGATTGTGGCAATTGGTTAATGAACTCTTGCATTAAAGCAACTCAATTCAATATTGATGAACAATTATCACGCCCAGTTATTTTACGCTTGACTAATAAGATACAAGGTTGGCTTGATGGGTTGGTTGGGCAGGGCTATTTAATCAGTGGTAGCTTTACGATTCCAAAAGATAAAAATCCATTAACGGAGCTAGCTCTGGGGAATATTGTTTTTGTGCTGGAGTGGTGTACGGGCGTTACGGTATCATCAATTACTACTGAGCTAGCGTTTAATGTATATGATTTAGATAAAGTTTTTGGATAAGGTAAATCATGAGTAAAATTAATGGACAAACATATGACTTCGGGGTTTACCTTGATGGGTATAATTTCTTGGGTATCGCATCGGCAAAACCGCCTTTAATTAAATTTTTGGATAAAGAAATTGAAGGCACTGGCATTGCTGGGAAAATTATTGCTGCAGCATTTGGGCAAACTGATGATTTAGAACTAGAAGTTGTATTTAACTCGCTTTGTGCTGAATCGTTTAAGTTACTAGATCTTAACGGTAAGCTTCTGGAATTTAAAGTTGCTCAAACTGCTTTTGATACTGGTACTCATGCGTTAGAACAGCATGGTATTAGAATGGCGGTTAGGGGTTCGTGTTCAGAATTCGGACCAGGTGAAATTAAAAAACAAGAGTTAATGACAACCCCGTTCAAAATTAAATGCACATATATTGAATTTTGGATGGCTGGTTCGGACGTATCGCTTTATAAAATCGATAAATTAAATAATATTTTTGAATCATTTGGTAAACAAATGATAACTAAATTAGCTGATATGTTTTAATTGAAACACCTGGCATTAAGCTGGGTGTTTTACATTTTTAGGTGAAATACGATGATACATCAATTAAAGAAAGTTTATACATTTAACGGTGAAGAGCATACTGAAATTAATGCACCGCTGGAAGAGTTAACTGGTTTAGATTACGAAATGGCAAGTAATCAGTTTAAAATGCTTAATCCCAAATTTGCGGGTGCAGTTGAGTTGGAGCCAGCATTTTTAACTCAAATCCTTGTTAATGCCTGTAAAAAACCAATTGAATTTTTTACTGGTTTGCCAATGAATGAATATGTTAAGTTGAAATTTGCGGTGCAAGGTTTTTTGCTGGGATAGACAGTTTAGATGGATTAATGAAAGCCTGTATAACACTATCACAGGCTACGCATACATCTATTGAATATTGGGAAAGTATTCCATTGGCTAAATTGTTGAAATATTTAAAATTAACTGCTGAAATGAGTGAATAACCGTGGCTAAAACTACGTAATTGAGTGAGACCCGCGCTAGCTTAATTTTGCGGGTATTGAGCGATTGATCTACGTCCGTTTGATTGCTTAGACGTGTTGGATGTAGTGATTTGCTTTAATGTTGATAGTTTATCATGCATATCATTTAGCATTTCGCTGTTTGTCATATTAGCTAGTTTACGCTGCTGATTTTTATCGGCTTTAATTATATAAACAGCTCGTGCAAATAATAAAGCACTTAAGCTAAGTAAAATTGCTACTACAATCATCGCGTAATCCTTTGAAAATTAACACTATATTATAACACAAAATGAGGTTTAAATGGCGTCAAAAACACACCAAATAGCAATGGAAATTGGTGCAAAAATAAAGTCTACTTTTTCGAGTAGCTTTATGGATGCAACTTCAAAAGTAAGTGCATTGCAACAAAAGATGAAAGAGTTTGAAATTGCTGGAGCTAAGGCTACTGCTTTGGATTCCTCGTTTGTAAAAATGAAGCAACGTACTCAAGATATGCAATTTCAGTGGGCTGCGGCAAGTGTAAAAGCTAAACAACTTGGCGAAGCAATTAAATCCACTGAAAGTCCAACTAAAGCACAATCTCGTGAATTTGAAAAGGCACAAACTAAAGCGCATAATTTACAGCTCAAACTTGAAAAATTACGTGAGCAACAAAAGGATATTGAGCTATCTAGTAGAAAACAAGCTGAATCAGTTAAGAATTTAAGTGCTGAATATGCAAAAGCTGGTGTGAATGTTGCTAAGTTTGGCAAAATTCAAGAGCAGCAAGCCAAAATAGCAGCGCTACATCAAAAAGCGGCTAATCATGCAATCAATGCAAACAATTATGCAATGATTGCAAGAACTACAGTAGGCATGAGTAATTTTTTAGCCGAACCAATTAAACAAGCAATGCATTTTGAAACGGTAATGTCCGAAGTACGTAAACTCGTGCATTTTGATACACCGCAACAATTTAAAGAAATGAGTAGCCAGCTTAAGGATATGTCAGCGCGCGTACCTGTGACGGTTGAGGGGTTAGGGCACATTATGGCGGCTGCAGCTCAAGCTGGTATCCATCGGCCTGATTTACTAGCATTTACTGAAGATGCCGCGCATATGGCTACAGCCTGGGGTATTAGTGCAGAACAATCTGGTGATATGTTAGCAAAATGGCGTTCAGCATTTCAGCTTACCCAGCCAGAAGTTATTAAGTTAGCTGATCAAGTACATTTATTAAGTGATAACACGGCTGCAACTGGTAGCGAAATTGGTGATGTAGTTACTCGGATTGGTGCGTTGGGTAAAATCGCTGGAGTCTCAACTCAAGAGGTTGCTGCGTTGGCGGCCACCTCAATTGGTGCTGGGGTTAAAGCTGAAATTGCTGCAACGGGTATAAAGAAGATGATGCTTACGCTATCATCGGGTACGACAGCAACTAAATCACAAGCTACTGCATTTACATCGCTTGGAATTAATGTTGTGCAACTTGGTAAAGACTTGCAAAAAGGCGGTGTTACACCGATGCTGGAGGTGCTTAAAAAAATCAAGCGGTTAGCCCCAGAAAAACAAGCACCAATGCTTAAGCAAATTTTTGGTGAGGAGTCTATTGCACCAATTGCAGGAATTATGAATAACCTAGATCAGGTGAAGCATAATTTAACGCTGGTTGGCGATGAGTCTAAATACTCTGGGTTAATGATTAAAGAGTTTGGCATTCGAAGTAAAACTACTGAAAACGCTATTCAATTGTTAAAAAATCAAACTGCTGGAGTGGCTATAACAATAGGTGAAATGCTCTTGCCAACAATTAATAATGCAGTGAAGGCAATTTCAAATATTGTGAATACAATTCGCCCGTGGGTAGAATCGCACAGTACATTGGTTAAATGGGGGCTAGCGGTAGCTGGTGCATTAGCTGGTGTAACTATTGCCGTATCTTCATTAGCATTTTTATTTTCTGGAACTCTAGCAATCGCGCTTAAAACTGCGGCTGCGGCAATGTGGGTATTTAATAGCGCTGTTTTGGCAAATCCTATAACTTGGATAGTTGCTGGAGTTGTTGCTTTGGGAGTGGCTATTGCGGCGGTAATTATATATTGGAAAGACATTACTCAAGCAGTAAGCAGTTTTGGAAATAGCATCATGGATTTAATGGCTAAACTTAATCCATTATATAAACTTGGCGAGAAACTAGGTCAAGCATTTGACTGGATGACTGGTGCTGGAGATAAGAATATAAATGTTAATTACAAAGTGGAGAAGAACAATCTTGATGAGTCAATTAAACAGCTTCAGCAAAGTAACGCAGCACGCTCAAAACCAGCTGCAGTTAATTATAGTCCCAACTACACGGTAAATGTTAGCGGTGGTGGTGATGTAAAAGATATTGAACGAGCGCTGGTTAAAGCGTCTGGCCAAGAGCGTAATAATTTTACAGCGTGGAACGATTCATCTCGATTGGCGTATTAAAAAACTAAGCATTGGATAATTATGGCTAAAACGTACACAACTGCAGCTGGTGATATGTGGGATAAAATTGCAAAAGAACAACTTGGCTCGGAGTATCTTAGCAACCAGTTAATTGATGCCAATTTTAAATATTCAAAAGTAGTTAAATTTGAAGCTGGTGTAGTGCTAAATATTCCTGAGATTGTCCAGAATAAATCTAAGATAAATTTACCGCCGTGGAAGAGGTGAGTATGTTAAATAAAACTGCACGAAATAGCTACGTTCAAATAAGCATAGATGGCAAGAATGTTACTGGTGATCTTGCGCCGTATTTACTTGGCTTTACGTTTAATGATAAAACTAGTGTTGAAGTTGACGATTTAACTATCACACTGGATGACCGTGATGAGCTATTTACTAACGAATGGATGCCTGAGCGTGGCGATAAAATTGAGGCAACTATTTGGGCTAATGATTGGGATGCTCAAGGTGATGAGGATAGTTTATATTGCGGAGAGTTTGAAATTGATTTGGTAGTTGAGTCAGGACCACCAAATAAGATTGAGATTAAAGCGGTATCATCGCTTAATTCTGGTATTCGCCGCACAATTTACACCGAAAAATGGGAGCATACAACACTTCAAGAGGTGTGTGAGTCAATAGCAGAGACCCACGGGATGCAACTTAAATTTAGTGGTGATGATGTAGATTTGGAGGTTTGCGACCAAACTGAAATGACGGATCTTAAATTCTTATCGCAATTAGCTGATGATAATGATTTTATGCTTAAGCTTGATGGCGATACCTTGTTTGTATTGAGCCAAGTAGAATTAGAATGTGCGGCACCGACTTTGATTATTAGCAAACATGATATCAGCAATCGTAATGCTGGAGCTAAAGGCTATGATTTATATAAAGAATGCAAAGCGACATACTATGATCCTAATAAGAAAAAAACGCATACTGCAAAAGTAAACCATAAAACCGCAAGCATGGCTGAGTTGGCTAAAACTAACCAAGAGTGGGTTCAGGCACATACGGTAGTTAAAAAAGGCAAAGCTAAAGCAAAAAATGTACCAACCACCACTGAGAGTTACTTAGATAAAGCGAATATCAACGGTGGCGGTAAAGTATTACACATCAGACAACGATTCAAAAACGCGGCGGAAGCTGAACGCAAGGCACTAGCCGCACTACGGCGTAAAAATCGTGGCGAATGGGTGATATCAGGTGAAGTTATGGGAAATGTTGAACTAATGGCTGGAATAACGGTGGATATAGTTGATTATGGTCGATATAGCGGACGCTATTATATTGAGAGTACCACCCACACTAAAACTACAGGTTATCGGACATCTTTTGTGGCGCATCGATGTTTAGGGGAGATTAAGGAATGAGCTCAAATAATATTATTCGGGTTGGTGAAATTTACGACGTCAACCCAAAAAAATACACCGCTAGAGTCTATTTTGCGGATAGTGATTCGGTGTCAGGTGAGTTACCAATTGCAGTAATTGGTACAAGAAATAGACGATATGATTTACCGAATAAAAATGATCAATGCTGGTGTGCTTTTATCGCACCAAGTTTATCAGACGGAGTGATTTTTGCGATTACGTACAATGACGTAGATTTACCGCCTTGTGGTGATGAAAATGTTAAATCAACTACTTATCCTGATGGTACGGTAGTTAGCTATGATAGCGAAAAACATAAGCTAATTATTGATTGTAAAGGTGAGGTAACCATTAATGCCGAAGTGATTAATCTGAATGGTAAGCTAATCATCAATAATAAGCCGTGGCTGGAACATCAGCATAAAGCTGGTAAGTTACTTGATGGAGATAGCAAGCAAGTTAGCGGTACGTCAGGTGATGGTATGGTAGGGTAAAGGTTGATGCAAAAGCAAAACCCCGACGAGTTGGCGCTCATATGTCGGGGTTTTTTCATAAACAATAAGGAATTATATGTGAGAAATTATAATTGTGTCAAGTTTATCTTGAACAAATGGGGGTATAAAATGGGTGAATTAATTGAAAGAGGTAAAAACTTGCGTAAATTCTTATATTTTACGCTTACCGTGTTATTTGTAGTGTATCCTACATTATCAATAATTAACAACGTTGTTAATTATTGTTTACACAAATAAAGGAGCTAATAAAATGGCTGATAAAATAGAAAATAAATCAAAGTTTAGATATTTTGCTTGGGGTGCATTGATTTGTATTACTATATTAATGCCGATAGCTTGGCAATCAAAGGGTATTATTGCTTTATTTGTACGTTGAATGTAAAATAAATGTTGGGATATAAAATGTGTGAAATACTAGAAAAAGGCAGAAATTTACGTAGATTTATTCTTGAATTGGTTGGAATCATATGTATTACGATATTGTTGCTTCCAATATCGTGGGCGTTTGCAAAATGGTTATTTAAATTATAATGATGTGATATAATACCGAGAGAAAAAAACCACCCCGAAGGGTGGTGAAAAACTACTTAGTCAATTTGATTAATTGAATAAGCTGGTTGGCTAAATTAATAATTGAAGTAATGGCAGAAATTACAACAATCATAGCTTCCAGTTTTTTCATAGTACTCTCCTTTCTCTGCCCGGAAAGCACTAACCACTCAGGCGTCCAACCATTAAGAGGTTAGCGCGGAGAGCAGGCGAGGATTATAGCATAAAACCCACTGAATAATACCAGTGGGTTTTTGTTGTCATGTGGAACATGAAGATCGGTTGTATGTTGATACCGATGATCTGGCGTTACTCTTTACCGAGCCAACCAAGCATTAATTTGAGTGTTACCAGCTAAACCGGTAACCGAGTAAAACAGATAGTTATAACTAAAACCACCTTCGGGTGGTTTTTTTATTGCCGATTGCATTTTAATAGAATTTTAAGGAAAAAATAACATGGCAAAATTGAAATTAATTTCTGGTGTAGAAACTGTGGAAATTGAAAAAACAATGACGAGTTTAGAATTGGTTGATTTAATCAATCGAGTTCGTAAACAAGAATTTGAACAGGGTAAAAATAAACAGTTTACTAAATTGCAGCATAAGGATTTTTTGAGGAAAATACCTCTTGTGCTGGGTGAAAGTGCAACAGCGAAATTTTACGCTGTTGCAAAAGTAGCTTTAAATAATGGGGGATACAAAGATATACCATGCTATAAATTCCCAGAACGTGAATCATGGCTAATGGCAATGTCATATAGTTACACATTACAGGCATTTATTTATGATGCTCTTCAAGAAGCGTTTAAGTGTAACCATGAATTTAAAACAATTGTTGATAATATGGTGGACTTAGAAAAACGTGTAGCATTAAATGGTACTGACTGGGGTCGCATGGGTAATGATCAAAAGAAAAATCGGCAAATTATCGATAAAATAGCTAATGCCTTATGTGATATAGCTCAGTTAAAATTATTTGATGAAGCCAAGCATTCTTAAGTAAATTAGCTAACCCATTGAATTACTTCAATACCCGCCAAAATGGTAATGAAACAAAACAGATAGTTATAACTAAAGCCACCTTCGGGTGGTTTTTTTATTGGAACTAACAATTAATAGCATAGGGATTATGGCATGAGCATCGTTGATAGTTTAATAAGCATTGCTACGGGTAAACTTGGTGGATTTGGCGAGATTATATTTTATGTAAATCCGCTAAAGACCATGACCTTTAGCGATGCCGAGCATAACTCATCGGTTGAGTATGCTGAGCATAAAATTGTCGGTGAAAAACCCAAGCTTGAGTTTATTGGTGAAAATCTTGATGAAGTAAGTCTGAACATTAAATTATCGTCATGGTTTGGGGTTAATCCAGCCGAGGCTCTTATCTTGTTTGATGAGTATCGCAGCAATGGGGATATTTTCGATTTGATTTTAGGCGAAAATGTGTTGGGTGAATATGTGATTACCTCAACCAGCGAGGGCTATAAAGATGTGAACTGGTTCGGGCAAATTACTGAGCTAGATTTATCAGTGAAATTCAAAGAGTATAATTAAATATTAAATTAATTCAATTGGCTAAACTCAGCGTGTGTAATGTAACCGATTGTAATAACAGTCTTTTTTATTTGGTGAAATATGAAACTTGTATTAAATTTAGCTGGCAAAACTGAGGTAAATTTTAAGCCAACCACGGTTTTAGAAGAGGTGCAGCAAAATATCTTGCACTTGTTTAGCTTGAAACGCGGTGAAGTGCCTTATGCACGCAGTAAGGGTATAGATCCAGATATTATTGATCAACCGGTTGATGTTGCTAAAATAAAATTCACTCAGAATTTCACTAAGCTAGTTAAAGAATATGAACCGCGTGCCAAGATATTAAAGATAGGTTGGAACGAAGCTAATATCGATGGTGAGCTCTCACCAAAAATTTTATTATCAGTTGATGAAAGATATTTATGATTTACAATTTACCACCAATAACCTTTGCGGCAAAAGACCCTGATGCTATAAAAAACGGTATGCTTGCAAAGTATAAAGAGTTATCGGGTAGAACCTTAGCACCAGCTGATCCAACTATGACTCTTTTTGAAGTGTTTACCGCTCAATGTGTCAGTATGCGCGCTGCGATTGATTTCACGGGTAAGCAGAATTTGTTGGCTTATGCTGAAGATGATTATCTTAAGCATCGAGTATCAGATTTTGGGCTAAAGGCTAAAGAAGCGGTTAAAGCAAGAGTTAGCATGATTTTTACAATGACGCAGAAGTTAAGCTATGGATTAACGATTAAAAAAGGTACCAGGGTAACTGCAGACAGTAAGTTTTATTTTGAGGTTCCTGAGAGTGTAACTATTCAACCAGGTGATATTTCGGCTTTAATTATTTGTGTTGCTGCTATTGGCGGTGATGCGGGTAATTTGTATAAGGCTGGGTTAATAACTAATCTGGTTGACCCTATCGCTTATATTGGTGGAGTAGTTAATATCGATGATTCTGCGGGTGGCGCTGATGATGAGTCCAATGATTCATTAAGAGAGCGTAGGTTGCTAGCTCCTGAAGCGTTGTCCACGGCTGGTCCAGATAATGCCTATAAATATTGGGCTAAATCGGCCACGACTGACGTTATTGATGTCGAAGTTTATTCGCCTGAGCCTGGAGTTGTGCGAATCGTACCGTTAATGGCTGATGGTAGGATGCCAACCAAAACTGAACTGGAATTAATCTTATCAACTTGTAATCCAAGCGATAAGCGTCCTTTAACTGATAACGTTGAATGTATCGCACCATCACAAGTTGACTACAGCATTAAGCTCAAATACTGGATTAGTTCTAAAACCAGTATTGAAATCAGTCAAGTGCAAGATAACGTTGATAAAGCGATACAGAATTTCATTTATTTAACTAAAACTAAACTTGGCCGCGCGATTAATCCCTCGGTATTAAATCAAATAATTATGGCGGCAGGAGCTAGACGGACACAAATTGATAACCCGGTTCAAACGGAATTAAATTCGTGGAAAGTTGGCAAAAATATAAGCTGTAGCGTTGAGTTTGGTGGCATTGAGGAAGATTGCTAATGGATATACTTAATACCAAGTTAATTGACTTGATGCCAGCTACTTTAAAATTTAGTCAAGAAATACAGTGGATTTGCGCGTCGGTGCAGCCTGAAATCGATGAGATCATCGCGTGTATCGATAAAATATTATTTACTCGCCTGAATTATCTGGATGATTTAACGTTAGATTATTTACTTGTTGAGTGCAATATGGCCAATTCACCAGAAATGACACTGATTACCACTCGGCAAGACAAAATTAATTTTATTGGAAATTATATTCAGCTAAAAAAATTAAAAGGTACTAAAGCTGGGATTCAATATGTGCTTAATTTATTGGGGTTTCACGGTGATATTTTGGAATGGTTTGAATATGGCGGCAAGCCATATAATTTCCAAATTTCAATCGCTGGTACAGAATCTTTACCACCAGAAAGAATGAAATTATTAAATGCTTTAATTTTAGAGTATAAAAATACTCGAAGTTGGCTGAGTTATATACAAAATGTAGCTCTAAAATCAACTACATATGTAGCGATTGCAACAACTATCAATATTACAGTGAGAGATAAACAATGACATCAAATACCATAATCACAGAGGTTGGACTAGCTAAAATAGCAGCGGCAAGGGCTGCTCAAACTACGGTTAAATTAACCACATTTGCTGTTGGTGATGGGAATTATACCCCAACAGGAAAAGAAACAAAATTGCAAAGCGAAAAGTATCGCAAACCAATAAACAGCTCATCTTCTGATCCAGAAAATAAAGATACATTACTTTTAAATACAGTCATTCCTGAGAATGTTGGCGGGTGGTATATTCGCGAATATGGAATTTTGGATGATGTCGGTGATTTAATTGCGATTGGAATAGCTAATGAGGCCTATAAGCCGGCACCGGATGATATTAAAGCTGTAACAATTAGCTTCACTGCGAGGATTAGAATTTCAAATATTGAAGCTGTAGAGTTTAATATTCGGCTAGATGGTTATGCTGATATTGGATATGTCATTCAGCAAGATGAATTAATTAAAAAGTCGACTGCTGAAAATTATCAGCCTAAACTTAATTATAAACCAGTTCAACAAGGCGGTGGAATTGATCAATTAGGAAATAAGATTCATATTGGTTATGGTACGAATAAACGCATTAAAGTGACTGTTGATGAAACTGATTATGGTAATTTGGTTACTGATGAAATTTTAAATAACGGAATATTGCCTGCAAAATTTAAAACATTAAATGTAAGTGATGAGACAACTTTACTCAATGGAAGTATAAAAGGGCAGTTTACAGCATCTACGCAACCATTGGAAACCAATAATGAACTATTAGCGACTACTAAGTTCGCATCCAATTTAAAAGGTAACTTTAAAACAGCATCATCAGTTGGTGCGACATCTACATTATCAGTTGCGGACATGGGTAAAGTAATCGAAAATGTAGCAACCACACCAAATATAAATTTAATTTTGCCAAATGTGTCGACAGTACCGAGCGGTAGCGTTGTCGGTCTATATAATGCATCTACTTACGGTATGACTATATCAACCACCGCTAATCAACAAATTAATAATGGCACTCAACATGCTGTAACGATTGCCATTCCAAGCGGTGGTTCATGTATTTTATATACCGACCAAGCATCATGGACGATGATAGCATTAGGTGGCTCAATGGTTGCAACTCATGCTGATATTGCTATTTTAGTAGGGCAAATATCAACCCTAACTAATCAACCATTCGGAATAAGTCAAAATTGGCAGAATTATGATGTAGCAACAGCAAGAGGATTTAATATCACATATACCAATACAACAAGTAAGGCAATTGTTGTGCAAGTACAAGGAACTTCTACAACTGCTGCACCTAGCATTTACCCGATAGTAAATGGCGTTACTCTTGCTGGTAATGGTGGTTCTACTAACCCTGGAGAACTAATGTTCAATATCACAATAGTTCCTGCAGGTCAAACATACCAGATGCAAGCGTCTAATATAGTTTTAAATAGATGGAGTGAATTGCGATGAAATTATACAAAAATAGTAATGGTGCTATTTATGCGTACTCGGATGAAGATTTAGAAAATCTAGCTAAACAGGGTATTAATCCAATTGAAAAATTATCGCTAACCTATTTTGAATACATACCAAATGAATTAGCCGAAAAGCAAGCAATTGAAGCTGAAACATTTTTAAAAAGTAAAGCTAACGCGATGCTGTGTAAAACAGATCGCTTTGAGCATGATGTTTATCAATCAAAAATGAAAGATGGTGAATCTAATGAGTTTGATGCTTGGCGTATTGAGTTATTAGATGTAGCACTCGGTGAAAGTAGTACTATGCCGACCACGCCAGAATTTATGCAGAAATTTTTGGAGTTATAACCATGAATATAAAGAAATTATTTTTAGTTTTTGTAACTGCGCTTATAGCGCAGTTTTCTTTTGCCTTAGCAGCGCCTGCTTCAGTTGCGCTAGCTAGTCCACAAGTTCAGCAGAGCAATCGAGTTGTTGATTTTCATAGCATGCTGGATGCGGGTACATATGGCATTTATAGCGATGCCACACTATTAAATGGTCCACCCGCAACTGGAGTTAAAACAGCTATCGTTGTTTACTCCTATAAAGACAGTTACGATAAAGTTGTTAATCAAACTGTCTTTGATAGTGATGGTTCTGGCTGGCAAGAGTATTACGATTATGGCACTAAAAAATGGAGTGCGTGGAGCCAATTTGGTGGTGGCGGTGGTCAAAAAGGTGACAAGGGCGATAAAGGTGACATTGGCCCACAGGGTTTACCTGGTATAAAAGGTGATACTGGATTAACTGGACAGCAGGGAATTCAAGGGATTAAAGGCGACACTGGACTCCAAGGTATAAAAGGTGATACTGGGGCGCAAGGTATCCAAGGCGTAGCTGGTAAAGACGGCGCTCAGGGCGCAAAGGGTGATACTGGGGTAAAAGGTGACACTGGAGCGCAGGGAGTTAAGGGCGATAAAGGTGATACTGGAGACCCAGCTCCAGTTTTATATCAGTTCAATGTACCAGCTCATATACTTTATGCAGAAGATAATAATATGACTCCTGCAGTTATAACTTTAAAGTCTAACTATGGTTCAACACAAAATAAACAACAGACGCTGTTTACAACAGCAAAATCTGGTCTTGTTCAAATTGATCAATCATTTAGTCTGAATTATCCAAAAGGTAAAACGCTGAAACTTGCAGGTAGAGCAACATTCTATAATGTTGAATCCGTTACGCAAGCTAATTATTATGTTAATCTTCAGGTCATTGGTAAGGTCGGCACGACTGGACAATTAGTTAATCTAGGTACATATACGAAAGTTGATCTCAGTAAAGAGTTAAATGGATACACGATTGCAAACTTTAGTTGTGATGATACATCTACAACTGATATTACAGCCATCGGAGTTCGGATAACGATTATGTATGCACAACAGAATGCTACTGCGCTGATTGATACTCTCTATATTCAAGCCACTATTACATAAGAGGTGAAAAAATGAGGAAAGTCTTAATAGGAATTCTAGAACTATTGATAGGGAAACGTAACCTATTAGATGAATTAACATTTATCTTGGCAGTAGTAACGATAATCATCGGTTCGTTAATTGTTATCGATGCTGCAAAGTTAATTCACTCGCTAATCGGAACGCTGATTGTAATATCTGGAATTGTCAGCGTACTAACAGTTGTTATACCGCTGCCGAAAATTCGGGATTATACCGATATTGGTTCATTCGTAATATTGATTTATGGATTCATCAAAACACATAGCATAGTGGCAATGACAATCTCATATCAAGCGATTATCATTATCATTATTATATTCACCTGCTGGAAGTTTGCTATTAAACATTTATACAAAAAGCGTGGTGAATAATGGATTTGCTACATGAGTTTTTGACTTGGCTAAGTCAAGAGGGTTTGGCGCGTGAGGGTTTGTATATTATTGGACTGATTGTGCTAGTGGCAGTAATGAAAGGTAGCGCAGAAGGTATTGTTAATTTTATTTTAAGAAGAGGTGATAAGAATGAAAAGACTAATTAGTTTAATGAGTTGTGTGGTGTTGGTAGCGTGTTCAGGTGTTCAATCGTTGAATGTTGATACTAACAAAACACACACAGATTATAGCAAAGAATCTGGTACCAATATTAATTATGGGGGCACGAATGCGTCTGCGAATATTAGTATTAAGCATAATAGCTCTAATGCTATCTAGTTGCGCGTCTAATTATTATAATAGTGCTGCGGTAAGTGCAAGTTATTGCCGTGGCACATATAATCTAACTTGTGAATTTAGAAAGAATTAATCATGAAAAAATTATTGTTGGCTTTTGGTTTTGTAACTTTTAATGCTTTTGCATCGTCCAAGGAAACTTGGGTATGCATCAAGAATATCACGGGTACTCAGAAATACGTTAATTCTTTTGACGATTCTGATAAATAAAACGATAAGGGTTAAACATGATTAACAGTAAAGATATTAATGATTTACATCCAAAAGTAAAACCGCTATGTGAGCAATTTATCGCTAAATGTGCAGAGCAGGGCGTTAAAGTAATTATAACTAGCACATATCGCGATGCCGAAAGTCAAAATGCGCTGTATGCTCAGGGCAGAACCGCAACTGGCAAGATTGTGACCAATGCTAAAGCTGGTCAATCATTTCACAACTACAAAGTAGCTTTTGATTTTGCGCCAGTGGTTGGTGGACAAATCCCGTGGAACGATACCAAGTTATTTACTAAATGCGGTGAAATTGCTGAAAGTGTTGGGCTTGAATGGGCTGGACGTTGGCAATCGTTTAAAGAATTGGCGCATTGTCAGTTTACTGGTGGGTTGACGTTAGCTGATTTTAAGGTTGGTAAGATGATCTAAACCAATATAGTTCAAATAATCAGTAAATTTTAAGCTCCACTTTTTAGTGGAGCTTTTTTAGTAGGAATAATGATATGCACTTAATTAAATTAGAAGAACGTATAAATAACGTTGTGATAATGAGCAGTTTAGAAATTGCTGCGATGTGCGGCAAACAACACAGAAATGTAATGGCTGATATAAAAACTATGCTAGAACAGTTAGAAATTAGCTCAGCTGAGTTTTCAGCGCAGTACAAAATAAGTCTGGAAAGATGAATCCATGCTTTAATTTGGATAAAAGATTAACGCTTTGTTTAACGTCTGGTTATTCTGCCAAATTAAGACTAAAGATTATTGACCGAGTGTCAGAACTTGAATTTGAAAATAATTCTCTCAAAGCTAGGATTAAATCCGCTTACGATGATATGGAGTTAATCAAAGTTAATGGTAGTCTTTGGGGTAAGGCTGGTGCTATTCAACGCAAGCAAAAGCAAGAAGCTAAATGTATTCTTATTAATTTGATTAATCAAGCTCAAATTAAATTGTTCTAATTATTTCACCAATAGAAAACACAAAACCCCGACGAGTTAGCGCTCATATGTCGGGATTTTTTATTTAAATAGAATTATACAAAGAGGATTATAGTTTATGTTTATGGTTAATGTCAAGGGGGATTTAAATAAAATGCTTAAAATTATTGAACGTAGTAAAGCGGTTAGAATATTTTTGTATTTTGCTATTAGCGCTGGATGTGTAACATTACTTACTTATAGATTATTAGAGGTTTATCATGGATAAAGCTTTAATCTTTTGCATGGCGGTTTTGTGGAATATGTTTATTTTAGCGGGTGGCGTGTATTTAATTATTAAATATAATGCTTGGTGGGTTATTATATTACTTCTTTTGTTGGGTTATAACCCATTGAATTTAAAAGTTAAAATCAGATATAAGGATAAAAATACAATTAATTCAGATTAAAAGTCGTAAGAATGTGAAAGTTTAGATCGCACAAAACACAAAACCCCGACGAGTTGGAAGCTCATATGTCGGGGTTTTCATTTTATACAGGAGTAATTATATAGATGTTTGGATTTTTTGTCAATAAAGGAGCTAATGATATGGCTGATAAAATAGAAGATAAACCAAAACTACGCCGCTTAGCATGGGGCGTTTTGATAGTGTTGGGGGTTGTTACGCCGATTGCGTGGCAGCTGAAAGATATTTTAAAGATACTGGTTTTACATCAAGGGTAGCCCCTTTCGGGGCTATTTATCCAATAACTTTTCAATCAATTCAATCATAGTAACACCCTCGGCTTCAGCGCGAGCTTTGAGACGATCGCGTAAGCCTTTAGGGATATTTATTGATGCCCGAGTACCTTTTATTTTTTCTGCATAGCGTTTTTCAGCTATAATAGAACGTGCCATATTATACTTCCAAAAAAGGCGGTGGTTAACCGCCTACGGTTATTAATGTTTGCTATTTTTACATTCTTTGATGCGGTTGTATATTATCCAACTAAGTCCAATAATACACACTACGTCAAGAATTATTTTAAAGACACTAAACATAATTTGTTACTCCAAAAATTGATTATTTAATAAAATTAATGTTATAATTACGTCAAAGAACTAGAAGAGGGGTTTCCCCCTCGGGTTATCTAAGTTTTAAATTTTGTTATTATGTCGAGCAACAAATTAACTATTGTTAAAACTGCGATAATTATTTCTAGTTTTTTCATTTTTTAACCTCCTTTCTTTGATTTAGTACTGTATTATAGCATGGGCATAACCATGCTGTCTAGGGGTAAAGCAAAATAATTGCATTTATTTACAATTATTTCGCTAAATAAAACAATAGCCTAGCGTAAAAACTAGGCTATTTTCTAATTAAATGAGTTATTATCAATTAATCCACTAATGTCGTGGACGTTCACCCATAATTCTACACCCTCAGATTTAAACCGCACTGGTTTACCATTGAAATACTCTATATATTCTGGCATGTTGTTTCTCCTTTTTTATTGTTAATAAAGTAAATTTGACCTTTACCTGTAATTTTGGTGGTCATATGCTCTTGCGCTCCTGTATGATGGTGCACAATTGTTGGCTGCATCACAAAATAGCCACGCTCAACATATTCTTGAATAGGCCTAGTACTACGTTGATGCACAAATCCCATGGTTCTTAGCCAATTCCATAATCTTTTCTCGCCAATTTTAATTTCACTCTCATTTTGTGCTAAATATGCCAGCTCTCGAACTAAAATACCTTTTTCGGCTTTCTGTACAGTTTCGGCAAACCCAATCATTGGTTTAGCTTGTTCTAATATTTCATCTTTAGCTTTTAGCTCTAATTGCAATGCAGATTTTTCTTTGTACTGGTTCGCCCAAGCAATTGCGGCTTCGGCAGGATCGGCAAAATTCGGTAATGCAGCATTAGATTGACCATAACCGCCAGTTTTGCGGATTGATGGTAAAACCTCGCTGACTACAAATTCTTCAAACTTTTCTGCGGTTGGTAATTTAGAGCGCATAACTAAGCGGTAAACATCGCGCTCTGGGATAATTTTCATTGTTTGCATACCGCCTTTAGAGGGTAGTAACGTTTCGTTACACCCTTTGCAATGATCTGAAATAGCTTTTCTTGGGTTGCTATATCCAAGTTTTTCACATACTTCATTGCCAATAAACCATAGGCTACCATCGGCATGAGTTAAAACGGTTAAATCGCCAAATAAATCACTGTGAAATTTTTGGCTGTGGTTTTCTATAGGCGTGACTTTGGACATGATAGTCTCCTTTTTAAAATCATCATGTTTAATTTTATTCTTATTGATAAAGGGTATTAATGTGGAACAGATAAAATCTCGCGTTCTTTTAATGTAATATTTGTCTTTGGAGAGCGTGAGTAGTAATAGAAGATCGAGAGGTTTTACAAATGGCTGTTTGGTGATTGAGTGAAAATAGTCCATGGCATCAACTTGATAAATCGGAATAATATCGAAGTTAAACTCCATATTAACCGCTTCAATACTCCACGTTATTTTCATATCTTCTAAAAAATGTTTAGCGCAAACTAAACCTTTTTCCAAATCAATGGTGTAGAGATTTTCAAGAGTACCATAAGTTGTTTGATTATTTGTGACAATGCTACCGCAGGGCAGTTTGAATGTATTAGACATGATGATTTACCTGTTGAAAGATTTGTTTCTATTTTTCCTAGTTTCTAAGTAGGAAGTCGGGGGTTAGAAACACCGCAACAGGACGGCTGAGCTTATTTACCTTACGGCTCTTGTATTCGCTCACCCCGACATTGATGTACCATTTTCGTGAAGTCAGGAAAATGGTTGTATCATTTTGCCGAAGTCAAGAGAATGATCACCCAATGCTGGGTATAGATATAAAAAAAGCCATATGACGGTATAGGCGAATCCGCCTGTTGAAAAAAGGAGTTTCTAAGTCCTAGCGGTATTCTATCGCAACATGGCTCTTTCTGTCAAATCATCATTAAAAAAGACCAAGTAAAAACTTGGTCTTGCGGTTAAGCATGGTTGTGTGTATGTGGCTTTTTATTATTGGTTTTAGTATGTGTCACATAATATGTTATAACCCCAAATAACACTGTTATTACAATTGATGATATAACACCAACTAACATATCATTACTCCTTTTTATATTTTTGTGCTACATTCAGAATGTAAATTGAGTAAAACTGAATAATAGCCCAGTTATAGATAATAAATACTAATGTTGGAAATATGCCAAAGTATTGATTTAATATTCCATAAACCCCACCAATAGCCCAGCTTAATAACCTAAGTTGTTCTGAAATTGTTTTTAATATTTCGTAATTTTTAAAGTTTATCATAATCCCGCCAATAGTGGATAGTAATTACTACCCATGTTTAGCAGTATGTTATTATAAAATCATCATTCTTGTCAAGTTGATATGAAAAACCACGCTAATGCTGGGGTGTATTTAATGTTGGGGTCTGTGGTTATTCGATTTATGTTTACCTGTTGGAATGAATAACGCAATTAAACCAATGATTGCTATTATTAAGCTAATCCACATAACTGTATCCATGTTATTCTCCTTTTTCTTCCAATGCCTTAAGATTCAACTTAAAAGCGAATATTTGTAAACCGTCAAAGTACCACAATATAGTTAATACTGAGCGGATACTTGGCGCACCAATACTAAAATATGCCATCATTCCACTAGCACCCCATGACAGAGTTTTAATAGTATCTGACAGCCATTTATAAATTTCATAACGTTTATTTACCATAATGCTAGTATTATTCTATCGTAATATGGCTATTCATGTCAAATCATCAATAAAAAAGACCAAGTAAAAACTTGGTCTCATGGTGCATGGTAATTTAGTGTACCATGTACTTTAATAATCCAGCAAGCGCTAATATTGTTGCAAGCCCAGTACCTACAATCCACTTGATTAATTCAAATTTTAATTCAGCAATTGTTTTATCTAGTTTTTCACTGGTAACTAAGTGGTTTTTTTGTTTTTCTTCAATATCAGTTACAATAGTTGCAATCGCTGAAATTTGCTCATCATTAAATTTAGCTTCTTTAAGTTTATGAATGTAATCAATAGTATGCATGGCTTATATCCTTTTTAATGGTTATATTGTATCTTAACGTGGCTCTTCATGTCAATAAACTTAGATTAATTAATTATGGTCTATAGTTAGCTGTTTTTTTATAAACTTATGGAAGTTTTTCAGTTCTTAAGCATTATTCTATCGTATATGATGTCAAATTTGTAAAAAACTAGATAACATTATCTAAATTTTGACATTTTTGTTTTTAACAAAATAAAAAAGGATGCATATAAATGCGACCTGTTAATAAACTGTTCTACCTTTCCAGCTACACAATCGGTCTGGCTCCAAGTCATACCGTCCAAAACTTTCATTCTCGACTGTATAGTTGATTCCGTTGTGATTGACTTGCTCTCCTACTACTAACCCATGACGTGCTAGAGGGTGATTTGAATTGATTTTCATGATATAATTCTCTTTCTTGTACTTAGAATAGAGCATTCATGATTGAATTTTCTCAGTGAAAAGATTCAATGATTAATGCTAATTTATAAAAAACTGCCACTGATTTGACCTAGGATTTTATAGTGATTGAATAAAACATTATAAGTCAGTAATATAAAATAATTAGGTTTGAGCCTGACACGCCCCACCATTCATCTAGAAAATTATTAATTTTAACCTCCTACTATTAAATTCACCCTCAACCATATTAAAGTTTTATCTAGTGGAGTATGCTAAACGCATATCCATCAGCACTAATTGATATTTTGCGTTAAAATAACGGCTGTATAAATTAAATTTAGCTAGATTGAGATTTTAATTAACTAATCTTTTGGGGTTTAATTCCTAACTGCTTGCTGCGACTTAAATTTTATGACAAAATATGCTTTCTGTCATGATTTATTGATTAATATTTTATACACCAATACTAAGACGCTTGAGGGTGGAAAGTTTATTCATGTTGATGTAATAAATCAGTGAAGAGTATAAATAGAAGTAGTGAAATGAGAGCTGAATTAAGTAAATTAAAATGGTCATGATATAAATAAGAGAAGGATAATAAATGTTAGTAATGAAATTTGGTGGAACCTCAGTAACTAAACCTGACAGTGTTGCAGCGATAAATACTTTAGTGCAGCGTGAATTAAATCGGCAACCAATTTTGGTGGTATCAGCTTTAAGTGGGATTACCGATTTATTGGTGAAATTAAGTCATACAATCTTAGATTACGAACAAGAAGATTTGTTTGAGCAAATTTTTATGAAACATGATGTGTGGATTAAAACTATTTTTGCCGCAAATATGGATTTGCAAACTAGCGCCTTTAAATTAGTCCATGATTATTTGGATCAGTTGCGTGAATTGCTACATAGTCATGGTTTAGTGAATCAGCTTCAACTGCATGATAGTGTAGTTTCATTTGGTGAAAAAATCTCTTCAGCATTAATCAGTTTATTTTTAATTAGCAATGGCGTGAATGCGAAACAAGTCTTAGCAACGCGTTGTATTATTACCACTAAGCAATTTGGTGGAGCAGATTTTATTGATGCAGCAACTAAAAAAGCTTGTAAAAAAACCATATTGCCATTAATTGAACAAGGTATTGTGCCAGTTATAACTGGGTTTATTGGTGCAAATACGGCTGGTGAGACAACGATCTTAGGACGTGGCGGATCAGATTATTCAGCCGCGATTATTGGTTATGCCGTGCAAAGCGAAGAAATTCAAATCTGGACCGATGTTAATGGTGTTTATTCAGCGGATCCACGTGTGATTAAAGATGCTAAGCTATTGAAACAGCTATCATACCAGGAAGCTGCCGAGTTAGCGATGTTTGGTGCTAAAGTTTTACATCCGCGCACCATTCAACCCGCTGTGCGCGCGGATATTCCTGTGCGCGTTTTGAATACCTTTAATATCGATAATGTCGGTACTATAATTGCGCATGCTGCGGATAATAGTGATGGAACGGTTAAATCGGTAACTTGGAAAAAAGCTGTGCCATTATTGAATATTTATTCGGCAGATATGTTCTTATCTAAAGGGTTTTTACAGAAGATTTTTGCGGTATTAGCTAAAAATAATATTTCGGTAAACATGCTTTCAGCTTCTGAGGTGAGTGTTTCGGTAACCTTGGATACGATTGGTAAATTGGATGACGCGTTGCAGGAATTAAATAAATTTGCTAAGACTGACTATATTGAAGGTTTTGGCACGGTGTCGTTAGTTGGCGAGCAAATCATGAATAAACATTCGTTGATGCAAGAGTTATTTAATCTATTTCAAGCAACTTCAACCCAAGTTCAAATGCTGTCATATAGCGCGAGTAATATTAATATTAGCATGATATTGCCGACCGATAAGATAGGTGAGATTGTGCCATTACTTCATACTAAATTCATCACAATGAGTAATTAAAGAATATGTCAAACTATCAAGTTATACCACTAAAATCTGGGCAAGATAATTATATTTGGCTAATTCATGATGAGCAAAATGCAATTGTGATTGACCCAACTGAAGCTAAAATTGTCAAGGCTTATTTGACTAAACATACTTTGAATCTGCAAGCAATCCTTTTGACTCATGGGCATGCGGATCATATTGGGGGTGTCAAAGAGCTTAATTTAAGTTATCAACCAGAAATTATTGATAATTTCAAACAGCAGTTGTTCGAATCACAAATTATTCAAATCGGAACATTTCCTGTTTTTCAGGTTATGCTAACGCCTGGACATACCGCAGAGCATGTCGTGTATTTATTTGATATGAAGCATCTTTTTTGTGGTGATGTTTTATTTAGCATGGGCTGTGGACGAGTTTTCACCAATGATTTTGATTCGGCATATGCGTCTTTGAGCAAGATAAAAGCATTAGCTCCTTTTACACTTTGTTATCCTGCACATGAATATACCGCGAATAATTTGCGTTTCACCAGTGCACTCGACAAAACACCTGATTATTATACGCAATTTGCCAAATTTGTGGTGATGAAATTAAGTAGCTTGCAAAATAGTTTACCAACTTTACTAAGCGATGAGCTGCAATATAATTTATTTTTACGTTGTCATGATCCTTTGGTTTGGTCATTAGTTGCAGCAGCATCGGATGAAATTATTGATAGCGAATTTAATTGCTTTGTGGCATTGCGTAAATTAAGGAATAATTTTAGCTAAAATTAATGAATCTAGTGTATTAATAATGGAATTTAAATAAAAAGGTAAGAAAAATGAGAATGTTACATACAATGTTGCGCGTTGGCAATTTAGATAAAAGTATTGAATTTTATACTAATTCATTTGGTATGAAATTATTGCGTCGTACCGATTATCCAGCTGGTAAATTTACGTTGGCTTTTGTTGGATATGGCTCTGAACAGGATCATGCTGTGATTGAGTTAACTTATAATTGGGGCGTTGAAAACTATGATTTAGGTACTGGGTTTGGACATATTGCATTGGCAACGGAAGATATTTATTCTGCTTGTGCGATAGTGAAAATCAATTGTGGTAAAGTTACTCGCGAACCAGGACCAATGCAACATGGTACAACGGTAATTGCTTTTGTTGAAGATCCAGATGGTTATAAAATTGAATTAATTCAAGAATGATTTGGACTAAGTTTAAAAAAGCACTCATTTTAGGGTGCTTTTTTATTAAATTTTTATGATGAATTAGAAAAATATAGGTGAATTTATGGAGTTAAATATAGGTTTTTTTTTCTAGTTTTAGCTGAATTAAATTATAAATAGGTGTATTAATGGTTAAATTGCAGCTAAATTGTTGAGTTTTTGTTCTTAGTGCTTGTTGTGGTTGTTATGTTTATATATCTGATTTTATTTTATAAAATATACTTAATTTTGGTCTTTAAGTTGTGCTTTTTGCAGAAAATTAAAAATAGTTATAAAAATCTACTCTTTTGATGGGTGATTTAATATAGAATATTCGCTGGTATTAATCATTTTTTATAGGTAAGAACAAATGAAAATCCTTGCTACTAATGTTTATGTTGGTCCTAATATATATGCTGGCTTTCCAGTTATTCGACATGTTATTGATCTTGGTGTATTGGAGCAATGGCCTTCAGTTAAGCTCGGCGAAGAGTTTATTGAAAAGCTTTTGATCGCTGTTCCATCGTTACATGAGCATCATTGTTCGCATGGCGAAGAGGGTGGCTTTGTAAGACGTTTAAAAGAAGATGAAGGCACTTGGATTGGTCATATTTGGGAACACGTAACTCTTGAAATACAAATGGAGTCAGGGACCGATGTGAGTTTTGGTCGTACACGAGGTACTGGTAAAGAAGGTGAATATACTTTAGTATTTGAATATCAACAACGTGACGTTGGTTTACGTGCTTGTGAATTAGCCCGTGATCTTTTAGTTTCAATTCTTCCAGAAGAGATTAAAGCCCAAGTTGAGCATAAAGTTCCAGAAGATTTTGATTTTGCCTATGAAAAAGTAAGATTTATTCGTTTTGCACAAAAAATGAATTTTGGTCCAAGTACTCAGTCGTTGATTGATGCTGCGGTACAACGTAATATTCCATATTTACGCCTAAATGAAGCTTCATTAATTCAATTGGGTTATGGTAAATATCAAAAACGCATTCAAGCTACGATTACCAGTGAAACTAGGTTTATTTCAGTTGAATTAGCAAGTAATAAAAGCGCAGCTGCGAGTTTAATGGATAGCGTTGGCTTACCTGTTCCACAACAACGCGTAATTGGCTCTGAACGTGAAGCAGTAAATGCGGCTCGTTCGATTGGCTTTCCAGTTGTAGTTAAACCGTTAGATGGTAATCATGGTCGTGGAATTACGATTAATATTAAGACTGAAGAAGAAGTTATTGAGGCTTTTCACGTAGCTAAAGAAGTATCACGCAGTGTATTAGTTGAATCTTTCCTTGAGGGTGAAGATCACCGTATGTTAGTGATTAATGGTAAATTAGTTGCCGTAGCTAAACGTGTACCAGGACATGTGGTTGGTGATGGTTCGCATACTGTTGCCGAGTTAGTTGATATTGTCAATCAAGATCCACGTCGTGGCGTTGGACATGAAAAAGTTTTAACTCGTTTAGAGTTAGATTATCAAGCTAATCAACTTCTAGAGAAAAAAGGCTATACTGCTGAGACTATTTTACCTGAAGGTGAAGTTTGTTATTTACGCGATACGGCAAATCTCTCAACTGGTGGAACTTCAATCGATTTAACTGATCAAGTTCATCCAGATAATAAAGAAATGGCTGAGCGTGCAATTAAAGCCGTTGGTTTAGACGTTGGTGGTGTAGATTTCTTAACTAAAGATATCAGCCAATCTTATTTAGAAATTGGTGGCGGAATTTGTGAGGTGAATGCAGCACCAGGTTTCCGGATGCATACACATCCAACTGAGGGTAAATTCCGTGATGCCGCAGGTGCGGTAATGGATATGTTATTCCCTGAAGCCGAAAAAGCACGCATTCCAACTGTTGCTATTACTGGTACCAATGGTAAAACCACAACTTCGCGGATGGTTGCCCATTTATGGAAACATGCGGGTAAGATCGTTGGTTTAACTACTACCGATGGTATTTACATCAATGGTAAATTAACTGTTAAAGGTGATACAACTGGACCAGTTTCAGCACAAATGGTTTTACGTGATCCAAATACTGAAATTGCGGTTTTAGAAACAGCTCGCGGTGGTTTATTACGTAGCGGTTTAGGTTACGAATTTTGTAATGTCGGTGCTTGTTTAAATGTAACTGCTGATCATATTGATATTACCGAAGGTAATGGCTTGGCTGATTTGGCGAAAGTTAAACGCATTATTACCGATGCAGCTCGTGATACTGCGGTGTTAAATGCGGATGATATTGAGTGCTTGAAAATGGCTGCTACAACTGAAGCTGAAAATATTTTCTATGTAACTATGAACCCACAACATCGTTTAGTGCGTGAGCATATTCGTTTGGGTGGTAAAGCGGTTATTATCGAAAAAGGTCTTAACGGTGATATGATTACCATTTTTGATAATCAAATTCATATTCCTGTGTTATGGACACATTTAATTCCTGCAACAATGGAAGGTAAAGCAATTCATAACGTGCAAAATGCAATGTTCGCGGTTGCAATTGCGTATAGCATGGGCATGAGCTTAGATGATTTACGTAATGGTTTACGTACCTTTGTCAGCAGTTATCATCAAACGCCAGGTCGGATGAATTTTTATGATGAGCATCCATTTAAAGTGTTGTTAGATTATGGTCATAATCCAGCTGCAATTAATATGATTGGTAAATTTGTCGATCAAATGCAGGTTTCTGGTCGTAAAACGGCGGTGGTGACATTCCCTGGTGATCGTACTGATGAACTAATTGAAGAAAGCGTAAAATTATTACCTAAACATTTCACTCATTTCATTGTTAAACAAGATGATAATCGTCGTGGACGCCCATCTGGTGAGGTTGCTGAGTTAATCCGTTCATTGTTGATAAAACACGGAACTAAAGCTGAGAGCATCGAAATTATTTTGGATGAGCAAGAAGCGGTTAATAAAGCTTTATCTAGCGCAGTTGAAGGTGATTATGTTGTGGTGTTTGCAGATAAAGTTAGCCGTTGCTGGAAACAAATTACTTCGTTTAAATCAACTGGTAATATTAGAGTAAAAGATGTTGATACTCGAGCGGATGATCATTTGTTAGAGCGTGGTGAAGTTGATTTAATTGCTGATGCAATTAGTCATGCAACAATGCGTACTGATAAACGCGGTGTTATTATTGAAATTGAAGAAGAACTAAACGATTAAGGAAATAATCATGTTTCAAAGAGATACACTTGCTGTACGTGTCTTAGCTGGAACTAATATGTTTTTCTCTGGCGTGGGTGCAATAGCCGAATATTTCACCCGCGATCCTCGTAAGCTTGAGTTCGCTCAGGCTTATGAGGCAGAACTACGTAAAGTTCTTGATGCTTTAGGTTGGGATGATGTTGTATTATATAAGCGAATTTATAGCCGTGGCTTCATTTTTGCTATGCCAACTGAATTTGATTTAACTTTTGCTGGGTGTAAAATATTTAGCATAGTTTTTGATCGGGTAGCTGCACAATTTAACCAAGAGCCAGAACCTGATTATGCAGAAGACATTGATTATCTCGATTACGTGATTTCTCGAGAACGTTATATCGCATTGCGTGAGATTTATGATGAAGCTAAATCTCGTTCGTTGAACCTGTATGTTGATGCAGAGACTCTGTGTATCGGTAGCGGTAAGGGTGCGTACATAACTAGTATTGATGATTTGGACTTTGATAAAGTTCCTTGGGATAATATTTATGAAATTCCAAGTGTTATGGTTACAGGTACAAACGGGAAAACCACTACTGTTCGTTTAACTAGTTTTATTTCCAAACACGCGGGTAAAGTCGTTGGTTATTGCTCAACAGATTGGGTGATGATTGATGGTGAAGTCGTGTCAGAGGGTGATTTATCTGGTCCAAATGGCAATCGCACAGTTATGCAAAATCCTAAAGTTGATGTTGCTGTGTTGGAAGTAGCGCGTGGCGGTATTGTTAAACGTGGTTTAGCAACCTCAAACGTTGGCGGCGCAGTGGTTATGAATGTATCTGAAGACCATTTGGGGGTTAATGGAATTGACTCAGTTGCAGATTTAGCCTTGGCTAAATTTACGGTACAGCAGGCGGTTCGTCCAGGTGGGCATAATGTGGTTAACTTGGATGATGAATTGTCACATAGTTTCATTGATGATTTGCCAAGAAGTAAAGCTTTTTTTAGCCAACATTTGGCAGAGTCTGAATTGTTAAGTCATCTAAAAGATCCTGAGGATTATGCCTGTTTTGTTCAAGAAGGTGCTTTTTATGTTTATCGTAATGGTGAGAAACAACATATTGCGGCAATTGATGACGTTGATTTAACTTACAAAGGGTTAGCTAAACATAATATTGAAAATGTGTTAGCGGCAATTTGTTTGAGCTTAGAGCTTGGTCGGTCTTATGCAGAAATTACGGCAGGTCTATTAGCTTTTAAAAATGATGAAAATAATCAAGGACGTTTTAATCTGTTTGATGTTAAGGGCAGTAAAATATTAGTTGATTATGGGCATAATCTAGCTTCAGTCGATAATATGCTGAAATTTGCCCGTAGTATTGCTAAACCTAGCGCAAAAATTACAGTATTACTAGGTTTTTCTGGTGATCGTAAATTTATGATTGAAAGCATCTCTTCTAGTGTAATGAAGCATCAAATTGATTATATTATCCTTAAGATGTTTACTAGTCATCTCCGTGGCGCCGTCGTTGGCGAACTGGCTGAGTTACTTCGTGCTAGTTTGTTGAAGAAAGGCTTCCCAGAAGAAAACATACTTGCCACAGTTGAACAGGAAACTGAGGCTTTGGATATTGTGCTATCACGCTTAGGTGAGGATAATATCTATATTATGTTGTGCCAAGACGATGCTGCTAAGGTTATTGAAACGATTAAAAACTATAAATAAGATTGCATGAATTAGGGTTTTTTGTAGCAATATGTTAAAAGTTTGGTAAAATATCATCTGCATTATTGATCGTGCATTATTAAGGCTTACTGAGGAACGTATTCCCAGTAAGCTATTTAAAAGATATTGCATGTTGATCAATGACTTAGTTGAGAACAAACGGGAGGACTTACACAAATGAGTATGGAGCATAAAGGGCAGCGTGGGTTTATTATTCCTATTGGCGGGCGAGAAGAAAAAGAAGTTAATACACGAGTACTAGAAAAATTTGTAGAATTAAGTGGTGGTAAAGACGCAGTAATTTCTGTTATTCCAACTGCTTCAAATCTAGAGGATACTGGCGATCGTTACGTTGAAATATTCCAACGTTTAGGTGTGAAAAAAATTTATAATAATAATATTACAAGTCGTTTAGATGCGAATAATGAAATTTTTGTTAAGCAACTAACCGAATCAACTGGTATTTTTATGACTGGCGGTAATCAATTATTGTTATCAACAATCTTAGGTGGAACAATTATTGCTAAGATGATCCGTAAGCGTAATTCTGAGGGGGTTCCAGTTGCTGGTACTTCAGCTGGTGCTGCATTTATTCCAGAACATATGATTGTTGCTGGTGATTCAGGGTTAATTCCGCGCGTTGGTGGTGTTTCGTTGGCGCCAGGTTTGGGTTTAACGAATAAAGTTATGATCGACCAACATTTTTCACAACGTAATCGATTAGGACGCTTATTAACGGCGCTATCATATAATCCGTATAAGACCGGTGTCGGTGTTGATGAGGATACGGCTGCTATTATTGATGCTGATGGTAACATTGAAGCGATTGGCAGTGGTGCTCTGACCATAATCGATATGTCTAAAGTTGAGTTTTCTTCGGTGGCTAGTACTTCAACAGGTGAAGCAATTAGTTTAGTCGGGGTTAAGATTCACACATTGCTTGATGGTGATCGTTATAATACGAAGAATCATGAAGTAATTCAATTTATAAAGTAATACTATGCAACGTATAATTATTCATGGTGGTTGTGGTGCGCGTGAGGACTTAAATACTCCTTTTGAAGCGTACCATGAAAACTTGTTGCCAATTATTCAGGCTGCGCGCGAATTTTTAGAACAATCCAATGATGCGATTCAAACAGCATTGTTTGCTGCTAGATTATTGGAAAATAATCCGATTTTTAATGCTGGTACAGGCTCACGAGTGCAACAAGATGGACAAATTCGCATGTCTGCATCGTATATGGATAGTCGCAAAAATAAATTTGCGGGTGTCATTAATATTCAGAATGTACAGCATCCATCAGCGGTAGCTTATGCTTTGCATAATCAACATCATAGTATCTTAAGCGGTGAATATGCAACTAAACATGCTTATGAGAGTTTGCAGATGATGCCATATAATCCTATGACCGAAAAGCGTTGGCAAGAATATCTTGAATTAAAACGTGGATTAACAGGTACGATTGGGGTAGTTGTTTTAGATGATAATGGTGTATTATGTGCGATTACCTCAACTGGTGGTGCTGGTTTTGAAGTTCCTGGTCGTGTTGGGGATAGTCCAACCGTAGCTGGTAATTTTGCCTCAGCAGTAATGGGTATTTCTTGTACTGGAATTGGTGAGGAAATTGTAAATAAAGCGATTGCGACCAAGGTTCACACTCGGGTGCTGGATGGAATGCCGTTAAATGAGGCGGTGAATCGTGCGATTGCTGAAAGTAATGTCGATGGTGATTATGCTGGGTTGATTGCAATTGATGCTAAAGGCAATATTTGTACTGGCACAACTACAATTGCGCAAACACTGTATGCTTATTATGATGGTAATGAATATAAAACGTTTCTGGCCGATATTCAAGACTAAGTCAAAGAGTATTTATTAAAAACACCAGTTAGAATTAGCTGGTGTTTTTTAGATTTAAAAGATAGTGTTGCTGATAAAATAAATGCCTCTGTTATGCAATATCAATTGTATTATAAAATATGGAGTTAATAATAGATAAAGAGAGCATAATACCAATTGCAGCATAATTTACGGTGTTAAAAAATCTCTGTGAATACTATATTTATTGGATTTATCGCTTATGTCAACACCGTGATTTATATTATAATTGGTATAATACGGTTGTATAACGCATTGTTTAATGTAAATGGTTACTGTTGTGGTTAGTTTAAAGTGTTGTTGCTAAAATAAAAAAACAGTTGATGATTCAACTGTTTTTCACAATAATCACAAGCGGTTGTAAATTATTTATAATCCACCGCCAATAATAAAGTTAGTTACACCTGTTGGAAAATTGGCTGGGTATATTGAGGCTGTTTGTGGTTGACTTACTAATGCTCCAGATTGGCTAGTAACAGTAATTGAACATGTTTTTGTTGTAGTTGAAATACCTCCAGCACCAGAACTGCATTGATTAACAATATTACTTGTGTACAGGTTTGGAAGGGTTAGTTGTAAAAATTGTCCTATACTGCTTGAGCTAGATTGCGCATAATATGAAATATTTATTGTACAGCTACCTAGGTTAGTAATGGTTTTGCATGCATTTGGGTTGGATATGATAACTGTTACGCCATTGTTTGTGTTATTTGTAGTTCCACTGCCGCCACTATTGCAGGCTGCCAAAAGTAAAATTGCACTAATTCCAACAAAAAGAGATTTTAATTTCATATTTAAACTCCAGTGAAATTTATATTATAGTGTCGAATTATACCATTTTCAGAACAGTGTAAGGCATAGATTATGCTTTGATCAGCATAAAATGTAAAATTTAGAGATGGTTTCGAGATAAAATAAATTTTTATATAAAAGGATCGCCATGAGTAACTTAGCGTTTCGGATTGAAACCGCACAATTAGCCGACGTTGCAATAATTCAACAAATTTATGAGTATCATGTATTGAATGGTTTGGGCACATTTGAAGAAAATCCGCCGAGTATTGTTGAAATGCAAGAGCGTTTTCAAAAAATTAATGCTGCTGGGTTTCCATATTTGGTGGCTAAACTAGATAATTTAGTCGTTGGTTATGCTTATGCTGGACATTTTCGTGAGCGTTCCGCTTTTCGTCATACGGTTGAGGATTCAATTTATGTTGCTCCTGAATTGGTCGGACATGGTGTGGGAGAACTGTTGCTGATTGAGTTAATTAAGCGTTGTCGTGCAGGTGATTATCGTGAGTTGGTGGCGCTAATTGGTGATAGTTGTAATCATGCGTCAATTAAGCTTCATCATAAGCATGGTTTTAGTCAGACTGGAATTATGCAGAAAGTTGGTTATAAGTTCGAGCAATTTGTTGATGTAGTAATAATGCAATTAACGCTTTAGTTTTCATGGTCGGTTTTGCGTAAGAGTAATCCACAAATACAAATTAATTGGAAAACAAACATCGCAATTAAAATAGTTTTATACGAAATAGCGTGATTTAAAGCGAGATTAGTGCAAGCTTGACCGACTAAGCTGGCGAGGTAAAATAAACTCGCGAGGATTCCATTAATTAGCGGTGAAATTGCGCTTAGATTTGGACTTAAGCTGATTTGTTGTAACACCAGCGTAATAATGTGAATCGCCAAAACGCCACTAAGCAAATTCCCTAAGATATACATTAGTCCAAATTGATAGAAATTAACACTTAGGCTTAGACCAAGTAAAGTTAGTCCATATAAAAAAACAATGATTATTAAAGTATTTTTGGCGGAAAACTTGCTGAGTAATTTAGTTTTATAGAGAAGCGCGCCAATAATTCCCACAAACATGGCTAGCGAGTTAAGTGTAGTATAATGGCTTAGGCTAATCTGATCTTGATGAATTTTGGTGGTAATCAAAATATAATATGGGCTATTTGCCAGCATGAGTAAGAGAATTATAAATAATAAGCTGAGTAATTGCGGATGTTGCCAGAGCCGCTGGATAACCTGAGTTAGTGGCAAATGTAATTTTTTACTGAATGCAGTTTCTTCGAGTTGGCTAACTGGGGGTATTTGGCGCGCACACCACCATAATAAAACACAGCCGAGAATAAATCCTGCTGCAATCCCACGAACTTGATAATTTTGATAGAGATAACCAGAGAGCTTGATATCAATTGCGCCAAGAACTCCACCCCAAATAACTAAGTCACTTTGAAAATCACGGACTTTATCTGCCAAAATAGTAGTTAGTTGTTTATCTAATGAAAAATATAAACCGCGAAATAAAATGCTGCAAGCTAAGACATAAGCACATAACCAGTAAAAATTGGCTAATGGAAAGAATAGCATGATGGTTGAGAATGTAATTACACCAGCAAAAGTTAACCATAAAATTGATTTGTAGCGCAAATTATTGATTAGATAGCTAATTAAGATTGAGAGCATAAAAGGTAAGCTTGGGATAATATTGGCCAAGCTGGCATAGTTGTAAAAGTTGGGATTATTACTCGGTAGCATTATGGCGTGGTAATTTAGCAATGGTGTGAGGATGTTTCCGATTAAGACATATGATAAAATACAGGTTAAAACCACATAACGATAGGTTTTATTTCGATAATTGTCTAAATTTAGGAAACGCATAGTTGGATCACTTAATTAAGAATAGGTCATAACCATAGCATAAATTTACAGTGTAATTTAATTTGATTTGTTCTTTTGAAGTCTAAAGTTCTCTTGGCTGATATATTTTAGAAGAGGGTTAAATGTTTTATGTCGGTTTCAAATTTAGAGAGTGAAAAATAAATAGATTAATGAGGTAAAGATGTGAAAAAAATATTGATAATTGTTAGCTGTCTATTGACGATGAATGTTTGGGCGGATGCACCAGCTATGGCACAAGATATTTTAGCGCAAATAGTTCATGGTTCGGTAAATACTGACCCTGATTTAAGCGAAGCACAGGCTGATGGTAGTGTGATTGTTTCGCTCAAAGCTGCGGCGATAACCTTAGCTTGTCAAGAGCAGTATGCTGCAGAGGAATCCAGTGTGGTTAGTGGTTGTATTGAGCGCAACAAAAAAGCGGTGTTGACTATTGGTGATTTGAGTCAGCCTGCTTTTAGCGTTGGTCAACAGGCTGCTTTACAACAAGCCAAAATTCATCGTGAGGTTACATTGAAAAAATATCCTGCCGTGATTAATTTATTGGTTGGTTATGTAAAAAATTTATCCAGTGCAAATTCATTATTGCCAGCTCTATAATCTGTCTCCATTAGCGTGCAATGTGCAAATTGATCTGCAAGTAGATGAGGTTTTAGCGAATTATGCTGAGTTAAATATAATCTGGAGAATGGCTTGAAAAATTGTAATTGTGGAAGCAAGCAAAATTATCAGAACTGTTGTGGGCGGTTTATTGAAACTGATGAGTTACCCGCAACGGCTGAAGAACTAATGCGTTCACGTTATGTTGCATATAGCCAGGCTAGAATTGAATATATTCAAGCAACGATGCGCGAACGAGCTTTACTGGGTTTTGACCCCAAAGAGGCTGAAGAATGGGCGCTTAGTGTGAAGTGGCTTAAATTAAATGTGTTACAACATTATAAACTCTCTGAACTTCATGCCGTAGTTGAATTTTGTGCCGAGTATCGTGTGCAGAATAAAAAGCAGCGTTTGCATGAAATCAGTGAATTTCGTCAGGAAAATGGGCGGTGGTACTATATTGGGATGTTAGATGCTGAATGATTAAATAGAAAGAATAAAGTAATGCGAATTTTTATTGACGCTGATGCGTGCCCTAAACCAGTGCGTGAAATTTTATATAAAGCAGGAACGCGCTTTTCAATTGAGTTAATTTTGGTTGCAAATCAAGCCTTGCAAATTCCTCAGTCACCCTTGATTCGCTTACTTCAAGTTTCCAAAGGTTTTGATGAGGCGGATAATGAAATTGTGCGCTTGTTAGCAGCTGGTGATCTGGTGATTACTTCGGATATTCCATTGGCGAGTGATGCAATTGCTAAATGCGCTCAGGCGCTAAATCCGCGTGGAAAATTATATACAGCGCATAATATTCAGCAACAGCTTGCGGTGCGGGATTTAATGAGCCATTTACGTGATAATCAACAAATTTCAGGCGGAGCAGGCGTGTATAATTTGCAAGATAAGGCTAATTTTGCGAATGCCTTAGATAAGTTGCTTGCTCAAGCTAGAAAATAATTGGTACTTTCGCCTGCGTTTAGCCGGTTTTTATAGGAACTCGAGATGATTGAATTTAATTCTAAACTGAACTCAGATGAGGTGATAGCTACAAATTTATTTAGTGATAAAGCTAGTTTGTTAATTGCGGTAGAACAAGATGGTTGGGCTCTTAAATCTGCTAGCTTAGAATTACGTGCGGATAAAGAAGTTGTCTTAGCCGCGGTTAAACAGCGTGGTGGCGTGCTTTATTATGCCAGTGAAAATTTAAAATTAGATAAAGAGGTTGTGCTCGCGGCAATTAAGCAAAACATGCTTGCGTGGAGTTTTGTTAATGATAATCTGATGAGTGATAGAAAGTTTATGTTGGAAATAATCAAAGAACATCCCGATGCCTTGTATTTTGCTAGCCAAGAATTACGTGCAGATCGTGAATTTGTCTTAACCGCGATTAAACGTGATGGTATGGCATTAGAATTTGTTAGTGACGAATTAAAAAATGATCGTGAGATTGTCATTTCTGCGGTAAAACAACGCGGTGGAGCATTTGTGTTTGCTAGTTATAATTTAAGGTCGGATAATGATTTTGTTTTAAGCATTGTAAAGCATAGTGCCTATGCATTTCGCTTTGCTAAAGATGAATTAAAATCGAATCGGAGCTTCGTTTTGAAAGTGTTAGAACGAGCTGGTCGAGCGCTGGAATATGTTAGCTCTGAATTGCGCGCTGATAAAGAAGTCGTGCTAACTGCGGTCAAACAGCATCGTTGGTCATTTGAATATGCCAGTGATGAGCTTAAAGCTGATAAAGAATTAGTTCTAGCTGTATTAAAATTTGATGGGGTAATTTTAAAATATGTTAGTGATGAATTAAAATCTGATCCAGAAGTGGTTTTGGCTGCAGTGAAGAATCATCGCTGGGCGCTAGAGTATGTCAGTGATGAATTACGAGTTAATCCAGAGTTTGTGCTGCAATGTGCGAGTGAGAGTATTTATACGCTAGAGTATGCGAGCGAGCAGCTAAAAGCGAATAAAAGCTTTGCTTTGGCCGTGGTTGCGCTAAATGGACGTGGATTAGAGTTTTTGAGCGAAGCTATGCGAGCGGATAAAGAAATAGCGTTGCTTGCAATCACTCATTATCCGCGGGCATTTGAATATATTAGTGGCGCATTGCAGTCTGATCCGATATTAATTGAGTTGTCGACGCATAAATAGATGGTACAGCAAGAATCTTCTGATATAATAGTCGATTGAATTACTGTGATATTGTGGTGGAGGATAAAATGAACTTAAGTTTTCAATTGAGCGTTTTGCAGCAAATGGCTTGTGATGTTTAATCTAAATCCGCGCTTTGCAGAGTTGGGCTTGGAGTTTTCTAGTCAAGTCAAACCCACTCCGTTAACTCAAAGACCTAAATTGGTGCATTTAAATTCTGAGCTATTAGCTACACTTGGTTTGGATCATCTCTCAGAGCAAAATCTCTGTGATTTATTAAGTTCACAATCTGTAGTTTCAGATTATCCAGCTTTGGCTGCTGTGTATATGGGGCATCAATTTGGCCATGCTGTTCCTCGACTAGGTGATGGAAGAGCACTCTTAATTGCGGAACATGAATATGCGGGTGAAACTTGGGAATTGCAGTTAAAAGGTGCGGGTAAAACGCCATATTCACGAATGGGTGATGGTCGCGCGGTGTTGCGCTCAAGTATCCGTGAGTATTTAGCTTCACATGCTATGCAGCATTTATTGGTGCCAACTACACAAGCCTTGGCATTACTTGGTTCGCAAGACGAGGTTTATCGTGAGCAAGTTGAGACCGCTGCGGTAGTTTTGCGAGTGGCGCCCAGCTTTATTCGTTTTGGTAATTTTGAGTATTTTGCTAAACATGGAAAAATTAGCGAGTTGGAGCAGCTAGTTAAATTCGTTTGTCAGAATTATTTTCAAGATATTGAATTATCCGACGCTAATTATGCTTTAGTTTTTTTGGAGCGGGTGGTGCAGTTAAGCGCAGAAATGATTGCGTATTGGCAAAGCCTTGGATTTGTGCATGGCGTAATGAATACCGATAATATGTCTATTTTGGGTTTAACCTTAGACTATGGACCGTTTGCATTTATGGATCGCTATAATCCTAGTCAAATCTTCAATCATTCGGATAGTGAGGGGCGTTATATTTATGCCAATCAACCTAATATCGGCTGGTGGAACCTTTATCGCTTGGCGGAAGCTTTGGCTGCGCTGAATTTTGCGAGCGATCAACTAGAGTTGGTTTTAGCTAAATATGCCGAATATTATAACCAAAAATATATCCAATTAATGGGAGCTAAATTAGGCTTGAGCCAATTTGCTGCTGCGGATATGTCATTTTTAGATGAATTATTGCAGATCATGCAAGCTGAGAAAATTGATTGGACTTATTTTTGGCGTCGGTTGAGTTATGGGGAAGTTGGTCAACAGCAATTAAGTTTAGACTATCCGAGTTTAGGGCTTGAACTTTGGTTTGGTAAATTAAATGCACGTTATCAAAGTACAGAACTAACTCCAGCGATGCGTCAACAACAGATGTTAGCGACCAATCCAGCTTTTATTTTACGCAGTCATTTATTACAGTTTGCAATTGAACGCGCCGAGCAAGGTAATTATCAAGAAATCGAGCGTTTATTTAATGCGCTAAGCCAACCATTTGTGGAACTAGCAGAATTTAATGCTTATTATCAAGTTGCGCCAAAAAGTTCAGCGCAAGTTGTGTTAAGTTGTTCGTCATAGATTTAAAATTTAGAATAAGCTAACTAATTGATATAACGTTAACTAAAGATAAAGTGTAGTCAGTTTTAGTTGATCACGGCATAATATTTATATCACCAATTTGAGGAGCGTACCATGCTAAAATCAGCCAGTTTAACCGATTTACAAAAATCCATTATTCTTAATCAAGCAACCGAAGTTCCATTTAGTGGCGAATATACTGAGACTGAGATTGAGGGCAGTTATTTATGCCGTAATTGTGGTCGAGCGTTATTTCGCGCAACGAATAAATTTCAGTCCAGCTGTGGTTGGCCAAGCTTTGATGCCGAAATCGAAGGTTCTGTCAAGCAAGTTCCTGATGCAGACGCTCGGCGAACCGAAATTATTTGTAGTAATTGCTTGGGGCATCTTGGACATGTTTTTCATGGTGAGCAATATACCAAGTTAAATACGCGGCATTGTGTTAATTCAGCTGCGTTGGATTTTGTAACTGATACTAACGTCCTTGAAACTGAGGAAGTGATTTTGGCTGCGGGTTGTTTTTGGGGTGTCGAATACTATTTGCAAAAATTGGACGGCGTTATTCTGACTCAGGTTGGCTATTGCGGCGGTCAACTTAAAAATCCGAGTTATAAGGAAGTTTGTAGTCAAACTACAGGTCATTTGGAAGTAGTGCGGGTAATTTTTGATCGTAAAAAAATTAACCTAGAGACAGTTTTAAAACGATTTTTTGAGATTCATGATCCAGAACAAACTGATGGGCAAGGTCCAGATTTAGGTAAACAATATTTGAGTGCGATTTTTTATTATAGTAACGATCAAAAGCACATTGCCGAACAGGTCATTAATTTACTGACTGCTAAAGGTTATAAGATAGCCACACAAATTCGCCCAATGGAGGTTTTTTGGATAGCTGAAGATTATCATCGTGATTATTATAATCATAAAGGTAGTTTGCCATATTGCCATGGCTATACCCAACGTTTTTAAGAATGGTGTCAATTTTTAGATTACTACTAAAACAAACTAATTTTAAATTAAAGGTACTGTACGATGTTATTTTCATATTTAGGTAAGCCATTAAAAGAAATTTTGAGTCCCAAATATCTTAAAGAAGACTTATTTGCTGGGTTCAATATTGCGATTGTTGCGATTCCATTGGCTTTAGCCATCGGCTTAGCATCATCAGTTCCGCCAGGCATGGCTTTAACTGCCGCAATTGTTGGGGGAGTGGTAGCGGCAATTTTTGGTGGCACGCGTTTAGGTGTGTCAGGTCCAGCCTTATCGATGACGATTTTAATTTCTAGCTGTGTAGCAACACATGGGTTACCGAGTTTGTTTGTGATTGGTTTTGTGTGTGGCGTGTTGCAATTCTTAAGCGGCGTATTTAAACTCGGGCGCTTTACACGTTTAATTCCAATCCCCATTATTTATGCATTTACTTCGGCCATTGCGGTAATTTTATTAATTTCGGCAATACCGAGCGCTTTGCAAATTGAGTCACCTAATTTAAGTCATTTAATTGATGTGATTAAAGATATTGATATTTACATTACCCAGATGAATCCATTTGCTTTTGTTTTAGCATTAATTACGATTGTAATTGCGCGTAAATTACCTAAATATTATCCTAAAATGCCAGCCTATTTGGTTGCAGTTCTAGTGCCGACACTATTAGCGCATTTATTTACGAATCACCAAATTTCTTTTGTCGGTAGTATTCCGCATGGGCTGCATTTACCACAAATCCCCAATTTTATGATAATTCATAATTGGCATTCATTAATTATTAGTGCTTTATCGGTATTTATTTTAGCTTCACTTGAATCAGTTCTGTCAGCAAATGCGTTAGATAAATTAAATCCATTGGAAGAAAGCCATAAGCCAAATCATGAGTTAATTGGTCAAGGCTTGGCCAATTGTGCCGTGGCGATTTTTGGCGGTATTCCAATTACGCAGTTACTCGCTCGTTCTAAAATTAGCATTGATAATGGGGCGAGAACTCGTCGGGCAGCGATTTTTCATTCAATCTTTATTTTTGTCGTAGTGTATTTCTTTCCTCAAATAATTGAGTTTATTCCAATTTCAGTTTTAGCTGGCGTTTTAATTAGTGCGGCAATTTCAATGATAAATGTTAAGCATGCTTTAGAATATTGGCGTAATGACAAGCGTGGTTTTTTAGTTTATAGTGTTACATTTATAATGTTGGTATTCACTAATTTAGTTGAAGGAATCCAAACTGGTGTAATGGTTGCACTATTGATTATGGTAATTAAAATGTTACGCACCAAAACTAGTATTCGCTTATGGGATAATAAGCAAGTAATGCGTATTAGTATTAGTGGTAATTTAACTATTTTATCGATTGATGAAATTGATAAATTTAAGTACATTATTCTTAAACAAGTTGGATTAAAGTATGTGATTTTTGAATTTCAGAAGATTCAAAGTATTGATAATGCTGGTGGACAATATTTAATTGATATGATTGAAGAGATTCAAGAGCATTCATTACAAGTTATTGTACATGGATTGACTAAGGATCAGTATCAACTCTTAAAAATGATCAATGTCAAAGGCGTGAAATTTTACAATACCATTACCGAGAGTGAAATTAAGTATATCTTAGAGCAATCAGGCGTTGAGCACTCGGCAAATGAAATTTTAAAACATGGAATGGCTACTTTCCATGAGCAATATGCTTCACAACGTACCAAGTTGATGGAAACTTTGGCTAAAGAACAAAAACCACACACTTTATTAATTACTTGTTCCGATAGTCGTTTAAACCCGAATGAGTTTTTTGCAGTTGGACTGGGAGAAATCTTTGTAATTCGTAATGTGGGCAATGTTGTACCGCCTTTTGATCCGCTGAATAAATATAGTGAAGTTGCCGCCATTGAGTATGCTGTAGCGGCATTAGAGATTAGAAATATCGTGATTTGTGCACACACCGAGTGTGGAGCAATAAAAGCTTCAATGAGCTCGCATGGACATGGTTCAGAATTTTATGGTTTAGATAATTGGTTGCAAATTATCAAAGATGGCTTTGCCAAAAATTGGCCAAGTGATACTAATGAAGGAACTAAAATTAACGCGCTGTATCAAGTTGAAAATTTAAAAACTTATCCAATGGTTCATGAATTGGTTCTTCAAAATAAAATTACAATTTCGGCGTGGGTTTATGACGTTCATTCTGCACATATGTTAGAGTGGCGCGAATTGGAAAAACAATTTGTGCATATAATTCAAGCACAGTAAGCATCATAATAATGATATAAGAATATTTGTTGGTGAGGTGTAAATCTTTGCCTCACCACACAGAGTTATATATAGTTGAGATTGAGTTATAAGTAGCTAGTGAATAAATAATAGTAATGTTGTGGTCTGGATATAAATCGAGATTATTCTAATTCGAGTAGAGTTTGCAATACCAATTGCACTATATTTTTTAATAAGTGTATTAGAATTAGATAAATTTACCGTGGTGCAATCTGCGAATCATTATGAATTAGAACAATGTTATGATTCACTTCATTACAGCTTTTATTTGCGATGAACTATTGATTGATGTTGAATTTTAAGTAGATGGTGGAGCGGGCGAGATTCGAACTCGCGACCAACGGATTAAAAGTCCGCTGCTCTACCGGCTGAGCTACCGCTCCATATACTTGAAAGAAAGTTGGC
>Ga0247840_10001183_pt1 | contig 52174 bp, 51 predicted proteins | sample LaCruzMarch2015__FD_192404 | JGI IMG/M metagenome (GOLD analysis project Ga0247840, IMG submission 192404) | Freshwater microbial communities from meromictic Lake La Cruz, Castile-La Mancha, Spain - LaCruzMarch2015_17m | ecosystem: Environmental > Aquatic > Freshwater > Lake | place: Spain... | reverse complement strand
CCAGAATTCCTCGCGGAGTTTCGGAATTTTTCGGAGTGCTTCCTCAAGCCCCTGCTTGTCGCGGGCCATGCCGCATTTGTCCCACATGATCTTGCCCAACTCGCGGTGGAAGCTGTCCACCGTGCGGGTGCCGTTGATGCTCATGAGCTTGTTGACCCGGGCCTTGACCGCCTCAACCGCCTCCGCAAATGCGGGAGCGTTGGGGTCGACCTTTTTGCCGAATTGCGAGGCCATATATTGTCCGAGAGTGTAGGGGATGACGAAGTATCCATCGGCGAGGCCCTGCATGAGAGCGCTTGCGCCGAGGCGGTTCGCACCGTGGTCGGAGAAATTCGCCTCGCCGAGCACGTGGAGCCCCTGGACGCTGCTCATCAGGTTGTAGTCTACCCAGAGCCCGCCCATCGTGTAGTGCACGGCCGGGTAGATCCGCATCGGGCGCTCGTAGGCGTCCTCGCCGGTAATGTTGTGATACATCTCAAAGAGGTTGCCGTAGCGCTCCTCGATGACGTGCTTGCCGAGGCGTTTGATGGCGTCGGAGAAATCCAGGTATACGCCAAGCCCGCCAGGGCCGACCCCGCGTCCGTCGTCACAGACCTCCTTCGCCGAGCGCGAGGAAATATCGCGCGGAGCGAGGTTGCCATAGCTCGGGTATTTCCGCTCAAGATAGTAATCCCGGGCGTCCTCGGGAATGTCCTTCGGTTCCTTCCCGCAATCCTCTTTTTTCTTCGGCACCCAGACGCGTCCGTCATTGCGGAGGGACTCCGACATGAGGGTGAGCTTCGACTGGTATTCCCCGCTGACCGGGATGCAGGTCGGATGGATCTGCGTGTAGCACGGGTTTGCGAAGAGCGCGCCGCGCTTGTAGGCGCGGTAGGTCGCAGTGACGTTGCACCCGCGGGCATTGGTGGATAGGTAAAAGACGTTCCCGTAGCCGCCGGTGCAGAGGAGGACCGCATCGCCGGCATGTGAGGAAATTTCCCCGGTGGTCATGTCTCGGACGACAATTCCCTTCGCATGACCGTCCACGACGACAAGGTCCATCATCTCGGTTTTCGAGTGCATGGTCACATTGCCGAGGGCGATCTGGTGGCTCAGTGCGGCGTAGGCGCCGAGAAGGAGTTGCTGCCCGGTCTGGCCACGGGCATAAAACGTGCGGGAAACCTGGGCTCCGCCGAACGAACGGTTGTCGAGCAGTCCGCCGTATTCACGGGCGAATGGCACGCCCTGCGCGACGCACTGATCGATGATCAGATTGCTGACCTCGGCCAGCCGGTGGACGTTGGCCTCGCGGGCCCGGAAGTCGCCGCCTTTGATCGTGTCATAAAAGAGCCGGTAGACGCTGTCGCCATCATTCTGGTAGTTCTTTGCAGCGTTGATGCCTCCCTGGGCGGCGATCGAGTGGGCGCGGCGCGGGCTGTCCTGATAGCAGTAGCATTTCACGCGGTATCCCTGCTCGGCAAGCGTTGCCGCGGCGGAGGCACCGGCGAGGCCGGAGCCGACTACGATGATCTCAAACTTGCGCTTGTTGGACGGGTTGACCAACTTGGCGGTGTTCTTGAAGGACGTCCACTTTTTGTCAAGCGGACCAGCGGGTATTTTGGAGTCGAGCGTCATTTGACAATTCCGGTAAGGACAGAGATTGGGATGGAGATGTAACCGATGTAAAGCAGCCAGGCATACGCGCGGGTGACCGTCTCGATGAGCGGGTGAATGCGCCGGTTCGTGAGCCCGAGCGTCTGGAAGAGGCTGCCGATTCCGTGGCTCAGGTGCATCATGAGCAGAAAAAGGCCGACGATGTAGAGGATAGAAACCGGCACGTTGCTGAACCCGGTCACCACCATCCGGTAACAGTCGTGGACCTCATGTCCATCGAGCATCGTTTCCATGTGCTGGAAGGCAGGGTCCACGATCCGAACGGTGAAGTGTGCGAGGTGGAACAGGATGAACCCCAGGACGATCAACCCGCTGAGTCGCATCGTGCGGGCGAACACGTTCGTGCCCACCGGGTCGGATGCGATGTATTTTTTCGGGCGCGCTGCCTGGTTTTCCTTCCAGAGAAGCATCGTGAAAAAGATGTGTGCGACGATGACCCCCAACAGGAACAGCCGGATCACCCAAAGAAGTGGCCCGAGGCTCTGCAGGTGTTCCGCATACGAGTTCAGCCAGTCCTTCCCGAGGAAGATGGTGAAGTTGCCAAGCAAGTGGCCCGTCACGAAAAGCACGAGAACGATGCCGGAGAGGGCTACGACGGTCTTTTTGCCGATGGACGAAAAAAGCCACAGGAAGATGGGGTGGGGGCCGGAGCGGGATTTTGATGGTGCCGAAATCATGTTCGTGAAAGCGTGTATTAGTTCAGCTAATGAATAGCCTGTCAAGGGTCGCTTTCGAAGATTCTCGGTAATTTTTCACAGATCCCCCCCAAAAAAATATTTCGCGAGGATCCGGCTTGCTGCGAGGCCCAGGACTCAGCCATTTGTATTCTATGAAGAAAATGAAAGTCGGGATCATCGGATGCGGGAATATCAGTGGGATCTACGCGGAAGCCGGAAATAAATTCCGGAACATCGAACTGACAGCGTGCGCGGATCTCGACTACTCGCGGGCCCAGGCGCTTGCGGAGAAGCACTCCATTCCTTCGCCCATGCGTGTCGAGCAGTTGGTCGCGAGTTCGGATGTCGAGGTGGTTGTCAATTTGACGACCCCCATCTCCCATGCGCAGGTTGGCATGGAAGCGCTGAAAAACGGAAAGCACGTTTACAATGAGAAGCCACTGGCGTTGAAGCGCCGCGAAGCGCGGGAGATGATCGGGTTGGCTCGGGAGAAGGGGTTGAGGCTCGGGTGCTCGCCAGATACATTTCTGGGAGCCGGTTTGCAGACCTGCCGGCAGCTGATCGACTCCGGCGCAATCGGGGAGCCGCTCGGAGGCAGCGGTTTCATGCTGGCAGCGGGCGTGGAGCTCTGGCATCCGTCCCCCGAATTTTTTTACAAGAAGGGTGGGGGACCGCTTTTTGACATGGGTCCGTATTACCTGACGGCGTTTACGACGCTGCTCGGACCGGTGCGCCGGGTCTCCGGCTCTGCACGAATCACGTTTCCGGAACGGGAGATCAAGAGCGAGCCGCTTGCGGGAAAAATCATCGAGGTGGAGACTCCGTCCCACATTGCGGCTGTGCTGGATTTCGAATCGGGCCCGGTGGTTTCACTGGTGACGAGCTTCGATGTGCAGGCTCACGGGATGCCGTTTATGGAGATCTATGGGTCGGAAGGAACTCTCTCTGTCCCGGATCCGAACACCTTCGGCGGTCCAGTCCGGATCAGGCGCCACAAGGAGAGCGACTGGACGGAAATCCCGCTGGAGCCGGGATATGCCGACAACAGCCGGGGACTCGGAGTTTCGGAAATGATCGCCGCCGAGCAGAACGGGCGCGAACACCGGGCAAATGCCCGGACCGCCTACCACGTCCTCGACGTCATGCACTCGATCCTCGATTCATCGGAGTCCGGACGCCACATGGAGATGTCGAGCTCGATGACGAGGCCCTTGCCCTTCAGCCCGGGGGCGGTGGACGAAGAAATCGGTTAGCGTTCCTCGATGGGCGTGTATTGCCTGAGCGTGGGTCCGGTGTAGATCTGCCGCGGGCGGTAGATGCGCGACTTGGGATCATCCATCACTTCCTTGAAGTTGGCGATCCAGCCGGGCATGCGTCCGATGGCAAACATCACGGTGAACATCTCGGTCGGAATGCCGAGAGCCCGCATGATGATGCCGCTGTAGAAGTCCACATTCGGATAGAGCTTGCGCTCGAGGAAATAGGGATCCTTGAGAGCGGTTTCCTCGAGTTTGAGCGCAATGTCGAGCAGGGGATCGCTTTTTTTCAGACGTTCCAAAAGCCGGTCGCAACTGGCCTTGATGATCTGCGCCCGCGGATCGTAGTTTTTGTAAACCCGGTGGCCGAAACCCATCAGACGTTTTCCGCCTTCCTTGGATTTCACACCCTCAAGGAACTTCGAGCCGTCGTCGCCCTCATGCCGGATATGGCCGAGCATCTCGAGAACTGCCTGGTTCGCGCCGCCATGGAGCGGTCCCCAAAGCGCACAGACCCCTGCCGCCGCGCTGGCAAAGATGTTCGCGCGGCTGGAGGCAACCATGCGCACGGTCGAGGTCGAACAGTTTTGCTCGTGGTCGGCGTGGAGGAGGAAAATCTGGTCGAGCGCAGCGACGGCTTCCGGCTGAAGTTCGATGTCGTCGTAGGGCATCGAGAACATCATGTGCAGGAAGTTCGCGGTGTATTTGTATTCAGGCTTGGGATAGACGATCGGCAGGCCCAGGGATTTCCGGTAGGCGAAGGCTGCGATCGTGCGTACCTGCGAAATGAGGCGGGCGGAATGCCGTTTGAATTTTGCCGGATCGTAGGGCCCGGTGAGCTCGCGGGTAAAGCAGCCCGATGCATTGATCATCGAGGAGAGGATCGCCATCGGATGGGCATTCGGCGGGAATCCCTCGAAGTGATGCTTCATGTCCTCGTGGAGGACCTGATATTCCGTGAGCGTGTCGGAGAATTTTCTGAGTTCACCTCGGGAGGGAAGGTTTCCGTGGATGAGAAGCCATGCCACCTCGACAAAAGTGCTTTTCTCCGCAAGTTCCTCGATCGGATATCCGCGATAGCGAAGGATTCCTTGCTCGCCGTCAATGAACGTGACGTCGCTCATGCAGGAGCCGGTGTTGCCGAATCCGTCGTCATATGTAATCAGGCCGGTCTGATCGCGAAGGCGGCCGATATCCACACCGCGTTCGTTCTCGCTGCCAACGATAACAGGCAGTTCAGTGGAAGTTCCGTTGTAGGTAAGTGTGGCTTTTTCGCTCATGACGTGTGCTCGTTTGTTAATGTGACCCTGATTGACCGGGCGGGATCATAGCGGGAGGTTTCCGGATTTTCCACAACAGAAGAAATATTTTTCGGGGCGTAACAACTCAGCGTATAAGTCCCCAGCGGCTGGAAAACGGCCAATAAACAAAGAGCCCGCGCCCGGCAACATTTGGCCCGGGAACCGGACCCCAGTCCCGGCTGTCCCGCGAGTGGTAGCTGTTATCGCCAAGCGCGAAGTATGAGTGCGTCGGAACCTTGTATGTTTCGTCCGGACTGCCCAGGAGGGAAAACGCTCCGCCCCCCTCGGGTCCATTGGAATACCCCCGGTAGCCGTCTTTCATGCTCATGACCCTTTGAAAAACAAACTGCTCCGGCACTTTTCCGTCAATATAGAGATTTGGTGGAGCGATCCGAAGCGTCTGACCGGGCATCCCGGCCAACCGCTTGATGTAGTGCTGGGAGCCGAGGGCGGGATCGAGGCCGTCCTCAATCTTGCGGATCCCGGTGGTTTTGAACACAAACACATCACCGGCCGAGGGCTTCACAAAATTATAGCTCACCTTGTCGACAAAAACCTGGTCGCCGGTGTCCATGTGCCCTCTGGCAATGACTTCACCGGACTGAAAAGCGCGGCCGGGATGGATATTGAAATACCTTGCAAGCGGATCCCGCGGCACGAAAAGGGTGTAGGTCTGGTTCCGGCAGACGATATCGGTAAACGTGAAGAAATTCGCGTAGGTCCGCTCGCGAAGGCCCATCACAACATCCGACTCTTGCGCTTTCAGGTCAAAATAGTGCCTGCCGAGCCAGACAAACTCGAAAGCCCTGACCAAAATGTTCGGGGGAGGGGATTCCGTCGGGACGCCCACAATCCCGTAGAGCGTTGGTTGCATAGACCCGGTCGGGATGCGAAACGGTTGGAGCAGATACGCCTTGATTCCAGCAGCCACCACAATGGCGACCAAAAAGACCTCCACGTTCTCACGCCATCCCGAATCCTTGGCCGGAGGCGAGATCTTTCCAATCAGGGCGTCCAGCGCCTGGATCGCCGCCTCCACCCCCGTCCGGCTCCTCTGCTTCATCGCCAATTGCAAATCCGCTACACGCGTCGCTATATTCGCGATATCCGCAGAATTAAGAATATCCTTCTTGTAATGGATAAACTTCCTCGCGCCTTGTAAATAATGCTTGGCTTCTTTAATATATCTTGGTGTTAGGAAAAGCATTATATTCAGTTATTTATTTAAGGTATATATATACAAATAGTATTATATTGTATAAGTATCTTTTTATTATTTAATTATAAAAACACCATTTATGATTTAAATCGCAGCAAAATCCTAGAAAATACGTTTATCCAGTCTTGAGAACCTCAATAAATGCTTCTTGAGGAATATTCACAGTTCCAATAGCTTTCATACGCTTTTTACCTTCTTTTTGCTTCTCAAGAAGTTTGCGCTTTCTAGTGATGTCTCCGCCGTAGCATTTTGCGGTGACGTTTTTCCGCATAGCACTGACATTTTCACGGGCAACGATCTTCCCTCCGATCGCGGCCTGAATGGAGACTTGGTAGAGTTGGGTTGGGATGACTTCCTTGAGTTTTGCAGCGAGTGCGCGTCCCCGGGCTTCGGCTTTGTCGCGGTGAACAATGCTGCTGAAAGCATCAATTGGATCTCCATTGACCAGCATATCCAGTTTGACGAGCTTTCCTGTGCGGTAGCCACCATGCTCGTAGTCCATCGAACCATAGCCACGCGTGATGGATTTCATTTTATCGACAAAATCCACAAGTATCTCATTCAGGGGAAGTTCCGTCGTGAGCATAACACGCCTGGTATCAAGGGACTCGGTGTGTTTAATCTCTCCCCTTTTGTCCATGATAAGTTGCATCATGGGGGAAATGTATTCATTGGGAATCATGATGTAGCAGACAACGACAGGTTCGCGGATTTCATCAATGACGCTGGGGTCAGGGAGTTGCTCCGGGTTGTCCACGCGGATGAGTTCGCCATTCGTGCGAAGAATCTCGTAAATTACTGATGGATAGGTTGCAATGATATCCATATCGAACTCCCGGCGGAGGCGTTCGAGAATGATTTCCATGTGGAGTAGCCCTAAAAATCCGCACCGGAAACCAAATCCGAGCGCGACGCTGGACTCCGGCATGTAGTGAAAAGCCGCGTCATTGAGTTGGAGTTTGCCCATGGCGGATTTCAGATGCTCGAAGTCCGCCGTGTTGATCGGATAGATGCCGCTGAAGACCATCGGTTGAACAACCTGGAAGCCGGGCAGGGGAGATTCGGCAGGAGTTCTGGCGCTGGTGAGCGTGTCTCCGACTTTCACCTCGGAACTCGTCTTGATATTGGCGATCACGTAGCCGATATCGCCGGCCGCGAGCTTTTCCTTTGCAAAAAACTTCGGTTGCTGGGGTTTAAAGATCCCAACTTCCTTGACGTCGTAGGAGGCGTTTGTCGACATCAATTTGACCGGGTCTCCGGCTTTGACCGTGCCCTCGACAACCCGCGTGTAAATGACGACACCCCGATAGGTGTCGAATGTCGAATCAAACGTCAGCGCCCGGAGCCGGGCATCCGCCTTTCCGGATGGATGGGGGACTCTGTCGACGATGGCCTCCAGAATTTCCTCAATGCCGATTCCCGCCTTGGCGCTGGCCAGGATGGCTTCCTCGGCCGGGATGGCGAGAATGTCCTCCAACTGCTTCTTTGCAGACTCGATGTCGGCGTTCGGCAGGTCGATTTTGTTGATGACCGGGATGAGTTTCAGTCCCTGTTTTTCCGCCAGGTGGACGTTGGCAACCGTCTGGGCTTCGACGCCCTGCGCGGCATCGATAATGATAAGCGCCCCCTCGCAGGCTGCGAGCGAGCGGGAGACCTCGTAGGAAAAATCCACGTGCCCGGGGGTGTCTGACAGGTTGAGTTTGTAGTGGCGTCCGTTTTTCGCTTTGTAATCCATCGCGATCGGATGCGCCTTGATGGTGATTCCCCTTTCGCGTTCGAGATCCATGGCATCGAGAAGCTGCTCCTGGGATTCGCGCTTTTGGATGGTGCCGGTGAATTCCAGAAGGCGGTCAGACAGGGTCGTCTTGCCATGGTCGATGTGGGCGATAATGCAGAAGTTGCGGGTATTGTGATTGGACATCGGCAGGCACGGGAATATCGGGCAGACAAGGGAGGCGGTCAATCCCGCGTTCTCCGTTCTTGCGGAATCCATCTGGGTGGGCCATCGTTTTTACCTATTTCCAAGTGAATCCCGGCCCCGCACCTTTCCGACTGAATCCGCAGGTTGTCCTGATGCTTGCGGTGCTGTTTCTTGCGCTCGCAGTTCCCCTAACCCTGCTGGTGCTGGGGGGGAGGAATATTTTCCTGAACAGGCAGCCGGCTCCTGAAGTGCCCGAACTCCGGGCTTCCCTGGAGTCGGCAGCCACAAAAGCTCTGGCTCCTCCGGCGGGACTCGGCGGGGGACGTCGTTTCACCCTCGAAGGGGGAAATTCAGAGGCACGTCGGGACCTGATCGAGAAGACCGCTGCCGGGCTTGGAGGGGTAGTCTTTACCAGTCCCATGCAGGAGGGAGGAGGCGTCCGGATGATCGTCCAGATTCCGGAAGCCGCTGCCGGCCGGTTCGAGGCATCCGCTCTCTCCGGTTTCATGCCGCCGGATGAATCGGAACCGGCTCTGGCAGGGTTCTACGAAATCCTGCTACCTCAACCATGACTGCAGTCGTTTTTGCCATCGAGTTTGAAAGCGCCGGATTCCGTGCACGGCTGGAGCGCAGGCTGTGTGTTACCGTCATGACCCTCGGCGTCATGGGGAAGCGCTGCGCTCCTTTGCTTGAAAAGTTAATCCAGCAGCACAACCCCGGGATTATTGTGTCCGCCGGATTCTCCGGGGCGCTTCAGCCCGGACTTCCTGTCGGCACGATTGTTGTTGCGGAGAATTTCACGGATCCTGGGGTGCTTCAAAATGTGCGTGTTCCAGAATCGTTCCGGGTCGGCAGAACGATTACAGTGGATGATGTTTTGGAAACCGTGGAGCAGAAAACGACCGTCGGCCGGGAAACCGGCGCCCTCGCGGTGGACCTCGAGTCCTCTTACCTCCAGGAGGCGTGTATCCGAAACGGGGTGAAGATGATCTCCGTTCGAGCGATCAGCGATGCTCTTGATCAGGATATCCCTATACCAGCAAGAGTGCTCCTGGACCCGCAAAGCGGGCGAGCCAACCCGAAGGCCATTTTCCAATACCTTTTCCGGAACCCCTCAAAAGCCCCGGATTTTGCCCGCCTTCTCCGCGATGCCAGGACGGCTCAGCAAGCGTTGGCATCTGGAATACAGGAAATCCTTCCTGCGATCCTCAAGCAGCCATTTGCCTGAGGGCATCCCGTGCTCATTCAAACAGCCGAAATGAACGCGCTTGGAAATCAAAGGAAAATCGATAGTTTCCTGCTATGAAAACAACTGTCAGCATTGATGACGTTGGCCGTTTCGTTCTGCCGAAGCTGCTCCGGGACTCCGTCCCCATTTTCCGGAGCCCCTGTGTGAATTCCCCTGATACGGAATCGCAATGATTGCTATTTCCGTCATCTTGCCGCGGACTCGGAACCTGCGCAGCTTGAAACTCCCTCCAAGCGAAACGCCATGCTGAAAACCCTGATCTTTGTTCCCACTTACAACGAGCGGGATAATGCTCCGCGCATGGTGGAGGAGATTCATGCCCTCGGCCTGGACGCCGACGTGCTTTTCGTGGATGACAGTTCGCCGGACGGAACAGGAGAACTTCTCGATGCCCTCACGGCGAAATTCCCCCGCCTGATCGTGCATCACCGCAGTGGAAAACTCGGCATCGGAAGCGCCCATGCCGAAACCATCCAGTGGGCATATGAGCACGATTACCAGCAACTCGTCACGCTCGACTGCGATTTCACCCACTCGCCTGCGGATATCCCGGCCCTGGTGGCCGAGGCCATGGATTGCGATGTCGCGGTGGGCTCGCGCTGGGTTAGAAGCAACAGCCTACCCGGATGGAACTTCTTCCGGCGCAGCATGACCTGTCTCGGCCACCTCCTCACAAAGTATGTGCTCGGTCTTCCTCAGGATGCGAGTGGAGCGTTCCGCGCCTACCGGCTCGACCGCTTGCCGCGAGATGCATTCCGGCTCGTCAAATCCCAGGGTTATGCTTTCTTTTTCGAAACCCTCTATATCCTCAACCGCAACCAGTTCGTGATCGGCGAGGTCCCAATCAGCCTGCCCGCCAGAACTTATGGGAATTCCAAAATGTCCGCCCAAGCCGCGCTTCGAAGCGCCTGCCATGTCTTTGAGTTGCTTTTTGACAACATCCGGCGCCCCGAGCAATTTCTTATTGAAAAGAACCCTCTCACTCTGGATTTCAAGCTGACCGATCCCCAAAACTGGGACGATTATTGGACCCGCTCCAGCGATGCAGGAAGTGTCGGTTACGAAATCATTGCCGGCATCTACCGGCGGGCGGTGATCAAGCGCAATCTGGATGCCGCAATCCGGCGGACATTTCCTCCCGGTTCCAAACTCCTCCACGCCGGCTGCGGAAGCGGGCAGGTGGATGTCTCGATTCAAAATGGGATGAAAATCTCGGCTCTCGATATTTCCGTCAACGCTTTGAAGCTTTATGCGCGGAATAATCCCCATGCCGAGCAGGTCCGGCACGGCACGATTTTTCAGCTGCCTTTCGAGGACGGAACTTTCGACGGGGTTTACAACCTCGGCGTGATGGAGCACTTCACTCCCGCTGAGATACAAGCTATTCTCCGTGAGGTCCGCCGCGTTCTCAAACCGGAGGGGAAGATCGTTCTTTTTTGGCCTCACGCAAAAGCTACGAGCGTCATCGTACTCGGCTTCTGCCACCTTTTCATGCGCTCAACTCTCGGAAGCAATAAGCAGCTTCATCCACCGGAGATCTCCCTTATGTCTTCGAAGCCAATGGCGAGGGAGACTCTCAAAGCTGCCGGGTTTGACTTGTCGGATTACCGGTTCGGCCCTTCGGACCTTTTTGTGCAGACCGTCATCACCGGGATGAAGTCCTCCTGATGCCTAGTCAGCGACTTTTCATAAACCGAAGTTTTCATGTCGAGACGAAAGAAGCGAACATCCGAAAAGTCCGGGAGTATTAGTGAAACGAGCGGTTCCTCCGTTCGCCTCAAGTTGGCTGGCCCTTTCATTCTTCTCTTTTTTACAACCTTGCTTTGGCACGGGTTGCTGCTCACGAATGACGGGACGATCTGGGACAGCTGGTATGTTTTAGGCTGGCTTCAAAACAGGAACTGGCGTGCCCTCCACGAGTTTTTCGATTCCGTGGGGATGCCAGTTTATGGCTGGCTTTACCGGCCGTTTGCTTTTGCACCTGACGTTGTCGGGGCATTCATGGCGGCAACATTTCTTTGCCTTTTTGCTCAGTCTGCTCTGACCTATGCTTTAGCCAAGCGTCTTGGCGACCTTAATTCCAGCGAGGCGCTTTGTCTTGCTTTGCTTGCGCAGGCGATCCCGGTGTTCACCGCCGGGCAGGATTTCATCATGTTTTTTTTCGTTTTCATGCACGCGGTGTTCCTGCTTGCCGCATGGCTGGCCTCGCTCGCCGGTTTGAGCAGCGGGCGAAGGCAAGTGGTGCTGAATGTTGTATCCGCGGTTCTTTTTCTGATCTGCTTCTACAACGCCGCGTTGCTCGTTTTTTACGCCGGTTTTTTCCTTTTGCTGTTTTTTCAATATCGGAGAGTTCACGTGCTTCCATTCTGGACCGGAGCGCTGCGGTTCGCCAAAGCGCGCTGGTATTTTCTGATTCTGCCTCCAGTCGCGTGGATGCTCCGGCACCGGTTTACTCCGCAGTTCGGCTGGTATGAAACCTACAATAGTCCGGTAGAGAACATCCCCCTGATCCTCCCGTCTCTGCTCACGTTTTTTTCAAATGTGGTGCCGTTCCACTTCATTCAGTTGGGCCGTTGGGTTTCGACCAATCTGCCCGCTGTGCTCGCCCTTGTTGCTTGCGTGCTCGTGTGGTTCAAGTTCGCACCCCGATCCTGGTCGGTGAAGCGGGGCTGCGGAGCAACGCCCTCGATGATCGCTTTTGGTGTTCTACTTCTATTCCTGGCAATCTTCCCATTTGCGGCAGCCGGAAAGTATTTTTCGCCGGCTCCGATTGGAGAACCCAGCCGCTATACCATATTGACAGGGCTGCCGCTTGCGATCCTCCTGTTTTCTGTGATCCGGTTGGTATTCCTTCGCAAACCAGGATCCACCAGCCGGGTGGTTGCGCCACTCACGGCAGCATGTGCGATCGTGTTGGGATGCCAAATCCCGCCTGCCTACATTGCCGAGCGCGCGGAATGGATATTCAACCGCTCGGTTTTGAACAATGTTACCGGCAACGAGGATGTCAGGAGGAGCTCAGTTGTTATTCTTCAGAATTTCTCGATGACCAACGAGATTGTTTACGGCATCCACGCGTTCGCATCGGTGTTCGGCGACATCTCCCGCCTTGTCACGAATCAGGTTCCTCAAAACCGCCAATATTTCACCCCGTCGGAAATCGCAATGACTCTTCTTCGAACGACGAATCTTCCCAATGTGTTGAACGCCGTGGATCCCGCCGGACAACAGACCTTGCTTGTCGCGACCCGAAATCGAGGAGGCAAGTCGGACTGGGAAATCACGAAGAAGTATCTCTCGTTGAGATATCGCGGGTCTGCTATGGAAATGGAGGCGTTTCTTTCCTCCCTGACCACGCTTCAAACAGGCGTGCTCAAGCCCGGGACGCCGATTGTTCCCGGCTCACAAGAAAATACTAATCCGGTGTCGCGATCCTCGGGAAGTCCAGAGGGGGAATTTTTCAACTCGGTCGGCATGAAAATGATTCCAGTCTCGGGCGGATGGTGGGCTGCACAATACGAAACCACTCAGGCGCAGTTTGAAGCCGTGATGAAAACGAACCCAAGCCTTTTTAAAGACCCGCTGCGACCCGTCGAAAGGGTTTCATGGAACGAGGCAAACGAATTCTGCAACCGTCTGACTGAATCCGAGCGCAAGGCCGGGAGGGTGTCGGCGGGTTACTCCTACCACCTGCCGACGGTGGGTGAGTTTGAGCAGTTCGCAAAGGGGACTTCCGCTGCCGTTCTTGCCGGCAACGAATTGTATTGGCACACGCAGCCCGTGGGCAGCAGGCCCGCCAATCCAGCCGGCCTGTATGATGTTGTGGGAAATGTCTGGGAGTGGACGGACGATTGGGCGGACAAGGGCCATCGCATGAAATACTCAATGGGCGGAGCTTGGGACAATTTTGAGCAGGAGTTGTCACCGTATGCCGGACCGGTCAACAAACTGGACTTTTTTTCGCGGACACTTGTCAGCCGCCTATTCGGTCCCCGGCGGCGGGATTATCCGGATCAGGCATTCTGGGACCGGGGATTTCGCTGTGTGTTGGCGAAAAAAAATGATGTGAAATGATTTGCTAGGTATCAGCGGGATTCAGTCCACATTTTCCCGGACTGGAACGCGGAACGCATTGCCTGTGCTTTGTCGATAAAGGCCTGGTTTGAGGTGCCTGTCTGAGAGGCTTTGTCTAGGAGCGCAAGGGCTTTTTGGAAATCGCCCGATGCGGCGACAGCCGCGGCTTTTGTGAAGAGAAACAAGATCTCGTCATGGGGGAGCTTCTCCAGACGGTCGCAGCAGGCGAGGGCGAATTGCGGATCCCGGGCAGCATCCTCGGGCCGGGTGGAAAGAAGCCATGCGACATTCTGCAAGGTATCCGGAGGGGCATCGGGGAATTCCGCAACCCAGCGAAGAAATTTCCTGAGCTGATCCCATTGTCCGGCTTTCGCAAGTGCTCCGGCCAACTCGCCAGCGAAATTTGCCCGGATGTCCGGGGTCACGCTCGCGAGGGCTTTTTGCATTTGGTCCACGGCTTCGTCATACCGGTGCTGCTCCATATAAAGGTTGGAGAGTTCGATGCGCACCATGTTGCTCCCTGGCGACTCCTCAAGGATTTCCTTGAATGTCATTTCGGCCTGCACGGGATTTCCCTCCACGGACCGGACGAACCGTGCGAGGTGAAACTTCGCCTCCTCCATGCTCTGGTCGGGGAGGATTTGCAGGAGCAGCACCTGCTGGTCGAGTGCTTTCGTAAAAGCGTTGGGAGGAAAAATCAGTGGCCTTGTCCACGGCGGGATCTGCTTGTCGCCAAGGGCACGCTTTCCAAACGAGTTTTCAACGGACTTTCCTGGAACTGGTTTGGGGTAGAGGGCGCGGAAGAACGGTTCGATGAAGTTTTCCCAGGTCATCAGGGCCACATGCGTAACCCCGAGCTTTTTAATCCGTTCGAGTGCCTCCTCGTTGCTCTGGGCGTTGAGCGCTTTCGCTGCCGATTCCAGCCCCTGACCGTTTTCCCAGTAGAGAGTGCCGACCGTGCGAAATCCCCCGAGCGCCGCCAAGATGGTTGAACTGTTAGGACTGCTTAGCAACACCACCGGCTTTCCCGCAGCGCTGTCCCGAATCGCAAGAGCCATCTGGCGGTGGAGCATGGCCATCGTCTGGCCGGGACTGGTTGAAATCGTGTCCTTGTTTTGGAATTGCATCCAGACCACGAAAAAGGCGTTTTTGAATGCTGGTTCGACGAACAGGTAGGATATTCCGAGCATGAGAACCCCCGCAAACGCCCGGTTCCAGAATTTTCTGGGAACGAGACGCCATATTTGCGGCACCACGATTCCCGCAAGTGCAATATAGAGGGGCCCAGTGAGCATTCCCCAGCGCACCTGATAAATCAGCAACCCTGTGATAAGGAGAATGGGGGCGGAGAGAAACACCAGAACGGCTTTTGTTCCAGCCCCCACCTGACGGAGACAGAGCAGGACTCCCGCGGCGAGCAGAAAGAGAGGAAACCAGCCGAATGCGGACTGCCACGTCATGCTGCCGATCTGCATGCGCTTCATGAGAGACAGAGTCTCCACGATATTCGCCGACATAAACATCTGAAACGGCGCAAGAAGCATATAGTAACGATCCTTGCCTATCAGGATGAAGGCCGGCAAAATGGAACAAGCAAGAACACACAGCCCGACATTGCCCCAGGGAAAGGTTTTTAAGTTTCGAACGGGCAGGCACAGCCATCCCGTGATCTCATAAATCGCCCACCCGCCACCAAGCCATGCCAGGGCATAAAGAGGATGGTTGATTTCGAGCCGCATTCCGAGGTCGCTTGGAAAATATTCCAGCAAATAGAAGCACAGACTTCCGATTGCCGTGACGATGCCCCAGAACCTCCAAAGCTCCGGATAGAAGTGACAGCATTTGGCCTTGGACATGGTCCCATAAAAGATTGCGACGCTGGCAATCGCTCCCATGCCAATTCCGATGGCCACCACCACACTTGGAAATGCGCTGATCCAAAGCCCTGCTGCCGCGCAGACCCCGGAGAATATCATTCCGTGCCGGGCCTGCTTCAAGGAATGGGGCGATGCGAAGTCGGTGCCATCCTTGTTTTGAACCCAGCCCGCCCCCGCCCAGGCAATTCCGAATACCATTCCAAAGAGGGCGAAGGCGATCAAGCCGTGGTGATCCGGATATGCTGGGAGGAATCCCTCATAAAATGTCGGCGAAGCAACCATTCCGATCGCTGTGATGGCGCCGCACAACGGCCCGAAACGCCTGGCTGCGAGCGGTGTGAAAATCACAAGTGTCAGCAGAAGGAGAATCGGGTTCGCCCAGATGGACATTCGAAAAATACTGTTCCGCAGAGAGTCTCCCGTGACAGCCCGGTAGGCTTCCCCCAATCCGCGGAGATACCAGGCGAAGGCCGAGTTCCAATGTACCTCGCGTCCGGATGGCACATCGTCAAAGTCGGTGTGCCTGACCCGCCACTCTCCGCGTTCGCCCAGATGCTCGGCGTGCCGGTTCCAGACGTAGCCGTCAAAAGCAATTTCGCTCAGGTAGACCGGCATCCGCTTTTCCGCGGGGATATCTTTGTCTGCCATTTCGCAATACCGCACGGTGACCGTATCCACCAGATACGCATGTGCCGCGACCCAGGCGCAGCAGAGGAGAAGGACCGCAGAAAATCCGATCCAGGCCAGAGTCTTGGCACGCGGTGAAGACAGAACATCCACTGCTGCGGGGAGGCGTTCTTGTCTGGAACCAGACGGGTTCTTCTTCTTTGATCTGGAGCGTTTGGAGGCCATGTGCGATGGAGGACTCTGAATTATCGAGATCTTGATGAAAAGAGGATATATTCGGAAAACTCTGCCCTTCAGAGCTGAGCGGCTGCTTTCACGCAGCGTTTCAAGGTGAGTGCCAACTGCCCTCCGATCGTGCGTTTATCGAAATACTTCTCAGCGGTTCTTCGGGAAAGTGAAATGCCCTCGCCGGTTTTGGCGCTATGACCCGCAAGAGTTCTGATGGCCAGAGCGAGTTCCCCAATCGAATCCTCCGGGAGGCAGATGTCCCTATCGCTGAGATAATCTTTATTCCCGTTGGTATGGCCGACTATTACCGGGAGACCGCATGCTTGGGCCTCAGCGACCGACGAGCCGAAGTCCTCTTCCTCGCTTGGCTGGATGAGAACGTCCGATTCGGCCATGAGCGACGGCACCTGATCTCTAGGCAGGAGCTTGATCCAACGGAGGCGTCCTTTGTGGGGGAATGCCTCAATGAGGCATGCCAACTGTGGAACGAGGGCCGGAGTGCCCACGATGGTGAGTTCTATATCCATTCCGGAACGGATCAGCATGTCGGCAGCATCGAGCAGAAGGTCGAGGCGCTTCCGGGGTATGATCCGCCCGAGCCACAGACACCTGAAAGTAGAACCGCTCACTCGTTTTATGCCCGGCCGGAAAAGCTCGAGATCAATCGGGTAGGGGAGAGAGGAGGAGTTGTCGATCCGGTAAAGAGCGGCAAGGGTTTTTCGGGATTGGGAGCTTCCAACGATGACATGATCGGAGTGACGGAATGGCGGCAGACCGGCCCTCGAAAGGCGCATTTTGGCTAGGAGCTGGAGGCGAGCAGTTCTCCACGGGCCGGAAAGTCGTTTGATCATTGCTGCGTGCCGAAGGATCGATCGCGCATCGGTTCCCGGAGGACCTTGGGCAAAGCTGCAATTCGGCAGGGATGGAATGCGCCCGCGCGCGTAATCTCCCAGCCAAAGGCAAAGATCATAATTGCGTTCAAGGTGGGCGCGCGAAATATTTGAGACTAGCAGGCGGTTGTATGTGAAGGAATCGGCGCGGGAGGCAAGGAACCCGGCAAGAGGGATCGCTGCCAATTTTCGACGTGCGCAATCCGCAGCCGCATTCCGAACGTCAACAAACCGGAATTTCGGATCTTCCCCGACCGCCTGCCTGGGATCAACAAATGTGGACTTTGAAAAAAAGTCCACCTCCCAGCCCAGGGCAAGGAGTTCGCGTAGAAGGAGGGCGTTCGCGCTGGCGATGCTTCCGGCGGTTCCGGAGACGAAGCCTGTAACTGCCAACTTCATATGTGCTAGAGTTCCGTCAAAGAGACGCTGCTGGGAGACGCCGCGCTTCCACCACAAGAGTTTCGTAACGGTCTCTTTCTCCCGTCCGGAACTCAAGCCCCCGCAAGTTCTCATCCGGGCTCTGCCCGGGTTCGCGGCAGATCACGTCTGTGAATCCCGCCTGTTGAAGCGTGTTCCGCAGTGTTTCCTGATCATACATAAACAAATGCCCCCAGTGGACAAATGCGGCGTTCATCACAAAGCAGGCATTCCCTGTTCCGGCCTCAGGATAGCAGGTTTCCATGACCGCCTGAGCATATTGCTTTTGCAGCGGAGTCCACTCCCGCTCAAATAGGGAAAGCAGGCTATCCAGGGAGGGAACCGCAATTCGGATCATTCCGCCAGGCTTCAACACCCGGCGGCATTCTGCGAGCATGTTTAACCCCTGCATGCAGGAAATATGCTCCAGCTGGTGCTCGCTGAAAATATAATCAAACGAGTGATCCTCAAATGGAAATCTTTTAGTGGCATCCAGGGTGATGGATTTTAGGGACTGGGGATACAGATCGGAATTGAGCCATCCCGGCAGGATGTTCTCGTGTGCGCCAAGCTGCAGCTTTCTTACCGGATGGGATTTCAGGTAGGATCTGATGGCGGATTTTCGGACAAACAATCCGCCTGCCTTCTGGCAGCGCTTGATCAATGAGACCAGCCACCGGTGTCGGCGCACGAACGCGAGAAGTCTTCGTTTCATTCTTTGTCCGGTGGACCGGCGGTTTTACGGCTTGATGTGCCCATTGTTTGCCATGGGAACGCGCCCGGCTGGATACTGGCATCCACATGGAGGCACCACGGAGCCTGAAAAGTTCCAGAGACCGCACGAATGGTCAACATATAACTCTTGCCTCAGAGTTTGTTAAAATCGCGTCTCATCCACCGCTGACCAGCTTGTCCGAAATCGACGGCCAGGAAAAGTGGCGCCCATAATATTCCTCGAGGGCGATTTGCCGGGAATCCGGATATTGAAGTTGGCTGGCAACCTTTCGAGTGAGGGAGGTATACCCTTCGACACCGTCGTGAACAGGGGAGAGGAAAATCAGCCGTTCCTCCTGATTCAGCAGCAACTCATCGGTCCAGATCGAAGAAGTCGAGACGACCGGAATACCGTGCTGAAACGCTGCGACAACCGATCCCCTTCGGGTCGAAAGGCCATCCACAAAAGGTGCCAGCATGCAATCTGAGGAAATCAAGTGATCGCCGACGGCGTCGCTGGTCACCAGTCCGCAATCCACAAGGCGGATTTTTGGATCGAGGCCCCGGCGGAGCATTTCCCCGTCGGCTCCGATGTAAACGAGCGCGGTTTCGGAGGCACGAACCGCAACGGAGTTTACTGCCTCAAAAATCCAATCCATCAACCGGCTGGGGTGGCCCGATCCGAACACTCCGAAGACGAGAGCCTTGCTTCCGATGCCCATCCGTTCCCGGCTTTCCCTGCGGGAAAGACGGGAACGTCCGATGTTCGATCCCACGGGCAGGATGGATGCCTCCCGTCCCGATGCCCGCCGGATCGCAGGGAGCCAGCGGCTGCATGAAGTGTGGAGCGGGCCGGCCGCCCTGCACAGCGAAATGAATTGAGGGATCTGCCAGACCCGCATGGCAAACTGCGATACGGACTCGCTGGGCACATACGTTTCATGAAACATGATCGAAACAGGCATGTGTTTCTGCAGATGGAACAGAGCGAACGGCAGCCAGGGATTAAAGCCTCTTGGACCGAACCCAAATGGATTGTATTGCACCACAAAACGGTCGAAGCCCGGCTCTGCCGCTGTGATCCTGGCGAGGTTTCGAATGGTGCGCGGGAATGACGGGTCGAAAATTGACTGAACCCGGACCCTTTCGTCCGGCTCCTGAAAATTCCGGCTACCGGTGAAAACGCTGACGTCGTGGCGGCTGCTCAACTCACAGGCAAGAAAGTGAGTGTAATCACCGATCCCGTCGACCGCAGGGGGATAGGCGCCGGATAAGAGTCCAATTCTCATGGCCGCGCGGGCTTAAAAAAAGTGGCGTTGATAAGTCCGGTCATAGTTCAAATTGTCCGGCCGGTGTCCGATCACTTTTGCCGGGACGCCAGCAACAATGGCACCGCTTTCGACGTCCTTGGTTACCACGCTGCCTGCACCAACCCCGCACCTGTCGCCAAGGGTTACTCCCGGAAGAATGATCGCCCTGCTTCCGATGAATGCCCAGTCACCGATACGAACCGGCAGTTCGCGACCGGCAAAATCCGGTGACGACAGATCATGGTCCGCCGTGAGAATATGGACTGCCGGCGAGATGCTCACATTGGCTCCGATGCGAATTCCGCCGCGGTTGTCCAAACGGCAGTTTTGATTGATGGTGCTATTCCGTCCTATTTGGCAGTGTCCGCGGCAATCGAGCCAGAGCCCGGAAAGAATCCTGGCTCCGGGAGCGAGGTCCACCTGCATGACGTGGCGGTAAAACCACTGGCGCGCGCGGGCGGATGGAAAACAGGCAACCACTCGATTGCAAACATACAGAAGCGCGTCAAACCGGATTTTGGCGGAAATCATAGTTTTTTCACCTCCTCGCGGGCAGCAAAGATGATGGAGCGCAGGTTGGGGGAAATTGCCTCCGGAGAAAAGCTCCGACTCACGGTGAGTGCGGTTTCCGCAAGCCGCCTGTAGCTGTCATCAATAGGAGTCCCGCCCAACCGAAGCAAAACCTTTTCCATTTCCTCAACGTCTGAAACGGGAAATCCGAATCCTCCCCGGTTGGCATGGTAGTAATCCATGAAGTCGTTCTTCAGGTAGATCATCGGCTTGCCCATGGAAATCGCATCGAGAAATGTTGCGCTCGCCCGCAGACTGGCCGCCTTCGCGTCCCCCGTCCAGACTGCGTAGTGGGATCCCCTGAGACGCCGGCTGTATTCCTCCGGAGACAGTGGATCGGACGCGGGCCCATCGCGACCGATCCATTCGATCTCACAGCCTGTAGCCCGTCTGACTCGCTCCAGCATCTCCCGTGTGCCGGGGTCGCTCCGTTCAAAGCCGGCCAGATATCCGAAGCGCACCGGTGGTGACGGTGGGATGCAAGGTTTCTCCTCCACGCTGGAACACGGATGGTCAATGGATTCCCAGCGTGTTGAAGCCAATCCCATCGCTTTCAAGCTGGCGAGTATCGGCGCTCCCAAAACCACCACCCTGACTCCCCTCGGCACGGGGAGCCTCGCCACGGAATGAATCGAGAGTGGATTCCTGATAAGCTGGGTGACCGGGTTAAAAAGGAGCCGGGCGAGGCAGGCGTGCAGGACAACGATCACCGCTGTTGACCGCGGCCGCATCGCCGAGATCGCCGCGAGAAACGGTGCAGAGGCCGAGCAGATCATCAACACATCAACTTTTTCTTTCCTGCAGTATTGGCTCAGACGGTAAGCCGCCATCCAAATCCGTGGCAGATCTGTGATGCTTTCGCCGCGGACAATTCCGCCGAACTCTGATCGCCAGGTGACCATTTGAGCAAATCTGTCACCAAGCGCCTCACGAACGCTTTTGACGTGTGTCGACTCCCCGCTGAAAACCAGGCTGGCATCGGGTATTGCCAGGGAAACGGAACTTAGCAGTGAGGCATTAAACGGGACGTGCTGCAGTCCGGTGCACTGGGGTTCCAGCAGAGTGATGTTCATGGGGTTAATCCCGGGGAGGCCGGACTCTGATCCACACTGAGCGAAAAACGGCGGCCGCGAACTCCAACAGGCGGAACCGCGGATCCGTGGCCGGGATCCGGCCGGATTTCATTTCAGACTCCCAATGCTTAGCCCAGGTTTGAAACGAATAGCTCGCGAAGAAAACCGACATGATGAGGCCGAAAGCGCCCTCACGGTAGGCCCCCTTGTAGATGTAGAGATTGCAAAACGTGCGCAGGCTATCGAAGAGCGGACGGCGGAGCAGCGGGGAGTTCTGTTGTTCCAATTCGAGAGCCTCCAGGGAAGTGTAGCGGTTCTGCGTAGCGAGGTAGTCAGCAATGGAATCCTTCGAGTAGTGAAGGAGTTCTCCCTGAAGCTGGTGGATGGTTCCCGAAGTCACAATCCCTTCATGCACGAGTCGGTCATTCCACCGCACGCTGTCTTTTCTGAGCAGGCGGACGAGCCAGCCACTTCCGTGGGTATACTGTGTGTGGACGCCGAAAAAATGCTCTTTCCGCCGAATTTGGAATGCGGTCACTTCCTTCGGAAGAGGGGTTGCGAGTGTCTTCTGAATTTCGCTCGAAAGCTCCAGAGTGCAGCGTTCGTCCGCATCGATGAAGAAGACCCAGGGGGAAGTGACATGTTGCAGGGCGAAGTTCCTCTGTTCGGAGTAGCCGCCGGGATTTTTGGGGCCAAGCCGGTCGCTCAGAAGAACCTTGCCGGTAAATTCTCCCGCGATGGCGACCGTGTCATCGGTGCTGAACCCGTCAACAACGACAATTTCATCCGCCCAGCGCACGCTCTCCAGACAATCCCGCACGCGGGCGGACTCGTTGTAGGTCAAAACGACGACAGAAACGGGCATCCGCTAGTATATTCGCGGTGCGGGGGAACTCTCAATCTCCGTTTTCAGAGGCGAAGGCCTGCACGTGAATTGAGAGGACGGCATCCCATGTCAACAGGGACTGTTGAAAGGTCCTTCCCGCTGCCCCCATGCGCGAGCGCAGTTCGCTGTCGGCCAGAAGACGACCGATTGCTGCTGCCACAGCTGAGGGATCCTGACTCGAGTGAAGGCCGGTCACGCCATCCTGAATCCATTCCCGGGAAGCAGGAGCCGGACCACAGATGACGGGTTTGCCATAGCTCCAGGCCTCGGCAAAAACGATGCCGAAGGATTCATGCGCCGATGGAAGGCAGAATATGTCGCAGGCCGCCAGAGAGGAGGCTTTTGTTTCCTCATCGGGCACGCCGAGATCCACAATGGAGCCTCCTGGAAGCAGAGGTGCCTCTCCCGGGCCGGCAAGCACGAGGACAGCCTCTGGATTTTGTAACAAAACGGACTTCCACCCTTGAAGCAAAGCGTGGAAGCCCTTTCCCTCATCGCGTCTTCCGATAAACAAAACCATTGGGCGGGTGCCGAGATTCCATTTGGATCGGAATTCTCCGCCGTTTCCGTCCGGGCTGCACATCGGAGGCAGGCCGCAAAGGACGGCTTTTTTCAGTGGAAGCCCGCGATCAACCAGACGGTTAATTTCGCCCTGCGACTGGCAGAATACCGCATCCGCGCTCCGGTAAAGTGCAAGATCGATGACATCGTCCCCCCATTGGCCGGGATGGGTCGCGGGCCAGACTGTGAAGCGGGCACCTGCTTTTCGCGCGAGTTCGAGAAAACCGAATCCCGCCAAATCCCATCCAGTGCCGACAAAATGGACGACGTCCGGATGTCTTTCGTTGGAAAATCCGCACCATTGGGATTGTGCGAAGGATTTCCGGAACGCTGCGGCTATTGCGCGTTTCAGCAGAGGATGGAGGAACGGTCTCGATGCCATGCTCATCCATGCTCTCCGGTTGCACTGGCAATTCAAAACCTGCGACGGAGCCGGGAGTGGTTTCTGGATCCGTGGTTCCGGACCGCCTCCCTCAGCCGCAAGAAAGCAGACTTCTATGCCGGGTCTGCGGCCGAGTTCTACTGCCAGGCCTCTCTGATACGCAGCCAACCCGCCGGTGCATTCCGGCAGGTGACGTGAGGCGATAAGCACCCGGAGAGGAGATTTCCCGGGAAGCGGTGAGGAAGCGTTCACCATCCGTGCGGGTTCAATCAACGTCCGGAGGCAATGCCCGGAGGAAAAGAGATGTGGTGACCCGTTTTGACGTCGAGCCCCATGCGGAGCGGCTCCCAGTGTTGCTCAGAGGTGTAGGGGGCAAGAAAATGGTCGCCGAGCAGATCATCGCGAACAAAGAAAGCATCTGTGCCTGAGAGTTCGCACCCGACCAGGGAGTATCCGGCTGCCCGGGCCAAGCGTTCCAAGGCCTTGAGGCTGGCGCCGTAAGCAAGCGAAGAGTCCCATATCGCATCTTTTCCGTAGGGCGCTACCCAGTCGAGAAACTCCGGAAGCTGGCTGTTGTATTCGACCGCCATAGCCCGGGGACGGAGACCAAGGCAGGGCTCCAGGATGTGAAACGTGTTGTGGTCCACATCCACGCTCAAAAAATCCAAATCCGAGTCAAACCCGCTTTTTGAGATGAGAGGGCAGACGTTTTCGCGATTCAAAAACGCGCGTTCGCAAACAAGCCTCCCTTCCTTGACCGTGGCGTCAAGCGCCCCGGGAAGAGTGTCGGGAAGAGCGGCGTCCATCCAGAGCCCGCTCCACCCCTGCAGAAGGAGCATGGCGGTGTTGTTTTCCAGCGGTGCTGTCCCGATCTCCACAAACCGCCGGCTCCCCGGACCGATCTTCCGGAATATTTCCGCAATGATCCCGTCCTGGCCATATTGCGAGAAAAGTTTGAACCGGTAAGGGACCAGGGATTTCGGGCTCTGATAACGCGGATGCTGAAGCAGGGATGCAACACGGGATTCGGCGGCGGCGTTCTGAATCTGCTCCACCATCGGCGGCAGCAATTCCATACCCGCCTTGAATGCGCGCAGCTTGGTTAGGAACGATTTGATCATTGGGATAGTAGTGCGGCGACAACCGACTTGTTGCTCACTTCGGCCCTCCAATGCGAGGCAATTTCGACGGCATGTCGCTTTCCTTCGTCCCAGAGGCGAATTTCGGTCTCCGCCGCCTTCGCAAGCAATTCAGGAGAATGCCCCAGGGAAAGCGTGCCGTAAGTGCCCCTGTCGACAATATCTTTGAACCCCGGGACAGGTGTCGCCACGACCGTGCAGCCACAGCAGAGCGCCTCAAGTGCGCCGATCGGATGAGACTCCCAGCGCGAGGATGAAAGGAGAAATCGGCAGCCGGATAAAACTCCGGGCAGCTCCGAACGGTCCTTCAATCCGAGCAGGCGAACCCGGGGATGTCGTGCTGCCAGCGCGGAAAACGCCTCTTCAACACCGTATCCGGCGATGAGAAATTCCATTTCGGGATGGGAGCCCAACAGGAGAGGGATCGTCGCGGCGAGGAGAGGGGCATTTTTCTGATCATCATCCCACCGGCCGCTGCAAAAAATCCGGTTTGCCCGCTGGGGGGGTAATTCGGCGCAGAGAAACTGATCGGGCACAGAATGGGGGACAATCGAGAAGCGCGCTAGAAGATCAGCCCGGCGGTGGAAATTCAGGAACTTCGCAAAGTTGTCCAGGAACGACTGCGTTTCGACAACCACCCGGTCGGAAAGTTCCAGGATCCCGATGATGCCGGCATCGTGGGCTTTCGAGTGGACGAAATACCAGTTCAGGAAGTGCCGGAACCGGCGGAGAAAATCAAGGGTGCCGCGGAAGGGGTGGACGAGCCTCATCCATGCATCGCCGGGAAAAACACGCGCGCTGACCAGCCCATCGGAGTCGGCGCGGTTGATGATCCGGATGCCCGCCGCGCGGATTGCCCGATAAACTTCCGCGTGCTGGAACCAAGTCATCATGATGACCCGGTCCAGACCAAGCTGCTTCCAGAATTCCGGGCGGGCGGCTTCTCCAGCCGCGTGAACCTTGACGGGATATGGGAAATCCGGATGCTCGTTGGAGGGGCAGATCACCAGCGGCTCGCGACCGGATTTTTTGATCTCCGCAGCATAGCCGTCGAAGTCGATCGAGTATCGCCGGAACGCCTTGGGCAGGAAGATCCCGATGCGCATGGGATCAGATCTCGCGCGTCTCCATCGAAAAGTTCGCGAGCGCTTTCCCCGCGTTCTTTGCACTGATCGAAGAATACCCTCCCACCGCGACCCCGGCTCCAATGCGGAACCGGCAGGCATCCGGCCAATGGTCGATGATCCCGTTGCAATGGAGATACGCGTCCGCCCTGTAGTCGCCTGGTGGGAGCCAGGGAGTCTGAATGCGCACGGTGACTTCGCGGTTCCCCGGTAGCAAGCTCATGCCTTCCAGATACTCGGTGTTGACTGCGAAGACCTCGGTGTCCCACTCGTCCAGAAAGTGCATCGAGAAGTGAAACGGGCCGTCGGGTGCATGCTGGCGGATGTCGGCGGTGAACTCCATCGGCTTCCGGGGAGCGAACTCGCTCCCGGCGCTCTTGATTTCGTGGATCCGGTGCGTGCCGCTCCCGCTGCGGCGAGCGGGATCGGGAGCTGGTTCGTCGGCCGCGCGGACGACATCGTTCTGGTATTTTGCGATCACCGCGCTGCTCTCGCCGGTCATGACCATCTCCCCGGACTTCAAATAAACCGCACGGTTGCAAAGCGAGGCCACCGCCGACAAATTGTGGCTGACAAAAAGAACCGTCCGTCCGCCGTCGGTCACCTCGCGCATTTTGTCGAGGCACTTTTTCTGGAACTCGGAATCCCCGACCGCCAGCACTTCATCAACGATCAGGATCTCCGGTTCAAGATGCGCCGCCACCGCAAATGCGAGGCGCACATACATCCCGCTCGAGTAGCGTTTTACCGGTGTGTCCAGAAACTGCTCGACCCCCGCGAAAGCCACAATTTCATCGAACTTCCTCCTGACCTCGGAGTGCTTCATTCCAAGAACTGCCCCGTTCAGGAAAACATTTTCGCGGCCGCTCAGCTCCGGATGGAACCCTGTTCCCACCTCGAGGAGACTGGCCACTCGACCTTTCAGGCCGATGCGACCTGATGTCGGTTCGGTGATCCGGCTCAGCACTTTCAGCAAAGTGCTTTTTCCGGCTCCGTTTCTCCCGATGATTCCCACGACCTCGCCGCGCTTGACATCAAACGTGATGTTCCTGAGCGCCCAGAATTCCTGGGTGCTCTTGTGGCGGTCTTCGGTCTGTCTTCCGGAAAAGGATTTTCCAACCCAGCGGAAGGGGGCTGCAATGCCGTCCTCGATCGCATGCCGAAGGCCGCCGGCACGGCCGGCCCGCTGACCCAGCTGGTATTTTTTTGAGAGCCCTTCGACCCGGATGACAATGTCGTCACTCATCAGATCACGTCAGCAAAGGAGCGCTCCGTTTTGCGGAAATACGAAATCCCTGCCGCCAGAAGAAGAAAGGAGACCGCAAAGGAGACGAGCATCGGAGGCTCCAGCAGGCGGAACTCACCGCCCAAAACGCACCAGCGGAACCCCTCGATGACGAACACCAAGGGATTCAGGCAGAAAATGTAAAAGAGCTCCGGGCTGATCTTCGAGCGGATCTGCTCCAGGCTGAGTGCCACCGGACTCACGTAGAGCCCGAACTGCACGATGAAGGGGACAAGGATCCGGAAGTCGCGGTATTGGACAGTCAGCGCGGTCAACACAAGCCCCGCGCCCATAGCTGCGATCATGGCCATGACCATGAACAGCGGAAGATACAGGAGATTCCAGACCGGCGGGAAATGATACCATATCATCAGGGCGGCAAGGATGACGAGGGATATCAGGAAGTCCACAAGCGACACCAGCACCGACCCTGCGGGGACGATGATCCGCGGGAAATAGACTTTCGAGATCATGTCCCGGTTTGACACGACGCTCTGCCCCGATGCGGACAGGGCGTTGGAGAAAAACTGCCAGGGCAAAAGGGCGGCAAAAACCATGATTGCATAGGGGGCGTCTCCCATTGAGGGAAGTCCGGCAACCTTGCCGAAGATCACCGTCATGATGATCATGGTGAGGAGGGGTTGGAGGAGTGCCCATGCGGTTCCAGCCACCGTCTGCTTGTAGCGCACAGCAACATCCCTCCATGCGAGAATGAAGAAGAGTTCGCGGTAGTGCCAGAGATCGAGCCAGTAGTGCTTCTCGACATGCCCGGCTTCTATCCAGCGGTCAAAACTGTCTTCGTCGATGATTGCGATGTCGTTTTGTTCGGATTGCATTCCAGAATGCTTCCATCGGTCGGCAGAATGCCCGGAAAGCACATCCGGCGTGCCTATCAGGTTTTCCTCCCCTCGGCAACCCCGGCTTTCCTACTGTTCCGGGCTCATCAGTGCCGCGGCCCGGCATTTGAGGCGGAAAAGGAGGGAGGCATCCTCGAACGCCCGCAGGTTCTCAGGCCGGCTTCTGTCGAAGTCTGCCAGAAACATGGATTCGACATCTGCTGCGAAATTGCGGTCATGCACAGCTGCCGACAGTTCGAAATTGAGCATGAAGGAGCGGTAATCCAGGTTGATTGAGCCAACGATCGCAAAATCATCATCTGCGAGCAGCACCTTCTGATGCATGAATCCCGGCTGGTATCTCCAGACTTTCACTCCAGCGGCCCTGAGTTTCGGATAGTAAGTGAAGGAAGACAACCAGGGGAGCAGATGGTCGGCAAATTGCGGGAGAATGATCCGCACATCCACGCCACGAAGCGCCGCATGGCAGATGTCGTAGAGGAGGGGACTCGAAGGAACAAAATACGGGCTGGCCAGCCAGAGCCTGTGCTTTGCGTCTTGGATCACGGACAGATAGACGGCTGGGCAGACGCCCCATTCCTCGGCGGGTCCGGATGCGACGGGGAATACAATCGCGTTGCCGGAGGCCCGGGATGACCTGAGCCGATAAACAGGGGGCGATTTCGTCGCATAGTTCCAATCCTCCAGAAACGGGATCTGAAAGCCGGCAACGGCAGGCCCCTCGAGGCGCATGTGGGTGTCCCGCCAGGGACCGAATTTTTTGCTCCGGCCCATGTATTCGTCCCCGGCATTGAGCCCTCCGACGAATGCCACGCGTCCGTCCGTGATGACCAGTTTCCTGTGGTTCCGGAAATTGATCTGGAAGTGGCGCCCATGCTGGCGGTTCGTGACGAATGGCTGGACTTGAACCCCGCCCATTACCAGCTTTTCCCTCCATTCCGGGGTCAGCGTTTTCGACCCGACCTGGTCATACATCACCAGGCACTCAACCCCGCGTGCCGACGCGGCAAGCAGGCGGGCCGAAAGGTCCCGGCCGAGACGGTCGTCACGGATAATGAAGAACTGGACCCAGACCGATTCCCGCGCGTTGTCGATCTCCTTGAAAATCGCGTCAAATGTTGCCTCTCCATCCACGAGAAGCCGGACGGCATTCTCTCCGGTGGGCGGCAGTTTGCTCAGGTTTTCCGCAACCCGGGTCCCGTCATCACAAAGTCCGCCTGGATCCGCCCGGTAGCCGTCCATGTGCCGAGATGTGGCTCTCAAGGCATCGTCCAGTGGCACGGAGCCACCGGTGCCGGCACGCGTGTATCCTGAGAACTGCGATTCCCCAAAGACCAAAAATAAAGGAATCGCAATGACCGGAAAGAGCACCAGCGCAATCGCCCAGCCGATGGCAGACTGCGGAGTCCGCGCAATGAGAATCGCTTTTAGTGCGAGAAAGATTCCCACCGCCTCGATGAGGACGGTCAGAATTGCATAGAGGGAGACCAGCACGGGCCAGAAAATTAATCCAAGTGGACCACACCGTCGAAAACAAAGTCAGCGGGTCCGGTGAGCATGACATTACAGAACTCCCCGCCGGCACCGCATTCGAATCCGACGAGCAGGGTGTCACCACCGCGCACGCGCACAGCAATAGGCGAGGGGACCCCCGTGGAAAGGTGGTGAAGTAGAGCCGTGGCGCAGACCCCGGTCCCGCAGGCAAGCGTTTCCGCCTCGACGCCGCGCTCGAATGTTCTGAGTGCCAGGTTTCCGGGCGACAGAATCTGGGCAAAATTCGCATTGGTCCCCTTGGGGGAGAACCCCGGATGCCAGCGGAGCGCAGCTCCGGTGAGGGCGACATCAACCGCTTCGACATCGCTGACAAAAACGACGGCATGAGGAACCCCGGTGTTCAGGAAATGAACAGTCTGAACCGCCCCGGCCAGATCAAGTTCCATTGGGGCGCGGTGATCGCGGGGCTCGCTCATGTTAATCGTTACGAGTTCTCCTGAAAACGTGGCACGGATCAACCCGGCGGGCGTGTCGAAGCTCAGGGATGGCGGGGGCTCAGCAAGCAGGCTGGCCGCGAATCTGGCAAAGCAACGGGCCCCGTTGCCGCACATTTCCGCCTCTCCACCGTCTGCATTGTAATAGCGCATCCGAAAATCCGCGCCGGATTGTGACGGTTCGACGGCTAGGAGCCCGTCCGCGCCGACCCCACGGTGGCGATCACAGATCCGCGCGATTTGCGCACCAGACAACGACAATTCCAGACGGCGGTTATCGACAACCACGAAGTCGTTCCCGGCACCGTTCATCTTCCTGAAATTCATGCCAAAATGTTAATCGCAAACCGACAAACCGGCGAGCGGGAATTTTCCGGGAGTGTCGGGTGGACAGGGACTTTGAAGCAAGCACCGCTCACTTCCTCAAAGATTCCGCCTGCCATGGAAACCGCAGGTTCAGGGCAGGCTTGCATTTTTTTGCCCACCCGCAGATGTTGTGGCCTGCTCTGCCGACGACGGGCTTGATCTGAGAGCCTCGGTCGGGCAAATCTATTTTTACTAAGCAATGGCGACCACGATACTGGAACACCAAGACTCTTCGGGCCGGACGGCTCTGCACGAGACCGGGGAATTGCTCGGCGAGAAGCTGACCCTGAACATGGGGCCCTCGCATCCATCGACGCACGGGGTCCTCCGGCTGATCCTGGAACTCGACGGAGAAATTGTCACGAAGGCAACCCCCGAGATCGGTTACCTCCACCGCGGGGATGAAAAGATCGCCGAAAACATGCAGTTCAACCAGTTCATTCCTTACACGGACCGGCTGGATTACCTTGCGCCGGTCGCCAATAACGTGGCCTACGCGCTTGCCGTTGAAAAGCTGATGGGGTGGGAGATCCCTCCACGAGGCAAGGCCATCCGGGTCATCGCCTGCGAACTCGCCCGCATCTCCGCACACCTTCTGATGATCGGCTGCCTGGGCATGGACCTTGGAGCTATGACTCTCTTCCTTTACACGTTCACCGAGCGTGAAAAGATCTACAACCTCATGGAACTTCTCACCGGGGCGAGGTTCACGACGAGCTATACCCGGGTCGGCGGCCAGACACACGATCTGTCGCCGGCATTCCTTGCCCAGCTTAAAGAATTTCTTCGCACGTTCCCGGCGGCCTTCGAGGAGGCGGACAAACTGGTGACACGCAACCGAATTTTCGTCGACCGAACGAAGGACATCGGAGTGATTACAAAGGAAGATGCGATTGCCTACGGACTCTCTGGTCCAAACCTTCGTGGCTCGGGAGTCGCACACGATCTCCGGAAAAAACATCCGTATCTGGATTATCAAAAATACGATTTCGAAGTGCCGGTGGGCACCGTGGGTGACTGTTACGACCGCTATCTCGTCCGCATGGAGGAAATCAGGCAGAGCGTCAGGATCATCGAGCAGGCGTTGAGCACCCTGCCCGAGGGCCCGATCAACTGGTACGACTCGAAGAGCACGCCTCCCGAAAAGGTGGCGGTCCTCACGAAGATGGAAGAACTGATCCACCACTTCATCGTCACGACCGAAGGCGCTGACGCCCCGGTCGGAGAGGTTTACTTCGCTGCGGAAAATCCCAAGGGAGAGTTGGGCTTCTATATCTACAGCAAGGGTGGGGGAGTCCCATACAGGCTGAAAATCCGCTCTCCATCGTTTGTGAACCTGAGCATTATGCCAAAAATTCTTCCTGGTCACATGATCAGCGACGTGGTGGGTATTCTCGGTTCGATGGACCCCGTTTTCGGGGAGGTGGACCGCTAACCCGATGACACTAGCCAACCTTCTCTCGGAATCCCAAATTGTCCCCGCGCTGGTCTCGGACGAGCGGTGGGCTGCGATCGCGGAGCTGGTGGACTGCCTCGTTAAGGCGGATAAAATCTCTGCTGCGGACCGGGATGATGTATTGGAATCCATCCGCCAGCGCGAGGAAACCATGAGCACCGGCATCGGGTTCGGCATCGCCATACCCCATGCATCTTCGGACAAGGTGCAGGAGGTCGTCGCCGCGTTCGGTCGCTCGGTGAAAGGGGTTCAGTTTGACTCCCTGGATGCGCAACCAGTCTTTTTCATCGTCCTCTTCGTGGTCCCGAAGGACCAGTTTCAGACTCATCTGCGCACGCTTGCCGCCATTGCGAAATTTCTCAACGACAAGGCGGTTAGGGATGACCTCGGCAATGCCGCCGATGCCGGAGCGATCCTGCACGTTTTTGAAAGCCGGTCCTCGCGGTGATGGCTGGCACGCTCCGCGAAATCCTTGCCGGGCGACTGCGTTCGGCGTTGGAGGCTACAGGGCTTGATCCGGCCCGTGGCGACGTGACCGCTGCAGCGGACACCCGGTTCGGCGACTACCAGTCGAATGCGGCTATGGTGCTTGCGAAAGAACAAAAGCGAAACCCGCGGGAGCTGGCGGGAGAGGTTCTGACACATCTGGACGTCTCGGGGATTTCCGCTCCTCCCGAGGTGGCCGGCGCGGGGTTTTTAAATTTCCGTATCGAGCCTGCCTTTCTTGCTCAGATGCTGAAGGAACTCGTCTCGGATCCTCGACTCGGAGTGCCGGTCGCAGCCGATCCGAAGCGGATCGTTCTGGATTTCAGCTCTCCGAATGTCGCGAAACCGATGCACGTCGGTCACATCCGCAGCACGATCCTCGGCGACTGCCTCGCCCGTGTGGCCAGGTTCCTAGGTCACGAGGTGATCACCGACAACCACATCGGTGACTGGGGGACACAGTTCGGAAAGGTCATCTACGGGTGGAAGCATTTTCTCGATCGCGAGGCGCTGGCGCGGGACGCGATCTCCGAGCTCGTCCGTCTCTACCGCGAAGTCAACCGGATCGAGGAGACTGACGAAGAGGTCCGAAAAGCCGCCCGCGAGGAACTCGTCAAGCTCCAGGCCGGAGATCCGGAAAACCTGACTATCTGGAAGCAGACGGTCGAGCTCTCCTGGAAGGAATTTGAAAAGCTCTACAGCCTGCTCGACATCCACTTTGACGAACGCCTCGGGGAAAGCGCCTACAATGATGCGCTGGCCCCGCTCTGTGAAGATCTGCAGGGCAGGGGAATTGCGGAAGTCAGCGAGGGGGCGCTTTGCCTGTTTTTCCGGGACATCCCGGCGCTTGCGGAAAAACCGGCGATCATCCGGAAAAGCGACGGCGGCTTTCTTTACGCGACAACCGATCTCGCCACGATTCAATACCGCGTGAAACGCTGGAAGCCTGACGCCATCTGGTATGTGGTCGGCTCCCCCCAAGCCCTGCATTTCCAGCAGATCTTTGCCGCGATGAAAAAGATGGGGATCTCGGCGAACCCGGCCCACATCGCATTCGGCAGCATTTTGGGAGAAGACCGAAAGATCATGAAAACCCGCTCCGGCGAGAATGTCGGGCTCTCGGAGGTTTTGCACGAGGGGATCGATCGTGCGCGTAAAATGCTCGCCGCCCGACAGGATGCGCTCCCGCCGGAGGAGGCCGAAGAAATCGCCCTCACGATCGGGCTGGGAGCAGTCAAATATGCCGAACTCTCGCAGCACCGTCTCACCGATTACGTTTTTTCGTGGGACAAACTCCTCGCGATGGAGGGCAACACAGCACCCTATCTGCAGAACGCCTACGTGCGCATCCGCTCGATTTTCCGCAGGGCAGGGGAGGCGGCGGATCCCAATACCCCTATTATCCTTTCAGTGCCCGCCGAACGCACGTTAGGCATCAAGCTTCTGCAATACGCCGAAACCGTTCCGATCGTGCTGGAGGACTTTCGTCCGAACCTCCTCGCCAATTACCTCTATGAGCTGGCGAACACCTACCATTCTTTTTACGAGGCATGCCCAGTGCTCAAGGCTGAGCCTGAGGTCCGCGCCAGTCGACTGGTCCTCAGTGACCTGACGGCCCGGATTCTTGCTCACGGGCTATCGCTCCTCGGCATCCGATGCCCGGAGCGGATGTGAATTACAGCTTGTGACCCATCTTCTTCTTTTTGGTCGCGAGATATTTTGCGTTGTGGGGATTTGCGACTGAGCGGATCGGCACCTGCTCAGTGATCTCCAGATCGTATCCCTCGAGCCCGACCACCTTCCGCGGATTGTTTGTCAGCAGCCGGAGCCGGTGGACCCCGAGATCCGAAAGGATTTGCGCCCCGAGCCCGTAATCGCGCAGGTCCATCGGGAAGCCAAGCCGCTCGTTGGCCTCCACCGTGTCGAGCCCCTGTTCCTGGAGCTTATACGCGTGGATCTTCGGCCCGAGCCCGATGCCCCGGCCCTCCTGGCGCATGTAAACAAGCACTCCCGAACCTGCGTCGCGGATCCGCTTCATGGCCTGATGGAGTTGAGATCCGCAGTCGCAGCGCTTCGAACCGAAGACATCTCCGGTCAGGCATTCGCTGTGAACGCGGACAAGAGTCGGCTTCGTGGTGGAAATTTTACCCATGACGAGCGCGAGGTGGTGGGCACCGTCCACCAGGGAACGGTAAAGATGCATGTCAAAATCCCCATACTCAGTCGGCATCAGGACCGTCTGCTCTCGCTCGATCAACTTCTCGCTCTTCCGGCGGTGGGCAATCAGATCCTGGATCGAACAGAGCTTCAGTTTGTGCTTCCGCTTGAATTTGATGAGATCCGGAAGTCTGGCCATCGTGCCGTTTTCGTTGAGGATTTCACAGATCATGCCGGAAGGATCCAATCCAGCGAGTCGGGCGAGATCCACAGCCGCTTCCGTGTGACCGGCGCGCCGGAGGACACCGCCCGGTTTGGCCTGCAAGGGAAATACATGCCCCGGCTGGACCAGGTCCGCTGGTTTTGAGTCATCACTTGCCAGAATCCTCATCGTTTCGGCGCGGTCTTTCGCGCTGATCCCTGTCGAGATACCCGAAGTGGCATCCACGGAGACCGTGAAGTCGGTTTTGAAAAGCTCGCGATTGTGGGCGACCATCCGCTGGAGACCGAGCAACTGGGCCCGCTCCTCGGTGATGGGGGCGCAGATCAAACCCCGCCCGTGACGGGCCATGAAATTGACAGATTGCGGCGTCACTTTTGCCGCCGCCATCAGAAGATCGCCCTCGTTTTCCCGGTCGGCATCGTCGGTCACAATCACCATCCGTCCGCGGCGAATATCAGCAATCACAGATGGAATTGGATCAAAGGGAGTCTTCATAGGCGCAAACGGGCAGACTATGCGTGAAATTGCAGTCCCGCAATTTCTTTCAAAAAGAGCTTGCTTCTAGAGGTCTCACGGTTATTATCACCCCTCCTATGGCAAAAACAGCATGGCTCGAGCGCAATAAGCGCAAAGCGAAGACAGTGGCGAAATACGCTGCGCTTCGTGCGGAATTGAAGGCGAAAAAAGACTACGCGTCACTCGCCCAGTTGCCACGCGACGCCAGCCCGACCCGCCTCGTCAACCGCTGCCAGGTCACCGGTCGCCGCCACGCTTACATTCGCCGATTCAAGATCTCCCGACTCACATTCCGCGAACTGGCCTCCTCAGGCCTGATTCCCGGAGTGACGAAGTCCAGCTGGTAAACCGGCGTGCCGGTTCATCCGGATAATGCCGATTTACGAATACGAGGTCACTTCAGATGGTGGCTGCAAGGCTTGCGGTGGGCGATTTGAACTGCGCCGTTCAGCCGACCGACCGGAATTAAATGCCTGTCCCGTGTGCAAAAAGCCGGTCCGACGGGTGATCTCACTCCCAAACACGCCCAAAATCTCCAAACCGCATTCCGTTTCCGACGCGAAAAAGGCTGGCTTCACCGTCTTTGAAAAAAAGGACAGAGGCGTCTACGAACGCCAGTAGTCCAAGGCGAAACGACGAACAGCCATTCTGTTAAGAATCTGGTGCCAAACAGGCGGGACCCCAGTTCTCCCTGACGATTGAGCGAAGTCGCATTGTTTCTCAGAGCTGACCAGGGATTTCGCCTTCGGATTGCCAGAGTAACCGGCGGCGTCCCGACCGGATTGAATCAAGAGGAAAGGATCCCTCCTTGTGAACAATTCTCGTTCCGGCCGAACAATCGAAGAGGGCGAAATGTTCCTTCACAGGTTGTTCACAAACGCGTAAAGGCCTGCCGGTTAATTTAATTAATATAACATCATATAATATATGTAGTGTATAGTTACAGTGGGGGCGTCGTGAAAGACGTGCAAACACTCAAAACGGTCGGAGGCTATCGCGCTCCGAAAGTCCGCAAGGCAATCAGGATCGACAAGGAAACCGCTGAGGCATCCTTTTGGGCATTGGGGAAAAGAATGCGTGAAACTGCGCGTATTCTCAAGGCTGATATCGAAAGTCTGAACAATCAGCCGCAAACCGAATTTGATTCCAGATATCGGACCCCTGAGTCTGTCGAGCGTTACAAAAATGAACTTCGTTCATTTGCTGCCATGCGCAGAAAATTCTCCGCTTTTTGCTGGCCGTCACTTTATGCGGAGGGTCGCATTTAATGAATGCTTCCCGTCAAAGAAAACCGGCGCGGGTTCCTTCATCCTGCGCGGTGAAAAAAAATCAAAAGCGTTTTGCGCCGGGGGGTCGGGTCACTTTCAAACTTTGGCAGGGCTCGGTTGTCGATTGGATCGGAACCGTCATTGCAGACGGCAAGCCGTTCGTATGGGTCCAGTGCGGAGAGCATGCCGCCGTACATGTTCGCCGTGAAGCTCTGACAATCATCAAGGAGGGCGGGAAATGAGTGATCCCCTTCTTTTCCCCGATTGGAAGCGGACGCAAGCCAACAAAAAGCTGCCCGTGATCCACGAGCGGGTTCTGTGGGTTTCCGGCGATCGGTCCTTGATCGCCTTCCTGTCAATCTCGCTCGACGTTGCCCGGCTCGTCATCCGCTTGGACGAAAAAGGGCAAGTGTTCATGGTCTGCCTGTCGAAGTCCGCAGAGGGCATTTCTAGCCTGCCACAGGCACAAATGTGGGCTGATTGGGTGATTGCTGATTTTCATGCAGCAACTCCGCGCCTTCGGGCTCCCCGTCGAGTTCGTCCAGACGAAAAGGAGGCAGCATGATTACTCCGGCCGAGCGGCACAAGAATTTGGCCCATTCGCGTAAGCGAATAGCCGATCTTCAAGATTCCCTTTTTTTCCCCGCCCCCCATAACATCGGGCGGGGAAACACCGGCTTCGCCGGGACATCGGCGGCGATAGCCGCGCGGGGTCACGAAACGACCGCCACTCCGCATGCTGAGAGCGTGACAGGTTCCACCGCTTCGGTGGGTTCTGGCGCGATCTCTGCGCACTCCGCCACATGGCAAATAATAGCGTTCTTCCTTGATGTTCGCGAAGCCTTCTTTTCTTTGCTCACTGACTCAAGCGATTGCGCGACTTTGCGCAAAGCCGAATTTCAGCAAACCGTTATTAGTCCGGAGCCGCGCATCCTTCTCTCCGATCGCTTAACCTGCACGCTTTGCGGGGTTAAAACTCGCTCATGGAAAATCGCACAATTCAACCGGTTCAAGGAATGCGTTTGTGTCTCCTGCTGGTCTGAATATCTCCGCTTAAAAGGAATTTTTCCCGCAGTTGCAACTACGGGAAACGCCGGGGTCGAAAGCTGCCGCACGCAGGCGAGTAAACCCCGGCGATACACTTTGAAACCCTCAGCATTTTCCTAGGGTCTGAGCCGCAAAATGGAAAAACAAAAAGAAAGGAGGTGGAAATAACAAATGGACGCAATCACTGATCTCTTGACCGATGCAACGACTCTGTGGACTGCGATCATGGTTCTTGGTGGAACCATTATCGCGTTCGTGGTCGGACGCCGCCTGTTCCGCAAGGTCTAATCGCGGAAAGGTTTTTCCGGTTTCCTTCAAGAAAAAACCGGAACCTTTCTCAACTCAAATGGAACAACTATTCTTTTTCGCTTTCGGGTTTTATTTCCCGATTTCGCTAATACTTTTGGCAAGGGACGCATGAAACGAATATTCATAGCTTTCCTTTTCTGCGCGTTCGCATCACTTGGTTATTGCGGTGGGTCGGCATCTGATTCCGGCGGACTAAGGTATTTAAATTATACCAATACCGGAAATGCAACGGTAACTGTCGAAGTTTGGTATAATGGCTCCCACCATTCCGACAAGAGTGTTAATCCTGGTCAAACAAGCAACTGTCTTACCTACGTTTACCCTGGAAATACTGCATTTCTAAAAGTTGGCGGTGTTGTTGATTACTCCGATGATTCCGCTAACCCTGTTCCGACCCCAACCCCGACCCCCACACCTTCTCCAACCCCTAACCCCACCGATATCGCCCAAACTGTCACCGGCGACATTGGCGACCCTCTACCTGCTGGCTATGCTGCGACCGTCAAGATTGTTTTCGATGATGGGGAAATCAGATATGCAGATGTTAATTCACAGGATGGGACTTATTCTTTCCCATTCTATAACTCCGATCAAGGGCGACACTATAAACAAGATTTATATGTTTATGCGCTTGATATGGAATCGCCGGAAAATGCCCCGACTCCGGTTTCAGTCATGGAATTGGAATCCGGAACTGTCCCAGAGGACCCCGTTTTGCCCGAAGAAGAACCGGCCATAATCAATGCTCCCGCCCCCCCTGCTCAATTTGAAATTGCAGACGTTGGGAACGTCGTAGGCTCTGACGGTGTAGTCCACCCGATTACTCAGGTATCCGGGGGGACAATTGGAACAACAACAGTTGTTCCTAGTGTAAGTGGACCCGCTGTTTACTCCGTAAATGGTGCTGCCATTGGAACCGGCACGGGTGGTTCGTTTGTTGCGGCCCCGGAAGCCCCGCAAACAAATATTGATTTAACCGACATTAAGAACCTTCTCCGGGAGGGAAATATTGACCGGAAAGCAATTCTCGCTCGGACTCATGGGGCAGTAAACGCAATTACAGCCCCCTCCCCTAGTCCGACACCCACCCCGACCCCGGAACCGGAAGAAGAAGAAACAGGTTCCGCAACATCAACATTTTCCATGACCGGAATAACCGGTGCTGAAACCGTTGAATTTACCGCTCCCGCAAACGGTGTTGATTGGGAACTTGAAATGCCTGGAGGGGTCTTAACCGTCGATCTTAACCCGGAACATCAACCTTGGTTTGTTCAGCTCTGCGCATGGCTCAAGCTGATAATCTGGTGGTTGCTGACAATCTGGATCACTTGGCACGTTTACAACCGGCTCAACGCTTTAATCCGCGATCTATTCCAAACCTTGGAATCCGCCGATATCCACCGGATTGCACACTCTGGAAAAAATAAAGGGGGCATCCTCGGAACTGTTTCTTTCGGCTTGCTGAACGTTTCCGGGTTCGGCTTCGTCAAAGGGATTGCAATTTCCCTTGTTTGGAAAGTTGGAATCATTGCAGCGGTTGCGCTTTTCGTTTCGCTCGTTGGTGGGCAGTTCCTCACGTTTGGCGGCATATCCAACTGGTTCCTTGGTGGAAGCACACTTTTCGGCTCTCTTGCCTCTGTTCTCGTTCCGGGTGTCCCATTTATCCAGACAGCGGTGCACTTGCTCTGCCTAATGATCCCAATGGATCACGTTTTGAACGTCGGGGCTATCTGGCTCGCTTGTGAAGCTGTCGCCGGTGTTATCACTCTCGGATTCGCTTGGTTTGTTCGCTGGCTCAACTCATGAAAAAACTACTTCTCATTCTGTGCATGGTCCCGATGTGTTCCCATGCTTTCACGTTCCGCAATCTCTCACCGGTTCCTCTCATTGTTATGGTGGATTCAGAATACATTGGGCCATTTGAGCAGGGCGAAATTGCAGGAATCCCAATTCCTCAAGGTGAGCGTGTTGAAATTGGAACTGGTCCTTACACTGTCGTCAATGCCTCAAACTGGGGGGTAGCCTACTGGAACCTTACACTGACAGCAAATGCGGAAATGCGAAATGACTGGCAGATTTATTTGGATGAGGGACTAGACCCGGAACCGGACCCCGACCCTGCCACGCTTACGAATTGGGAAGCTCTGAATCTTGGTGTTCTTTGCGCCGTGCCTGTCTGCGGCTGGCTCTTGGGTTGTTGGGTGTTCCGGCGAGGTTTAGGAGTCGGTAACGGCGCGTTAGGTGAGGATTAGCAATGGCCTCGCGTGCAATCAGTGGGCGTCCGGGCGGGGGTAAGTCTTATTATGCAGTCAAGCTTCTCCTTCGTGAGTTGTTCGAAACTGAAAGGCCGATAGTTACAAACCTCCCCCTCCGGTTAGACAATATCCTCAAATACTGTCTTGCTCACAGCCGGGACGATATTGACGTTTATTCAAGGATTCAAGTTTTGCCCGATGAAGATGTGCCGGATTTCTGGCGTTTCCGTGGTAACGGAATTGACCCTCTCCCCACTTGCACAAATGCGCAGTATAAAGCCGGGGAACGTCCAGCATTTGACTTAGTAAAGCCGGGAGGTGTTTGTTACTTCCTCGATGAAGTCCACGATTTTCTTAATAGCCGCAACTGGATGAAAACCGGGGATGGTTGCTTGTTCTACATTTCAAAGCACCGGCATCTCGGGGACGATGTTTTTTGGATTACGCAAGCAATAAAAAACGTTGATTCACAATTCCGATCGGTAACTCAAGATTTCACTTATTGCCGGAATTACGCGAAGGAGAAATATCGGGGTTTTACAAAGGGGAAATATTTCACGGCAACAACATACCTTGAGCCTTTGACATGGGCGCAACTGCATCAAAACCCCGACTATCAAGAGCAAGAAAAATATACGATGGAAAAACCCATCGGTGATTGCTATTACACGAGCAAACAAAAGCTCGCGGCTGACACCGGCAAATCTGCGAAAGGAATCAATATCAAATGGGTGTTTGTCGGTATTGCAGTGCTTTTGCTGGTCTTTTGCTTTCTCGCTTGGTGGGGTCCGCGCAAGGCACAGGATGCGCTTGTTGAGGATGCCAAAAAGAAACAATCCGCAATTAGGGAGGCCGCGCAAAAAATGCGGGCTGGTCCCACTGCAACCGGCGACGGTTCCGCGCCGGTCGTTCGTGCCGGGGCTCCCCTTTCAACCCCGAACTTACAAAACGCTGAAATTTTCAATATTTCCGTCCCTCTCGTCTCGATAACCTCCCGCGAAGTCATAGAGGCTTATGGAGCCGATCAAGCTGCCGTTCGTGTCCGTCCCTCACCATTCGGAAATTCCGTCACCGTCACCGGCAACAACTGGCAAAATGTTTCTGCCACTGCTGACCTTGTTCGCCAACTAGACCGAGACAAGCCGGAGAACATTGTTTTGCAAGCCGTGATTCTTCGGACCACGAAAGGCAAGGGCTCAAACCTCGGTGTTTGGGGGACTCTGCAAGAGGTGGTTACCGGGGGCGGCTTCGGAGTCGGGGAATTTACTTTTGACCCTGTGGCGGGCATCCTGACGCTTGGAAGCATCACTGCTGCGCAAGAGGTCATCCAGATTTTGGGGTCCGCTGACGTTTCGCATTACGGCTTTACTGTCGAGTCCCGCCCGATGCTCTCAACCTCCAGCGGATCGGAGGCATGGTTTACCTCTGGCCGGGAAGTTCCTGTCCCGGTCACTACTCAGGGCAACGTCAATTCTCAAACCTCCGTAAATTACAAGAAGGTCCTTTTTTCGCTCGGTGTTCGTCCTTCTGTTCTGCCTGATAACCGGCTTGCTCTGACAATTAATCAAACTTCTGACGACATTGTTTCAACTGCGGAAGTTGGGGGCAATCCTGTCCCGACGATCGCAACACAAACCCTATATACGAGAATTGAATTGCAGGAGGGGCAAGTTGCAATCATTGGCGGAATTGAGGTCGCAACAAAGGGAGACGAGAAAAGCGGCTTCCCAATTCTCGGCCAGGTGCCTCCGCTTTCTTGGATCATGGGCAATCGGAAAAAGAACGAAGAAAAATCAGAGGTTCTAATTGCAATCACTGCCTTCCGTGTGCCATCGGGCGCAAATCCTTTGCCAGTCAAGCGTGCTGAGCTTGTCAAGAAAAAGATTTCTCAGAACGAGAAAACCGGTGCGGCGGTATCCGCACAAGTCAAGAAGAAAGAAAGGAAAAACGTAAAATGAGAATGCAAGCACTTGTTGTCCGCGACACACTGCGGGAAGCCGTCAACAAAAAGGGCGAGCCGGTCCAATACCGTTCGCTTTCGGTTGTTGACCAAGACCCCGACGGCCCGACCCTCATGGCAATGGTGGAAATGTCGATTCCCACCGAATCCAAGGGGGTTCCATCCAGCCTTACGGGGCACCTCGTCAAGCTCGCCCTGGAGGACATCGGGGAGAACTTCCGAGGTGCCAACGGTCGCGCCACTGTGGAGAAAGTCATCGGCGTCCAGCGGTTCGAGGACGTTGCAGGGAAGAAAGCGGCTTAATCGGCCATGCCTGATGGGTTCCACGAGATTGCGGCGGATGCGGACGTAGTCCGCGCCGCCGTGACTCGTGGGCTTGTCAATCATTCCATATCTGGCCGCGACATGCCCGTTGCGGCCATTCGTCTTTATCGTCGGGATGCCATCGTGACGAAATCATTACCTGCCGGTGTCATCGTCGGAAAGTTCGGCACCGGTGGCGCAAGGGGGGCAATTGAGGAGTTTTCTATGAAATCAAGATATAGGTTGCTGCATACCATCAAAAATGCATCTGCGGATTTTTTCTGCATGCTTACTGTGACATATCCGGCCGAGTTTTCGACTGACGGCCGACAGGTAAAGCGTCACCTCTTCGCCCTTAAAAAACGGATCATACGCAAATGGCCGGAAATACAGGGCGTTTGGTTCTTGGAATTTCAACGCCGGGGAGCACCGCATTTCCATGTTTTGCTGTCGCTCAAGCTGTGGGAGGTCGGTCCATTGGTGGAGCGGACCAGACGGCACAATAAGCTGGGGGTCAGAAAATACCGGACCCATCTTTTGACGGAGCAAATCGTTTCGCGTTGGTGGTTTGAAATTGTCGGATCGGGTGACGAAAAACATCTTCGTGCCGGGGTCGCCCTGGAATGCATTGAAGAGGAAAACGGCGCATTGCGATATGCAGCCTGTCATGCCTCCAAGCCGCATCAAAAGCGGGTTCCGAAAGATTACCAGAATGTTGGCCGGTTTTGGGGTGTAATTGGTGGCGTGAAAGCCTCTTTAATCGACGTTATACCCGCCAGTGCGGAAATGATCTTTGAGACGCTCGGGGCGGATGCCATGAGCCGGAAGGGGCGGGTAAAAAAATACCTCTGGGATGCAAGCCAGATGTTTACCGGGGCGGAGGAGTGAAATTTACACGTTCAGCCGGGGATACTCCTGACATGCTGTCCTTGAAGCTCTCCACCATGATTTTGCCTTGCAGCATCGTGACGCAGATTTCCAGCACGGCTCCCAGAATCATCAGGCCGGCCAGAATTGCGACAATTCCGGCAATGAACTTCTTCGGGTTTGCTGAGATCCAATTTTGCACGCTCATACTGTTTTATACCTTGCGATTTTCAAAAGTGAAAACTCAAAATAAAATCTCAACTTGCCATGCAATCTGCTTTAAGCATGATCCGTGCCAAGTTCGTTTTTGGGGCAAAAATATATTTTCAAGAAATGCAATAATATCAGTTGCAATATATGTAGTGTATAATATGCTTGGGATTGGGCTAGGATGGCCGCTGCGGGGTTTTCAAAATGCGTTTCGGCTGGCTTCCACGAGTCTAGTCAGCATTTCATGAAAAGTGACCGAAGGCCGCCATTTGGAAGCCTTATGCAATTTGTTGAAATCTCCACAGAGAACTGCTCGCTTGCGGGTCAAAATCCCGGGGACTTCTTTGACATGTTGACGCCAGTCCAGATTGAGGGAAAGGAATACGGCTTCGACGACCTCCTGAACTGTGTGCGTTTCGCCTGTGGCGATCACGAAATCAGCTGGCTCCTGAAGCCGGAGGATACGTGCCATTGCATCGACATAGTCCGGTGCATAACCCCAATCCACGCGCGCGGAAAGGTCGCCGAGCACGAGCTTTTTATCCGACCCGCGTGAGATCGCCAGCGCGGCATCAACAATTTTAGGAATAACGAACTTCGCCTGTCGCAGCGGGGATTCGTGGTTGAAGAGAATGCCGCCCGAGGCAAAAACACCGTGCTTATCCCGGTAGAGGCGGCAAAGGCGGAGTCCGGCAGCCTTGGTAATCCCATAAATGCAGCGGGGATCAAACGGCGTTTCCTCGTTCTGCATTTCAGACTGAGGACTTCCGAAGACAAGCGCCGAACCGGCATAGAAAAGGCGCGTGGTGGGCGAACCGAGGCGCATCGCCTCAAGGAAGCGCGCGAGTCCGTCCATGTGAACGGCGACGCTCTGCTGGTAAAGATCGAGTTCGTCGGACGCGGTGATGTCCTGGGACGAATGGTGATGCGCTGCGAGATAGTAGATCTCTTGGTGGATTGCGGCCAGTTCACGAATCCTTGCAATGTCTCCGAGATCGATGTCACCACGCCCCACTGATGTCACCTTGGCACCTTCCGCCGTGAGATGACTTTCCAGCAGCCGGCCATCCTGACCTCGGCCCCCGACGATCAGGGCATTCATCGCGCGACGGTTTCGACCATCGGAAGGGGGAAAAGCATCTTCCCCCCTGCTTCGAGAAAGGCTTTTTCCCTGGCAAGCAAATTGGCGCGGAAGTGCCACGGCATCACCAGAAAATAATCAGGCTTTCGGGCCCGGGCCTCCTCCTCGGAAATGATGGGGATCAGCGTGCCGGGAGTGAATGCGCCGAATTTGTCCGGGTTGACCTCCGCAATCGCCGGAATCTCGGATGAGGTCAGCCCGCAATACTGGAGAATCACGTTGCCTTTCGTAGACGCCCCGTATCCGAGCACGGTGGCACCGGATGAGGCGATCCCGGCGAGCGTGGCGCGGAGTTCATCCCGATGAGCTGCAACCCGCTTAGAAAAGGTCTCATAGGGAAGCATCGTGTCGAGACCGTGCTCGGAATGAAGGATTTCCTGAATTTTTTCATCATTGGACGCGAGTGCTGAGGTTGCCAGCGCAGCAGTGACGGCAAAACTACCTCCATTCACGTCATTGATCTCTACATCGAGAATCTTGAGGCCGCAACGGTCGAGCATCCATTTGATCTGCTGCAGCCCATAGTATTCCACGTGTTCGTGGCAAACCGTGTCGTAGGCGTTTACTCGGAGCATCAGAGGCATGTAGCTCTGCTCGAAATGCCAGATACCATCTGCAGCAAGAATTGAAGCGATTTCCCGCACGAATGAAATCGGATTCTCCAGATCGTAGAGCATTGCGATCGATGTGATGATTTTCGCCTTCGCCCCGGGCAGTTCCTTCAGAAAAAGGCTCCCCGAAAAGAAGTCGGGAATGACATGTATCCGGGGCTGATAATACCGCCTGAACTTTGCTGCAGTTGGATCCATCCCGACAAGCGTCGGTCCGTCCGGGTAACAGGAGAGGAGCGTGCCATCGTTGCTTCCGATATCCAGAATGACATCCCCTGCCCCGACAGAAACCATGCGCTGCAAACCGTTCACCTTGGCCCGCAAATGATCGACCATCGACTGGTTCAACCCCGACCGGTAGCCGTAGTTAGCACCGTACATTTCCGAGGAGTCATACGAGTGACCGAGTTGCAGCAGCGAGCAGGAGTCCTTGCCATGGCATTTAACCAAATCCAGAGGTCCGCACGTGATGCGCTCCTCGCGTGATTTTGGGAAAACCCCGGTCAAAAACTGATCTCCGAGGGAAAGGACCGGGAGAAGATTGACGTTTCCGCAAATCCGGCAGGCGGCGAGAGGGGTTATCATGAAATTGACAGGAGTCTAAGAAGAGTTGGTATTTATATGAAACAACAGTCGACGACAACCGGGATCTTCCCGCCACGCTAAGGCATGCCAGCGTCCGGAATTCTTTCCGATGTGACGGCTTCTGACGTACTCGGAAGAGGCCTCGGGTAAAGCAATAAAGACATCTGAGTCAACCGCTACCTGGGACGGATGCAGAATCGGACGTTCCATATGGGGCCTGCCGACGCGTGCGGGATCCTCATCCACGAAGAAATCCGGAAGGCGAGGCAGGTTCGCCGCAGTCCAAGTCGCTGCTATGGACGACCCAAACAATCCGAAGCAGGAGGAAACCGATTGCACTCTTTCGGCCCGCTTCAAGAGGGCATCGAGCCAGTCAAGGCAGTGGGGAAGTCGGAGGTCCGAGGTCGGAGGTCGGAAGTCTCCTTCGTTTCCGTCCCCTTGGGCAGCGACAACTGATAGTTCCTTCCCGACCCAGTCAGTTGACATGAACAACGGGGAAAAGCCGGATCGGGAGAGGAGATTTTGAAGCGTGAAAACTTCAAAATGCGTGGCATGGTCGGCAGTCATCAACTCAAATGGGTTCTCAGGGTAGTGAGGGACTTGGATGAATATCGCCCCTCCGGGCAACAGAAGCCTCCGGATGCTATTCAGAAAATCCAGCGGACCTTCAATATGCTCAAGGGTATGGACAAGGGAGACGAGAGAAAATCCGCCCTCAATCCGCTCCAGTGATCCTGTGTGGAGCTTTTGAAAGTTTGGGATCGCCGCTAGATCCGCCAGATGCTTCGCATCAAATTCCGCTCCTGAGAGCTTCCATGAGGGAAATGCCGCTCCAAACGTTTTCAGAAAGTTTCCATTGCCGCAGCCGATGTCCAGTAGATGGCCGGGCGACGAAAGATCAATGTTTTCAGCAAGGCGGGCGACAAGAAGATTCGAGCGTGTGTCACCAGTTCCGGCAGGACTGAAAACGGCCTGCTCCGAACCGCCGCCCTGATGGTAAACCTGATAGTTTTTATAAATCTGCGCGACCTCCCGCCGCCACTCCGGCGTGATGAGTGTTTGAACCGTTCTGCAGGTCTGGCATGTCGCCAGTTCACCGCCGCCATGCCAGGGTTTGCAATCAGAAGTGACACGAATATAGCTCATGCTCCTTGTAGCCGGATCGAGAGCGGAGGCTCCGCAAATGTGGCATGAAGAGGAACTCATAAGGAAGCAAAGGCAGCCAACATGAAAATGAATCTACTGAACAAATGCCTCCGTCAAATTTTCAAGAGCGGACCGGGGTTGGAACCCTGTGAGTTTCCGGGATCGTTCGCAGCAAAGTCGGCACGAGTCCGGTGTATTTGGACGAGGGGAAGGACTAGAAATTACCAGTGACGGATCAAAATGATTCCGTGATGCCAAAAGATTCGCCGCCTCGAGATAGCTTGTGGAATCCGACGCGCTGAGGTGAAAGACGCCGCCGCAACCGCTCCTGGTGACGGCAAGAACCCCTGAAGCTGCCGCGGGAACGGAGAGCGGACTTAAATGCAAATCGGAAAATGCGGTGACGGGCAAGCCTCTCGCCAGGAAGTCCATCCATGTTGAAAATAGTGGCAGCTTCGCAGACACAACCTTTGTGAGCCTGATTATCTGCGAACCGGGGATCTTCTCCATGAGATGACGTTCGATGACAAGTTTCTGGCGTCCGTATTCGGTCACCGGCCCAGGTGAATCGCTTTCGGAAGGAACTGAAACCTCAGGGCCGAAAACCTGACTGCTGGAGAGAAATGTTATCAGCGATCCCTGTTCAGCCAAGCGATCCGCCAGGATCAGCGTGGCGGATACGTTGATCGCACGTGTCCCCTCCGGATCGCTCTCGCAGGCATTCAGACCGCTAACGGAAGCGCAGATGATTGCGGATTCAACGTTCTTCGGAATAGACCAGCTTTTCGGAGGGAGGCTCAGATCGAGAAAGTGTCTGGCTTCAGGTTTTCGCAATGTGAATTCGCAGGGGAGTCCCATGTGAGCAGCGGCAGACACAATTTCCCGCCCGATCATGCCGCTGCCGCCAATGACCAGGATCATATGAGTTGGAACATCGCCATTTCCGTCCTCTCAGGAATGACCGTAGAACACCTTGGAAAGTCTTCGAATCAGGATATTCAGAAGCGAGTGAGCAACGGAACAGAAGTTGCGGAACCTGATCGCCTTTGCCTTTCCGGTCTGCCGCTCATGACCACTCACCGGCACCTCAATATACGAAGCCCCCCTGTCGAGAAGGCGCGTGACGAGATCGGCTTGGAAGCCGAAGCCATGAGAATTGGGATTCCATCGCATCACGTCACGACGCTTCATGATGGGCAGGCCGTTGTAGTATTGCACGTTGTAACCGCTGATGAAGTTGACAATCCTGGTGTAGAGCCCTGAGAGAACTCTGCGCGAGAAGGCTTTGCCTTCCACGTCTTCCGGGCGGTAGGAAAGAATGATATCTGCCTTGCCGATCTCGCGGAAGAGTTTAACCAGCGTTTCGACAGGCTCGACATTGTCGCCGCAGATAAGGCGGTAGTATTTGCCACAGCCCATGAATGCAGCCTCAGCGAAGTTTTCCCCCAGCCCCATGTTTCTCGGATTCACGTGAAGTTGGATCGGCATCTCCGGGTGGGCGTTCATGTAGCTCCGGATCACCTCGACCGAGCCGTCTGTCGAGGCATCGTCGATGATAAGGATTTCGTAGGATATCCCGACTTCGGCACATGCCGAGCTAACAACGTCAAGCGTGCCGGTGATGTTTTCCACTTCGTTGTAGCAAGCCACAAACAGGGTGATGAGAGGATCGGTCATGGGACGAAAGGAAAAGTTGAAATTTGAAACCTGAGACCTGAAAGAAAGAGTGAAGTGGGAGAAGGGGAAGCTGGGGTTTAGGGGATGACAAATGCGCCGGGAATCCCTGCATCGCAGGTGGCAAGGGTTGAGTTGTTCGACTGGGCAAGAACAAGAAGATGCCCGTCGGTGATCTGTCTCGGGGTCTGGACCCAGAGGGGAAGCGCAACGGCTGATTGGGAATCGGAAATCTGCGTGAGCCGACGCTCTTGCTTCATCCTTGCAAGCATTTCCCGGGAGGTTGCCACGGTTATATCCACCTCAGGAAGTTGGGCGAGGATACGCACAAATCCCAATTCGGCGATACTGCAGGTGGCAAGGGATTTTCCCGCAGCCCAGCCGGAGACACGTTTGTGAAAAACATGCTGTTTGTAGCCGAGCGCGATCAGGGCGTTGACATCGAGAAGGAATGTCACGGGAAATCCGCCAGCATTTCTTTGACGCGCTCGCTCGTGAGCTTCGGAATGTTCCCGCTGGCTTCAAGAACTGAAAATCCGCTGCCGGTCTCCTTGACGATCCTGCCCTTTGATCGAGCGGGAGCGATGGGCTCCAGAACGATCGCCCGGTTTTCCCTGCGGACGGAAAATACGGTTCCAGTGGAAAGCCCCAGAGACCGTCGCAGAGCGGCGTTGAGAACCACTTGGCCTTTGGATGACATGACAGTCGTCATGGTAAGATCGTCTTACGCGAGGTGAGTTTGTCAATTGAATTCTCTCCCTCTCTCTGAACCCAGCGCTCCCTGTCAACTGTTGCCCATATCCAGCAGCACGCGGGCGGCCTCGCCGGAGCGGAGTGCGGCGATGGCGTTATTGACCTGGTCCAATGGGAATGTGTGGGTGACGAGTCCCTCGAGCCTCATATTCCCAGTGCGGACAAGATTGATGAGACGGGGGATTTCAATGTCGGGGGAAACGCTTCCTCCGTGCGACCCTTTCAGGATCTTTTTGAAGTGTAGCGGCAGGGTATAGATTGAAACATTGTCGCCCTTGCGGGGAACTCCGACGAGGATCGTTCGGCCATCGGAGTGAGTGAGGCTGTAGGCCAGCTCGATCACGCGTGCATTCCCCGTGGTATCCACAACGACATCGGCTCCACCCGCCCCCACGACGCCGCGGATTTTTTCAGCGAGCCCCTCCCCTTCGGTGCGCGAGTTGAAGGCATGGGTGAGCCCCCAGTCGCGTGCCATGGAAAGTTTGTTGTCAAAAAGATCCACTCCGACAACGGGATTCGCGGATACCATCCGGGCTGCCTGGGCGATGTTCAAACCGACTCCGCCGATGCCGAAGATCACGACACTCTGGCCGATCTTCACCTGAGCATCATTGTTGATCACCCCGACGGCAGTTGTCACCGCACAGCCGAAAAGCGGCGCGAGGCGGAGATCAAAATCTTGGGGAATAACGGTGAGGCGGTTTTCGGAAATAACGGCTTCGTCGTTGAATGTGGTGACCCATCCGGCATTGACCGTGCGGCCGTTCCAACCGTATTTCGGGGGCTCGCACTGCAGACCGCCACTCTGCCTCCAGTGAAGAACAACATGATCACCGGGCCGGACCCGTTTGACTCCATCGCCGACGGCTTGCACAGTCCCCGAGCCCTCATGGCCGAGCAGATGCGGAAGGAATTTATCTTCGCCCTTGGCTGCCTCGATCTCGTTGAGTTGGGCACCACAGATTCCGCTATAGTGAACGCGGACATGCACCTGCCCGAAGGCGAGCCGCTCCGGCATTTTGAGCTCGGCAATCTCCAGGGGAGATTTTGTTTGGGTGAGGATCGCGGCTTTCACTCGAAATAGATGAACTCGTAATCGCCGGTGTAGCCGAAGTGGTTGTAGAGCCAGATCCACTCGGCCGTATCGAAGAATGACTCGCAGGTCAGAGCCCAGCACTGGAGATTGAAAAGTTCGAGTTCGCTGCGGTAGCTCTCCAGCATGATGTAGCCCTTCTTTCCTACACGCTGGATTTCTGAAAGCGCGGTCTTCAGCTCGAAGATGCGGAGGTTATGGAGTGCTCCGAGCGAAATCACGAGGTCGAATGACTTGTCGCCAAACGGATACGTGTCCTGTGCGCGATAATTGAAGAACGTGGCTTTGCAGTCCGGAAGTGTGTTTGCCAGTCCGTGCTTCGAAACGTCGAAGCCGACCAGCTCCAATCCTGGCTCGATGAGCTGCATTTCGTGGAGAAGGAATCCCTTGCCACAGCCGACGTCCAGAACACGGGAACCGGCTTTGAGACCGTAGGTATCGATGAGGGCTTGCGCGACGGGCTTCCATCGGCCCGGGAGATATTTATATCCTCCGTATCCGAACCGGCGGTCGCCGTCCCAGTAATCGGCCTCGTATTCCTTGGCCTTGAGCATGCAGTTGACCTTGTCATCCACCATGCGGGCGAGCACATCGCGGGCTGTGGCTTTGTGAAGGGGGGTGACGAAATTCCGGAGGTGTCCCATAAAGAAGAAATAGTCAGCCCTTGGCGTTTAGCAGTTGTGCGGCATTCGGTCGAGGCTTTCCGCAGCACGCGATGCCATGATTCGCGCGCGTTGAAGATGGGCCTCAGCGGAGCGGTCCGGACGCGGGTCGGAAAAACCGCGTCCCGGCAGGAATCCGTTCAGGCAGATGCAGGCCCATTTGAGCTGATAAAGTGGCTCCAAGAGCTCAATCCGCCGGATCAAGGAGGCGGGATCCGGAAAGGCGGCAAGCACGCGGTTGCGAAACGCCTGAGCCAGGTCATCCGGGAGGATCCGGTCGGGCTGGTTGCAAAAGTCGATGATCGTTTTTGCCGGGTCATCCCAACCCGCATATTCAAAATCAAGAAACCGCAATCTGCCATCCGCCTCGCGCAGCGCATTGTGAAACCCGAAATCGGACGGGGAAAGACAGCGTTCCTCCGTCGGGAGAACGCGTGTCAACTCCCGATCCGCTCGCGAGCGGATGCGTTTTTCGATGCAGCGCCAGAGTGGAAAGATCGACCTTTTTACGAAATCCACAGCCACAGCATGTTCGGGATCATCCGGCGTGATGGCTTCCAGTCGGCTTACCCGGCCTGAGACAACCTCCAGATGGTCCTTCAGCGAAAGGCAGCCCTCGGAAACCAGAGGCAGCGAGCCTGCGCGGTCGCGTCCCGCGTTGATCAGAAGAAAAAAGTCCGAGGCGGCGTCGATGTCACTGGCTGTGACATCCAGAACGGGAGTTCCATCGATAAACTCCAGAAGTGCGCTGCGATCCTTGGAGGATTTTGCCAGGGGTGCAGGGGCGGCGCCACATCCGATCGACCGCAAATAACTTAAAAACGCCCACTCCTGCCCCAGGCGATCACGGGGATCCGCTTCACTCCAGAAATAGCGCTTGAGCAAGAACCTGCTGGCGCCGCACTCCACTTTCCAGACCCGGTTGTTTCTTCCGCCCGGAAGCGGGGTCACCGTTTCTGGACGTGGAAATCCGGCCGTGCCAGTGAGTTCGGAGGCAACTCGAAGAGGGTCGAAGAAACCGGTCATCTCGCTCCTCCAAGAAGAAGATCTGCCGCGGCCTGCCATGAGGCCACGCGTGGAGTGGCGGACCAGTCCGCATGCGAACCGGACGGGTCGAAAAGGACGAAGAGTGTCCCGGAGGGGAAGGCGGACGACAAAAGGACTTCGGGTAGATCATCGAGGAGCGCCCTGCAATTTGATGTGGCAATGCGGGCGACTTTGTCCTCCCGCGAATCACAAAAGTTCACAGGCAGCTGATCGCCGGCAGGCAGCCCATGCTTTTCCATCCATCGCATCGCTGCGATCCTCAGGTTCACACGCGGTCCGATGGCGGGGTATTCGGTTTTGTGGCTAAAAACGGCCAGCGGGACATTGGTCTGCAAGGCGCGATGGATGAACTCCATGCATCCCGGAAAAAGTGTGGCGCTGGAGATCCCTACACCGTAGGCGATCCCCTGCACCCTGGTCCAGAGGTCGTTTCCTCCGGCAGCCAGAGCCGCTGTTTTCACCGACGATTTATCCACCCGTCCGCTGGATGCCGGCAGGCAACCGACTTCCTCAGCAGCCGCGCGAAAAGCCTCGTCGTAGCAGATGATCGTGTTGTCGAGATCGAGGGCGATCATCGTGGTTCTGCCAGCACGGAGGCAACTTTCGCCGCAATCCCGGCTGCATCCAACCCGCAGTGGATCCTGGCTTCATTCTGTTCGCCACAGTCGTGCAGAAACTCATCGGGAATTCCGCACCGGATGACGCGGCGATTTCCTGCCCCGGAAAAATGCTCGGCCACAGCCGAACCGAACCCGCCGAGA